>Ga0210398_10007178_pt1 | contig 10149 bp, 12 predicted proteins | sample IncBWC4OmetaG_FD_161047 | JGI IMG/M metagenome (GOLD analysis project Ga0210398, IMG submission 161047) | Forest soil microbial communities from Barre Woods Harvard Forest LTER site, Petersham, Massachusetts, United States - Inc-BW-C-4-O | ecosystem: Environmental > Terrestrial > Soil >...
AGTGCCCTGAGTGAAACGGCTTTTAGCGCGCCTGGACATCATCTCGACTGTGCGTTGCGCCATGCCGATCGAGCGCATCGCGTGATGCAGCCGTCCGCCCGCCAACCGGGTCTGCAGGATCAGGAAGCCCTGGCCGGGCTCACCGAGCAACGCGTCCGATGGCACCCGCACCCCGTCGTAGTGCACCAGGGAATGCCCTGGTTCGTGCGGATCCGCGCCGACCAGATGGTGGTTGGCTTCGATATTCAGGCCCTCGGTGGCTGCCGGAATCAGGAATGTCGAGGCACCGTGATGCACCGCCACGTCAGGGTTGGTGATAGCCACGACAATGAAGAAGGACGCCACGGATGCGTTGGAGGAGAAGTATTTTCGTCCGGTGATCACCCAGTCGTCGCCGTCGCGGACGGCGCGGGTGGTGAAGACCCTTGGGTCGGCGCCGCCTTGCGGCTCGGTCATCGAGAAGCAGGAGAAGATCTCGCCGGACAGCAGGCCGTTCAGATAGCGGTCCTTCTGGTCCTGGGTGCCGAAGCGGGCGATGATCTCCGCGTTGCCGGTGTCAGGTGCCTGGGTGCCAAAGACGATTGGTGCCCAGGGGCTGCGGCCCAGGATCTCGTTGATCAGCGTCAGCTTGACTGCGCCGAAGCCCTGCCCGCCGAGTTCCGGACCGAGGTGCGGGGCCCACAGTCCTTGGTCGCGGACCTGCCGTTTGAGCGGGTCGACGATTTTGCGGCGCTCGTCGTTCAACGGTAAGAACTCGCAACCGGGGAACAGCACCTCCAGCGGCTCGACCTCTTCGCGGACGAATTCGCGGATCCAGTCGAGTTTCTTCTCGAACTCCGGTTCGGTGGAGAAGTCCCATGCCATATCGAATACTCCTGCTCGTTAGGGAATTCCACCGTCGGCCCGCAGAATCGAGCCGGTGGTGAAGCTGGACGCGTCGGAAGCCAGAAACAATGCCGCACCGACGATTTCGGCCGGGTCTCCGGCCCGTTGCAGTGACAGATGGCCGAATGGATTCTGCGTCGCCTGGTCCAGGTTCCAGGCCTTGCTGACGTCGGTGAGGAATGGGCCGGCCATCAACGTGTTGACCCGCACCGTCGGTCCGAAGGCCCGCGCTAGGCCTTCGGTCATGGCGTTGAGCCCGGCCTTCGACGCCGCGTAGGGAATGATGTCGGGTGTCGGTCGCAGCGAACCGGCGGTGCTGACGTTGATGATCGAGCCGCGCCCGGCCGCCACCATCCGTTCGCCGACCAACGCGGACAACCGGAAAGGACCTTTGAGATTGAGGTTGACCACCGCGTCGAACAGCTTCTCGGTGACGCTGGTGAGCTTGTCGTAAACCGGTGACATACCGGCATTGTTGATCAGCGTATCGACCTTGCCGAACCGTTCGTAGGTCGCGTCCACGAGGCTGTCGAGCTGATCCCACCGCCCGACATGGACTTGGTACGGCATTGCCGTGCGGCCGGTTTCGTGCTCGATCTGCTCGGCGGTGGCGACACAGTTGTCCAGCTTCCTGCTCGCGATCACCACGTCGGCGCCGCATCGGGCGGCGCCAAACGCCATTTCCCGGCCTAGCCCCCGGCTGCCCCCGGTGATCAGCACCACCTGGCCGGTCAGGTCGAAAAGGTCATCGGCGTAACCCATTGCGCTACCTTCTCATCGGCGTTTGGCGGATAGCGAGCCGGCCAGCTCAGCCGCCGTGGCGATCAGCTGCGGGATCATCGCCCCGAAAGCGTCCTGAATCTTCGAGTCGACCTTCCCGGTGCGTACTCCCGCGGCGTAGGTCTTTTCCAGCACAATGCCGAGTTTCCAGTTCGCCAGCACCAGGTAGTAGTCGATGTTCTCGGTCGACAGCCCGCTGACCTTCTCGTAGTGCTCGAGGAGTTCGCTGCGGGTCGGCATGCCCGACATGTCGAGATAAAAGCCATCCTCGCGCGGGTTTTCGCCGTCGTAGCCCAGCAGGCACCACGCCAGGTCCAGCAGCGGATCGCCGACCGTGGTCATCTCCCAGTCCACGATCGCAGCCAGCCGAGCCGGCTCGCCGTGCGCGAACATCACGTTGGCGAACTGGTAGTCGCCGTGCATGATGCCCGGGGTGTAGTGCCCGGGCCGGTTGCGGCGCAACCAGTCGGCGGCTTCGTCCAGCCCGGGGAGCTCACGCACCTTGTAGGCAGCCAGGAAAGCCAGCCAGCGGTCGACTTGCCGTTCGTGGAAGCCGTCCGGACGGCCGAAGCCGTCCAAACCCTGGCCGCGCCAATCCACCCGGCCCAGCTTGGCGGCCCCGTCGACGAGTTCGAACGCCAAGCCCCGGCGTGCGGTCAGGTCGGTGTCGAACGGCGCTTCCCAGCCGCCGTCCATCGGACTCCACCCGTCGATGGCCCGCATCACGTAGAAGGGCATGCCGAGCAGATCGCCGGCGTCGTTGGCGGCGATCAGCTCGGCATGCGGCACATCGGTGCCGCGCAGCGCACGCACCAGTCGGATCTCGCGGAGCAGCCCGTCGATGCGGGCCGCGTCGGCGCGGGCGCCGGGCATCCGCAGCACCATGCGCTCGTTACCACGCTGGATCAGATAGAGCGTGTTCTGCGAGCCCCCGGACAGCTGTTCGAGGACGGGTTCTTCACCTGCGCCAGGGGCGCGGTTGGCGTCCAGCCAGCGTCCCAGCACGCCTGCGTCCAACCGGGAACCGCCATCGGCATCCGACATCTGCACACCCCAATCTCTGCTCGGAGAATAGCATTCTCCAGCGGCATCCTCCGCGGCGCAGTCGTCACGAATCCGCGACGCAACTGATCACGTAGTCGCCACCAACGTGATCGACGCTGTGCAGGTCATGCTCGAAGCCGGGGAATAGCCGGTCGAACTCCTCCAGCGCCCGCAGATACCCGATGAACGGCCCGCCCCACCGCCGTGTCATGCCCAGTCACGCCGCAAACCAGCAAAGCTGTCATCGGCAGGGCCGAGATATCAGCCAACGCGCTCTCCCTTACGCTGCTCCGATCAATGTGACCAAACTGTCGCCCCGCCACCGGTGCGAGCGGAAGGGAACACGGAATGCAATTGCTTCTGGTCCGGCATGCGTTGCCGCTGCGCAGCGAACCCGGTCAAGGGGCTGACCCCCACCTTTCCGACGAGGGGCGGGCGCAGGTCGCACGGCTGCCCGACGCGCTGGCCCGGTTTCCCATCTCCCGGGTGGTCAGCAGTCCGCAGCGCCGCGCGATTCAGACCGCAGAACCGGTCGCCGTCGCCCGCGGGCTGACGGTCGAGATCGACGACCGCTGGGCCGAATACGACCGCGATCTGCCGGTGTACATCCCCATCGAGCACATCCGCGACGAGAACCCGCAGGAGTGGGCCCGCATGGCCGCCGGACAGCTGCCCAGCACGGTCGACGAAGACGCTTTCCGTGCACGGGTGCGTGCGGCCGTCGACGACGTCGCCGGCGGCGCGGAGCACGAGGACACCGTGGCGGTCTTCAGCCACGGCGGAGTGATCAATGTGGTGCTACACGAGATCCTGGGAACCAAGCGGGTGTTGTCGTTCCCCATCGACTACGTGTCGGTGACCCGGCTGCTGTTCTCCCGATCCGGTCAGGCGAGCGTGGTGACGGTCAACGGCACCGAACACGTGTGGGACCTGTTGCCGCGGAACCAGCGCGCGCCCGGTGCGCCCGGCGACGGGTGATAGACAGATCCGGTGACTTCCTCGCCGCTTGACGGGCTTGACCTGGTCGCGCTGGATGGGTACCTGCGCTCGGTCGGCGTCGGCCGTGATGGCCAGCTGCGCGCACAGCTCATCTCCGGCGGCCGCTCCAACCTGACCTTTCTGGTCGCCGATGACTCCTCGACGTGGGTGCTGCGACGCCCGCCGCTGCACGGGCTGACGCCGTCGGCACACGACATGACGCGCGAATACAAAGTGGTTGCGGCGCTCTCCGACACGGCGGTCCCGGTGGCACGTGCGGTCGCACTGTGCGACAACGACGCGGTGCTCGGTGCGCCGTTCCAAATGGTCGAATTCGTTGCCGGGCAAGTGGTGCGCAGCCGCGCCGAACTCGAGGCGCTGGGTGACCAGCACGTCATCGAAGGTTGCGTCGACGCGCTGATCCGGGTGCTGGCAGACCTGCATGCGGTTGACCCGGCTGCCGTCGGACTGGCCGATTTCGGCAAACCCAGCGGATATCTGGAACGCCAGGTCCGCCGATGGGGTTCGCAGTGGGAGCTCGTGCGGCTACCCGATGACGACCGCGACGGCGACGTCGCGCGGCTGCATTCGGCGCTTCACCAGTCGATTCCGCAGCAGAGCCGCACGTCGATCGTGCACGGCGACTATCGCATCGACAACACCATCCTGGACGCGAACGATCCTGCGCAGGTCCGCGCCGTCGTGGACTGGGAACTGTCCACGCTCGGCGATCCGCTCAGCGACGCCGCGCTGATGTGCGTCTACCGCGATCCGTCACTGGACCTGATCATCAACACCCACGCGGCCTGGACGTCGCCGCTGCTACCGGCCGCCGACGAGCTTGCGCACCGCTACTCCGTGGTCTCCGGACAGCCGTTGGCGCACTGGAACTTCTACATGGCGCTCGCTTACTTCAAGCTCGCCATCATTGCCGCGGGCATCGATTTCCGCGGCCGCGAGTCGGGTCGCTCGGAGGGCGACGCGTCCGATCGGGTGGGGGACACCGTGGGGCCGTTGATCGCTCGTGGGCTGACCCAGCTGCAGACCTGAAGAGCTCTAGGCGCCGACTCTGCGGAACCTCACGACGTCCTCCCAGCGGTTCCCGGTCGCTTCGACGAATTCGAAATTCTCCGGTTCGACGAGGTCACGCAACTCTCGCACGTTGAGTCGGTCGGGATCGGGAAACATCTCGACGAACACCAGCCGCCCGCCGGGTTTCAGTACCTGGCCAAGCGAACGTAGGCAGGCCTGCTGGTCTGGCACCTCGCCGATCACTGCGGCCAAGAAAGCAACGTCAAACGTGTTGTCCGGGAATGGAAGCCCATCGCTTGCCTGTCCGGCGGTGAAGCCGACGCCGGACAGGCCCGCCCGTTCGAGTTGCTGTCGGGCCATCTCGAGCATTTCTGGCTGGATGTCGAACAACTCCAGTCGGCCGTCGGTGAGCCGACGGGCAATCTCCACGCTGAAGAATCCGGGGCCGGGCCCGAGTTCCAGGACGTGCTCGGCGCCCGCGAGACCGAGCTTGTCGACGATGCGCGCCGGTTTGAGCAGCGCTCGGCGCACGGGGTTATTGATCATGAACGCCGCCTGGTACGGGAACGGCGACTTTCCTTGTTGACGCGACTTGTGCAGTAGCGCGCCCACCCACGTTGATGGCATAGGGCCTCCTTAACTCGTAGTTAGGGTACCCTAAGTTATCTGGCGATGGGCGGCTACGGTCGCTCAGCGGCCAGCCGTGAGATTCTTCTTTGCCGCTCGCCGCAACTGGTACATCCGTGCCGTGCCGGCCGCCACGGTGATCAGGCCGCCGCCGACCGCCGCCAGCAGGATCGCCACCCCCAGTGGCAGGCTCCCGTGCCAGCCAAGGAACGCCAACTGCGCCGTACTCGTGTTCTGGGTGATGAAGATCAGCAGCACGATGAGAATCAGGAAGCCCGCGGTCAGGGACGTCCATATGCTGGCCGTGCGGGTGAACTTCACCGCCGATTCCGGCGGCGCCGCGCTGTCTTGGCTTGGCGCGGTGGTTTGAGGTGGTTGATCGGGCGATACCGACGAATCGCTACTCATGGTGCCATCTTCACCCTTTCCGGCGCGGAAAGGTGCCGAACCCCCGCGAAACGTGGGCGTGTTGGCCCGCGGGCCCGAGTCATCGCCGTGTGACCGGCCCACTGAGGATAGTGTCGGTTGGTATGAGCATGCTGCTACGGCGCCGGTGGCGCGCGGCGGCGGGGCTCGCGGCCTTATGTCTTGTTGTCACGGCTTGCGGCAGCTCGAATCCGCTTGGCGGGGTATCGGGCAACATCAACTCGATCGTGGTCGGATCCGCTGGCTTTCCGGAGTCGAAAATCATCGCCGAAGTCTATGCACAAGCCTTGCAGACCAACGGTTTCAACGTCGGACGGCGGATGGGGATCGGCAGCCGCGAGACGTATATCCCTGCGCTGAAGGACCATTCGATCGACCTGGTGCCCGAATACATCGGTAATCTCTTGCAGTACTTCGAGCCGAATGAGACGGTAACCATGCTCGATGGCGTCGAGTTGGAACTGTACAAACGGCTGCCGGGCGACTTGTCGATTTTGACGCCGTCACCGGCGGCGGATACCGACACGGTCACCGTCACCGCCGAGACCGCAACCAAGTGGAACCTGAAGACGATCGCCGACCTGGCGGCACATTCACCAGAGGTGAAGTTCGCCGCGCCCTCCGACTTTCAGGCTCGGTCATCGGGTTTGGTCGGGCTCCGCGCACGATACGGGCTCGACATCGCGCCGGGCAACTTCATCGCGATCAGCGATGACGGTGGCGCTGTCACCGTTCGGGCGCTGCTGGAGGGCACGGTCAACGCCGCCAACATTTTCAGCACGTCACCGGCGATCATGCAGAACCATCTGGTGGTGCTCGACGATCCGCAGCACAACTTTCTGGCCGGCAACATTGTGCCGCTGGTGAATTCGCAGAAGAAATCCGATCGGCTCAAAGATGTGCTGGACACGGTGTCAGCGAAAATGACCACCCGAGGTCTGGCCGATCTCAACGCCTCGGTGTCCGGCAACTCCGGTATCGATCCCGACGAAGCGGCTCGGAACTGGTTGCGGGACAATGGCTTCAACCATCCGATCGGGAGTTGAGGCCTGGCTTGATCAGCTTCGACAATGTCAATAAGGTCTACGCCGACGGCACCGTCGCCGTCGACAGTCTGACTTTGGAGGTACCCGACGGCACGCTGACCGTTTTCGTCGGCCCGTCGGGCTGCGGCAAAACCACGTCGATGCGGATGATCAACCGGATGGTTGAGCCAACGTCCGGCACCGTCATGGTCGATGGCGCCGACGTCGCAGCCGTCGACCCGGTGCAACTGCGCCTGGGTATCGGCTACGTGATCCAGGGCGCGGGCCTGATGCCCCACCAACGGGTGATCGACAACGTGGCGACGGTGCCGGTGCTCAAAGGTCAATCGCGCCGGTCGGCCCGAAGGGCCGCCTACAGCGTGTTGGAGCGGGTCGGTTTGGACGCCAGGTTGGCCACCCGATATCCCGCGCAGCTGTCCGGCGGCGAGCAGCAGCGTGTTGGCGTAGCCCGGGCGCTGGCCGCCGATCCGCCTATTTTGTTGATGGATGAGCCTTTTTCGGCTGTGGACCCGATAGTCCGCTACGAGCTACAGCGCGAAATACTGCGGCTGCAAGCCGAATTGCACAAAACCATCGTGTTCGTCACGCACGACATCGATGAGGCCGTCCGACTCGCCGACCGGGTCGCGGTGTTCGGTCCGGGTGGATCGCTACAGCAGTACGAGGAGCCCGCGCGGCTGCTGTCGCGTCCGGCCAACGATTTCGTGTCGAGGATGATCGGTGCCGGGCGTGGCTATCGATGGCTGCAGTTCTTGGACGCAACCGAATTGCCCGTGCACGACATCCGCCCGATCGCCGAGTCCGATATCGGCGATGCGCAACTGCGCGGCGGCTGGGCATTGGTCGTCAGAGCCGACGGCGCGCCGTTGGGGTGGATCGACGCCGGCGGCGTGCGCAAGCACCGCGGCGGCGCCGCGTTAACCGACAGCGTGACGGCGGTCGGCTCGCTGTTCCGCCCGGGCGCCAACCTGAGCCAGGCACTGGATGCCGCGTTGTCGTCGCCGGCAGCGATGGGAGTGGCCGTCGACAAGATGGGCAAGGTCATCGGGGGAGTGCGGGCCGGCGATGTGTTGGCCGTGTTGGAATCCCAGCCGCAGGACTAGACGTGCATTACCTGATCACTCATCTCCCGGCGGCGTGGATGCTGACGGTGATCCACCTACGGCTGTCGCTGGTGCCGGTGCTGGTCGGCGTGGCGATCGCGCTTCCGTGGGGAGTTCTGGTCTGGCGTCGACCCCCGCTGCGAAGGCTGACCACCGTCACCGCCAGTGTGGTGTTCACCATCCCGTCGTTGGCGCTGTTCGTGGTGTTGCCGCTGCTCATCCCGACCCGGATCCTGGACGAAGCCAACGTCATCGTGGCGCTGACGCTCTACACCGCGGCGCTGATGGTGCGGGTGGTGCTGGAGGCGCTGGATGCGGTGCCGCAGCAGGTGCGCGACGCCGCCAGCGCGATCGGCTACCGGCCCATCACGCGGCTGCTCAAAGTTGATCTGCCACTGTCGATTCCGGTGCTGATTGCCGGGCTGCGAGTGATCGTGGTGACCAACATTTCGATGGTCTCGGTGGGTGCGGTGATCGGCATCGGCGGCCTGGGCACCTGGTTCACCGAGGGCTACCAGGCGAACAAGAGTGACCAGATCGTCGCGGGGATCATCGCCATCCTGATGCTTGCGTTCGTCGTGGACATGGTGATCCTGCTGGCCGGACAGCTGGCGACGCCCTGGGTCCGTGCGTCGCGCCCCGGCCGCCGGCTGTTGATGGCTCCGGTGGTGGGGGGTTCGCGATGAGCTTCGTCGGGCAAGCGCTGTCCTACCTGTTCACCGCCGCCAACTGGGCCGGCCCGGTGGGACTGGCGGCCCGCCCTATGGAGCACTTGGAGTACACCGCCGTCGCGGTAGCGGTTTCGGCGCTGGTTGCCATCCCGGTCGGCTTGATCGTCGGCCATACCGGCCGCGGCACGCTCGTGGTGGTGAGCCTGATCAACGCGCTGCGCGCGCTGCCGACGCTGGGTGTGCTGCTGTTGGCCGTGTTGCTGTGGGGGCTGGGTCTGGTGGCGCCGATTGTGGCGCTGATGCTGTTGGGCATCCCGCCGCTGCTGGCCGGCACCTATGCCGGCATTGCCGCCGTGGATCGCTCCGTCGTCGACGCCGCCCGTTCGATGGGGATGAGCGAGTTGCGGGTGCTACTGCGTGTCGAGGTGCCCAACGCGCTGCCGCTGATCCTGGGCGGGCTGCGCACCGCGACGTTGCAGGTGGTCGCGACCGCGACGGTGGCCGCCTATGCCAGCTTGGGCGGGCTAGGTCGCTATTTGATCGACGGCATCAAGGTGCGGCAATTCCACATCGCCCTGGTCGGTGCGCTGATGGTGGCTGCGCTGGCGTTGATGCTGGATGCCGCGCTGGCGTTCGCGATCTGGGTCTCAGTGCCCGGTACCGGTCGGCTGCGCCGGATGCCGCCGAACGACTCCAACGTGACGGAATACGCCTCGAAATCACCGGGGCCGTCGCCTAACGTAGACCCGTGAGCCCAGCCCCAACGGAAGCGACGTCGAGCTCCTGGTCGGCGATCTTGACCTGGCGATCACACGACGCCAGGCGGATGGAATCGGTACGAGTGCAGTTGTCTGGCAAGCGAATCAAGGCTAACGGCCGCATCGTGGCCGCTGCCGCCGACACCAACCCGGCGTTCGCTGCCTATTACGACCTGCAGACCGATGAGACCGGCGCGACCAAACGACTCGGGATGACGGTCACACTGGCCGAGCGGGAGCGCCAGCTTGCCATCGCCCGCGACGAGGAAAACATGTGGCTGGTCACCGACCATCAGGGCGAGTCGCGGGCGGCCTACGACGGGGCGCTCGACGTCGATGTCGTGTTCAGCCCGTTCTTCAACGCACTGCCGATCCGCCGCTGCGGCCTGATGGAGCGAGCCGACTCCATCACGGTGCCGACGATTTACGTCAGACTGCCGGAGATGTCGGTGTCCTCGGCAATGGTCAGCTACAGCAGTCCGGCGCCGGGAGCTGGCGAGGGAATCAAGGTGCACTCGCCGGTGTCCGAGACCACGCTGACCGTCGATGCCGACGGGTTCATCGTCAACTATCCAGACTTGGCAGAGCGGATCTGATCACCCCGCCGGCCCGGCCCGCGGCAGCCAGCTCGTCGCGCCAATTCTCGGCGCCGACGAACACCGTGACGATCTCTGGCCGCGGAAAACTGTCATAACGCGTCCGGGCGGCATGCCCGGCCTCGGCAAGCTCGGCGACAGATTTGTTGTGCGCCAGCGACTCCCGGGCACCGGCAAGCAATTCGATGGCCCGGTCCACTGCC
>Ga0210398_10007179_pt1 | contig 10147 bp, 5 predicted proteins | sample IncBWC4OmetaG_FD_161047 | JGI IMG/M metagenome (GOLD analysis project Ga0210398, IMG submission 161047) | Forest soil microbial communities from Barre Woods Harvard Forest LTER site, Petersham, Massachusetts, United States - Inc-BW-C-4-O | ecosystem: Environmental > Terrestrial > Soil >...
CCTGGTAACCGCACCGGGCGGCGTTTCGGTCAATGGCACAGTCACTTACTCCGGCTCAACAGCGACATTTACGCCATTGGCGCTTCTATCTCCGAGCACGTTGTATACGGCAACTATCACGACCGGAGCCCAAACTCCTGCGGGATTCGGCTTGGCAAGCAATTATATGTGGACCTTCACCACCGGAACTATCCCCTCAGTAACTTCCACCGATCCAACGAACGGCGAAACTAATGTGCCCATAAACCAAAAGATCATCGCAACCTTCAGCGAAGCCATGAACCCCGCAACAATCACGGCTGCCGGAACGTTCACACTAGTAGTGACGGCAGGCGGAGCCACCGTTCCGGGAAGTGTTTCCTACGTGGCCGCAAGCAATACTGCAACCTTTGCGCCCACAACGAACTTGCTGCCCAGCACTCAATACACCGCCAAAATCACAACGGCGGCTCAAAGCGCAGCAGCATCCAACAGCCTTGCCGCTGATTATACGTGGAGCTTTACAACGGGCCTGACGGCTGACACGACAGCTCCCACCGTGATTTCTACCATCCCTGCTTCAGGGGCGATAGCTGTTCCGACCAATCAAATTGTAAGCGTGACGTTCAGCGAGGTGATGGATTCAGCAACAATCACGGCGACTGGAACATTCACGTTAGCTGTAGCCGGAGTAGGCGGCGCCACCGTCAACGGTACCGTCGGCTACGCTGGAACAACAGCAACCTTTACGCCGTCAAGCGCATTAACACCCAGCACACAGTACACCGCCACGATTTCAACCGCAGCGGAGGATCTTTCCGGAAACGCGCTGGCGGCCAATTATGTGTGGAGTTTTACAACCGGCACGGGGCCGGACACTACTTCACCGACGATCACTCTTACCAGTCCCGCCAGTGGAGCGATGGCTGTTCCGTTGAACGCTGCGGTCAGCGCCACGTTCAGCAAGCCGATGAATCCGCTAACAATCACGGCGCCAGGCACTTTCACTTTAGCGGTGGCTGGAGTTGGCGGAGCTACCGTTGTTGGAAACGTGACCTACGATTCCGTCAGTCAAATCGCAACCTTCGCACCGTTGGCGAACCTCACAGCGAGCACTCAATACACCGCCACGATTTCAACCGCCGCGACAGACCTCTCTGGAAATCCGCTTGTGGCCGGAACAGTACCAAACCCGTGGACCTTCACGACCGCCACTGCCATGGGCGCGACCGGCGCGAATCTCGGAACAGCCGGGACGTTTGGGTCTATCGGCGGTGCCGCAGGTATCACCAACCAGGGAATCGAAACCGTAATTAACGGAGACATCGGTACAACCGGCGCTTCCACCGTGGTGACAGGATTCCATGATGCTGGGCCGGGGTGCACATACACAGAAACGCCGCTCAATATAGGAATGGTCAACGGCAACATATACACAGCTCCGCCGCCCCCTGACGGCGTGTGTTCTGAAGGCAACGCCACCACGTTCGCGATCGCAACTCAGGCACTAAGCGACGCGAATGCTGCCTTCATCAATCTCTCACCCGCCTCGCGTCCCGGAGGTACGGATCCAGGTGCAGGCCAACTCGGCGGCCTCACCTTGACACCTGGCACATACAAGGCCGCTGGTGGTTCGTTCATGATCACCGGAGCGGATCTCACTTTGGATGGTCAGGGCGACATGAACGCGGTCTGGGTATTCCAGATGGCCAGCTCACTTCTAGTGGGTGATCCCGGAACACCTCGTAACGTCATTCTGATTAACGGGGCACAGGCCAAGAACGTGTATTGGCAGGTCGGCAGCTCGGCAACTATTAACGCAGCAGGCGGCGGCACCATGGTGGGCACCATCATCGCATCCGCTGGAGTCACATTCTCCACCGCCGGCAACGTAACGATCACAACTCTCAACGGCCGAGCGTTGGGACTCAATGCTTCGGTAACCATGGTCAACACTGTAATCAACGTACCCGCACCGTAAAGACGGCGCTTAAAACGAAACGAGGCGGTCCTGCCAGATGGCGACAAGACCGGCCTGTAGGGATGTAGCCGCGATTTAGGAGGCACCAATGAGATCAGCAGCGAGATTTATCGTCGGAATCGCGGGTACTCTTTTGATAGTGCCAGCTCTGTTTGCGGACGACACGGCAAAACCAAAAACAAATCTCCAGAAAGATGAGCCTGCTGCTTCCGTTGCGTCAACTGCGACCGCTGAGGCCACAGACAACTCCGGCACGCTGCCGATACCCTTCTCCACAACCGCGCAATCGGCATTGGGAGCCCAATCGACAGGGGGGATGCGCACGTCGAACGAATCGGAAAGCTCCTACCCCAAAGTTGAATGGTTCCTCGGCTATTCCTTCTGGCGAGCGATGCCTACATCATCCAGCAATCGCATGGGCTATCTACATGGTGGAAGCACTTCCGTAGCGTACAACTTCAATCGCTATCTGGGGCTTGTCGCGGATTTCGGCGGTTTTGACGACAGCAAACTTACGCTCCTGGGACCCGCCGGAAGCGAAACTGTGAATTCTGCTGGGAGCGTCTACACCTATGTTTTCGGACCGCGCCTCTCTTACCGAAAATACGAAAGGATCACTCCATTCGCGCAAGCCCTCTTTGGAGGGGTACATGCTAGTTCGGTCAGGATTTCCGGATGCACGGGGAGCCCCAGTTGCACACCGCTTGGTTCCGACGATTCCTTCGCCACCATGTTAGGCGCTGGTTTCGATTTAAAGATTACTCGACACGTTTCTTGGCGAGTTTTTCAGGGCGAATTTCTGTTAACCCATTTCAGAGACCCTTTCTCGACCGACGAGAACGACCGCGGATGGCAGAAGAACGTTCGGCTTTCTACAGGAATCGTCTTCCGGTTCGGTGGGAACCCGCCTCCTCCGCCGGCTGCCCCGATGTCGGCCGCGTGTTCGGCAGATAAGGAATTCGTTTACGCGGGATCTGGTGATTTTGTGGTCGTAAGTGCGGATACCAGAAATTCGGATAACAATTCGTTGAATTATTCCTGGTCGGCTAGTGAAGGCTCTGTGGATGGAACCGGCTCGCAAGCCCGCTGGAATTCATCTGGCCGTCGCCCTGGCACCTATATCGTTAAAGTCCGCGTTGAAAACGCCCGAAATGGCTCCGCAGACTGCTCAGTGAGCATCCGAGTGGAACCACGGCCAAATCGCCCGCCGGTGATCAGTTGCTCCGCGGATCGGGCAGCCGTGACGGTCGGCGAGACGGTCGCGATCAATGCCACCGCCAGTGATCCTGACAATGATCCGTTGTCATTCTCTTGGAATTCTAGCAGCGGCCGAGTCGAAGGCTCCGGAGCTTCAGTCAGATTTCATACCGCATCGTTGTCACCGGGACCGTATTCGATAACAGGCCACGTAGACGATGGTCGCGGTGGAACGGCCGAATGCACGGTAAATGTGGAAGTTCAGCAGCCTGCAGAGGTCAAGGAACTTGAAACCAGGCTCGCCCTTCACAGTATATATTTCCCCACGGCCCGGCCAACGGTAGCAAATCCCGACGGCGGTTTGGTCGAGAGCCAGCAGGAAGTCTTGGTGTCCCTGGCAAAAGACTTCAACCGGTACCTGACATTCAAACCTGACGCTCATTTAATCCTTGAGGGACACGCGGATCGTCGCGGCTCGGTTGACTATAACAAGGAGCTCACCGAACGCCGTGTGGAACGCGCCAAGAGCTTTCTTGTAGAAAATGGTGTTCCGGCCGCGAACATCGAGACTCGAGCTCTCGGCAAGGAAGAAAACTTGGACGCCGAACAAGTGAAACAGCTTGTGGATCAGAACCCTGACTTAAGCGACGAGGAACGGCAGAGAATCGATAGCAATCTGCAAGTAATCGTTCTGGCCAACAACCGGCGTGTGGACATATCACTCAACACCACGGGTCAGCAGTCAGTGCGCCAATACCCGTTCAATGCGAAAGACTCGCTGACTTTATTAAGCCCGACCGGCACAGGGGGTGGCGATCATAAGAAATCGTCATCGAAGAAACAGGCCACCAAGCCATAGCCAGCTCGATCTTATTTGAACGGGCCGAGCACTGAGGCGTATACCGGATTTCTGCGCTAGACTCTGGATACGATATGGCTCTCGCACCGCTGTGGAAATGTAAAAAGTGCGAAAGGTCTTTTGCGAACCGCAACCAGTCACATTCATGTTCTCGTTACACCTTGCGTGAGCATCTTGCGGAGAAAAGCCCTGTAGCGATTGCTCTATTCCGGCACTTCGCGGAGCTCGTGAAGCGCTGCGGACCGGTGCGCATTGTTCCCGAAAAAACGCGTATCGCCTTTCAGGCCCGAATGAGTTTCGCGGCGGTAAGCTTGCGGCGGGATCGAATCGTTGGCCACGTCGTACTGGCCCGACGCCTGCAACATCCTCGTTTTACGAAGATCGACTCCATCTCTCCTCGTAATCACGTCCATTCCTTCCGGTTTGATTCGGATCCAGAGTTGGATCACGAAGTTGTCGCATGGCTTCGAGAAGCTTACCAAGTCGGCCAGCAACTTCACCTATCGAAGCGAGGGAACAAAATGTGAGTAAGGCGAGGCGGAACTACCGTCTTTGCAGCGTGGAAATGCGGTCAGCGACATCGCGATATTCAATGTTGGTGGCATAAACCTGGCGGAAGCAATCGAGCGCCGCGGATGAGTCTCCAGCGGCATCGAGCGCCAACCCAAGATCGTAACGCAGAGCAAGGACTGTCTCGTCCTCGAGCCCCGGTACTTCCAGCGCGCGGCGATACCACAGTGCGGCGATGTTCGGTTCGCCTTTGTCCATGAACGACAATCCCAGCATCGTCGAGCAATTCATGGTGTAACGGAACGGCTTGCCTTTCTGTACTGCTTTCGCCACTTTCTGGAATTCTCCAATAGCTTCATCCAGCAGGCCCATTTCGCGGTACGCAATTCCCAGGTTGTAGTGAGTCTCCAGGTCTTCGTCCTCTTCACCCAATTCGCCAAGCTCGCTGCGGAATTCCTGGAAAACTTCCGCTAGCTCGTTCAGACTTTCCTCGGTTATCTCGGGAGGCGCGCCGGAAACTGTGCTCGAAGATTTTCCGGCAGCGCTCTTGGAATTCCCGTTTTCGGTTCTTGCAGCCGCAGGCGCCGAGCTCGCTACCGCGTACGGCAACGGTTCCTTATCATCCTGTGGAATCGACGCCAGAACACTGTCCTCACTCGGCGCTTCCAGGTCTTCCACTTCGGCGGCGAGCTCGCTCAGGAAATCTTCCGTGGTAGCCGGTCCTTGTTGCTTTTCAACTACGGCGGATTCCCCCGCCAGTTCGAGCTCAAATTCTCCAGTTGTTGCCCCGGCTGGCTCTTCTGGCAGCAATTCGAATGCGGGCTCTTCGACGAGTTCCACTACTGGCGTCTCGCCAACCTCTTCCGTGCTTTCTTGAATCTCGAACACATCCGGCTGCACGCCTACTTCGCCGCTGGATGCCCGCACTTCCTCCGGTTCCGGAGCAATTTCGAGCGCCAGCGGGGCCTCATGCTCTAGTTCAATTGGCGATGGCTCGACGCTCGGCGTAGCGTCGGAATCATCCAACACAAATGCCGGCTCGGACTCGGGTTCGGCGGTGACCCCAGAAGTCGGTTCAGCTTCAAGCTCGAGTATCGGTTCGACCGTAGCCTCCATTTCAGGCTCAATCGCGGTTTCGCTCGGCGCTTCCGCTACGAGCGGGACTTCTCCCGGGACACTCTTCTCCGCGTCCGCTACATCCTGCGAAATAGCCTCCCATTCATCGGACAGATCCAGCTCTTCTCCCGCCGTTACAGGCTCCGGTTCGGCGGTAGCCGGTACGGATGATTCGAGAGCTATTTCCGGTTCTTCGACAGGTACAGGCGCAACCGTGAATTCTTCAACAACTGGCGCTGAAGCAACCGGGACCGGAGGCGCGGTCGCGAGGGGAATTCCGAATTCCGCAGCAATATCCTCCGCGCTCAACTCACGATTTTCATCAACCGGTACAGCGCCTTCCGACGCAGCTTCTACGGTGGGCGGCACAGCCGCAACTTCCGGCGCGGCAAGCGTGTCTGCCGCAGCAACCGGCCCTTCAGCGCCTCCTGTCTTCTGGAACCTTTGGCGCAATTCTGCAAAACGGTCCGCGTTCACCTGGTCATTGCGATCACGGTGTATTTGTTCAAGCTGTCCGGCTAATTCAGCCGTACGCTGTTCGTTGCCAGCGCCCAGATAAAGATCCAGCAACCTTTCCAGCGTAGGAGTATGTCGCGGCGCGCGTTGCAGTACATTTTCAAGCAGGTGCGTAGCCTTCTGTGTCAAGCCGTAGCTAGAGAAGAGATCTACGTCCGTCAGCGCCTGCGCCACGTATCGCTGCGTTTCTTCGTCCAACGCCTCTTCAGCCACCGGCGGCGCTGTAACGGCCGCTTGCGGAACGCGTCGAGCGTCTTTTTCTTCTTGAGTTTCGGGCGGGGCGGCTTCGGCAGCAGGCATAGGAGCTCCGCCGGTGCGTGCTCTTAGCGCGTTTAGCCGCTCAACGATACGTTCGTCATCTTTATTTCGATCCACCAGCTCTTGCAGCAACTCCTCAGCGCGCGGAAAATTTCCAGCGGCAGCATATGCGTCCGAGAGCTGGCCCAGCGTGGCGTTTAAACGGAACGGATCGCTCGTGGTTCGGCAAAAATCCGCAAGCATCTCTAGAGGCTCGGTTTCACCTGCCAGCCGCTCGCTTGCCGCGGTTAACAATTTCAGAAACTTGTCCTGCTCGCCCGCTTCGATCATCGGAGCGCGCAACTCCTGAATCAACCGCAGGGCAGCTTTCGGTTGCTCGCTGTCGATCACCTTCTCAGCCGCTTTATAAAGGAACCCGTAATGCGCGTGGCCCACTGCAAGCATGCTGCGGCCGCGTTCCACGGCTTTATCGGTCTGGCCGGCGCGCAGTTCGTAATCCACGAGCATAGTCGTCACGTCGCCACCCGCGTTCGCCTCCGGGTGTGCTTCCAGAATTGGAACAGCCTCTGCCGTTTTATTATTCGCGTTCAGCGCTTTCGCTTTCAGCAATAAGGCCGCGGCATTTGACGGGTCCGCTTCCAGGCAGCGCTCGATCAGTTTTTCGGCTTCTTCCTTTTCGCCCCGCTCGAAAAGCCTTTGCGCGTACGCCAGATATGTTTGGGCCGCCTCTTTCTTTTGGCCCATCAAGTTGTAAAGCTCGGCGAGCCGCATTTGCACCCGCAGATTTTCCGGCTCAACTTCCAGCAGGCGGTGCAATACCTCTACAGCTTTCTGCGCTCGATTAGCTTTCAGATGGGATTCAGCGATTTGCAGGAAAAGGGGTCTGGCTTCGCTCAGTATTCCCTGTTGCACGTAAAGGTCAGCCAAACGCTCGAGCGGTGGAAGCTCGCTGGGAGCCAGCTTGGCAATTTTCTTGTAAATCGCGATGGCTTTGCTGTTGAATCCGTCGTTCAGGTAAACCTGCGCCAGCCGTTCAAAATACTCGATGGCATGTGCCAGGTCCGCTTGGCGGGCGTAGAGGTCCCCTACCGTCATCAGCGTGGCTTGATCTTTGGGGTCGTGCCGCAGAATCTGCTGATATTCCGCGATCGCCTGCGCGACCTTGCCCTGGTTCAGAAATTTCAGCGCGTTTTCCAGCGCTTTGTTTTTGTTGAAGGCCATGGGTTGATTTCGCTGCTCCGCCTTCCCCTACGGCGGGACGTACTTAGGCCACTATGGCGGCTCAGTTGAGAAGGTTAGCACGCACGAAAAACAAGGGGCAATGAACCGGATGGCGAAGGTGCCAAAGGCGACAACAGTGCCTTTTACGCGCCGAGGCTCGCATTACGGCCCCTGGGGAAGAGTCTGGGGGTATTCGATAGCCACCGCCCGGCTTATTTCTTCTTAGGTATCGGCGTCTCCCGAGCTCGGCGAAATAATGCGAAACAGGATTGCAAGTCCTAGACCCTGAGGTTACGCTTACCTCCCGGCAAGGTACGTCATTCAAGAAAGGGGTGTGTATGGCTATTGGGCATCGCGCCGTCTACCGACGGCTACTACTTTTCCTTGTAATGCTTCGTTTTGTTTGTCCCCGGCCCGCGTTCTCTCAAACACCCACCTCCGGCCTCGACGCCGTCGAGGAAGCAAAGATCGCGAAATTGCTGGCAGATAGTGGCGTGCCGAGCGTTTCAATCGCCGTGGTCGACCACGGACAACTCGCCTATGCCAAAGCGTTCGGCAAAGCTTCTCTTGACCCCGATCGCACTGCCGATGCGCACACGCGCTACGCCGTCGGTTCCGTCAGCAAGCAATTCACGGCCGCCGCCATCCTTCTAATCGCCGAGCAAGGGAAACTTTCTCTGGATGACAAAGTTTCAAAATATTTCCCCGATCTAACCCGCGCCAATGAAATAACCATTCGCGAACTTCTCTCGCACACCTCCGGCTACGAAGATTACGCGCCGCAGGACTACATGATTCCGGAATGGATAAAACCCACCACTCCCGAGGCGGTCCTGGATCAATGGGCAAAAAAGCCTTTGGATTTCGATCCCGGTACACGCTGGCAATACAGCAACACAAATTACGTTCTCGCCGGACGCATTTTCGAAAAAGCATCCGGCCGGCGGCTAATGCCATTTCTAAAGGAAAAGTTTTTCGACCCTCTCGGCATGACCACAGCCGGGGATTGCAGCGTGGACAAGACTCCCGAAGACGCCGTGGCCTACACGCGCTACGCTCTCGGTCCCGCCCGTCCGGCCTTGCGCGAGGGGGCAGGTTGGTACTTTGCTGCAGGCGAACTCTGCATGACGCCATCCGATCTCGCCACGTGGGATTCAGCCTTCCTCCACAAGCGAATTCTCTCCGCCCAGTCCTATGCTGAATTCACCAAAGAAGTTCTGTTAAAAGACGGCAATTACACTCATTACGCTCTCGGTCTTCAGCTTGCGCAGCACGAGAATATTCCCGTCATCTACCACGGCGGCGAAGTTTCCGGATTCCTTACTCTCAATCAGGTGTTTCCAACCCGAGATGCGGCCGTAATCGTATGTTCCAACGAAGACAGCATTGGGCTTATAACTCCTGTAGCCAATGAACTCGCTAACTGGGTTCTAAAGCTCGAGAACACCAATTCGGACCGACCAGGTTCAGCAGAAGAATTGCAGCAAGTTCGCAGTATCTTGGAAGGACTCCAGAAGGGACAAGTAGATCGCGCCCTGTTTACCAGCGATATGATTTTTTATTTAACCCCTACTGCTGTTCACGACATCCAGTCTTCGCTTTCGCCCCTCGGTTCTTTGAAATCCGTCACTCGCACGCGCGAAAGGTTTCGTGGAGGAATGACTTTTCGGGCGTACAACCTTCAGTTTGACAAAAAGAGCCTAATTCTCACCGTTTATCTGACTTCGGATGGACACTATGAACAGTTTTTAATCATGGAAGAACTATAGGGAGTTCTAGGGCCCAGAAGTACGGTCTTACGAAAGAGGTAGGGTTACTTGAACGGCGCCAACGGCCCAGCATCCTGCTTCCCGCACTGGAGCGTAGGAAAATCGGTGCAAGGGCGTGGGTCCATGCCTCTGCAAGGCCTCCAGATGTTCAGGCGTGCCGTAGCCTTTGTTCTGCGCGAAACCATATTGAGGATAGAGTTGGTCGTATTCCAGCATGCGATTATCGCGCTCCACCTTCGCCAGAATGGAAGCCGCCGCAATCGAAACCGAACGCCCATCACCATGAATCAGCGCTTTCTGCTCTATAGGCAAATCAATTTCGATAGCGTCTAGCAGGAGGTAATCAGGTAGAGGAAAGAGCTGCGAAACAGCGGCCATCATCGCTTGTCGGCTCGCTTGATATATATTCCAGGCGTCGATCCGACTGGCTTCGATTTCCGCCACAGCCCAGGCCAGCGCGTGCTCGCGTATGCGGGGCGCCAATTCGTGCCTACGCTCCGGGGTCAGCTTCTTGGAATCATCCAGACCGACGATACGGCGCCGAGGATTCAAGATGACCGCTGCAGCCACCACCGGACCAAACAGCGAGCCGCGCCCCGCTTCATCCAGTCCTGCGATACGCTGCCACCCATGCTGGCGTGCGTCGCGCTCGTAGCGCGTACAACAAAGTCTGCCCATCGGCCACGAATTTTAGCACATGCCAAAGCCACGTTTTCCACAAACCCTAATTTTTTCAGAAAG
>Ga0210398_10007182_pt1 | contig 10145 bp, 7 predicted proteins | sample IncBWC4OmetaG_FD_161047 | JGI IMG/M metagenome (GOLD analysis project Ga0210398, IMG submission 161047) | Forest soil microbial communities from Barre Woods Harvard Forest LTER site, Petersham, Massachusetts, United States - Inc-BW-C-4-O | ecosystem: Environmental > Terrestrial > Soil >...
CGAGGTCGTATGCGCGGCGCGGGAGGTCGACCTCTTCTGCCGCTCCGTCATACAACACCGCGCCTGAGAGCGGTTGCATCTTCGTGGATGCCTCCGCATCTGTCTTGCCGTGCCGCAAGAGATGCCACTCGACACCGCTGACGTGATGTCCTAGCCGCGCCAACCGCCGGAGCGTGCGGCCGGCGCCGTAGCCGATTTCCAGGACGTCCAACGGAGGACACCGTCTGCGTTCATGCGTCGCTCCGGGATACACGCGCTCCAACTCCCGCGCGAGCCGTCGCCACGTCAACGCCAGCCGGAGCCGGTCCATCGTCTGCTGGCCCCCCCACGCATGTGCCCGCGCCGCGCCCCCCGAGAGGCGAAGGTCGCGAACGACGTGGCCGCATGTGGGGCACTGCAGCAGCACGAAGCCAGCACCGATCGCCCTGGATTGCAGGAGCGTACGGCACGCCTCGCAACATGGCGGCGCGACACTCGGCCGCGGCGTGATGTGTGGTTCCACAACGGCGGTGGACGCCATATCGGTCACTGGTCGCATATGCATATAACCACGCGATCCGGCACGGGTCACATGTGCGTGCTGAGAGATGGACGTGGAGCCTCGCCAGTCCTTGATCGAATGCTGTGTGTCCCACTATGAGCGGTGTGTGTCCTTTTCGCCGAGCGGCCCCATCATATCACACTCCACCACGGCGCCGCCACGATCCGCTCGCCGAGCAGCAAGACCTCACTTCCTCCGTGCAAGAGCAGTCCGCCGGGCCACTCCGGATACTCTTCGAGAAACGTTCGCAGCCCAGCCGCGTCGCGTGGCGTCGGGCGTTCAGAGGCTTTGACCTCGATCGGAATCAACTGTTGTTGCCATTCGATGACGAAATCCACCTCCTGTCCCGACGTCGTGCGCCAGTACAGGATCTCGGGACGCGGCACCTGCAAGTCGCGCCAGGCGAGCAGATCGCACAACACCAGATTCTCCAGATGCGTCCCTGACGGGACCGCGTGCGGTCCACCCCCAACGTGCAGAGCGAGCGCGGCGTCGTTCCAGTACACTTTGGGCGTCTTGATCAACCGTTTCGTCCGGTTGACCGTGTACGGGTGGAGACGCACGATCTGATACGAGGTCTCCAGAAGATCGAGATACCGGTGCACCGTCGTGGGCGGCAACTGGATGTCTCGCGCGAGCTCGGTCTGGTTGAGCAAATTCCCGATCCGGAGCGCTGTTGCCTGCATCAGGCGACGGACATCGACGACGTGTTCAACCGCCGCGAGGTCTTGGAGATCGCGTCGTACGTACGTGTCGATGTACCCTTGGAACCAGAGATCGCGCGCCAATGGATCCGCCATCGTCGTCGGCGTTGGAAAGTCGCCGCGTCGTACCGCGTCACGCCATGATTCCGCCGGAGCGATGTCGGCGCGTAGGAGGTCGGGCCACCGCGCCACGGGTTCCTGGAAGAACTGCTCCCACTCTCCTGTGACTCCCAATCCCAACTGTTCCCGCCGCGTCATTGGCCACAGCGTGAGGTAATAGGCGCGTCCTGCCAGCGAGTCGGCCACGCGGCGCATCATCAGGAGATTCGCCGAGCCGGTCAGTACGAACTGTCCCGGTACCCTCGGCTGTGGCGGGTCGACCGCCAGCTTGATCGCGAGGATCAGGTCGGGGTTGCGCTGGACTTCATCGATAGTCAGGAACGGCGCGCTCTGGACGAACGCCTCCGGCGCCTCGCGTGCCCGGCGCGCTGTCGTGGCGTCGTCCAAGGTCACATACGGCCGTCCCGTCAGCTGCGGCGCGGCTTGCACGAACGTGCTTTTCCCTGCTTGGCGCGGTCCTGTGACGACCACCACGGGGACAGCGTCGAGAGCCCGGCTGAAGATTCGGCTTGCGGCTCGGGGGGAGGAACGGGGAGGACATGATTCTGACTAGTCAGGTGGTGGATAATCCACCACGTAAACAGCACCCTATACCGTGGGTGATAATCACCCACGGTATAGGTCAAAATAACCCACGTCGTCTCCACTCCGCGAGGCAAAGCCGACCGTCTTCGCTACACCTTATGATACATGAGACGCGCCGCTTCTCTTCGATCCTCGGCGACATAGATCTCGAAGTCGGAGAAGAACGCTGGCGCTTCCGCTTGTAGAGTCTGTAGAACGGCGATCGCACACCGTCGAATTTCCATCTCGGCTCCTTCTCCCGTTCGCAGCTCTAGCATTGTCCGCCATGCGCGTGCGTTGGCGGTCACGACGATCTTGGTCTCTGTCGAGTTCGGTAACACACCACGGGCCGCCTCACGCGCCATCTTGCGCCGATGCACTTTATCCGCAACCCAGGCGTACCGTTCCATCAGTTGGTCCACGAGCGCGACGTAGCTTGCTTGTGCACTCTCAATCTGCGCTTGCCATGCTGTCCGTAACGTGTCGTCACCGATGATTGCCGGTGGTACTACGAAGCTGGCCTCCGATTCGTCTACGTACCGTTGGCTCAGTTGCGAAAACGCGAAGCCGGCGCGGTGCCGCACTAGCTCGTGCGTGAGTGACCGGCTGATCCCTTCGAGTAAGAGCGAGTAGTTGGCGTGTTCTAAGACGCTCCCGTGTCCTTGCTTCTTGATGTTCTCCAGATAGTCGCGCGTCGTCCGGCTTGCGGGGTTGCGTTGGCTCATGTAGCAGAGCCGTCCCGCGAACTCGGCGAGCCGTTCGCCGTCCGTGCTATCGCCGAGCCAGTTGACTGGGAGGTCGGTGGGCTCGGTGAATTGTGGACGGGAGAGGACTGTGATCCTGGGCGCGGTATAGAAGGAGGGCATGCGAGGGCTGGGAGGGATAAGGAATGAGGTGGTGACCGGTGGGTTGGCCACCGCCTCTAATTGTATGATGGTTGGTCGAGCAAGTCGAGCCGGAAGTGGGCATACGCGCGATCTCGGGTGACCCGCGCTAGGGCCGCGGCGGCGCGCGGGGGGAGTGCGGGAAGCTCAGGGTCGTATTTGATGTCGGAGATTGGACGCTGATTCAGGAGCGGGACTTTCACGCCAGGGTTGAAGATGCCGGTTGGGTCGAAGGCCTGTTTGACGAGGCGGAACATGGATAGGGAGGTGGCTGGCCACATCTGGGCTAAGAGTGGTGTGCGTAGCCGTCCGTCGCCATGTTCTCCTGTCAGAGTTCCACCCAACTCGGCGGTGAGGGCGACCGCGTCATCGAGAATCTGGTTGACGGTGTTGCGCCATTCGGGATGTGATGTATCGATGAGTGGGTTCACGTGCACGTGCGCGTCACCCGCATGGCCGAAAATCACGCCAGTGATCTGGCGTTGTTGAAAGATGTGCCGGATGCCACGCACGTACTTTGGAAGTGCCTCAGGGGGGACCGCGCCATCTTCGATGAACTGCATCGACGTCAGCGATGGTCCAAGTACGGCAAGTCGCGGGCTGGCTGCGTGCCGGAGTTCCCACAGACTATGTTCGTCGACTGGGGTGAGTGCTAGCGCTACCGTGGTCGCGCCAGATGCTGTAAACATGTCGGCGACTCGTTTCGCTTCGTGTGCGGCGGTTACGTCGTTGTCTCCTTCTACTTCGGCCAGTAGGATGGCTTCTGTTCCGGCGGGGACATTCGGCAGTGTCGTCCCCTGCGCGGCGACGTCGAGGAAGGTGCGGTCTAGCAACTCACACGCCGCGGCGCCAGCCTCACGAGCGCGGACGGCGGCGGCCGTGGCTTGCTCTAGTGTCGGGAATGCACCTAGTAAGGAACTCGTCGCGCCAGGGGCATCCGTCAGCATCAGTTCGATGCTGACGATGATCGCGAGTGTCCCTTCGCTTCCAATGATGAGATCGATCAGATCGCGACTGTTCGCATAGGCGTGTACACCGTAGCCCGAAGCATCTTTCTGGACATCACGGTGCACGGCTGGTGTCGCTGTATCACCCGCTCGAAGTTCGTCAGCAATGGCGAGAACCCGCTGAATGGCAGGAACGTCGCCCGAGAGAGGGCCACCTCGGGTTATGGTGACGTGTGATCCATCGTCGAACACGCAGTCCAGCCCGGACACCCACGATCGTGTTGGGCCATATTTGAGGGTATGTGGCCCGGCGGCGTTGGTCGAGACCATCCCGCCGATCGTACAAAAGTCACCACTCGATGGATCTGGTGGGAAGCGGAGTCCGAATTGACGGACGTCTTGCTCCACGTCACCGCGCAACGCGCCAGCTTCAACCCAGATCCGTTTGCGGCTGGCGTCGGGTCTAGCAATGTAGTTCATCCGACTGAGGTCGAGGATGATGCCGTCACCTATCGCGCCACCCGCCATACTACTTCCTGAGCCACGCGGTATGATCGGCGTTTGTGTCTTGTGCGCCCATCGGACAAGCGTCTGCACGTCGTCTATCGTCGATGGCACGGCTACGCCGCGCGGCAGGATTCTCGCGATCCCCGCCGCTTCGGCGTAGACGGCTCGCGCTTCGTCGTCGGTTCGGAAGATGCCTTTAAAGTCCGAGATCATTGGGGGTCGGTGGATTCTCGGCGTAGTTATAGAACCCCATTCCCGACTTCTTTCCCAACATCCCCGCCATCACCATCCGTTTGAGGAGTGGTGGTGCAGCATAGCGGGAATCGTGATACTCGTTGAACATGATCTCGGAGATTTTGTACGCGGTGTCGAGCCCAACGAAGTCGAGGAGCGTGAAGGGACCCATCGGATGTCCGGCGCCGAGCCGCATCCCGGTGTCGATGTCGGTCATCGAGCCGAACCCTGTTTCGAGGGCGCGTACGGCATCTAGCATGTACGGTACAAGCAAGAGATTCACGATAAAGCCGGATTTGTCTTTTGCGCGAATCGGTTCTTTCCCAAGCGCTCGTACGAACCCGACTGCTGTCTCCATTGTCTCTTCACTGGTGTGCAGCGCCCGAACAACTTCCACCAGTTTCATCACCGGCACTGGATTGAAGAAGTGCAGTCCCACAAACCGATCCGCCCGTTTCGTTGCTCCGGCCAGCTCGGTGATCGTCAAACTGGACGTATTGGACGCGAAGATGGTATGCGGGGGACACAACACGTCGAGCTTCCCGAACGATGCGCGCTTCACGTCGCGGTCTTCTACTACCGCTTCGATGATGAGATCCCGGTCCCGAAGATCGATCATGCTCGTCACGAATCGGAGTCGTGAAAGCGCCGCCGCTTTGTCTTCGGCGGTCGCCCTGTCTTTCGCGATCGCTTTGTCAAACGATGTCTCGATCGACGCGAGCGCTTTCTCGCACAGCGCGTCGGAGACTTCGCGTACGACTGTATCGTATCCGGCTTGCGCGCAGACCTGCGCGATGCCGGCGCCCATCAACCCTCCGCCCAGTATCCCAACGGCTGTGATCTCTGCCATATATCCCTATTGTAAAGAGTTAGGTGCCACCGTGAACGACTTCCATCTGACGCGCCATCGCGTCGCGAACTGCGTTAGGAATTGGGGATAATGCCTCCAACTCCGCTCGTGGCGCCGCCCCTGGTGTTTGCCCGGCGGCGCGGAGGTAATACCGGGCGTATCCGTCGGCTAGATCGGGGATGAATGTCTCCAGTAACAGTAATCCGCCACGAACGGCTGCCGGACTCTCCAGATTGGTAGCCACTCCACTCCGTTGCTGTGCGGGGGTCACGTTCTTCCGAATCGCCTCTTGCGCTACTGTCCCTACGATCTCGTGCGCAAATCCGTAGATGGCATCAGCGGCGTCCGCGGGGTGTTCCGGAAACGTCACACCGACCGTGGCCCGTGGGACATCGCTGGTGAGTGTCCGTCCTTCTCCAGCTAGTGGTAAGCAGAGAAGGAAGTCGCCATCGGCCTGGTGGGTGTTGTTCAGAAATCCTTGCAGATGCGGGCGTACGGTGTTCTGCCACAACGCTTGCACGGAGTCGATGACGCTGCCCCGTTCGCGTTGCTGTCGGGTCCAATAGGCGTGAAAAACTGTGGTATCCTCATCCCAGAGTCCGGTTGAGAAGAGTGCCAGCCATGCTCGTGCCCGCGGGGTCGGGAAGTAGCGACTCAAGACCGCAAATAGCTTTGTCTCGTTCGGAGAACGTGCGCTGTCGGCACGCCCATCCGTGGCGACGAACCGTTGCATGGTCGACCGCATCTCGTCGAGCGATGAGAAATAGAATGGGATGAATTGCGCGCTCTGCAACAGCTGGTCGGTGTGGAGTTGCTCGCGCAGCCGGTCGACGTTCATGTCGAGCTTGGTCAAGACGTTCGCTTGGTTTTTGAGAACCGTGAGTGCGTCACGATACCCTGGACGGAAGAGCGGAATCGCCGCTGTCGTGTCGTCGTCCAGCATGGCAAAGCCGTGCAGCCACAGATCGACGTGCTCACGCGTCTTGATGGGCCAGATCATCATGCGCGCTCGTGACATCGGCATCCGTGTGACAGGCACCGGTGTCGCCTGTGCTCCCACAGACATACTCACCGCGCAGATAAGCGCGAGGAGTTGTCCCGCGACTTGACGATGTCCTACGCCCATGCTTCCACAATGACCGCGATCCCCTGACCGCCGCCAATACACGCCGTGCCAAGGCCATAGCGTTTGCCCGCGGCCCGTAGCGCATGCAGTAAGTGTGTGGTGATCCGCGCACCGGAGGCCGCTAATGGATGGCTCATGGCGATAGCGCCACCGTGTACGTTCAGGCGTTCACGCTTGATCCCCAACGCCTGTTCTACGGCGCACACTTGTGGGGCGAATGCTTCGTTCACTTCCACCAGATCCATGGCGTCCAGTGTGAGACCCGCGGCCTGCAACGCTTTCCGCGACGCGGGGACGGGGCCAATCCCCATGATTTTTGGATCGACGCCAGCCAATCCCCACGAGACTAGTTGCCCCAACGGCTTGAGTCCACGCGACTGCGCGAACTCCGCGCTCGCGATGACCAGTGCCGCGGCGCCGTCGCCGATCCCGGACGCGTTACCAGCTGTCACAACGCCCCCTTCACGGAAGACGGGCCGCAGCTTCGCCAACTCCTCCGCTGTCGATTCGGGGCGCATGTGTTCATCCCGGCGGAACTCTTCGACTTGTTTGGTCTTCGAGTTCTTTACTGGGATGCCGATGACTTCATCATTGTATACGCCGCTCGTCCACGCTTCTTTGGCTAAAGTCTGCGACCGTAGCGCGAACTCGTCGGACTGTTGCCGGCTGATCTTGTACTGTTCGGCCAGATTCTCTCCCGTCTCTCCCATGCCGAGACCGACATAGGAATCTTTCAACCCCTCGGAGAGCGTGTCTTCCAGAGGTGGCGACTTGCCGAGTGACAGCCCCCATCGCAGGCCGCGGGCGGCGTGGGGTGCTTGCGACATGGAGTCGGCGCCTCCCACCAGGCAGACCTCGGCTTCGCCCATCACGATTTCTTGGGCTCCGCTCACCACCGCCTGAAAGCCCGAGCCGCACAGCCGGTTCACTGTCAGGGCGGGGGCATCGATCGAACAGCCGCTCTTGAGCGCTACGTGCCGAGCGAAGTAGAAGGAGTCGTTCGTGGTATAGAGCACATTGCCCAGGATCGTCTGCTGGATGGCTGACGGCTCGAGCTGCGCCCGTTGGATGGCCGCTTTGGTGGCGTGGACCGTGAGGTCGGTCACGGGCATGTCCCTGAGCGACCCCCCGAATGTCCCGAAAGGAGTCCGTACCGCGGAGAGGAAAACAACGTCGCGGGGAGAGTTTTGTGTTCCCATACTGACTAATATACGGAGCACCTCTTCGGAGATCCCATGGTTCGTCTCGCTGTCTGCGCTTGTCTGGCGTTCTGGGCAATTTCAGCACATGCTCAGGCTCCAGCCGCCCCGAGTCCGTCGCAACGGGCTGTCGCCGAGCATTCTGGCGAGGCTTTGAAAGACGTAGCCCACAGCTCCGCCCAATCCAGCGGGCAGGGTGGCGTCCTGGTAGGGATCGTGGTCGATTCGCTGCACGATGGTCCCCTTGCCGGGGCGCTGGTGACTGTGGTGCAGCTGCCGCGGCGAAGCGTGATGACCTCCCCATCGGGCGCCTTCCGGCTCGACTCGCTGCCGCCGGGGAAGTACACCCTCGACATCCAGCACCCGGTGATCGATTCGTTGGGGATTCAGGTTCGCTCCGACACCTTGCTAGTGGCCGCCGGACAGACCCAGACGGCGTTCTTGAGTGTCCCTAGCCCGGCGCGCATCGCCGCCACGATTTGCTCACCCCTCCAACAGCACCTCGGTCCCGCTGTCCTGGTCGGACAGGTGTTAGACGCCGACGCGGGAACGCCTATGGCGGGCGCTGAAGTCTCTATCGTTTGGCTGGAAACGCAGGCCAGTTTACAGACGGGCGTTCACACCATTCCGCATCTCCGCAAAGCGACCGTCGCCCCGGACGGGACATTCCGGGTGTGTGGGCTCCCCGCGACACTCAACGCGACGCTGCAAGCTTCGCTTGGAGAGACTAAGACGGGTGAGATCGCGTTGGAAACGAATGATCAACCGCTCACGCTCAAAGTGTTGCATCTGCCGTCGTCGCAGGCCACGGTAGCTATTCCGGCCGCATCGCCATCGCCAACTCAAGCTCCAGCCGCTGCCGTGAGTGCTAGCTCGGCGTCACCAGTTGCTTTGCAGACTGGGCATGCCGTGGTCACTGGCCGTGTCACCAATAAAGGCGGTGTCCCAGCCGCCGGAGCAGCGGTGACTATTCAAGGAGGTGCCGCGAAGACGACCTCCGCCAAAGACGGGACGTTTACCCTCTCCGAGGCTCCCGCCGGGACACAGCTGGTGCTGGTCCGGCTGGTCGGCTACGATCCTGTTCAGCTCCCGCTCGAGATCACCACTCGCGGTCCCAATACGCTCACTGTCCGGCTTGGCGAATATCACCCGCAGCTTGCCACGGTCAACGTCCGTACGAAAGCGCCCCAGACGGCCCTGGATCGTACCGGCTTCACGCGCCGCAAGAATACTGGGATCGGCCACTACGTCACCGAAGATGATATTGCGCGAGAGCAACCGGTCTTTACCTCAGACTTACTCCGCCAAGTCATGGGGCTTCACGTCTTTGGCAGCGGACAGAGTGTGTCGATCACCACGTCACGGGGTGAAGGGTGCGTGCGGTATCTGGTCGACCGCAACAACATCAATCCCGACGATGGTCTCTCGATCGATGAGTTGGTGCACCCGGCGGATATTGTTGGGATCGAGTTCTACCAGGCGTCTGAGATTCCTGCCGCGTTGAGTTCTGGAGCGAATTCGGGGTGCGCGCTGTTGGTCGTCTGGACTCGGCAGAAGCTCTCGCCAACGACGTCGAATCCCTAGGATTTATCTCGTCAATCCCTTTCGGATGCAGCTACGGCTCCGCAACGCTGCGCGAGTTGATGAGATAAGTCCTAGTCGCTACCTCAAGCGGCGGAAGCCGTCACCATCTGCTCTTTCCTCGGATCATCGATCCCGAGCCCGAGGAACATCACGCCGACCACTAACGCCGATGACGTCCAGAACGGCACGCCATGTCCGAAGTGATCGTACGCATACCCAGCCCACAGTGGGACGATCACACGGGACAGTCCGCCGAACGTCTGCTGCACACCCATGAACAACCCACGTTCGTTACTCTGGATCACTCGTGAGAGCAACGACGTCACACATGGAAACGTGAAGGCCGTCCCAAGGGGAACCAGCGCGATCACGATCGCCAGTGTGGGATAATTCGGCACGAACGGAAACACGCCAAGTCCCAACGCCAAGAGCACGAGTCCAACGCGAGACAACGCCACCTCCCCATAGCGGTCGACGGCCCGCCCGAGCACACCCGCTCGCGTGATGACTGAGATCACTCCGATGTAGGTGAACACCATCCAGATGTCTTTCGACCCGACACCAAACTTGTCGGCCAGGAACAGCGCGAGGATCGTCGTCATCCCCTGAAACGCCCCCATCGCGATTGCGTACATCCAGATCAACCGAGGCGCTGGCTCGGTGGTATGTGTCAAGACGTAGGTGATCGCCTCCACCGACGCGCCAGGCCGCCGCACGACTTGCTTGGCCTCGGCCATGTCTCGCGATTCGCTCAAGAAGCGCCACGCGAACAGCATATTAACCGTGCACAAGACCGCGGCGATCATCCCCGGCCCATGCCGATGGAACAACGCGAGCGCGAACGACCCGATCGGTGGTCCGAGCGCCACACCGACACTCGTCGCC
>Ga0210398_10007184_pt1 | contig 10144 bp, 7 predicted proteins | sample IncBWC4OmetaG_FD_161047 | JGI IMG/M metagenome (GOLD analysis project Ga0210398, IMG submission 161047) | Forest soil microbial communities from Barre Woods Harvard Forest LTER site, Petersham, Massachusetts, United States - Inc-BW-C-4-O | ecosystem: Environmental > Terrestrial > Soil >...
CTGTGAGCGCCCGACAATTGCACTAACACGCGGGAATTGATCAGCAGCACACGTTCCAGATGCAGGGACGACGAGGTCGCCCGTATCATATCGAACGAACTGGGTGCCGATTCGGTTGAAGGACGTTGCGACAAGGCGTTGGCAGCCCTCTGCCTCGGAGGGGACAGATTCCACGTAGCCGTAGGTAGGATAGAAGTGAAAACCATCGCAATAACGGCAGGAGTACGCCAGAGCAGCGTATTCACTATGGCCGTACCAGTGGGCGATTTTTATGCCGAACGCCTCTTCGAAGCACCTTCTCTCACCTGGAGCGAACGCTTCTGATGATGCAAGTACACCTCGGATGGGTAGTCGGCGGAAGAGGTCTTCACCGATCAGATCGATAAACGTGTACAGGGAGCTAGGGAACACGTGGAGAAAGAACGGCTGTAGTGTCTGTACCCATCGCCGCAAGGAACTGAGCTGATCCTCGACAGTTTCGGCTGGAGAGACGAGCCAAGCGTTCTGCGGCCAATGGTAGTGGACCAGGTCGCCGAATCGCACGTCACCACAGTAATTGACCTTGAGGTCAAACGGTGCATATCCCACCTCGGACCAGATATCAAAGAGATATGCACGCTCTTTTTGTCGACGGGAAAACGTATCGGCCTTGAAGCGAAGGGGCTGCAATGATGTCCCGCCGGTGCGGACGAAATGTGTGAGCGGCGGGACGTCCCAAACAGTGTACCGGCGCAGATCTTGTCGGTAGTCATCTTTCTGCGTCACATTATTGCCGTATCTGAGAGTTAGTCGACGGACATGCTTCTCCTGGTATTCTCGAATTTGATTGGGCGCCCAGACCTTGGACTGCTCTATGAGGTGGCGGTGGTAGAAGTAGCTGGGACCAAGCAGGCGCTCTCTCACGTCAGTCACAACGCATCACCAGAACCATTAGGAATCAGCACAATGGCGGCACCGCAAGTTTCCGACTCAGATTTCAGCGACCTTTGAGGTATCAAGGTCAACCTCCTAGACGTCGAAGACAGCCTGGATGAGAATGAAGCTGCTGTCCAGGCACGCGGGCTAAGAGCGACCACTGCAGCTCTCACACGCGCTGCCACGTACCGGCTTGGTCGCACCCCCGCAAGTCCCAGGGCGAAGCAATAGCGCGGCTCACGCACTACATGAGCGCGCAATAAGCTGTTGTGATACACAAGCACTGCGGCAAATCCCAGCATGGCCTGGGCCGGCGTCGGCCTGGTGGCGAACCCGACGTCACCGGGCACGTCGGCCCATGCGCAGCGCGCTCGGTCCCGGTCCAGGACCGGGGAAGGTACAGCTCGGCGTCTACCGGCGCCCGCCCGCGCGGCGACGCGTAGGCCAAGAACACGCCTAGCTGGCAGTTCTCCACCCGGCACCGCGGGCCGGACGGAGAACGCGCAGGTCGCGGTCTACCTCAGCTATGCCGGGCGGGGCGGGCACGCGCAGAGCGACCGGGAACCGTATCTGCCGAAGCCGTCGACCGGTGACGCGGCCCGGTACCGCGCCGCTGGCCCGGGCGATGACCGCGCTGGCCCTGGACGCCGGGGTCCTCGCGGCCTGGGTGACCGGCGATGAGACATCCGATGCGATTTAGTGGTCAAGTAGCTTCGGTGAAGATGTGTTGTCAGGCCACTGCGAGCAGGTTCGGGCGTGCGGGGAGGCGGTGGCTTCGTCGTAGTGCTGGCCGGTGGTCAGGAAGTGCCAGAGGCAGCCGAACAGGCGGCCGAACAGGTTGCGCTGGGCGGCGGCGTGCCCGTCGCCGTCGCCGCGGCGACGGTCGTAGTGGGCGCGGGCATCAGGTGATACGGTCGGTGCGGCGAATGCCCAGATGCTCGCGGCCTCGTTCCTCCCCGACTCCTTAGTGTTTGGCCGTATCAATACTGCCTGCCCCGCGCTCATATGTTCTGGAGCGCCACAAGGCCTGGAGCCAGTAGGGACATAAGAAGGTGGTGATGCCTTATCGTTCCGAGGCTCCTCACCTTACGGATTCCAAGTTGCATTTGCGGTCTCGGTTTGTCTATCGCGCCGGACAAGCTGCCTGCTTTACCTGGCTGCCGGAGCTAGGAGTCTTGAAATGAAAGTTCTCGTTTGTCACAATCGTTACCGCTCGAATGTTCCGTCTGGCGAGAATAGATATGTGGACGTAGAGATTGCGCTGCTGCGTAGTGCCGGAATTGACGTAATTCCGATGATAGAAGAAAGTGATTCAATCATCAACGGCGGTCCGCTCGGGCTAGCTAATGCGGCACTCGGTCTTATGTACTCACCCTCGGGCGTGCGGCGATTCCAGAGACTGCTGCGAGTGGAGGTTCCGGATGTCGTCCACATCCATAACGTCTTCCCGCTTATCAGTCCCGCTGTCATCAGGGTTGCTAAGGCTGTCGGCACGCCTGTAGTCCAACGGGTCCATAACAATGTACATACTTGCGTAAGCGGATTTCATCATCGCGACGGCCGCCAGTGCAACGAGTGCCTTGGACGCCGAGTCGCCTTCCCCGCCATTCAGCACGGGTGCTACCGTGGATCACGCTCCCTTTCCGCGGCTATGGTGCTAGCCCAGAACGCGCATCGTAGTACCTGGCGTATGGTAGATAAATTCCTCGTTCCGACACCTTTCATGGCGAGTCGGCTACTCACTGCAGGTATCGATGAGAAGCAGATTACGGTGACTCCGCCTTACGTCCCCGATGCCGGTGGACTGACAACAAGCCCCGGGGAGGATTTCCTGTTCATCGGGCGGTTGGGGGAGGAAAAGGGGATTACGCTCCTGCTCGAAGCCTGGCGCGCGAGAACGCGCCGGGGTACTCGTAGACTGCGTATCGGTGGCAGCGGGCCCCTTGAGGAGAGAGTGCGCTCAATGGTCCTGAACGAAGATGATGTCGACTATCTCGGCTACCTCGAGCCCGATCAGGTGCAATCTGAATTGCAGAAGTGTGGTGTCGCAGTCATCCCCTCGCTTTCTGAAGGATTCCCCCTGGTAGCTATAGAAGCGCTGGCGCAAGGTCGACCGATAATAATGAACCGCCTGTCCGGCCTCCCATCGTATGTCAGCGAGGAATTTGGGTGGTCCATTGAGCCAACGGTTGACTCTTGGCAAAAGGCACTCGACGCGATCGATCAGGATGAGATCGAGGCGCGGGGGCTGGTGGGCCGGAAGCATTATGTCGCTACATACTCAGCCTCTGCTGCCATTGAGGCGCTGGTAATGATCTATGAGAGCCTCCTGGGGCGAGACGCGTGAGCCCCCGCCGAACCGCGCAGTCCCCGGACGTATCATCCGCCACCCGCGGATGATCTTACTACTGGGCTAGTTCTTGCTCACCGATACTGCACTATACGCAAAAGGAACCTAGGCTATGTCTTCTATCGGGCTCGCGGTGATTGGCGCCGGGTACTGGGGGCCAAACCTCGTCCGGACCGCGATCGCCACACCCTCGCTCCAGCTCCAGTGGCTGTGTGATCTCAATGAGGAGCGTGCCTGGGCGGTTCTCGGCCATTACATGACCGTCAAAGCCACGCCGTCTTACGATCAGGTACTCGCTGACCCTGCGGTCGCCGCCGTCGCGATCGCCACACCTGCCGCCACCCACTTCGACCTAGTCCGTGCCGCACTCGAGGCAGGCAAGCACGTTCTAGTCGAGAAACCACTCACCTCATCGGTCTCCGAAGCGGTGGAACTGGCCGGACTGGCGGACCGATCTGGCCTAGTGCTGATGTGCGATCACACCTACTGCTACACGCCAGCCGTGCAGAGGATCCGTGAGCTCATCCGTGGTGGGGAGATCGGAGAGCTACAGTTCGTAGACTCAGTCCGGATCAACCTCGGGCTCGTGCAGCCTGACGTTGACGTACTTTGGGATTTGGCACCCCACGATCTGTCAATCCTGGACTTCGTCCTGCCGGATGACGCAGTACCTGTTGCTGTGGCGGCCCACACCGGTGACCCGATCGGCACCGGGCGTGCCTGCCTGGGTTACCTGTCGGTCTGGCTGTCGACAGGCGCGCTCGCCCACGTGCACGTCAACTGGCTCAGTCCCACGAAGATACGCACCACGGTCTTCGGCGGCTCGCGGCGTACCATCGTGTGGGACGACCTGAACCCGGCGGCCCGGCTCATGCTCCACGATCGGGGAGTGGATCGGATCCCTGCAGGATCGCTGTCGCCCGCCGACCGCAGGCAGGCCCTGATTTCCTACCGCGTCGGCGACACCCAGGTCCCCGCTCTTCCGGAAAAAGAGGCACTGAGTTCCGTGCTGTCCGAGTTCGCCAGTTCGATCGCGGAGCATCGCCCGCCGCTCACCGATGCCCGCGCGGGCATACGCGTCCTCGAGCTTCTCCAAGCCGCATCGCAGAGCGCTGACGACGGAGGTACCAGGATTCCGGTAAGTGTGGGGCCACGCAAGTCATCAAGGGACAACGTCGTCTTGTCACAGGCGGCGCGCGCACTATCGGATCCACCATCGCCGACCAACACGCCGCCGTTGGTGCCGGTGAGGTAATCGTGGGTACTGCTGACGCAACTCACGCTCACCGCGGCCATTATCGCCGAGATGCATGTCATGCGACGCGTCACGTCGGCCCACGATGACGTGGTCGATGATTTCGCCGCAATCGTGTGCGGCGTCTGTCTTGGCGGCGTACGGGTCTGCAGATCGCCCACGTGGGCGGCATGGCGCTTACGGGCCGCCGATGTCCCCAGTGGCATCTGTGTCGAGAGTTGCGTTGACCGAAGAGGATCCTTATCCGACTAGTTCACAGCTGGGCTTTTGGACAGCATCATGCGGTGCCGACTGGGGGAAGTGAGAAGTGACCTCAATCCCGTTTGTCGACCTGAGCGCTCAGCACGCGGCCGTGACTGACGAGGTTGCAGAGGGCTGGCGGGAAGTTCTTGCTTGTACGGAGTTCGTTGGCGGCCCGCAGGTGGCCGCATTCGAGCGCGAATACGCTGAGTTCATTCACGTCCCGCACTGCGTGGCGACGGCTAATGGCACTGACGCAATCGAGATCGCGCTGCGGGCGCTTGGCGTCGGGTATGGCGACGAATGCATAGTTCCCGCCAACACGTTTATCGCGACCGCCGAGGCCGTTTCTCGCGCAGGGGCCACACCTGTGCTCGTCGACTGCGCGGACGACGGGACGTACCTGATCGACGTCGACGCCGTAGGAGCTGCAATGACGCCGCGCACTTCGGCGATCATACCGGTGCACCTATATGGTCAGGCTGCTTCGGTCGAGCGACTGGTGCCGCTTGCTAGGCAAACTGGTACGTGGCTAGTGGAAGACGCGGCCCAGTCGCACGGCGCCCGTCGGTACGGAGTAAGCGCCGGCGCCCTCGGGGATGTTGCGGCTACGAGCTTCTACCCCGGCAAGAACTTGGGAGCATACGGTGACGCTGGGGCCGCACTTACTGGCTCGGCGGATGTGGCAGCACGGATGCGAATGATCCGGGATCACGGATCGCCAGCGAAGTACCAGCACGAAGTACTCGGCGTCAACAGCAGGCTCGATACCTTGCAGGCGGTTGTACTGTCGGCGAAGCTTCGGCGTCTGGCCGGGTGGAACGCGGCGAGACGGGCAGCGGCTGCCCGCTACGATGAGTTGCTTTCCGACTGCGAGGCGATCGTCCGGCCACGCACGCTCGACGGCAACGAGCATGTCTGGCACCTCTATACGGTACGGGTGCCGGACCGGGATGATGTGCTCAAAGAGTTGCGCGCGGCGGGTATCGGCGCGGGAATCCACTATCCGGTGCCAATACACCTCACCAGCGCGTTTGCCGGGCTGGGATACCCGCTTGGCGCCTTCCCCGTCGCCGAGCGGGCCGCGCGAGAACTACTGAGCCTGCCGCTCTTCCCCGAGATCACCGTAGCCCAACAGGAGCGTGTGATATCCGTGCTGATCTCGGCTGTGTACCGCGAAAAGACACCAACATGCTTCTGAACTGTGAAAACTCTGCTCGTTCTTCGGTCAATGGGCCAGCTAGCCGTCGCCATCTTGGGCTTGACCGCCAATACCAGCATCGCCGCCACCACGCGCGCCGATCCAGCCGACACTACCGACGATCATGAACCCTAGGGACAACAACTACTATGCGTACCCAAGTACACAACCTTGTGGAGGAAGCGGCCGGGACACGCGGAGACGCTCCCGCCCTCACCTACCAGAACGTAACAGTTACCTACGCAGGACTTTGGCGCAAGGTGGTTTCCTTCGGTACCACACTGAACGGCCTGGGGGTCCGCCGCGGTGATCGGGTCGCTGTCTATCTCGACAAGCGGATCGAAACAGTTACCGCGCTATTCGGGACCTCAGCAGGAGATGGGATCTTCGTCCCGGTCAACCCGTTGCTGCGGCCAAGGCAGGTCGGTTACATCATGCGAGACTGCAGAGCCCGGGTTCTGGTGACATCGCCGGAGCGGCTTGCTCTGCTACGCGAGGAGCTCGAAGAGTGCAAGTCTGTCGAACATGTCGTGCTCGTGGGCCAGGATCCTTCCACTGAGCCGGACAGGCGGTACACGGTAAGCTCTTGGCCGATTGCTACGGAGGGTGACGTATCCGCTGCTCACGCCATCGATGTCGACATGGCCGCCATTCTGTACACCTCTGGCAGTACTGGGCAGCCCAAGGGAGTCGTACTCAGCCATCGAAATCTCATCGCCGGCGCCGAGAGCGTCAGCCATTACCTGGGCAATACTCATGACGATGTGATCCTATCGGCGCTGCCCTTCAGCTTCGATGCAGGGCTCAGCCAGCTCACCACCGCGTTCAGTGTCGGAGCTCACGTCGTGCTCCTGAACTACCTACTACCCGCGGATGTCGTAAGGCTGTGCGCCCAGCATCGCATAACCGGGCTAACCGGTGTGCCGCCGCTCTGGATCCAGATCGCTGACGAGGACTGGACCAATGAGGCTGCCAAGCATCTACGGTATTTTGCCAACACCGGAGGCAAAATGCCTAAGGCGACCCTGGACAAGCTGCGGTCGCTGCTCCCGGAGGCAACGCCGTTCCTGATGTACGGGCTGACCGAGGCGTTCCGCTCCACCTATCTCGACCCCGCAGAGGTAGACCGGCGCCCCGGCTCCATAGGCAAGGCCATCCCTAACGCCGAAATCCTCGTCGTTCGCCCGGACGGTTCAGTGTGCGACCCCGGTGAAGAAGGTGAACTGGTGCACCGGGGCGCGCTCGTAGCAATGGGGTACTGGAACGACCCAGAACGTACCGCCCAGCGCTTCCGTCCCGTTCCGGCACGCGAATCAGGTCTATGCACCGACGAGTTCGCCGTTTGGTCAGGCGACACCGTAGTGCGGGACAAGGACGGGTTCTTGTACTTTGTCGGCCGTAACGACGAAATGATCAAGACGTCCGGGTATCGGGTGAGCCCGACCGAGATCGAGGAAGCAGCGTACGACACGGCGCTAGTACGTGATGCCGTCGCTCTCGGCGTGGAGGACATGAAACTCGGGCAGCATGTGGTGCTAGTGGTTAGCCCAGCCAGCGGAACGGCGCTAGATGTTGAGCGCCTACTGGCTCGAATGAGGCAGGCACTTCCGCTCTACATGCTGCCGCAGAGGGTAAAGATCAAACCGGAGATCCCCCGTTCGCCCAACGGCAAGTTCGACCGTGCATTGCTGCGCAAGGAACTGGCGGAATGACGGCCCACAGTACGGTGGCCGCGTTTGCCACCCAATCCGGCCGCCTCTGCGTAGGCGGAGTTCCGCTGGACATTCTGGCTGAGAGGGTCGGCGGAACGCCTTTCTTCGCCTACGACCGGGGCATGCTGACGGACCGGGTCGCCCAACTGCGGGCGGCCATGCCGCCGGACATCGAACTCAGCTATGCAATCAAAGCCAACCCGATGCCGGCCGTGGTCCACCATTTGAGTGGTTTGGTCGATGGCTTCGACGTCGCTTCTGCTCTGGAGCTCCGGAGCGCCTTGAACACCACGATTCCGCCAAGCCAGATAAGCTTTGCCGGACCTGGAAAGACTCCGACAGAGCTGCGCCAGGCGGTGGCCTCCGGGGTAACAGTGCAAATAGAGTCCGCCGCCGAGGCCCGGCGGCTCATTGAGATCGGGCAGCTGCTAGGAGTCCGATGCCGAGCGGCGATCCGGGTCAATCCTGACTTTGCGATCAAAGGTTCGGGGATGCGCATGGGTGGTGGGCCTCAGCAGTTCGGAATCGACGCGGAGCAGGTCCCGGTCCTGCTGAAAGAGCTCTCGATGGCCCAAATGGACCTTACCGGGCTCCACGTGTTCGCAGGTTCGCAGAACCTAAACGCAGACGTCCTAGCCGAGGCTCAGCGCAAGACCGTCGACCTTGTTCTCCGGCTAGCCGAGACCATGCCTTCGCCGGTTAAGTATTTCAACCTGGGAGGAGGGTTCGGCATCCCCTACTTCGAAAAGGATAGGCCACTGGATCTCACTCGAGTGGGTGCGAACCTCGCCGAACTGCTAGAGAGAAAGATCCGAGTTCAATACCCTCAAGCCCGCGTTGTTATAGAACTCGGTCGGTACATTGTCGGTGAATGCGGGATATATGTCACACGCATCGTCGACCGCAAGGAATCCCGGGGGCGAACATTCCTGGTGGTCGACGGCGGCCTGCACCACCAGCTCGCCGCGTCAGGCAATTTCGGTCAGGCAATACGGCGAAACTACCCGATAGCAATTGGCAACAGGATGGACGACGACACTACAACCGAAACTGTAAGCATCGTCGGCAAGCTGTGCACTCCGCTTGACATCCTCGGTGACCGCGTCGTGCTACCATATGCCGACATCGGGGACCTGGTGGTGGTATTCCAAGCCGGGGCATACGGTTTCACGGCGAGTCCCAGCGCCTTCCTAAGCCACCCAGAACCCGCGGAGGTGCTCCTGTAGCCTTTTTATATATCGATTCGCTGGTCACCAAGTATTTGATCACCACTACTAACCAGCATCACGAAACGAGGAACTCTCCGCATGGAAACAACTGCATCAACAGTCGACCAAGTCAAGGCTCTGATTGGCCAGACACTTGGTATCGCGGACCGCGTCGACTCGATGAATGCATCAACCAGGCTGCTCGACAGCCTCCCAGAGCTGGACTCGATGGCAATCGTGGAGCTGCTTATTGGGATCGAGGAAAGGTTCGGCTTCCAAGTGCATAGTGCCGATATCGTGACTGGCACGCTCGAGACAGTCGGCACGCTTGCCGCGTATGTTGAAGAAAATCGGCTCTGAGTCGCGGTAGGGACCGCCCTAGCGGGCAGGAGAGCCAGCCACCCGGCCGGCAACGGCCTCCCGCCGGTTTCCGTCGGCCTCCGACCGATTCTGCTAGGCAGCCACCCGCCAAGCTGACCGACCATTCGTCCTCCGGACCGATCAAGGGTCCGCCGCCCAAAGACGTCAATCATAACCGCGAGGTTGTCACGGCGATCACGACGGGAGACCCGGCTGGCATCGCCATGGCCTACGACAGGTATGCGGCTCCGTTGTACGGCTACTGCCATTCGATGCTGCACGGTCCTGCCTGCGCGGCCGAAGCGCTGCAGGACACCTTCGTCGCTGCTGCCACGCTCAGCAACTTTCCTGAGGCTCCTAAGCTGCGCCCGTGGCTTTACGCGGTGGCCCACAATGAATGCCAGCGCCGAATCCGGACTACGCCAGCGACCCGCGATGAGGAGGTCGGTCCAGCGAGCCAGCGGGCCGATGCGGGCCCGAGGGCCGATGCGGCGGGCCGGTCGGCCCATGCGGCCAACGGTGACTCGAAGCCAGCCGAGCTGCAGGCGCAGATCCGCTCCATCTTGGCCGAGCTGAAGCCTCGTGAGCATGAGGTCATCGAGCTGACCTTCAGGCATGACCTGTCCGACAACGATCTGGCCATCGCGCTCGGCGTGTCATGGAGCCGGGCGCATGCCCTGGCCTCATGCGCCCGTGGTCGGCTGGAGAAGGCCCTTAGTGCACTGCACATCGCCTCTACTAGGCGGGAGGCTTGCTCGACACTGAGGGAGCTGCTGACCGGCTGGGATGGGCAGTTTACGGAGCAGACACGCGACCTGGTCGGCTGGCACATCGAGGACTGCCTGACCTGCGCTGACTACGGACGGGGCGCGCTGCGCCCGGAGGCGTTCTCCCGCCTGCTGC
>Ga0210398_10007185_pt1 | contig 10142 bp, 5 predicted proteins | sample IncBWC4OmetaG_FD_161047 | JGI IMG/M metagenome (GOLD analysis project Ga0210398, IMG submission 161047) | Forest soil microbial communities from Barre Woods Harvard Forest LTER site, Petersham, Massachusetts, United States - Inc-BW-C-4-O | ecosystem: Environmental > Terrestrial > Soil >...
CATCGAGGTCATGAAGACCCTGATCGACATCCGCAACGGCAACGGCCATGTGGATGACATCGATCACCTGGGCAACCGCCGCGTCCGCAGCGTCGGTGAAATGGCCGAGAACGCCTTCCGCATCGGCTTGGTAAGGGTCGAACGCGCCGTGAAGGAGCGCCTGACGATTGCCGAAAGCGAACCGATCATGCCGCAGGAAATGATCAACGCGAAGCCGGTCGCCGCCGCGGTGAAGGAGTTTTTCGGCTCCTCGCAGCTGTCGCAGTTCATGGACCAGAACAATCCGCTGTCGGAAGTCACGCACAAGCGCCGCGTCTCGGCGCTTGGCCCAGGCGGTCTGACGCGCGAACGAGCTGGTTTCGAAGTCCGCGACGTGCATCCGACGCACTACGGTCGGGTGTGCCCGATCGAAACGCCGGAAGGCCCGAACATCGGCTTGATCAATTCACTGGCCGTCTATGCGCGCACCAATGACTACGGATTCCTCGAGACTCCGTATCGCCGGGTCACCAACGGCAAGGTGACGGACAAGATCGATTATCTGTCGGCCATTGAAGAAGGCCAGTACATGATCGCGCAGGCGAATGCGACCTTGAGCGAGAAGGGCGAGTTCACCGACGACTTGATCTCCTGCCGCACGCAGAACGAGTTCACGTTGTCTTCGCCCGACAAGATCAATTACATGGACGTCTCACCGAAGCAGATCGTGTCGGTGGCGGCCTCATTGATTCCGTTCTTGGAGCATGACGATGCGAACCGCGCACTCATGGGATCGAACATGCAGCGCCAGGCGGTCCCGACGCTGCGCTCGGAAACCCCGTTGGTGGGCACCGGCATGGAACGCGCGGTGGCGATCGACTCCGGCGTCACGGTTGTGGCGCGGCGCGGCGGCAGCGTGGATTCGGTCGATGCCTCGCGCATCGTGGTCCGTGTGAACGATGATGAAACGACAGCCGGCGAGCCGGGCGTGGACATCTATTCGCTCACCAAGTACACGCGCTCTAACCAAAACACCTGCATCAATCAGCGGCCGCTGGTCAATGCCGGCGATTCGATCAAGCGCGGCGACGTGCTGGCGGACGGCCCCTCGACGGATCTGGGCGAGCTCGCGCTCGGCCAGAACCTGCTCGTGGCCTTCATGCCCTGGAACGGCTACAACTTCGAGGACTCCATCCTGATCTCGGAGCGCGTGGTCGAGGAAGATCGCTTCACCACCATTCACATCGAGGAACTCACCTGCGTCGCGCGCGACACCAAGTTGGGGCCCGAGGAAATCACGGCCGATATCCCCAATGTGGGCGATTCGGCGCTGGCGAAGCTCGATGAGGCCGGTATTGCCTTCATCGGAGCGGAAGTGCGCGCCGGCGACATTCTGGTCGGCAAGGTCACACCGAAGGGCGAGACCCAGCTGACGCCGGAAGAGAAGCTGCTGCGGGCGATCTTCGGCGAGAAGGCTTCGGACGTTAAGGACACCTCGCTGCGCGTGCCTCCCGGCATGGACGGCACGGTGATCGACGTGCGCGTGTTCACGCGCGACGGGGTCGAAAAGGACTCACGGGCCCTGGCGATCGAAAAATCGGAACTGGAGCGGGTACGCAAGGACTTGGCCGATCAGCAGCGCATTCTGGAAGACGATTTGTTCCAGCGCGTGCGCGGCATGATCGAAGGCAAGGCTGCGGAAGCCGGCCCGAAGAAGATCAAGTCGGGTACGCAGATCGATGATGCCTATCTGGTGGACTTGCCGCGCGAGCAGTGGTTCGAGATCCGCTTCAAGGAAGAGGATGTCAATACACAGCTGGAGACGGTCTCCGAGCGCCTGAAGGGTCAGCGCAAGGCGTTTGAAAAGCGCTTCGAGGAGAAGAAGGCGAAGATCACCGCGGGCGATGATCTGGCGCCGGGCGTGCTCAAGATGGTCAAGGTGTACCTGGCGGTGAAGCGCCGTGTGCAACCGGGCGACAAAATGGCGGGACGCCACGGCAACAAGGGCGTGATTTCCTCCATCGTTCCGGTCGAGGACATGCCGTACATGGCCGATGGCACGCCGGTGGACATCGTGCTGAATCCGTTGGGCGTGCCCTCGCGCATGAACATCGGGCAAATCCTCGAGACTCACTTGGGCTGGGCTGCCAAGGGCTTGGGCGCGAAGATCGGCAAGATGCTGGAAGCCCAGCACGCCATTGTCGAGCTGCGCAAATTCCTGGGTCAGGTCTACAACGAGACCGGCGGCCAGAAGGAAGACATCAAGTCCATGAGCGATGCCGAAGTCATCGAGTTGGCCAGCAACCTGAAGAAGGGCGTGCCGATGGCGACGCCGGTGTTCGACGGCGCCAGCGAAGAGGAAATCAAAAATCTTCTGACGCTTGCGGACCTGCCGACCTCCGGCCAGACCACCTTGCACGATGGTCGAACCGGCGAGCAATTCGAGCGGCCGGTCACGGTGGGCTACATGTACATGCTGAAGTTGAACCACCTGGTCGACGACAAGATGCATGCGCGCTCCACGGGGCCGTACAGCCTGGTCACCCAGCAGCCGTTGGGCGGCAAGGCGCAGTTCGGCGGTCAGCGCTTCGGCGAGATGGAAGTGTGGGCGCTGGAGGCTTATGGCGCCGCGTACACCTTGCAGGAGATGCTCACCGTCAAGTCGGATGACGTCAACGGACGCACGCAGATGTACAAAGCGATTGTCGATGGCAACCATGAAATGAAAGCCGGCATGCCGGAATCGTTCAATGTGCTGGTGAAGGAGATACGTTCCTTGGCCATCAACATCGAACTAGAGAGCGAGGCCTAATCAATGAAAGACTTACTCAAGTTGTTCAAGCAGCAAGTACCGGTCGAGAATTTCGATTCGATCAAGATCGGACTTGCCTCGCCGGACATGATCCGCTCCTGGTCGTACGGCGAGGTGAAAAAGCCGGAAACCATCAATTACCGCACCTTCAAACCGGAACGGGACGGCCTGTTCTGCGCGAAGATCTTCGGACCGGTGAAGGATTACGAGTGCCTGTGCGGCAAGTACAAGCGCCTGAAGCACCGCGGCGTGGTGTGCGAGAAGTGCGGCGTCGAAGTGACGCAGTCCAAGGTGCGCCGCGAGCGCATGGGACACATCGAGCTCGCGAGCCCGACCGCGCACATCTGGTTCTTGAAGTCGCTGCCCTCGCGCATCGGCTTGATGCTGGACATGACCTTGCGCGAAATCGAGCGCGTGCTGTACTTCGAGGCCTTCGTGGTCGTCGATCCGGGCATGACCTCGCTGCAGCGCGGTCAGTTGCTCACCGACGAGATGTATCTGGAGTCGATCGAAGAGCACGGCGATGAATTCGATGCGCGCATGGGCGCCGAAGCGGTGCATGAGCTGCTCAAGTCCATGGATCTGCCGTCCGAGGTGGTCAAGGTCCGCGAGGACATGGCGAACACCAACTCCGAGACCAAGATAAAGCGGCTTTCCAAACGTCTGAAGCTCATCGAAGCGTTCATGGAATCGGGCAACAAGCCGGAATGGATGGTGCTCACCGTATTGCCGGTGCTGCCGCCTGATCTGCGTCCGTTGGTACCGCTCGACGGCGGCCGCTTCGCCACCTCCGACTTGAACGATCTGTATCGCCGCGTCATCAACCGCAACAACCGTTTGCGCCGGCTGCTCGAGCTGAACGCGCCGGATATCATCGTGCGCAACGAAAAGCGCATGCTGCAAGAGGCGGTGGACGCGCTGCTCGACAACGGCCGCCGCGGCCGTGCCATTACCGGCACCAACAAGCGACCGCTCAAGTCCTTGGCCGACATGATCAAGGGCAAGCAGGGCCGGTTCCGTCAGAACCTGCTCGGCAAGCGAGTCGATTACTCCGGCCGCTCGGTCATCGTGGTCGGCCCGACGCTGCGCCTGCATCAATGCGGGTTGCCGAAGAAAATGGCGCTGGAACTGTTCAAGCCGTTCATCTTCTCCAAGCTGCAGCTGCGCGGCGAAGCCTCGACCATCAAGGCGGCAAAGCGCCTGGTGGAGCGCGAAGGACCGGAAGTGTGGGACATCCTTGAAGAGGTGATCCGCGAGCATCCGGTGCTGTTGAATCGTGCACCCACCTTGCACCGCCTCGGCATTCAGGCTTTCGAGCCCGTGCTGATCGAAGGCAAGGCGATCCAGCTGCATCCGCTGGTTTGCACGGCGTTCAACGCCGACTTCGACGGCGACCAAATGGCCGTGCACGTGCCGCTGTCCATCGAGGCACAGCTGGAAGCGCGCGCGCTGATGATGTCCTCCAACAACATTCTGTCGCCCGCGAACGGCGAGCCGATCATCGTTCCGTCGCAGGACGTGGTGCTCGGTCTTTATTACATGACCCGTGAAAAGGTCGGTGCGAAAGGCGAGGGCATGGCGTTCAGCGACGTCAGCGAAGTACATCGCGCCTACGAGAGCCGCAATATCGACCTGCAAGCGAAGGTCAAGGTGCGTCTCGTCGAGCACGTCCGCGATGCCAGCGGCCAGCTGGTGAAGAACATCCGCGTGGTCGATACCACCGCCGGACGCGCTTTGCTGTCCGAGATCCTGCCGAAGGGTCTGTCGTTCGATGCCATCAACCAGGATATGACCAAGAAGATCATTTCCGGAACGATCAACGCGTGCTACCGCACCGTGGGTTTGAAGGAAACGGTCGTGTTCGCCGATCAGCTGATGTACACCGGCTTCCAGTACGCGACGCGTTCGGGCGTGTCGATCGGTGTGGACGACATGGTCGTACCGCAGTCGAAGGTCAAGATCCTGGCCACGGCCGAGAAGGAAGTGAAGGAGATCCAGGAGCAATACTCCTCAGGATTGGTCACCAACGGCGAGCGTTACAACAAGGTGGTCGACATCTGGTCGCGTACCAATGACCAAGTGGCCAAGGCCATGATGGAGAAGTTGGGAACCGATGAGGTCAATGACTCCAAGGGCAACAAGGTTCGTCAGAAGTCGTTCAATTCGATCTTCATGATGGCCGATTCGGGCGCTCGCGGTTCCGCGGCGCAGATTCGCCAGCTGGCCGGCATGCGCGGCCTGATGGCGAAACCCGATGGCTCCATCATCGAAACGCCGATCACGGCGAATTTCCGCGAAGGCTTGAACGTACTGCAGTACTTCATTTCGACTCACGGCGCGCGTAAAGGCTTGGCCGATACCGCGTTGAAGACCGCCAACTCCGGTTACCTGACACGCCGTTTGGTCGACGTGGCCCAGGACCTGGTGGTCACCGAGATCGATTGCGGCACGGTCAATGGCCTGTCCATCACCCCGATCGTCGAAGGCGGCGATGTCGTCGAGGGATTGGGCGAGCGCGTGTTGGGCCGCGTGGTCTCCGAGGACGTGAGCGTCGCTTCCAGCGGCGAAGTGCTGGTCAAGGCCGGCTCATTGATCGACGAAAAACTGGTCAAGTTGCTGGAGAAAATGGGCGTCGATCAGGTCATGGTGCGTTCACCGATCACCTGCGAAACCCGTTACGGTGTTTGCGCGCAATGCTACGGCCGAGATCTGGGCCGCGGGCATCGCATCAACATGGGCGAGGCGGTCGGCGTCATCGCGGCGCAATCGATCGGCGAGCCGGGCACGCAGCTGACCATGCGTACCTTCCACGTCGGCGGCGCGGCCTCGCGAGCGGCGGCGGCCAACGGCGTCGAAGTGAAGAGCAAGGGCACGATTCGCCTGCACAACATCAAGACGGTGCGCCACGAGCGAGGGCACCTGGTCGCGGTGTCGCGCTCCGGTGAATTGGGCGTGGTGGATGAGTTCGGCCGGGAGCGTGAGCGCTACAAGATTCCGTATGGCGCCACCATCACGGTCAACGACGCCGACGTGGTCGCGGCAGGCCAGTCGGTTGCCAACTGGGATCCGCATACCCACCCGGTAGTCACGGAAGTGGCCGGCATGATCAAGTTCTCCGACTTCGTCGACGGCATCACCGTCACGACCCAGGTGGACGATGTCACCGGCTTGTCCAGCACGGTGGTCTTGGATCCGAAACAACGTGGATCCGGCGGCAAGGACCTGCGGCCAGTGGTGCGCTTGACCAATGCCAAGGGCAAGGAAGTGACCTTCGCCAATACGGATATTCCGGCGGTGTACGCGCTGCCGGCGGGCGCGATCGTCAGCCTGGAAGACGGTTCCAAGGTGTCGGTGGGCGATGTCATTGCGCGTATCCCGCAAGAGTCTTCGAAGACTCGCGACATCACCGGCGGTCTGCCGCGCGTGGCCGACTTGTTCGAAGCCCGCAAGCCGAAGGACTCCGCGATTCTCGCGGAGCGTTCGGGCACGGTGAGTTTCGGCAAGGAAACCAAGGGCAAGCGCCGCTTGATCATCACCAACGAAGGCACCGATAAGTACGAGGAGTTGATTCCGAAATGGCGGCATCTCAACGTGTTCGAAGGCGAACAGGTCGAGAAGGGCGAAGTCATCGCCGACGGCGAGCCGAACCCGCACGATATTCTGCGCCTGCAGGGTGTCGAGGCGCTGGCCAACTACCTGGTTCGCGAGATCCAGGACGTCTATCGCCTGCAGGGCGTGAAGATCAACGACAAGCATATCGAGGTCATCGTGCGCCAGATGCTGCGCAAGATCGAAGTGCTGGATGCCGGCGATTCGGCGCTGCTACGCGGCGAACAGATGGATCGCGGCCGACTGCTCGACGTGATTGCGAAGCAAAAGACCGAGGGCAAGCACCAGTCGACCTGGGAACCGCTGTTGTTGGGTATCACCAAGGCGTCGTTGGCGACGGAATCCTTCATTTCCGCGGCATCGTTCCAAGAGACCACCCGCGTCCTCACCGAGGCGGCGGTACGGGGCTTGAAGGACGACCTGCGAGGCCTGAAGGAAAACGTCATCGTGGGACGTCTCATTCCCGCAGGAACCGGCTTCGCGTATCATGCCCGGCGTCGACGCGCCTCGGACGACAGCCGTCGCCGCAGTTTCATGGATGTCGGCGGCGGAATGGGCGACTCGGACGACGCAGTACCGGCGGGGGACACAGAAGCGGCAGAATAGAACAATAAGAAGAAGTATTTAAAAAGAATGTGGCCTCGAGCTCTTACGGGTTCGAGGCCTTTTTTTTGGCTAGCGAGGTATCGAGTGAGACTCACAGCGTTCGCATTTCTCCCCTTTGTTGCGCTCATCGGCGCCATGAGCGCCTATCCCGCGGCCGAGCCCGAGCCCCAGCCGGCGTTCAGCCGCGACCACGCGACTGCAATCGTTGGCAATTGGCGCAAGATCGTCTCCCCACGGGGCATCGATGAGCGTCTCGAAATTCCGGTCGGCGGCACCCAGCAATGGATTTCCGTGCGAGGTCGAGACAGCCGCAACCCCATTATTCTCATGATTCACGGCGGCCCGGCCTCCCCCGAAATGCAGACCAGCTGGACCTGGCAAAGCGACTGGGAAGACTATTTCACGGTGGTTCAATGGGACCAGCGAGGCTCCGGGAAATCCTATGTGGCCAATGATCCGGCCACGATCGCACCCACGCTCTCGCTCAAGCAAATAAGCGCAGACGCCGCCGAGGTTGTGCGGTATTTGCGTGGCAGGTACGGCAAGGAAAAGGTCTTCGTCATTGGCCATTCGTGGGGCAGCCTGGTCGGCCTGACGCTCGCGCGCCAGCATCCCGAGTGGCTCTACGCCTATGTCGGCATGGGTCAGGTCATCAGCGGCAAGGACAATGAACGAGTCGGATACCAGCTGACTTTGAAACTTGCCGAGGCTCAGAAGAATGCCGCGGCGGTTGCTGAACTCAAATCCATCGCGCCATACCCGGAGACCGACGGCTCGGTGCCGCTGGCGAAGATCAACCTCGAACGCAAATGGTCGGTCGCCTTCGGCGGACTGACCTATGGACGCAAGGGCTTGTCCTATTATTCCGACCTGGCGGAGCTTTCGCCCGACTATTCGATGGAGGATATCGAAGCAATCGATAAGGGTGCGGAATTGTCGCTGCCGCGGCTATTGCCCGATCTGCTGAATTTCGACTACACCGACGTCACGCGATTCGACTGCCCCATCTACATGTTCGAGGGCCGGTACGATCTCACCACGCCGTCGCAAGTCACAGCCGATTGGTTCAAACGCGTACACGCGCCAAAGAAGGGATTCGTCTGGTTCGAGAATTCGGCGCACATGATCGAAGTCGAGGAACCCGGCCGAGTGTTGCTCCATCTGGTAGAGGACGTGCGGCCGTTGGCGGAGAAAGGTCTCAGATGACCTTTGCACGCATCACGGAGCTGATGGGCAGGCTTTTGCCTTCGAGCAAATTGCCGTGCTCATCGAGAACGTTCCAGCCTGAATTTGCGATGTAGTAGAAATAGCCGCCGACCACGACTCCGTGGGTGGGATCGCCCAGCGTCGGAGTTGCGCGCTCGATGATGGATTCGGAGAGCACGCGGGTCTCGGGCACAGCCATGGCAAATCGCACGACTCTTTCTGGCGATGTACCGTTCTGCGTGGCAATCAGCGTGTTGCCCAGCGCATAGAGTCCGTCGATGCCGCTCAGGGCGTGCTTCCCTTCCATGGGAATCCAGTCGACGTGTTTGGTCTTCAGGTCGAGCAAGCCCAGGCCGCGTACATAGTCCGGCACCAGAAGGTGTGTACCGTCCGGGAGCGCGGCCGCTGTCTGCGGGGATACGAAATCGCCGGCATCAATGCGTTGGATCCGTGGGTCGGCGCCGCTGACCCGGTAAATGCCGCCCTGTTCGCCATCGGACACGATCGGATCGCCGTTCGCCGCCAGCGTCATGTCGCCCAAAGACGCCTTTGGCGGCCCTTCAATGCGGTGCAAAAGCTGTCCCGAATGCAGGTCGTATTGCAGGACCGCGGATCTACCCCAATCCTGCTTCGCGACCGCTGCAAACCCATCCAATGCCACTTCCGTTGCCCAAAGCAGGCGGCGGCGTGAATCGACTTTCAGAGCCATCATGGGCCACTGATCCGGCGCGGCGGCGAACAATCTCGTGTGACCGGCCATGTCCAATTGAAGAATCTGTTTTCCGTGGACGGTGCTGACATAGAAATACTTGGATTCCGGATCGTAGTCGATGTCTTCCGGAATCCGCGCCTCGCTCGGCAGCCGAAATGCTTCCTCGGCGACGGACTTGCTGACGGTGTTCGCGGCCATGTCGGCGTAGATGCTTTGATATCCAGGCAGGCCACGCAACGGCTCGAATGTCTTGGCCTTCAACACCTCCTCATCCGCCTGTCCCATGGCCACGAATTGAGCAAAACGGTGCAGCGCCTCGTCAGGCTTTCCTGCGAAGGTTTCCGCGCTCATCAGCTGCAGCGCTCCGCGCGGCGAGCCGTTGAGAAACGAATCCATTGACTGCGAGGCTGCCAGGTATGCCGCCGAGTCGCCGCTCGCGTGAGCGCGGCGCAACTCACCCTGCAGCCGCGCGAATTGATCAATGGCCGCCGGCGCTCGCGTGGATTGCGCAAGAAGCGCGGAAGGAAGAATGGCGGCAACGGCAACGGCGATCAGCCGTGTAAGAGCGTTCACCAGTCAAGTCTCCCTATCCTCTGACAGACCACGGCATGATATAGGCGCAGCGTATGCCTGAATGCTCATCAAGGCCATAACCATGAAAGTAGAAGATCCGGAATTGCTCGAAGTGCCGCCATTTCAGGAGCTCAACGCAGTCGCGCCGCCAACCACCGGCACAGTGGATGATGACGATGACCCGGAGGATGAACGGCCGGATGAAAATGAGGCGCCGGTTCGCGAGACTAGCGATAAGACCGAAGCCCCTGAAGAGTTCGAGCTCGACGATGAGGACGCCCTGGCCCATCCTGAGGACGATGACGCGGACGATGAGGAGGCAGAGGGCTGAGCGAAGAGGTCGGCAATTTTCGAAGGTCAAGGCTCTCCCCCTAAAGAGACGTGATTCGAATCACGCTTTTATCCGCCGGCGCCATTATTCTTGGTGGCATGCTGTTTTTGTCCGCCTTCGCCCGCCTGATCCCCGGTGAACCCGAGGCCAATGATTTGCTCGCCGAATCGCATGCCGCCCTGGGGCATGTGGGGTTGACCATCATCGCGATCGTCTTTGTACTCGTCACTTTCTGGAAAAGTTGAACTCAAACTAGGAATTCGCGTTGCCGCGCCGGCCTGCTAGGCTAGGTGCCGTCCGGCCAGCCCAAATAG
>Ga0210398_10007189_pt1 | contig 10141 bp, 9 predicted proteins | sample IncBWC4OmetaG_FD_161047 | JGI IMG/M metagenome (GOLD analysis project Ga0210398, IMG submission 161047) | Forest soil microbial communities from Barre Woods Harvard Forest LTER site, Petersham, Massachusetts, United States - Inc-BW-C-4-O | ecosystem: Environmental > Terrestrial > Soil >...
GTACTTGTTCCAGCGATAATGGAGCCTTTGCTAAGACGGTCAGCGAGGGTCTCACCCTCCAGATATTCCATCACCAGGTAGCTGGTGCCATCCTGCGAACCCACATCGTAGAGACGGCAGATATTGGGATGGCATAGTGCCGCGATGGCCCGCGCCTCGCGTTCGAAGCGCTCCTAAGCCTGAGCCTTGCCGGAGAGATGTTCTGTCAGAATCTTGGTTGCGATATTGCGGTCGAGCCTCAGGTCGCGCGCACGCTACACTTCTCCCATGCCGCCGGCGCCTAATAGTCCCCCGACTTCATACGGGCCGAGTCTTGTTTCGGGAGCCCAGGCCATAATTGCGGAGAATTGTAACCCCGCCAGATTTGGGCCATCGCTTCGGTTTTGAGTGGGGTGGTAGGCAGCTCCCGACTCAGCGAAGATGGAAATAATCGTCGCCGGTGCCTTCGGTTTGCGGTAACATTCACTTGCTCTCGCGATTCTCCCGCCTCGTCCTTCCCTCGCCCGTAAAATAGCTAAGTGCTGCAATGTGTGTGCAACCCAGTGCGCTCGGTCGTAAGGTCATACAATATATAGTGTTATATTGCTTGACCCCGCCCCTATTTCGCCGTTACAGTTGGTTAAATTTGTGGTCGGCCTCTCCAGCCTGGGACGGCTTTGGGTTAAGCGCGCATCTTTTCGGGGACGGGGGAATCCGTCTGGTAAACAGCCCGCAACGCAGCATTGCAGGCAAGCGGCCGGCGACAGCTGGCCAAAGTTTTTCCCAAGGAGTTCACGTTGCTTAAACTGAAGCGGCTTCAGATTCTCGGCTTCAAATCGTTTTGCGACCGCACCGACCTCAAGTTTCACGGGGACGGGATCGCTGCCATTATTGGCCCAAACGGCTGCGGCAAATCGAATATTGCCGACGCTATCTCCTGGGTGCTCGGCGAGCAGTCGGCCAAGACTCTGCGCGGATCGCGCATGGAAGATGTGATCTTTGCCGGCACGCGCGACCGCAAGCCCACGGGCATGGCCGAGGTGTCGCTGACTCTGATTGATCCTCAGGAATATCCTGGTCCCGACGCTAATGCGCCCACCGAGATCGACATTCAGGATGAGCTCCCTGTCAATCCAACGTCGTCGAAACACGCTGATGACTGGGACGAAGCCTCCATCCGCGCCCGCGCGGCCGCGGAAACCGATGCCGCCGTAGAAGAAGCTCAGCCCGGCAAAACCGAAGAGGTAGAGATTCCGCGCTCGCGAGTGAATACCATTGCGGACGCCTTTCCCGACGATGAGCCGGTATTCGCTCTACCTGTCCACAACGTTGCGTTGACTGCTTCCTCGGCAGCGGTTGCTGGCGCGCCGCAAGTTGTGCTCAAGATTCGCCGCCGCAAGTTTAATCAGCAGCAATTTCATGCGGGAGAGATTGTTGTCACGCGGCGGCTGTTCCGTTCCGGCGACAGCGAATACTTGCTGAACGGCAAACTTTGCCGCCTGCGCGACATTCAAGATTTATTCATGGGCACCGGCCTGGGACCCGAAACTTACGCGCTCATCGAACAAGGACGCATCGGCCAGATTCTCAGCAGCCGTCCCACCGACCGCCGCGCGATTCTCGAAGAGGCGGCGGGAATTACGAAATTCAAAACCAAGAAGCGCCTCGCGGAAGCTCGCCTGGAAGATGCCAAACTGAACCTCGCGCGAATCAACGATATCTTTGACGAAGTCACGCGGCAGATGAATTCGTTGAAGCGTCAGGCCTCGAAGGCCGAGCGCTTCGCCAGGCTGCGTGACGAGATGCGGGCCGAGCTGCGGATTGTCCTGGCCAGCAAGTTTGCCGCAATCGAGCAGGAGAGCACGGAACTCGACGCCCAACTCCACACCCTCGCTGAGGACATGCAGCATCGCACAGAAGCCGTGCAGCAACTGGAAGGCGAGCATAGCGAATCGACGGAGCGCGGCTATGCCATCGAAACGGAGCTGCGCGAGAATCGCGATCGGCTGAGCCAACTCGCCATGGAAATCGATCGTGCGCACGCACGCCGTCGTCATAACGACGAACGCTGCGCGGAACTCGTGGTTCGCTCCGCCTCGGCGGAAGCTGAATTGGCCCAGGCTCGTCACCGCCTGACCTCGCTGGAGGCGGAGCGCGATTCCAACCGGCAAATGCTGGAATCCGCGGCCACCGATCTGGCTGCAGCTCAGCACGAACTGGCGCTGTCCCAGCAAGAAGCCAGCGCTGCAACCGCCGCGCTGGCAGACCTGGAACGTCAGCAGGAAGAGTCTCGCGTGGCGATTTTTGACACGGTGTCGTCCGCCTCGCGGCTTCGCAACCAACTGGCGCAGGCAGAGGAGCGCCTCGCGGGCGCGGACCGCGAAGCGCGACGCTTGGAATCTGAAATCACCAACGCCAATCTCCAGGTGGAAGCTTTCGGTGGACAGCGCGGGCAGTTGGCCCTCGAGTTCGAAACTGTGACTCAGCGCGTCACGGGAATCACAGAAGAGATCGGCCAGCTTCGTCGCTTGATCGAGGCCAAACGTCTTGAAGAGACGCGAGCGAAAACCAATCTTGATGTCTTGCGCGCCGAATTTGCCACGGCTCTCGGAAAGAAAGGATCGCTGGAGGCGGTCATCGCGGAGCACGGCTATTCCACCGAATCGGTACGTCGCCTTTTCCAGTCCGGAGTGATGCAGAGCGGACTGGCTCCGGTCGGAGTTCTGGCAGACTTTTTGGAAGTTGAGCCGCGCTTTGAGCGCGTCGTCGAAGACTTTCTGCGCGATGAGTTGAATTACATCGTAGTTAAATCCTGGGACGCCGCCGATGAAGGTCTTCGTCTCCTGCGCAGCGATGTAGACGGCCGAGCGACTTTCTGGTTCATCCCGAAGACTCGCAGGCCAAGTTCTCTTTTATTGTCGACGAAGCCGCGCACTGCGCGCCGCCCACGGCTTCCATCGTGCCGTTGAAAAATACCATTCGGGTTCTCGACGGCTTTGGAAAATCACTGGAAGTGATTCTCCCCAAGCTGCGCGACGGTTACATCGTTCCCGGGTCCGACACGGCACGCGGTCTCGCCCTCGAAAATCCTGACGCTTTCTTCCTGTCGCAGTCAGGCGAGTGCTTCCACAACGTGACGGTCACGGGTGGCAAACAGCGCGCCGAAGGCCCGCTTTCGATGAAGCGTGAACTTCGCGAAGTCCTCCGCCAACTCGAAGATCTGGAGCGCGCTCTTCGGGACGAAGAGATGCGGGTGCTGACCCTGGGTCGAGAGATTAAAGAATTCAGTTCCCTGCTCGAACGTCTGGAAGGCGAAAAGCGCGAGGCCGAGCATCAGTCGATGACCTCCGGCCACATGCTGCAGCAGCTCGATTCGGAAATGTCCCGCGTGACCGAGCGTATGCGAATATCCCAAGCGGAGCTGCAACGGCTGGGGGCGGAGCGCGCCGAACAGGAGTCCATCATCACTGCCCGGCGGACGGAAATCGCCGCACTCGAAGAGATTCGCGCTCAACTGGAACAGCAGATTGCCGCAGCGCAAGAGTCTCTGGGAGCGTTGCGTCAGCGTCGCGAAGACGCGGCCCAGAGCAGTTCGCAGCGCGTGGCGCGGGTGGCGGCTCTGGAGGAGCGCCATCGTTCGGCCACGGCCGTACTCGCACGCATCGAGTCTTTGTTCGCCGAAATGCACCAGCGCGTCCAGGCTCTCGTTTCGCAGATTGCAGGGGCGACGGCTGAAAAACTGCAACGTGAAACCGAGAACCTACAACTGGAACAGCAAGCCGCGGACTTTGCAGCCGAGCGCAACGCGGGGCAGGCGCGCGAGGGATTGCTTCAATCTGAAAAAGACCAGGTGCGCGCCCGCCTTTCAGAAATAGACGAGCTGCTTCGTAACGCCCGCCAGTTGCTCGACCACGCCCGCGACCGTCGCGGAGAATTACAGGCGGCTGCAGCCAAGCTGCAGGCCGACGGCATGTACATGGCGGAAACCTGCCTGAACGAACTCGGCATCGAGCGCGCCGTGCTGCTCGCCGACAGCACAATCGCCTGCGTGACCGGGGACGAGCTTCCTGCCCGCGATCAGTCGTATCGCGAGATGCGTGCCAAGCTCGAAGCCATGGGTCCGGTGAACATGATGGCGCTCGAAGAATACAAAGAGAGCTCTGAGCGCCACTCGTTCCTCGACACGCAGCGCAAGGATCTCATCTCCTCCATCGAGAATACGACCGCGACCATTCGAGAGATTGACGAAGTTTCGCGCCAGAAATTCCAGGAAGCCTTCACCAAAATCAACGACAACTTCCAGGCAACTTTCAAGAAACTCTTCGGGGGCGGCCACGCCTTTATGAAGCTCACCGACGAGGAAAATTCCGCCGAGAGCGGCATTGATGTAGTCGCATCGCCTCCGGGCAAGCGCTTGCAAAGCGTGCTGCTGCTCTCGGGAGGCGAAAAGGCTCTCACCGCGCTCGCCCTGCTGGTCGGCATTTTCCAGTACACGCCCAGCCCATTCTGCATCCTCGATGAAGTCGATGCCCCGCTCGACGAGGCCAACATTGGACGCTTCACCGAACTGGTAAAAGAAATGAGCGTCCAAACTCAATTCGTCTTAATCACTCACAGCAAGAAGACGATGAGCATCGCCCCCGTACTATACGGCGTGACCATGCAGGAGCCCGGTGTGTCGAAACTAGTCTCGGTTCGCTTTGGAGCCGCCTGAAAGGCGGACACAACTAACGGAAGCGTGCCCTTATAAGTTCTCTTGATGGTCTTTGCCCGTCTCTCCGAGATATCCACTTCCATCCTCAGCTTTTCCACAGCAACGTGATCCCGCAGCACCGGTTTTCTCTCCTTCGCCGGTCTTCACCGCCGCCAACGTTCTCTCGCTCAACAGGATAGGACTCCGCTCGTGAGCTTTGATCTCTGCCGTTGACAAAACTTTCTCAGGGGCTAAAATACGGCTCGCTCCTGCCTTAGTATTTCAATATGGACTCGCAACTTATCGATCCCGTTCTCTTACAAACAAACATTCCCGAACTCCACCTTCACGCCAGCGGAAAGGTACGCGACGTTTACCAACTTGATAACGATCGGCTGCTGTTCGTCGCAACCGACCGGATTTCCGCCTTCGATTATGTGCTGGCCACCGGCATACCCCACAAAGGCAGTGTCCTGAACCAGATGTCGCTGTTCTGGTTCGATTTCCTTTCCGACGTCGTACCCAACCATTTCATCACCGCAGACGTGACGCGTTATCCGCAGGCCTTGCAGAAACATACCGATCAGTTGCGCGGGCGATCGATGATCGTGCAGCGCGCCCAGATGTTTCCCGTAGAGTGCGTGGTGCGGGGCTATATTTCGGGATCGGCCTGGAAGGAGTACAAGGCAACCGGAAAGGTTTGTGGGATCGCATTGCCGGCTGGACTGGTTGAATCCGAAGCGCTCCCCGAGGCAATCTTCACTCCTTCAACCAAGGCCACCAGCGGACATGATGAAAACATTTCTTTTGCCCAGATGTGTGAAATCGTGGGCGCGGAAAATGCCAGCCATTTGCGCGACCTGACCCTGCGCGTCTATAAGAAGGCGGCGGATTATGCGCGCCAGCGCGGCATCATCATTGCCGACACCAAGCTTGAGTTTGGCATGACCGGCAAGGGAATCACGCTGGGCGATGAAGTGCTGACTCCGGATTCGTCTCGCTTCTGGCCTGCCGACAAGTACAGCGCTGGCCAGTCGCAGAGCTCCTACGACAAACAATATGTTCGCGACTACCTCGAGGAAATTCGCTGGAACAAGCAGCCACCTGCGCCCGCGCTACCAACTGAGGTTGCGCGGCGCACCAGCGACAAATACCTCGACGCTTATCAGCAGATTACGGGACACAAACTGGATGTGTAAGGGTGCAGGACTCCGCGAAGGATCTAGCCGCCGGAGAGCGGCATGACGCTGGCGGATTGGTTGATTGTTTTTGTGATAGTGCTGAACGTGATATTGGCTGCCATGCACGGATTTTTCGCCGAGGCCCTAAGTATGGCCGGACTGGTTGTCGGCTACATCGTCGCGGCGTGGCAGTACCATAGGCTCGCTGAATGGTTAATGTCATTCCTGAATTCGGAGTTGCTGGCCGAGATTTTCGGTTTCCTCATGATCTTTTTCGCGATCCTGATCTTTTTTAGCATAGCGGGCAGGATCGCGCGCAGGCTGATGAAGGAAGTCGGGCTTAGCGGCTTTGATCGGTTTTTCGGGGCCCTGTTGGGAGTGGCGAAGGGTGCGCTGGCGGTGGCTGTGGTCTTGATGGGCATGACCGCATTCACGCCGACCACTTCGATGCTGGAAAAGTCGGCGCTGGCACCTTATTTCCTGGTTGTCGGAAGAGCAGCCATGTGGTTGGCGCCATCGGAATTGCGGGCCAAGTTCGATGACGGGCTGGACTTCCTCCATCGCGCCCCGAAAAACTTGACCGGAACTCCGGCCGAACCGCGACGATAGGCGCGGGTGAATTACGGTTGATCGCGATAAAGATCGGATATCAAAACCAAAGATCAAGCGAAGAGAGAAACCTACTGTGAAAGATCAATTGGAAGCACTCATCCTGCAGATGTACAAAAGCAACATCCTCTACTCCGAGGGCGTGCGCGAGTTCAAAAAGCGATTCATCCTCACCGTGCTTCAGGAAAACAAGGGGAACCAGTGCCGCGCTGCCCGCGAATTGGGTATGCACCGCAACACCCTCAGCCGAACCATCGACGAACTCAAAATCGACATACGGCAGCTTCGGGATGGAGCCAAGCGTCCTCCGCGCAGCGCTCGCCCGGTAACCATGGAAAAGAAAGCGGCGCGCTAGCCGTCGTATTTCGGCAACGCTTATTAGCAATTTCAGAAAAACTTCAGGCAGCCCTCGCGGGCTGCCTGATTACTCGCGTGCCCAACTCGATTCCTAACCAGCTACTGTGAGGCCGGTTTGTGATGCACTGGAGCCTTCTTGGCCGGACTGGGTGCCGCTGCTTTCAGCAGCTTACCTTTCTCCATGACCATCATGAAAGGATTCGGAGTGTAGGAGGCAGGTTCGCCCTGAAAGTCCAGGCTGGCACTTTCTTTCGGAATCAGCCTTAGCGGAACTTTGTCTTCGAATGTGAGAGTAATGTCGGCTTTCTTTGCCTCAATGTCGTCCGAGCTGCCGGCGATATCAAACTCGGTTGCGGTAGCCTTGATGACAGTGCCGTTCATTTGTACGGGCTTGCCCTTGATCGCGTTCCAGACCAGATCCCGGTCTTCCTGGGAGCCGTTGGCGAGAATGAATTCCCACTGGGCGAAATCCATTTTGTCGGGCGGAGTGGCAGCCGCCATGTTGTGAGCCTGCTGGTCCGGCGTGGGAGCGGGTGTGATAGCGAAGTTGGCCGGCGGATCCGGATTGGTTTTGGCTTGAGCGAGAACGTCGGTCCAGCCGTCGTCGCCTCCGTGATATTTGATGTATTGGTTTTTCGCGTACTTCTCGATCTGCTGCTGATATTGCGGGGTCGGAGCAACAATGGACGCGCGCGCCGCAAACCAGATCGCATTCAGCGAATCGGGCGGAATCTTGGGATCTGGCGGAGTGGGCCCGGGGTAGGCCAACGCCAGAGGATAGACGATGCTAAAATCCTTCTGCGAATCGGGGTTGCTATCGACGGCGGCGCGCAGCGCCTTTCTTGCGGCGTCGTAATCCTTGTCGGTAAGTTTGGCGATGCCGATGGCCGCATTGAAAATCCCGGACATCTGCGCCTTCATCTTCTCGTAATCAGCGTCAGACGTGCCATCGGGCTTGGTGAACTTTGGCAGACAGTCCAGTCCCATCTGCCCGTACTTCTGCGCATCGGTTAAATCTTGCTTGGCATTGGCATCGCCGCCTTGCGCCTTCAGGCGATTGAAATAAGCCAGCAGCGCCATGGCTCGTACGTTACAAGGATCGGCCGCAACCAGTTTTACGGCCGTGTCAATCGTCTTCTGCTGGTTGTTCGCCTGTTGATAGTCCTGCATGAGAGTTTGCAGCGCGGAAACCTTCATCACGCTATTGGGATACTGCGTCATGAACGCTTCGAGGCCGCTGATCTGGGCTGTGGGATCTTTTTGCTGGATCGCGCCGACGTAGGCGTTATATTCAGCAGGATCTTTAATGACCGGTGCCTGCGTGGGGGACGCTGGCGGTTGTCCTGGAGTGGCTTGCGCCGGTTGCTGCGGTGGCTGTTGCGCAGACTGCGCGGCGGCTGCCGTTGCAGCCACTGCCCCAAGCACAACCGTGACCAGAATCTTATTCATCAGTATTGGCTCCTTGCACCTTTGGGAATCGACGATGCTTTTAAACAATGTTCTTGATGCTTATGTGTGGCATATCGGCACGCGCTTCATATTGCTGGCGATGCCAATTCGGGCTCGAGCAGTCCCCGCGAAATGGGGCTAAGCCGGGGTCTTAAGGCGACAGACCTTTCCTTCCCGGTCTGCCGGATTATAAGTACCTCTCCCCCCGAAGGCAAGCAACTTCCCCGTTACCCTCCCCAGCTACCTGTACTAAGATGCAAAAGTATCGCATCGTGAAGGGCGCTAGATCGACCATACGCACTCACCGGTACGCCAGCGCGGAATCGGTGTTCATGGACGCTATTCCTATGGATAAATCTCAACCCATCGCCGGGCAAGTCGCAGTAATTACAGGGGCCGGCCGCGGGATCGGCTTGGCCATTGCTCGCTCGCTCTCGAGGCTAGGCGCGACCACAGCGCTCTGTGGACGCACCGGAACCCCGCTCGACTCGGCGGCAAAAGCCATCGTTGAGGCTGGCGGAAAGGCGGAGGTGATCCTGTGTGATGTAACGAGCCTCGAATCCGTGGAAGCGGCGGCCGGGCGCATTGAGGCCTCATTTGGGCGGGTGGACGTGCTCATTAACAGTGCGGGCATCGCTGGACGCGTAGGCCCCCTGCACCATCTTCCCCCCGACGCATGGGAACAGATCCTGAACACAAACTTACGCGGCGTCTACTACGCCATTCGCGCCCTGGCTCCCATGATGATTCGTGCTGGTTCCGGCCACATCATCAATGTCTCGTCGCTCGCCGGGAAAAATGCTTTGCCGAATGGCGCTGCCTACGCGGCCTCCAAGTGGGCACTGAATGGATTGAGCTATTCCGTGGCCGAAGAACTGCGCAGTCACAATATCCGCGTCAGCGTGATCTGTCCCGGCTCGACCAATACGGAGTTCAGTCCGCACGCTGGCAAAGACCCCGCGAGGATGCTGCAGCCCGAAGATGTGGCGCACGCCGTGGAGATGCTGGTAACGCAAGGTCCGCAGTCATTTGTGAGCGAGGTTGATTTGCGGCCGACGCAGAAACCGTAGGGGATGCCCCGGGGCGCGGCAACTCACTTCTTGAACAGGTTCTCGAACGCCTGCCGCGCATCATTCGGACGCAGGGTGGCGGGCGTGGAAGTCTCCTTCTCCCGCGCGACGCGCAACTCGTAGTACGTGCAATCGTTGCGCACGTCTTTTCGCTCGATGCGCTTGGGCACGGGTTGCATACACTCGAAGCGGCTGCCGGGATCGAAGTACGCACACTGTTTGCAGGAGTGCAGTTCGAAGCCGCACTTGGGACAAAGGCCTGTCGGCGGCATTCCTTGCAACACCGTGCCACATTGCGAGCAACGGGAGACGGCGTGCGTTCCGGGCATATTCACCGGTCGCGGGCCGAAGGTATTGTCTCTTTTTGGCGGCGCGCCGCTCGATTTTTCCGCAGACTCTCTGCGCGGCTTTTCGTCCCGGTCTTGATATCCATGCTGACGGTATTTGGCTGCCACAGAAAACTCTCCAGATAGGTTAGCGTGTTGTCTCGGCCAGCCACGCCCTGTCTCGTTCTATTCTTCGCGGATCTGCTGCTGCTGCCCGGCACTCAGGACTCGGTACTCGCTTCGTTACAATGGAACCATGATTCACGAAATCTTTCCCGTAGGCCCGCTGCGGTGCAACTGCTCGATCATCGGAGACGAAACTACACGCGAAGCGATGGTCATCGACCCGGGAGATGACATCGAAGACGTCCTTGAACTCATCCGTAAGCATAACCTGCAAGTCAAGCAAATTGTAATCACGCACGCTCATATCGATCACGTCGGTGGTGCGATGAAACTACGCGCCGCCACGGGAGC
>Ga0210398_10007190_pt1 | contig 10141 bp, 5 predicted proteins | sample IncBWC4OmetaG_FD_161047 | JGI IMG/M metagenome (GOLD analysis project Ga0210398, IMG submission 161047) | Forest soil microbial communities from Barre Woods Harvard Forest LTER site, Petersham, Massachusetts, United States - Inc-BW-C-4-O | ecosystem: Environmental > Terrestrial > Soil >...
GGCCTCGTAGACCACTTGACGCTGGTGCGTGACTGCCAAACCGTGCTTCGCGGCCAGCTCACGGAACTGTTTATGGGTGAGGTGCATGATTATTGAATAATAACTATTATAAAACAACTGAGAGCAGTGTCAACCGAAATTTCCCTGTGAGCAATGGGATCAGCGGCGTAGGGCTGGTAGGCGGGCAGGAATTGAACCTGCAACCCTCGGATTAGAAATCAGATGCTAAGCAGTTGGGCTCGATCGTTTTCAACGGTGACCGATGTTAGGCTCGGCCAGCCTATTTATGGCAATGCTGGTCCAAAAACCGTTTTGGTGGCCCGATTCTATATCCAAATGACTTAGTCCGCCGCCATGCTCTCCGCTTCCGGTTCGAGTTGTGGTGGCCCGAACTCGCCAGTTTCGGACACGGTTTGCCCGCGCATCTCCGCTTCCAGTGCGGCCAACTGGGCTTCGATTTCTTGGTTGGCCTTGCGCTTGCGGATGACCTCTTCGCGATAGCGCCTCAGGAAATAATCGATGGTTTCGACGCGAATTCTGATGGAGCCGGTGGGCTTGTTCTCGTCCAGATCCTTGAAGCAGAAGTACGGCGTGCCCGATTGTTCAATGATGCCCTCAACCACTCCATAGATAGGGGCATCGTGGCCGCACTTGAAGCTGGAGATTTCGAGTGCCACCAGGTTGGGATGGCGTGCGGTGAACTTAGCCGCCCAGACTTTGTGGTTGGTGCTACAAGAATACGAGTTCTTCCAGGCGTCGGTGATATCGAGCGGGTGAGTGATCACTCCAGCACGAACTTCGTCACCGAACAGACGTTCCAGCAGATCTTCATCGAGCGGTAACGTGTTCTGCGAGAAGATGGGGTAGCCGAGTTTCTGGAACTCCTCCATGATTTCGTGGTTCAGACCGGGATCGTGGTGATATGGCCGGCCCAGCATGACGATGCCGATGCGGTCTTCGCGCTCGAGCTGGTCCATCACCTGCCGAGCGCGTTTGCGAATGCTGGCCTCGTAGTCCGCCAGCGCCTTGTAGCCGACTTCAACTGCGCGGTCATTCTCTTCCTGCGACAGACCCAGGATAGGCTGCCACGCCTGCAGCATCTGATGCGCGAACAGCTTGCGGTCGGCAAAATTCAGAACCGGATCCACATACTTAACGTTGTGTTCGGCAAAAACGTCGTTCTCTTTTGTGAATGCCGCCTTCACCGTTTCCGGCGTCGCGGTCACCGTGGGACACGCATTTGCACCGACAATCTTCACCAGCGGCGAAGTGAGCACGTCATACATGGGGAAGAAGATCACATCCAGCGGTTTCTTGCGGTGTTTTTCCTGAATCAAGTTGTAAACGTGCGAAATGCCGATTTTCGCTGGAAAGCAAGGATCAATCGCCCCACGGCTCGCGCCTGCACGGTAGAGGTCAGAACTAGTGTAGTCGGAGTAGATGATGTTCTCCGGCTGCACGCCGAGGCTCTCTAGATAGCCATTGAAAAGGGGAGCGTAGCTGTAAATGTTCAGAACTCGCGGAATCCCGACGCGCAGTTTCTTGCGCTTCTCCATGAGTGGGATGCGGGCCTTGGCTTCTTTATTCCAGAATTTCACAACCGGCACGGGATCGGCCACACTCTCGGGGCTTACTGATCGGAAGACTTCGTGGGCAGCAATGTCCACGAAATTAAGATATTTCTCTTTAATCTCGTCGAGGCCGGCCTTGATGTCCTTCATGTCGTTGACATCTTCCACCAAGCCTTTTTCGCAGGTGGCAATGATCAACCGCTGTTCGCCGTGCATCAGCGGGACTTTGGTGACCTTCTGAATCGGCATGAAACTCTTCTCATCCTTGGGGACAGTGCGGATGTCGATGAAGGTGCGCAGGCAATTGTTCTTGCAGAAATTGCACCGCGTGGATTCATTGCGGGTGGTGCGATATTCAATCTTGCGGACGGCGTCGAGGCCGACGAAAGTCGTCTGTTGGCCGTTCTTCCAAAGACGGACCGACTCAACCGCCGCGCCGATGGCCCCCGACTCGCCGCAAAATTCGTGGACGATGATTTCCGGCTTCTTGCCAGCCGCGCGGAAGCTGCTATTGATGAAGTCCACTTCAGCCTTCACCACTGCCATATTGTTCTGCGTGCCGCCTTGCAGAACGAAGCGCGTGCCCAAGGCCGCGAGGTTAGGAATACTAGCCACGTATAGGAAAACGTTCTTGGGAAGCACGGCCGCCAGACCCGCGAGGATTTCCTCGGCCCGCCAGCCCTGGCGCTGGAAGTTCACAATATCCGATTGCATGAAGACGGCGCAGCCATAACCAAACACCGGCATCGATCGCGCCGAAAACGCCAGATCGGCATACTGCTCGACGCCCAATCCAAAGCCTTCGGCCGTGGATTGCAAGAAGTAGCCGTTACCCGCCGAGCACTGGGTATTCAGCTTGAAATCTTTCACTCGGCCGTTGTGCAGGATGATGATCTTGATGTCCTGCCCGCCCACATCGACGATGACGTGCGGGTCTTCATAAAATTTGAGTGCCGACTCGGTGTGCGCTACGGTCTCAACCAGCGCCACGTCGGCGTGCAGCACATCTTTCAAGATGTCTTTCGCATAGCCGGTCGTCGCGACTCCCAAGACTTCGAGTTTTGCCTTCTGCGCTTCTACCTGGCCGCGCAGGTTCTCGAACATCTCGATGGTGTCCTGTATCGGATTCCCGTTTGAGAGCTGGTAAGACTTGCAGAGAATGTCACCATTTTCATTGAGTAGGACAGCCTTGGTTGAAGTCGAGCCGCCATCGATCCCGATAAAGCCGCTGACCGTCTGGTTGATGCTGAAGGCCGCCGGAATAAACTTCTTGCGGCGGTAGCTCTCTTTGAATCCGTCGAGCTCGTGGTCGCTGGCGGTCAGCCCTTTGGCGCCTGACTTCGCCTTCTCCTCTTGACGTCCGAACTCGATGTAGTGCACCAGTTTGTCGTACCCGTGGTAGCAACCGACGCAGTCCTCCTCGCTTTTGCCAAACTCGATCGCACCCAAGGCGGCGAAGTACTGTGCGTTTTGCGGGACTTTAATCAGATCCTCGGGCTTGGCACCATCCGGAATCTGGACCTTGCGCTCCTGCCACATGCGAGGAATGTTCGCCTGCCAGGCTTCGCGCATGCCTTTGATAAAGCTGTTCGGTCCGCCTAACAACAGTACGTGGGGGCGAAGGGTGTGGCCCCGGGTTAAAACGCTTAGGTTTTGCAGAACAATGGCCTCGAACAGCGAAGCCATCAGCTCGTCACCGGGGGTGCCCACTTTTTGCAGGCTGTTGATGTCGGTCTCGGCGAACACGCCGCATTTGCCGGCAACTTTGTGCAGCTTGATGCCGTTGTATCCTTGCAGGGCAAGCTCGGCGGTTGGAATTTTCAGTTTAGCGTTGATCTTATCAATGACTGCGCCCGTGCCACCGGCGCACTTGTCGTTCATCGACGGAATTTTCTTCTTGCGGCCAGTTTCATCGTCATCCTTGAAGACGATGATCTTGGCATCCTGACCGCCAAGTTCAATGACCGAATACACCTCGGGGTGCATTTTCTCGACAGCCAGCGAAACAGCGGTCACTTCCTGCACAAACTTGGCGCCGATCTGGTCGGCGATCCCTCCGCCGCCCGAGCCGGTCATGAACATGCGCGTGTTGTGGGCGTTGATGCCGACTTCTTTCTCCATGCGGCGCAGAAATTCCAGCGTCTTCTCCGGCTGCTTGGTCTCGTGACGCTGATAGTCCTGCCACAAAACCTTATCAGTCGCGGCATCCACCACCGTGGCTTTGACCGTGGTCGAGCCAACATCCAACCCGACCAGGAACTCGGTGTGGTGGTCGTGTGGTCTCTGGCGAGGTGCAGGACCTATCTGAAGAAGATCCGGCTTCTTGGTTTGCCCTGAATGATCGTGCATTCCGTTCCCTTCACCCATCGCTGGGAGTTCTGATGCCAGCCTGAACTGAGAACCAGCAGACAGTTCTCAGCCCCTCGTTCTCAGTTCTCAGTCGCCGCTTGCAGCCGCCGGCATTGCAATGCCCGGCACGCGCGAACGCTTCCAAAGATGCGTATCTTTCTTGATGCGATCGTTTACGTGCAAAATGAACTGGGCAGCGGTCCCAGCAACGCCTTCGCGGTGCGGCACATGGTAGAACGGCCGCCGCAACTCAGGATGCTCCGCGATATATTCGCGAATCTGCTCCATGCTTCGACCGGTTGATTTCAAGCATTGTTCGAACTCGGTCTTGGCTTTGACCTTGGCTTCACCCAGCGCCATCTGTACCCGGCTGTGGGCGTTCACTTCGCCTTCGCCGGAAGTTTCAATGGGCAGGAAAATCATGTCTTTGAATTTGTTGATCACTGCCGATTGCACCCCATCCGACTGCGAGGACGGCATGCAGCCAAACGGTTTCAACGCCAGCACCATGTGGCACAGCTTGTGGATGGTGTAGTAAACGTTCTTGCCGACTTCGAGGTGACCCTCGCCACCGCGTGCGAACTGGTTATAGAAGGGGTTCGCCAGATCAGCAAGGTCCTTTTGCGGAACCAATTCGTGCGTGATCCCGCCCAAGTGCTTGATGGTGCGGTGATAGAAGAACCGCCATGCCTTCTCGCCAAAGCCAATGCCCCACAGCTTCTTGTGCAAACCGATGTAGTTGGCAAAGTTCTTCTTCACTTCATACCACTCGGTATTGCGGTGCGGCCGGTTCACAGGCCACTTGGCGATGGCGTGAGCCTTCGCCTGATACATCAAATACGCGACCCAGGTGGCGATCGGCTCGACGATGACCTGCGCGCCTTCGCGCTCCAGGAAATCGAACATGTGGAAATTGCCATCGCCCTCGGTGATCTGCGCCCAGAACTCGCCGGTGATCTTCACCATCGGCTTCACCTTGGTGCGGTCCACTTCGATCGAGTCCATGCGCTTGCGGGCAGTATCCAGCGCGCCCAGATAGTCCTTACCCCACATGTTCTCGTGCCATTTTCCGAACACATTGGCGGTGTTGCGAAGAATCTTGTTGCTCTTGAACTTGGGCTTGGCCCAGTTCGGCGCCCGCTCTTCGATCTCGAAGCTCTTGCGATTGCGCAGGTCCTCGCACAAGCCGTCCACCACCTCATGGAAGACGCGATCAGTTTCGCCCTTATTCACTTCATAGGGACGGATCTGATAGATCATGTCGTTGAACACATCGCCCAGATGCATCGCATTCAACATGCCAAACCCGAAATCGATCGTGAACTTCAACCCAGGCTCGCCCGAGGCAGCCTTGATGCCGTCGCTGTCTTTGAACAGCAACACGCGGAAGCCATCGAAGCCGGCGTTCTTTAGCGCGAAACGATACTCGGCTTCATACATACCGAAGCGGCAGGGCCCGCATGAGCCAGCCGTGAAAAAAACGTAGTTGTCGAGAATCTTTTGGCGCGGAATGCCTTCCTTCTCCAGGAACTGGAGGTACTGCACAAGGTTGCCCACGGTGAAGTAGGTCGGATTGCATTGGCCGTTGTTTCCGTACTCCTTGCCGATCTGGAAGGCAGGCACGTCCGGCACCGGCAGCTTCTCGCAGCGGTAGCCACAGCCTTGGAAGACGGCGCGAATCAGATCCTCGTGCTTCCAGGTAAAGCCGCCGAAAAGAATAGTGACCTTGCTGCGCTCGTCGGCGGTAAAAGCCCGCTCCACTGGTCGGTGAAAATGGTCGGGCGCGTCCAGGCCTGCGATCTTGCGCAGGCGCGCGCGTTCGGCAGCCAGTCGCTGTTTGATTTCTACGTCGTCTTCAATTTGAACCAGGTGTGTGGCCATTTTCTTCCTCCGCCGTACCGTGTGTTGATGAAACTGAGATGTGAGAAACAGAAGGTCGGAAGACCCTCAGCAAGAACTTCCTGTTGAAAAACACGCAGGGATATCGCGGCTGCACCCTCGAACGGGATTCGAGGCCATTCATCCGGCGATTAGAGCCCATCAAAAACTCCTACCACTCGTTCTAAGGAGGGTTCGATGTTTTACGCCATCGAGAATCGCTCGGACACGAATCACGAGGCGCCGTATTTAGCCGACACCAAAACTAATAATTTCCCGGTATTCTAACCCGAAAGCCCTTCGGATTTAAATACCCCATTACAAAATTCTACGCGAAGCTTCCGCTGACTCCCTGAAAGCCGTGCGCAGCCTGCTTCATGACCCACTTTAAGACTCTGGTGTCGTTGTAGCAAAAACCCAGATTGTGGTTCAGGGTGGAGAAGCAATGCGTCTGGCACGACTTCTTCATCGCATTGAGCTGTGGAACTTCAAACTTATGGTTTTCAATAACACCCCAGTCGTGGGTCGCCGAATACATAGGGAAGCACGGCGCCAGGGTGCCATCGACGCGGATGATGATCGAGTTCTGCCCCGCGCGGCAATTCCAGGGTTCCACCTTGCCGCGCATGAAGTCCTTCATGTCCTGCAAGCGCTTGACTGAGTTCACCATCTTGTAGCCCGACTTGTTTTTCTCGATCAGCCAGTCCACTAGTTCATCGACTTTCGGGAAATCCTCGGGGTGAATAAATGTGTCATTTTCGTCGTAATGCTTGAAGTGGTTCTGTTCGATCATGGGAGATTCATTGAGATGGTAATCGGTGGCGATGCCGTGATCGCGAGCGATCTCCGTTAATTGCTTCACGTCTTCGAGGTTGTTACGGCAAATGTTGATGTTGAAAAATACGGCGTAGCCGTATTTGTATTGCTTGCGAATGAGGTAATCGAAGTACTTCCGTACCGGAGTCAGCGCCTTGGCCAGTCCAGGCTTCTCGTCGACCGCATCGACGGCGAAGTTAAAGATCGCCACGCCGGCATCCGCCAAACGATCGATGACATCCGGCCGCAACAGGCGCGCGTTCGTGGGCATGTAGATCCAAAAGCCCTTCTTGGCCGCGTAATAGCTGGCCTTATGCACCAACTGCGGACGTAGCAGCGGCTCGCCGCCCATGAACGCCAGCACTCGGCAGGTCGTAGAATGCAGCCAATCGATCGAGCGCTTGGCCACTTCCTCGGTCATGCCCTTCACGCTGTTGTCGAAAGCCCAGCAGTAATGGCAGTCGAGGTTGCACTTCCACTCCGTAAACAGATACGCAATGATGGGATGAAATGGTCCCGGCAAAACCCGAGACTTCATGTAGGGGAACAACCAGCCGTTCATCGCGCGATAAACCATAGGCGCGTCCCAGTGACGTTTTCCTGCCTTGGCAGCCGCCAGGTTTACTTCGTAGTTGTCGTCCTGCGCCAGCAGATCGGGGTGTTGGGGAAAAACCGGCTCGGGAAACTTATCCTCGCCAGTGTTGGGTAGTAGCTGCGGCCTGGGAGCCGGAGCTTTTGTCAGTAGGTCGTGAAGTTGAACATCCAGGCGGAAGGTTGAAGGCGCTTCTCTCTCACCGTACTGTTCCTGAAGGGTAGGCATGGGGTCTCCTCGTTATTCAGGACAACACTGTCGCTAAAGAAAAAAATACTGCCACGTTGCGCCTTGTACTGTCAATGCGCTGGCGTACTCAACGAGCATCGTTTTGCAGCTCAGAACGGCCTTCGCTTTTCGTCGCTGCTTCCGATGCTGACCATCGCTAAAAAACTATCATGTCGGCAATACAGTTTTTACTGTATTGTTGTTGCCCGTGAATCCGCTTTGACTAGGCATCGAAATCAACTTTAAGGCATGTTGGATGGAGGAACCATTATGAAACGCTTCACATACTTCTTGGTTGCAGTTGCAACAATGGCCGGCCTTGTCACCCTCATTGCCCCGGCCCCAGGCCACGCGGATGGGCAACCCGCCGCGCCCTTCGTTACCGAAATCCCTCAGGGGTACCGCGACTGGAAGTGGATTTCCTCGGCGCATGAAGCAGGCATCCTCAATAGTTTAGGCGCCGTCCTGGGCAACGATGTAGCGTTCAATGCCTTTAGGGATGGGAAGCTTCCGTATCCGGATGGCGCGATTATTGCTGCTTTGCATTACCGTAACGTCGCGTCGGAGGAAAACAACAAAGTCTTTGGCCAGCCCCAATCTTTCGTTCCCGGGGCCCCCACGAACATTCAGTTTATGGTCAAGGACTCAACCAAATACGCCGCAACCGGCGGCTGGGGATTCGCTCACTTCGCGAATGGCAAACCTGGCGACGCGGCTTTTATGAAAAGCTGCTTCCCCTGCCACGAGAAGGCCAAAGCGACCGACCTGGTCTTTACTCGTTATGCACCTTGACGCTGAAATTTGGGCGGAATGGTAGGCGCGGCAGGAATTGAACCTGCAACCCTCGGATTAGAAATCCGATGCTCTATCCGTTTGAGCTACGCGCCCGCGGTTGATGACATCCTCCTGATTTTACATCCCGACCGCGTCCCGATGGTTATCCGGGTAAATGCCGCGCAGTCCGCACGTTGTTGGCTGTGAACCACTCAAATTCGCCTACCCGGCTTGCCATTTTCGTCGTAGCCAAGCGCCCCAAGCGCCTGTACAATGAGTTTCTCCCCTCGTTAGAGCCAGCCCACAGGTATATACTTTCAGCTTTAGAAGCATGAGCTTGGCTGGTGAAGTACCTTGATTTGCGCAGTATGCACGCCTGATGGGTTAACTACATGGATGGGCCGAAAACCCCGCGCGATGACGCTCCCGACGCAAATTCGCGAGGCCTGCGCGCACCGGTCAAGGGCGAAAGTTCCTCCAGCGGTACCCCGCTAAACCCCGATCCTCGAAGCCCCCTTCCATTCGATCCCAACGCCACCATGGTAGATCTCGACGCCACCTTGATCGACGTGGTTCGGACGCCACCTCCGGCCCCACGAAGTCTGTCGAACCTTTTCGTCAGCGCAGCCATACTCCAACTGGGCGATGTGCTGGGTGGACGTTATGAAGTCTTGCAGCTTCTAGGTGAAGGCGGGATGGGCGCGGTGTATAAGGCGAAAGACCGCGAACTGGACCGCTTTGTCGCGTTGAAAGTAATTCGCCGCGACCTGGCCTCAAATGCCGCGATTGTCGCCCGCTTCAAGCAGGAGCTTCTGCTGTCCCATCAGGTGACTCACAAGAACGTGATCCGCATCTACGATCTGGCTGATGCTGATGGAGTCAAGTTCATCACCATGGAGTTCATCGAAGGAGCGGACCTGCGGCGTCTGCTCATGGAGCGCGGCAAGTACACTCCGGAAGAAGCAGTAGAGACGATTCGCGAAACTTGTTTTGCGCTCTATGCAGCCCACAGTGTAGGCGTGATTCACCGCGATCTGAAGCCGCAGAACATCATGCGGGACATGCAAGGACGCACCCTGGTGATGGACTTCGGCCTGGCACGTTCGGTGGACTCGGACGGCATGACGAATACCGGCGCCCTCGTCGGAACCATGGAGTACATGTCACCGGAGCAGGCCGTCGGCAAGGAACTGGACCAGCGGTCTGACATTTTCGCGCTGGGGCTGGTGTTCTTCGAATTGCTCACCGGTAATACTCCGTATAAGGCGGACACCGCGATCGCCAGCCTGCTCAAGCGCAACCAGGAACGCGCCATCCCCGCGGTGGAAATGGATCCCTCGATTCCCAAGGGATTGAGCGACATCGTGGCCAAGTGTCTGGAGCGTGAAGTGGACCAGCGCTACCAGACCGTGCAGGAAATCCTCAACGATCTCGATGCCTTCCAGGGGAAGCGCCCGGTTTCGGCGTCGCTGATCGCTTCGCCCCTTGCAACTCCGAAAAAAGCTCTCCCACTCTGGATATGGGGAGCGGCGGTGCTCGCAATCGTAGTCGCGGTTGCAGGATGGATGCTGCGTGGTCGAATCTCGCTCAACTCCGGCACGAAGGCCCACGGGCCGGTGGCGTCGCTCGCCATTCTGCCTTTCCGCAACGCTTCGGGAGATGCCAGCCTCGACTGGCTCGGCTCCAGTCTCGCTGAAATGTTGAGCACGGATGTCGGGCAATCGGCCAGCTTGCGCATGGTCTCCTCCGACCGCCTGCACCAGGTACTGAGAGACCTACACCTCAATCCGAGTTCACCGCTTGACCCGCAAATGCTAAAGCAGTTGGGTGAATTCAGTAACGCGCAGACGCTGGTGTGGGGGCAATACGTTAAAGTCGGCGATCAGATTCGTATCGATGCCACGCTGCAGGACTTAAAACGCCAACGCACTTC
>Ga0210398_10007192_pt1 | contig 10140 bp, 10 predicted proteins | sample IncBWC4OmetaG_FD_161047 | JGI IMG/M metagenome (GOLD analysis project Ga0210398, IMG submission 161047) | Forest soil microbial communities from Barre Woods Harvard Forest LTER site, Petersham, Massachusetts, United States - Inc-BW-C-4-O | ecosystem: Environmental > Terrestrial > Soil >...
GACCGCCGTGAGAAGTAAGCCCTTGCCTGGAGATTGAACAATGCACAAGTTTCAACACTATTCGATCTCCAAGAAACTCACCTGGATGAACATGCTGGTGAGTGGTGCGGCCTTGCTATTGGCCTGTGCCGCCTTTGTTGCCTACGACCTGTACACATACCAGATCGGCATCGCGCGCAATCTGTCCACCGAAGCCCAGATCGTAGGAACTAATAGTGTTTCGGCGCTCGTATTCAACGATCCTAGTAGCGCCGAGAACACACTATCCGCTTTGAAGGCCTCGCCTCACATCCTGTACGCTGCGATCTACACTCCGGACGGACACAGTTTCGCAGGATACTCGCGGGATGACAACAAAAGCGCTCTCCCGCTTCCGCCTATCCCGGCGGGCCAAACCCAAGCTCACTGGCTGGTAGATAGGCAGATGGCGCTAGTCCAGTCGATCATGTTCCAAGGCAAACCGACCGGCTTTGTCTACATACGGTCCGACCTGCAAGCCATTGAGGATCGCCTCAAGACCTATGCAGTAATCGCCGCTGTCGTTTTGTTGATTTCGCTGATCGTGGCCCTGTTGATTTCAAGGCTATCTCAGCGGGTTATCTCCGAACCGGTCATGCAGTTGGCAAGGACTGTACGCGTTGTGTCCCGCGAGAAGAACTATTCGATTCGAGCGGCTACAACCAAAAATCGTGATGAAGTGTCGACTTTGATTGAATCAGTCAATGAGATGTTGGAGCAGATTCAGCAGCGGGATACCGCCCTGCAGCGGGCTCACGCCGAGTTGGAGCATCGGGTTCAGGAACGCACTACCCAACTCGCAGCCGCCAACAAAGAACTGGATCTCCGCAACCGCGAAGTCGAACGCGCAACCCGGTTGAAGAGTAAGTTTCTGGCCAGCATGAGCCACGAGTTGCGGACTCCGCTTAACGCGATTGTGGGCTTTTCAGACCTGTTAGCGGAACAGACAGCAGGGGCACTCAATGACAAGCAGAAGCGCTTCGTCAATCACATTAAGCAAGGCTCGGCTCATCTATTGCAGTTGATCAACGACATCCTGGACCTTTCAAAGATCGAAGCCGGACAGCTTGAACTGCGGAGTGAAAGGTTCCAAATCAGCGAAGCCATGCCGGAGGTCCTCTCCACCATCCGCCCGTTAGCCATGGCCAAACAGATCGCAATCCAACACACCCAAGAAGCCGATCTGCCTGTATATGCCGATCGCGTGCGCTTCAAACAAATCCTGTACAACCTGCTCAGCAATGCCGTGAAATTCACACCCCAGGACGGCCAAATTGGCATTGAATGCGTAGAGAACGGAGATTTCATCACGATATCGGTGACCGATACCGGGATCGGAATCCGCGCCGCGGATCAAGGGATCATTTTCGAGGAGTTCCGCCAGGTAGAAGGCGGCAGGGATTCGACCCAGGAGGGCACGGGGCTGGGACTCGCGATCACCAAGCGCCTGGTGGAACAACAGGGAGGCCAGATCTCGTTGACGAGCGAGCCCGGAAAGGGTAGCACGTTTAGCTTCACCCTTCCCGCCGGGGCAAAGACAAAAACATTAGGCACCCATGCCGCCAGTGCAACAGCCCCGAGGCGAGCTCCTACGGGAGAAATCCGCAAGCCACTTGTTCTGGTGGTCGACGACGAGGTTCCTGCGCGCGAACTGCTGGCTAGCTACCTGGATTCGGAATATCGCACTGTCTCGGCCGAATCGGGCGAGGAGGCGCTGAAAAAAGCGCACCAACTGCGGCCCGATGCCATCACTTTAGACGTTATGATGCTAGGCGGCAGCGGTTTCGAAACTATGGTCGCGTTGAGAACAAATCCCGAGACCGCGAATATCCCCATCATCATTGTTTCAATCGTCGATCAGAAACAGGTGGGCTTTGCTTTGGGCGCGGCTGACTATTTGATCAAGCCCATTCGCAAGACGGTGTTCCTGGAGACCGTTCGCAAGCACGTGCCCTATCAGGAAGATGACGATGCTGCAATCCTGCTGGTCGATGACGATTGCAAAACTCTGGCGCTGCTCGAGGAGACACTGCGCACGGCTGGGTACGAGACGCAAAGCGTGCACAGCGGCGCGAGGGCGCTGGAAGTGCTCTCGTCCAAACTGATAAGCGCAGTACTCCTGGATTTAGTGATGCCTGGAATGGACGGATTTGAAGTTATTCGCCATGTAAGGCAAGAAGCAACGTTGAGGGATCTACCGATTCTTGTCATGACGGGTAAAAGCCTGACCCCAGAGGAATCGGCTCTACTTGGCCGTGAAACCCAAGCGCTGTTGCAGAAGAACGGCACCTGGCAGCAACAGCTCATTGCCGAAGTTGGCAGGGTTATCGAGGGTCGCAAGCTGGCCAAGTCTGCGGGGCAGTCATGAAGACAGTTCTTACTGCAGAAGACAATCCTACCAACCGCGAGTTGCTCCGCGAATTGCCGGAGATGCGTGGGTATGCGGTGACGGAATCGTGCAATGGTGAGGAGGCGCTGGCCATGGTTGAACAGACACCCCTACACACTGCTGCTGCATATTGGCATGCCAGTACTCGACGGCTTTGCAGTCGTGCGCACCCCTTCGGGAAAATCTGCGCTTCGCTTCGCTGCCGGTTGGGGCATCTGGCATGGTCTGTCTGTCAGCGCGTCCGGTCACAATGATGATGGGAGTGGATTTATTCCGAGACGATTTGCGGAGATGTGAGCAGAACCCAGGTGACGAGTTCGCTTGAAGCACGGAGTCATTCCCCTCCGTTAAGCAGGGTAGACAGAGCTTGCCTCAAGGCCGCATAGTCGTCCGCGAGAGAATCACATTGCCTGGAGAGTCAGTTTCGTTTATCACTTAGGAGAAATGCTCCTACGACGACCGGTGTAGCGCGACCCCCAATGTGCCAGATGCGGATCCACAAAACATTCTGAGCATGAAGGTTTCGACTGACCTCATTTTTACTGAATTGCACTTCCAACCTGCGAGAACACGTTGTTGGCGTTCGCGCCGATCAGTCGGACCGTGCCCAGCGCAATTACCAGGATGACTGCGAGCATCACCGAGTATTCAGCGATGTCCTGTCCTTCCTCATCCAACCAGGCCTTGCGCCAAAAGTGGCTCATGTGTCTCCTCTCACTACATTGTGCAACAAGTGCGACTGGTCGCGGAATGGCCCCTATGTATGAGGCACAGAAGTAACAAAATAACAAAAAGGGTCCGAAGACTCGATCTGAGTCGCCGGGCACAGACAGGAGTGGTCCTCCCCGAAGGGCTGCTCAGCGGCAGCGTAGAGCCGTTCAACAGCCAAAGGGCAGGGGCCCGAAGGGGCCACCGGGTGTGCACTCCGTCGGCCGACGTTTTTTCCGCGCTCGTCCGAGGGCCGCAGCACATTGTCTGATCGTATTGCGTCCAGGATAGCGGATGATCGCCACCTTACCCACAGTCACCTGCCATGCAAGTGACGGTGGGCCGTCCCTGAAGGGCGATGATTGTGGGGTAGACTTACGGAATGAAACGGCGGCGGCTGGTGATTGTTTCGAATCGATTGCCCATAACCACCAAGATTGATGGCGATCAAATCACGTTTTCGCAAGCCTCCGGTGGAGTTGCTACTGGTCTCCGCGGTTGCCACGAACGTTCGGGCGGGGTGTGGATCGGCTGGCCCGGACTAACCTCACGTGTCTTAATGGCGCATCGCACCATGCTGGATCGTCAGCTCGGCGAGCGCGGGATCGTGGCGCTTTACCTCACGCGCCGGGAAGTTAAGGAATATTACGAGGACTTCTCGAATGGCGTCCTGTGGCCTATCTTTCACTACCTCGTCGACCGCGTCCCCCTCGGCCCCTCCGCCTGGGAGAGCTACCGTCGTGTCAATGAGCGATTCGCGCAGATGGTGGTCGACCAGTATCAGCCCGGCGACATGATCTGGGTGCACGATTATCAACTCCTGCTCGTTCCGGGGCTATTGCGGCAGCGATTGCCCGAGGCGCGCATTGGCTTCTTTCTGCACATTCCCTTTCCTGCCGCCGAAGTTTTTCGCATCATGCCGTGGCGGCGCGAGATTCTGGAGAGTCTGCTCGGCGCCGATCTCGTCGGATTCCACACCTATTCCTACATGCAGCATTTCGCTACCGCGCTCGCCGACCTTGCGGGATTGGAACCGGAGGATGGTCGCGTGTGGCTGGATGATCGCGAAGTGCGTTTTGGGGTGTTCCCAATGGGGATCGACGCTGAAACATTTCGCCAGCTCGCGAACTCGCCAGCCGTAGAAGAGGAACTCCGCGCCATCAAGGTCGACGCGGGCGATCGGACGCTGTTACTGGGGGTAGACCGACTCGACTACACCAAGGGTCTGCCCCGGCGCATGCTCGCGCTTGAGGCGCTGCTACAAGCAGATCCCGGTCTCCGCGATCACATTCGTTTGATCCAAGTGGCGGTGCCTTCGCGCGATGAGGTACCGAGCTATCAAGAGTTTCGTCGCGAAATCGAGGGCTTAATCGGCCGCATCAATGGAACTTATGGCACTGTGACCTCGGTGCCGATTCACTACATGCACCAGTCGATCACCCCCGAACGCTTGGTCGCACTCTATAGAGCGGCGAATGTGATGCTGGTGACCCCGCTGCGCGACGGCATGAATCTCGTGGCCAAGGAATATGTTGCTTCACGCGTCGATGATGACGGCGTCCTGGTGTTGAGCGAGTTCGCCGGTGCCAGCGAAGAGTTGCACGAAGCCGTGTTTGTGAACGCCTATGACGTGCGTGATCTCACCACGAAAATCACGGAGGCTTTGGCACTGGGACCTGAGGAGCGGGCAACTCGGATGCGGGCCATGCGGCGGCAAGTGATGTCGCACGACGTGCACCGGTGGGCGAATGATTTCATTCATGCGCTCGAATCTGAACCCGAACCGCGGCGTCGCCCGACGCCCGAAGCGGCTCTAAAGGATGCACTTGCAAGGATGCGCGCCGCCCCGACCCTCGCCATTCTGCTGGACTATGACGGAACGCTGGCTCCGATAGCACCTACGCCCGACCAGGCAATGCCCGACAGCCCGCTATTGAACCTCATTTCAGCGTTGGGACAGCGTCCGAATACCACGGTGGAAATTCTCAGCGGCCGTACGCGCCACCAGGTCGAGGCCTGGTTCGGTGCATTACCGGTCGCATTATCGGCGGAAGATGGCATCTGGTTCCGGGCCGCACCGAACGCCGCGTGGGAGTGTTCGATCGATCCCTCGGGTCTTGGTTGGCTGTCTGAGGCGCGCAGCATTCTTGAGGAGTTCACCTCGACGACACCCGGTGCCTTCATCGAGGAGAAGACAGCGTCGATCGCGTGGCATTACCGGCGGGCGGCGCGCGGCTTTGGCCAAATGCAGGCGCGGGAACTCCGGGTGCGCCTCTCGCAGGCCATGGCTGGACGTCCGGTGGATGTTGTTGAAGGTAAGAAAGTGCTCGAAGTGCGGCCGCGAGGCGTCAACAAAGCCGCGGTCGTTCAGCGGTTGTTGTCACAGGAGCCATCCCCTGCACTCATCGCAGCGTTCGGCGACGACCGCACGGATGAGGAGCTATTTGCCGCACTGCCACCCACCGCCATAACCCTGCACATCGGCCCGGGCGCAAGTCTTGCTGCACAGCGCCTGCGCGACCCCGCCGCTGCTCGCGCGTTCTTGGCGTCACTGCTCGACTAAAGGCATAGATCATAAGCGCCGGGACGATTCTTCTCGGAGCGGCCTTGGTTCATGATGGCCATTTCTAAAGGGGCCGAGGATGCTTGGCATAAACCGGATATGCCGGTGGGGACGGGCTCTGTATTTGAATGGCAATAGATGACCGCGTTCAATTAGTGCTTAGCGTGGACCACATGAACGCTGGCGTGTCCGGGCGCGAGTCCTTGAACGGCGCGGCCGAACCTGGAAGCGCGATTTGAGCTTCGGCCAAGCGCTGGCGTTTCCATGCCTGCGTCGCGGGATGGTCCACCTCATAGATACGGATCTGTCGTGCGCCATGGGGATTCCGGAGAGCGAAAGTGTCGAGTCCGGCACCAAGGATGACGATCTGCCGAACCCCTCTTTCGACAGCTCTTGACAAAGCATCTTCCGCAATCCGGCTTCGCGCGGTGGTGAACAGACGTCCGATGCTGGCCGAAGGGTGTTTGTTCGCAAATTGAAGCACGTCCTTTTCGTCTTCACGCAGAATCTTCATGGCAAATGGGTCATAGAGGATTGAGCCGTGATCGAGCACCTGATGAGCAGCTCGTTGCCGGGCGATCATCAGGGCTGTGCGGCTGGGTTCATTAGGCTTCATGTTCGAGGTCTCCGTTCTCATCAATAGCTGATCGCACGAGTTGTCGTATACGCGACTGGCGCCGCACACCGATATCTTCCGCCCAATTAGATACCTCCCGAATCCGGTCCCAAGAGAAGAGCCCTAAACCCGTCACGCGGCCAGTCCGCCAGAACTCGTACCTACCGCCCAATAAAATCACGAGAGCCGCCAAGAGGCGTCGATGGAGATGCATGCCATCCAGTCTAAGCAAGCATCCATGAGTTCAGGGTGTATGGTCGCCCACTCATCAATCACTCCTGAGTAAACAGGATTACAGCTGAAGCGGCCCTTCGTGCCGCATGGCGGATTAGCAACCTTCTCGGTCGGGCCGAGGTGGCAGCAAGGCACTATATCCAGCACTCAAAATCCCCGCAAAACCTCGCCCTTCACAGATTCTTGCTCAGAGCCGATTTTTTCATAGGTGGGTCGTGGGCGGGGTGAGACACGGACGGATCCCGATCATTCCAAATCGGAGGCTTTGTCTCTTGAGCGAAAAAGTGATTTGTACAAAGCCGCTCGGGCGCGGCGGACGCCACCGCGTGTTGGACCGGAGTATGCACGCCACTTTGCGAGCGGGTTTGTGGTGATCCTACTTCTTCCGGAAGATAGTTCCTCCAGGAACCATTAGCCGAATCTCAGTTCCGGAACTAGAAGAAGGCTTCCTACCTGGCACGATGGTTGCTTGGAAAGCGGGAGTATTCATAGTATCCAAGCCTGACAGACCATTTCTTCAAATCGCCGTGTTCTCTTTGCCCCAGCGTTTGGTTCAATCTTATGGGCAACACCCTTGAAGAGAATGAAGACATTTGCACCAGACGTTCGATATTCACGTTCGCCAAGCCCACGGGCGTGACCGACTCCAAGCCAAGGAAATCTGAAGGGCCAGCGAGACGTTGGATGCCAACCCTATTGCGAACCAGAGACGAAGCGGCGCGAGTCCGAGTTACCGGACCCACGCTGATAAAGTTCGCACCCAGAGTCCGCAGAGAAAGCAGCCGCTATAGGTTGACGCTTAGGGCAATGTTAATGCCTGGGTACACCGGGTTGCACAGGTAATACACGCCGTCAATTTCGATGACATAAACGTTTTGCGTGTAGAGCCAGTTGGTTGGCCATGCGCCGACAAATCCAAACGAATAGCCGCCGTACTGGAATCTGCGATTACCGTAGTCGCCCTGGCTGACATGGAACGTGTGTTCGCGTCCAAAATTGGCCTTGTAACGGTCGTCGGGAATGCGGCCATTTCTATTGCCACCAGCCCGCTGCGCTGGCACTCCAGGCTTTCCCTCCTTCTGCGGTTGCTTGGCGTTTCTCTCTTCCGGCTTCGCGTTCCTTTCTGGCTGCTGCGCGCCTTTTTCCTCTGGCTTTACGGGTTTATCGGGTTGCGCCTTTTTCTCGTCCTGGGAGGGCCGGACTTTCTGTTCTTCCTGCTGGTCGTGCTGGTCCTGCCGTGCATATACCGGAGCTGCGGCCCCAAGGGTCAAGGACAAAACAGCTGTGCTAATCACTACTACTAACTTCATGGGTGTTGCCTCCATATTTCTATCGATGGTTATGTTCCGTGGTATTGCAAGCGTCGCATCATCGTTCTAAGGAAAGCTTAGTGTCCTCGCGCTGACCGCGTTGCCGATAGAACGCGCTCTCGACACACTCGGCAGAGGTGAGCATGACAGGTCTCGCTCTTTCGCGTCTGAGCAAGACAGATCATCTGTGAAGAATTGGGGTTGCGACGCTCGACGGGAGCCCCCGCCAAAACCATATTCGTCCGCCTTTTGATGAGAGGAAGGATGGTCCGCGCGGCAGGCGGGTTATAGCAGTCTGGACTGCGGTTCTTGGAGTTCCAAAATTCGGGGTTATCGAAAGAGGACATCCAAGCTCGTTCCAGAAGGCACACAAAACCGTTCTTGCCCTCAACGGCGGTTTGGTATCCGTGGCGTCCGATGACCGGAACAGTTGCCTCCCGAGAGATGTCTTCGGGAGCGGCGGTCCGCGTTAGGGCGATCTCGGCATCGCGTTCATCATGTATTAGTTCAGCGGAGCCATGTTGGGATATTTATTCTTGTCATCTTGCGCTTATGTTTATCCCGGGCCAGCACAGACATCGGTCAAGCTAAAGATCAAAAGCCGCAAGTGCTGCGCATTTCTTGGCGTTCATCGCTTCCTCCTGACGCGTTCAATACTAGACTTCGCTGCACCAACCGAAGCCACCGGAACTAACCAGGGAAGAACGCTCCTGTGCCGATCCAGAATTGCGCAAGGGATTTGAGATTTCTCTTATACGTGCGTGTGACGGTATATTCCTTGCCGCCCTCGACTCGCAGGCAATATTCTCCCGTCGAAAGCGGCCTGATTTCTTCTACAAACGAAGTGTTCACGAGCACAGATCGGTGGATGCGGATGAATCCATGGGTTTCGAGCTTTTCTGCCACCACCGAAATAGACTCACGTAATAGATAGGAATTCGCGTTCCGTTGGAGAGACACGCATTTACCCTTAGCTTGAACGGAAACCACGTCGGGCAGATTGACAAAAAGTATCTTTCCCTTGACTTTGATGGCCACTCGTAGAGCCTGCGGCTTCGCACGCGCCTGCAACCCCGGGAAAGACTCCGTTGATCTGGTTGGGTGTTCTCCCGCAGCGCGTGTTATCGCCAAGGCCGCACACGAATGCTGCGCCGTGCGGTCAATCATAGAGTTCGCCGGCGCCTTCTGGACTTGAGACTGCATGTCCGGCTTCGGCCCGTCTTCAGAGTGTTCATCGCGGTGTCCTACATTCTCGGCGCAGCCCTTCCGTCTGACGGAGCCCACCTGAATCGTTTTCCTAAAGCTGGCGCCATCGTTCTCAACCTCCGGCTGGCGGCACGCAAATGTTATGCTCTTAGCCTCGAAGTACCGGACCTGAGCGCGCGTTTGGCGGAAACAAGCCCGCGAGCCGGCCACGGAACTGGTCGTCTCAACGGCCATACCGAAAACACCGGAGATATCGGATTGGCTGGCCGATTTTCAGTACGACATGGTTTCCCTATACAAAACGACCTCCCGAACGGAGCAACAGGATTATTCTCCTTGTCTTGATCGCAATCTTCGATTTATTTATCACGCTCAGCACCTGGATCAGCCGGACCATAGGTTACTTCTGCCCGGTGCTTACCGCTGACGGAAAGGTGGATTGTGCGCCGAAATAACACTCAATCGATTCCAACTTTCCGTTCTTGATTCGGAGATACTCCACGTTCCGGAACGATTTACCGTTCTTGGTGTGGCAAAGATACTTCACAAAAGCATCCTCCGCGCCAGTGGTGATCCGCTCCAGGTCAAAATGTCCGATGAAATCAACCTGTGTGTCCCAGCATTGCGTCTTGAAAGTACTTTTGCTGATGTGGTCGTCGCCGGCCGCGCTCGTGAAGGTGAAGTTGTCGGCGAGCAGAACATCGAACGTGTCCAAGTCCTTCTTTTCCCACGCCCCGTACCACTTACGGATCATCTCCTCGTTCGTTAAGTTCTGCCCTCCCGATGCGTTAGCACTTGCCGATCCTGGCAGGCTCACGGCACCAGCCATTGCGCAGACTCCCGTTGCGAGCAGATACCTGCGTGACACTGTCATCCTTGTCATTGTTCGTTCTCCTTTCATGATGTAGTTTGAAACGATGCGCCCGATTGATTTCGGGGAAGGCAAATTTAGTTGAACCGTTAACCTCAGTTATTACCAGCGCTGATCACAAAAGCGTTCGGACCCTAACCACACATAAGCCAGGCCGCGTCGAGGATAAGAACCACTACGAAGCCTAGAGAACAATCGTCTGGACTCTCTTTCGGTTCATCACTT
>Ga0210398_10007193_pt1 | contig 10140 bp, 9 predicted proteins | sample IncBWC4OmetaG_FD_161047 | JGI IMG/M metagenome (GOLD analysis project Ga0210398, IMG submission 161047) | Forest soil microbial communities from Barre Woods Harvard Forest LTER site, Petersham, Massachusetts, United States - Inc-BW-C-4-O | ecosystem: Environmental > Terrestrial > Soil >...
GTGCTGAACGGGTGCAGCCAGACGCTGAACCGCACGCCAACGTGGGAGAAGAGCTGGCTGGCGAGGAAGGCCCCGGCCACGAAGCCGCCGAAGCCGATCAGCAGCCAGGAGGTCCGCGACGTCGCGATGTAGATCATCGCCACGAACAGGCCCATGAAGACAGCGCTGGTGCCGATGTCGCTCTCGAAGACCAGGAGCAGCAGGCTGACCGCCCAGACCATCGCGATGGGACCCAGGTCGCGGCCCCGCGGCAGGTCGATGCCGAGGACTCGCTTCCCGGCCAGGGAAAGAACGTCGCGCTTGGTGACCAGGTAGCCGGCGAAGCTCGCCGCGAGCGCCAGCTTGGCGAACTCCTCCGGCTGGATGCTGCCCAGGCCGGGGAGGGCGATCTGGATCTTGGCGCCAGTGCCGGGCACGCCGCTGATGCTGGTCGGCAAGAACGCCGGCAGCGCGATGAGCACGACCCCGATGAGGCCGAGCAGGTAGGTGTAGCGCTGGAGCAGCCGCGATTCCTTGACGAACACCAGGAAGGCCACGAAGCAGCCGATACCGATCACCGTATAAACGATCTGCAGGATCACGGCCGACGAGCTCAGCGTGGAGATCGGGATGAAGTTCCCGTGGATGTCGGTCGGGCCCTGGTTGCCGTCGCGGCCCGCCTCGTGGAGCCGGTAGATCATCACGAGCCCGAGCCCGTTGAGCAGCGCGCCAAGCGGCAGCAGCAGCGGGTCGGCATACGGCGCCCAGCGGCGAACCGCCAGGTGGGCGCCGAGGATGATCACCATGAACGCGATCATGTACTCGGCGATGGTGGACGCCCGCTGGCCCCTGAGGCTGGACGCCGTGCTGACGAAGGCGAACGCGACGAGGGCGAACGCGAACACGAGCATGCTCAGCTCGGTCCGCCGGCGCCCCGCCGCGACCTCTTCCGGCTGCCCAGGCTGCCCGTTAACCGCCGGAGACGGCATCGTCAAGCTGCTCACGCGGCTGCCTTCGCCGAGGTCGAGGCCTTGGGCGTCGCGGTCGGCGTGTTCGCGGGGGTGCCGGTCGTGGTGGTCGTCGCCGGACTTGTCGTTGTGGGGCTGCCGGGGAGCGCGGTCGCCGGGATGCCGAACGCGGACGCGGGCGCGCACGTGGCGGCGTCGGGCGTGGCAGGCTGCGGGCCAGGGTTGTTCTTCGGCGCCGTCTTGGTCTTCTTCGCGTGGTACAAGGCCAGCGCTTGCTGGTAATTCTGCTCGGCGGCCTGCCAGGTCACCAGGCTCTGCCACTTCTGACGGCAGTTGGTGACCGCGCTGCTGATCTGGCCGACGAGAGTCTGCGCGTTGCCGAGGCTGCTGGCCGTGATGGTCTGCCGGATCATGACCTGGTCGCTGGGCACCACCTGGCTGATGGGCAGGTCGTAGCGCTGGGCGAGGCTGGACAGGCTGATCCCGGCGACGTTCTGGTTGGCCCCGCGGAAGATCGCGACGTTGCCGTCCTGGACTCCGATGTAGAACTGGCCCTGGATGTAGCGCCAACCCCCGTACAGGCCGCCGCCGACCAGGAGCACGAGCACCACGAGCAGCGTGGTGACGATCGGCCACCGCCGTCTGCCCTCTTGGTGCGGCGCGTAGTCCTCTTCGTCGTCGTCATCGAGCCGGTGCCGGCTGGCGCGGTGACTGTGCCGTCCGGTTCCGGCGTCGGTCTCGTCCGTCAGCACGCCGTTCTGGCCGGTCGCCCGGGCGTGCCCTGGTGCCTGTCCGAACGCTTGCGCCTGCCCGCCGCCGAAGCCGTTGCCCCAGCCATCGGGCACGGCATCGTCGGGCACCGCCTGCTGCGGCGCGGTCTTGGCCAGCCGCAGCGCGCGCGTAGCCGGGGAGCTCTGCCGCGTGGGCGAGCGCAGGTCGGCCGCGGAGCCGTGCGCCGCCGCGCCGGCCAGCACCGGGTCCCTGGTGGGCGGCAGCGCGGTGGTCAGGGTATCGACCACGTCGGCCACGATGCACGTGATGTTGTCCGGGCCGCCGCCCCTGATCGCGAGCTCGACGAGCTGGAGCGCCGCCTTCTCCGGATCCCATACCGAGCTGAGCGTCTGGTGCAGCGTCTGCTCGGTGACGACGCCGGACAGCCCGTCGGAGCACAGCAGGTAGCGGTCGCCCGCCATCGTCTCGTGCGTGGACAGGTCGGGCTCGGCGAGCGTCCTGCCGTCGAGCGCGCGCAGCAGCAGCGACCGGTGCGGGTGGGTGGCCACGTCGTCTTCGGTGATCTTGCCCTCGTCGACCAGCGACTGGACCAGCGTGTGGTCGTGGGTGATCTGATAGAACTGGCCGTTCCGCAGCAGGTAGGCGCGCGAGTCGCCGATGTGGCAGATCGCCGCGTGCCCGTCCGACCAGAGCAGCGCGGTCAGCGTCGTGCCCATGCCCTCGACGGCGGGGTCGGAGATGATGAGCTCCTGCAGCCGCATGTTGGCGCTCGCGACCGCGTCGGCCAGCGCGTTGATGAGCTCCGCCCCGGGATGTTCGGAGTCGAGCGTGGCGATGCTGGTGATCGTCGCGGCGCTGGCCACCTCGCCGGCCGCGTGGCCGCCCATGCCATCGGCGACCGCGAGCAGGTGCGGCCCGGCGTACGCCGAATCCTCGTTCCCCTCGCGGAGGAGACCGACGTCGGAACGTACCGCGTAGCGGAGTGCAAGTGTCATCTGCGCAATTCCAGAACGGTCTTCCCAATCCGGATCGGCATGCCGATGGGAGCCGGAGTCGGCCTGGTCACCTTCTGGCGGTCCAGATAGGTGCCGTTGGTCGAACCGAGATCCTCAACGAACCACTGTCCGTCCTGTGGGAATATCCGGGCATGTCGGCTTGAAGCGTAGTCGTCATTCAACACCAGCGTCGCGTCGTTCGCCCGGCCAAGCGTAATTTGCTGATCCGTAAGGTCGATGCTGACACCGCTGAGGGCGCCTTCGGTGACGACGAGGAAACGTGGGGTGCCACGGCTCGGCTTCTGCTGCCGCGGCGGCCGTTGGGCCTGTCGCTGCGGCGCCCGGTTCCGGCCCCGGCGCACTTTGGCGGCCGCGGTGCCGAACAAGTCGGTGCGCACGACGCCGATGGCCGCGATGACAAACAGCCACAGAACGGCCAGGAAGGCCACCCTGATAAGGGTGAGGGTGAGGGAGTTCATCCGGTCCGCTGTCCTCGGCTTGTGCGTCGCTTTGGGGTTTTGCTGTCCTTAGGGCTGCCCTTAGGGTAGTCAGTCTTCGGGGTTCTGCTACCTCTACCTCACTGGCGCGGGTCTAATAGCCGGCGTCCTGCTGGAAAACGAGGGTCGTGCGGCCGAGCGTCACGTTCGTGCCGTCGGTGAGAGCGACACGGCGCACCGGCTGGCCGTTGACAAACGTGCCGTTGGTCGACCCCAGGTCGACGAGGACCACCTGCTCGTCTTCCACGCGCAGCTCGGCGTGGTGCCGAGACACGCCAGGATCGACAAGCCGCAGGTCGCAGTCGGTGCCCCGGCCGAGCAGGGTCACGGGCGTCTGCAGTTCGTAGGTGCTGCCGGTTTCCAGGCCCGTCCCCGGGTGCGAGCCCGCCACGACCAGCCGCGGCCGGCCATAGAAATGAGCGCCGGGCGCCCGCGGTAGGTCGCTGACCGGCTGGCGGACCTCGCCCGCCTCGACGGTGTGGCCCCGAATCACCCCGGACCTGATCCGGAAGGTGCCCGTCGTGAGGTCAGGGACACCCTCGAACCGCATCCGGACCGGGCCAACGAAGGAGTACCCCTGCTCCTTGGCGTAGTCCCTGGCCAGCGTGGCCAGTTCGACGCCGAGGCTCTCCGCGTACACGTCAAGCCGTTCGAAGTCGCTCTCGCCCACCTCGACGACGAAGTCGTTCGGCACCAGGGTACGGCCCTGCGCCACGATCGCGGCGCGGTCGTCCATCTCGCGCTGAACCGCGCTCGCCACCTCCACGGGCTGCAATTCGGATTTGAAGGCGCGGGCGAATGCCCCCTCGACCATGCCTTCGAGCCGACGTTCGAAGCGCTGCAGAACACCCACCCGTCTGGCCTCCCTTCGGCTTCATACGTACCTGATGGTATCCGGGGTACGAGTGCTCCTGAGGACGTGCTAATCTAAGTCCTCGCCCGGGGCGGGTGGCGGAACGGCAGACGCGCACGGTTCAGGTCCGTGTGTCCGAAAGGATGTGAGGGTTCAAATCCCTCCTCGCCCACCCTTTGTGATGTCTCAAGACACGGAAAGACCCCGAACCCGCACTGGGTCCGGGGTCTTGTGGGTCTAGGGCTGCGCTATCGGTTCAGTTCCTCGACAACCCAGTCGACCATCACCGCTAGCAGGCAGGCAGAAGCGCCAAGCAGCAGCGCCATCCTTGCTTCCTTACCCATGGGGCCCCCCTTCCGTCGGTTCCACACTGTGAGTGCCCGGTAACGTTTCGTTTGTAACACCTAACACGGAGTGTTTGACGAAGTGAGCTGTGAGCTTGGTTCGGGGGAATCGCGAATCACGCACTCGATACCATGCCGCTATGCAGGTGCTCGACAGGCTCCGCGCGCTGGATACGTGCGCGGTCTCAGATGCCCTGGACACGTTGAACTTGCCCGGCGCCACCACCGGCATCGGGCCGCTGTGGGCGGTCACGGCGCCGGTGGCGGGCCGGGTGCGCACCGTGCTGGCGGGTCCCCGGCAGTCGGGCGCTCCCGCCCAGCACATCGCGGCGGCGGCGATCGAGGCCGCGGAGCAGGGCGACGTGCTGGTTATCGCCAACGGAGGCCGTACCGACGTTTCCACGTGGGGTGGGATCCTGACCCTGGCGGCCCGTCGCCGCGGGATCGCCGGAGTCGTCATCGACGGCGCGTGCCGGGACATCGGGGAGAGCGCGGACCAGGGCTTCCCTGTCTTCGGCCGAGCCGTGGTGCCGGTCAGCGCGCGCGGCCGGATCGTGCAGCTGGCGATGGACGATCCGGTCGAGTTCGCCGGGGTCGTCGTGCACCCCGGCGACGCGGTGCTCGCCGACCGCAACGGCGTGGTCTTCGTCCCGGCGGCTGAACTGGACCGCGTCGTCACGCTTGCCGAGCGGATCGTCGCTCGGGAGAGCGCGATGGCGGACGCGGTGAGCGCCGGGCAGCCGGTGACCGAGGTCATGCACGACACGAAGTTTCCCACTATCGAGGAGGCGGCGCCGTGACGGCGGACCTGCTTGCCGGATTCTCATCGGCCACCGTGTCGGACGCGCTGGACCGGCTGGGCAGGCCGGGCTCGATGCTCGGCATCGCTCCGCTCTTCGACGGCGCGCGGCTGTGCGGTCCCGCGTTCACTGTCCGATACGTGACCGCGGGCTCCCCGCCCGGGACCGTCGGCGACTACCTGGACGACGTACCGCCCGGTGCCGTGGTGGTGCTTGATAACGGCGGGCGCACCGACTGCACGGTGTGGGGCGACATCCTCACCGCGATGGCCGCCGACCGCGGCGTGGGCGGCACGGTGATCGATGGTGTCTGCCGGGACGTGCAGCGGGCGCTGGGGATCAGCTACCCCATCTACAGCCGCGGCAGGTTCATGCGCACCGGCAAGGACCGGGTCGAGGTCTCCGATGTCGGCCGATCGGTCACGGTCGGCGGGGTCCGGGTGCGTCCCGGCGACCTTCTGGTCGGCGACTCCGACGGCGTGGTCGCGGTCGCGCGGGACCTCGTCGAAGGCGTGGCCGAGGTCTGCGCGCAGATCTCGGCCCGCGAGGAGGCGATCCTGGCGGACGTCCTCGGCGGCACGAGCCTGGCCGAGGCGCGCCGCCGCCACGGTTATCACCTTCTCCAGCGCCCGGCCACGGACGGGCGTCCGCGGCCGGGCGCAGACTGAGCGAGCTGGCTGACGATCCCTACCGGGCGTGCTCGTGCTCGTGCAGTTCTTCGACAACCCAGTCGACCATCACCGCGAGCAGGCAGGCGGAAGCGCCAAGCAGTAGGCCGATCCGTGCTTCCCTTCCCATGGGATCTCCTTCCGTTGAGGTCGTGACGTGCTCAGCGTCGCATCTGGCCGGGCGAGCCGACATCACACGAGTGGGGTGATTCTGTCTCGCCAGGCGACCTGGGGGCGGCCGCGCCCAGCCGGTAATGCCCCGACGTCGTAGTCGCGGCGGCGGGCGCGGCGGGTGCGGGCCCAGTACTCGAAGGAGAATCCCGGCCAGATCGCCCGGTTGACGCCCGCGTCGTCGAGGTACCAGCTGCGACAGCCGCCCGCGCTCCACACCGCGCGGCGCAGCCGCCGCTGCAGGGAGTCGTTGTACTTCCTGGTCGCGAGCTGCCTGGCCTCGATCGTGCCGCCCTTCTGCCGGGACAGGATGCGCAGGCAGCTCAGCACGTGCTGGACCTGGGTCTCGATCATGAACACGACCGACGTGTGGCCGAGCCCCGTGTTCGGGCCGAGGAGCAGGAAGAAGTTCGGGAACCCGGGCACGGTGACCCCGCGGTACGCCTCGACACAAGCCGCCCACGCGTCCCCGAGCTTCACGCCGCCGCGCCCGGTCACGTTCAGCTCGGTCGCGGCGTCGACGACGCGGAAGCCGGTGGCGAAGATCAGCACGTCGGCCTCGTGCGTTACCCCGTCCGCCGTCACGACGCCGGACGGGGTAACGGCGCCGATGGGGTCGGTGACGAGGTCGACGTTCGGCCGCTGCAGGGCGGGATAGTAGTCAGAAGACAGCAGGATCCGCTTGCAGCCGATCGTGTAGTCCGGGGTCAGCCGGGTGCGCAGCCCGGGATCGGCCACCTGCCGTTCGAGGTGCTTGCGCGCCATCCCCTCCATGGACGCCATCAGCCTGGGGTCTACCGCGAAGCCGAGCGCGCGCGTCTCCATCGCCCAGTACACGGCGTACCGTAGCGCGCGTGCGGCGCCGGGCGCGGCGCGCAGCGCGGCACGCGTTCCCGGCGGAATCGCGACGTCGGGCCTCGGCTGAATCCACGGTGGCGTGCGCTGGAACACGGTCAGCCGCGCGGCCTGCGTGGCCACGGCGGGAACGAGCTGGATGGCGGAGGCTCCCGTGCCGATGACGGCGACTCGCTTCCCGGCCAGGCTGACCGCGGGATCCCACCGCGACGAGTGGAACGAGTCACCGCCGAACGCATCGATGCCGGGAATTTCCGGGTATGACGGTATGTGCAGCGCCCCGGCCCCGGACACCACGGCGTGGGCGCGGTATCGCTTGCCGTCCGCGGTGCGTACGGTCCACCGCCGGTCCGCGTCGTCCCATTCCATCGATTCGACCCGGTTGCCGTACCTGATGTGCTCGTCGATCCCGTACTTGGCGGCGCACCCGCGCAGGTACTCCCAGATCTCATGCTGCGGCGCGAACAGCCGGCTCCAGTCGGGGTTCAGCTGGTACGAGAACGAGTACAGCGGCGATGGCACGTCGCAGGCGCAGCCCGGATACCGGTTGTCCCGCCAGGTCCCGCCGAGGTCAGTGGCCTTCTCCAGGATCACGAAATCGTCGAAGCCTGTCTTCCGCAGCCCGATGCCCATCCCGATGCCGCCGAACCCGGACCCGATGATGACGATCTTGTGCCGCTCGGTCCGGCTGTCGTCTGCCCCCATGTCAGGGCACCACGATGACCGGGCAGCTGGCATGGCGGGCCAGCCAGCCGGGTACGGAGCCGGCGATGTGGTGCCAGAAGTGCCTGGGGGCGCCGATCACCAGGGCGTCCGCGCTGAACTCGGCCGCCATCGCGCCGAGCTCGCGCGCCGGGCTTCCGCGCCGGGTCCGAACGTGCACCTCGAGTTCGCTCGGGTCGGCGACCTGGTCGAGCTCGCTGAGCAGCCAGCGCTCCAGCGCGTCGCTGTCCCTGGGCAGACCCACCACCTGGCCGGTCAGCGGTTCGCAGTAGACGCCTGGCGAGGTCACGTAGACGATGAGCAGCGGCCGTTCGAGCCGGCGGGCCAGACCCGCGGCGTAGGCGAGGGCGTTGCGGGCCGACCCGGAGCCGTCGTAACCGGCGATAACCGGGTGGACGAGGGTAACAGGGCGCGGCTGGACGGGCAGGAACAGGTCGTCAGGGCGCACAGGTTCCCGCTGGCGGCGCCGCTCTGGCCGACGCTGCCGCTCAAGCGGGCCTCGCTGGTCAGCGCTGCGCTGCTCAGGCGGGCCCTGATCCGGGTGAGGCTCAGCCTGGTCCATCTCCGCGTCCTAGCGGCCACAGGGGGTCAATAGTTTTGTTATAACAAGTAACCTACCCGCCGGTTAGGCGGAACATACATATACGCCTGCAATGCCCCGCGGCGGCCGCGTTATTCGCGACCACGCCCCGGAACACCATGACGGCAGCCAGCACTATAGGCGCCACGGCTGCCGTCATGGAAGCATCCCGGGGGATCTCGGTCCGCGCCGCCGTCCCCGCCCCGTCCCCGCCGGGCCGCGCGACCGGGGCCCTGCGGCCAGGCCTGAGCAGGGACGAGGATCACTGTCGGCGCGTGGAACCCAGTAAGAAACGGAAAATTCACGAGAGTTGACGCCGATCGTTACGAAGGGAAGTACCGCCCTTTCGCTGACCTGTGCGGGCCAAGATGGCACCATGAAGGGGTGGTGGCAGAACATGCGGGACTGGCGGACCCGCGCGATCGGGTGGACGCGACGGCGCGGGCGGTAATCGAAAGCGCCGCCGACGCCATCGTGGCCTTCGGCACAGATCGCACGGTGCTGCTGTGGAATCCCGCGGCGGAGCGCATGTTCGGCTGGAGCGCGGCCGAGGTCGTCGGCCTCGAGCCGCCGATCATCCCCGAGGAGCTCAGCGCGGAACACAACGCGGTGCTCGAGCGGGTCCGCGGCGGCGGCCAGATATCGTTCGCCACCAGGCGGGTCCGCAAGGACGGGTCCGTGCTCGACGTGCGCATCGACACCAGCGCGCTGACCGACAGCAGCGGCGACGTGACCGGCTGGGTGAACATCTGCCACGAGACCGGCGAGGACGACGTCGCCAGGCACTACATGGCCGAGCGGGCGCGGGTGGTGCGCCGCCTCGGCGACGTGGTCGCCGACATGAACGCGCAGCGCGACCTGGAGTCAGTGCTCGACCGGATCGCGGCCAGCCTGCGCGAGCTGACCGGCGCCGATGCCGGGGGGTTCGTGCTCATCGAGGACGACCGGCTCCGGCTCGTGTCAACCGCGGGCCTGCCCGCCCGGTTGCGCGGGCGCATCGCGTCGCTGTCGGGCAGCCTGGTCGGGGAACTGATGCGGTCGGGCAAGACCGTCATGATGGCGACCGGCGAGTCCGGCGGGTTCGACGACCTGATCTGGTCCGCGCTTCCCGGTCTGCACACGATCGCGCTCAGCCTGTCCCACGTGGGCGGCCGGCCGTACGGCGCGCTCTACGCCCTGTACAGCAGGCGTACCCTCAGCCACGTCGAGCTCGAACTGCTCGAACTGCTCGCCGGGCACGCCGGGGTGGCGCTGACGAACGCGATGGCGTTCGAAGAAGTCGTGCGCCAGCGGGCCCACGAGCGCGCCGTCATCGACGGCAGCGCGGACGGCATCGCGGTGCTGGACGAGCAGGGAAACGTGAAGCAGTGGAACCCGGCCGCGCACCGGATCACCGGCATGCCGGCGAGCGAGGTGATGGGCGCGCCGCCGCCCTTCCCGCTGCCCGAGCCCGGCGCGCGGCGCACCCATAAGCTGGGCAGCGGGCGCTGGCTCGACGTGCTGTGCACCGCGCTCGGCGACGGCGGCGAGCGGGTCGTGGACTTCCGTGACGTCACCGCCGCCAAAGAGCTCGAGGAAGCCAAGGACCTGTTCCTCGCCACCACGAGCCACGAACTGCGCACTCCGATCACGGTGGTCCAGGGCTTCGCCTCCACGCTCGCCAGCCGCTGGGACCAGCTGTCCGACGCCGACCGGCGCGCCGCGGTCCGGACGATCGCCGAACGCGCGGGCTCGCTCGGCCGGCTCGTCGAGCAGTTGCTCCTCGGCGCGCGGGCAGGCGCCGATCAGCTCCCGGTCAACAACGGCCCGTTCGACCTAGCCGCGCTGCTGCGAGCCACGGTCGTCTCGTTCGGCGCGCTGTCGGACAAGCACGACGTGATCGCGGACATCCCAGCCGACTTGCCGCTAGCCCACGGCGACCCGATGGCCACCGACATCATCGTCGGCCAGCTCCTAGAAAACGCCTTCAAGTACT
>Ga0210398_10007194_pt1 | contig 10138 bp, 7 predicted proteins | sample IncBWC4OmetaG_FD_161047 | JGI IMG/M metagenome (GOLD analysis project Ga0210398, IMG submission 161047) | Forest soil microbial communities from Barre Woods Harvard Forest LTER site, Petersham, Massachusetts, United States - Inc-BW-C-4-O | ecosystem: Environmental > Terrestrial > Soil >...
CGCCGTGCAATCGGCGTGGGGCGGGATCGACTTTCTGGTCCACGCCATGGCCTATTCCGACAAGGACCAGCTCGACGGACGCTACGTCGACACCACCGAAGACAATTTCGTCAAGACGATGCTGGTCAGCTGCTATTCGCTCACCGCCATCGCGCAGCGTGCCGAGAAGATGATGCCGAACGGCGGCGCCATGCTCACGCTCACCTATTACGGCGCCGAGAAATGGATGCCGCATTACAACGTGATGGGCGTCGCCAAGGCGGCGCTGGAGGCTTCGGTGTGGTATCTCGCCGCCGATCTCGGCACCAAGAACATCCGCGTCAACGCCATTTCGTCGGGACCGATCAAGACGCTCGCCGCAGCCGGCATTCGCGACCTGCGCTATATCTTCAGATGGAACGAATATAATTCGCCGCTGCGGCGCAATGTGACCATTGAAGACGTCGGCGAGGCCGGCGCCTATCTCCTCTCCGACATGTCGCGCGGCGTCACCGGCGAGATCCACCACGTCGATGCCGGCTATCACATCGTCGGCATGAAGCATCCCGACGCGCCGGATATCGCCGTCGGCAAGGACTGACTCGCCGACAGCCCGCGCTCATTCCCGCGAAGGCGGGAATCCACTAATTTGCTGGCTGGGTCCCTGCTTTCGCGGGGACGAGCGGAAACTGGATATGCCGGTCCTCTATTACGTCCGCCATGGTGAGACCGACTTCAACGTCGAGGCGCGATTGCAGGGCCGCCGCGATACCGCGCTGAATGCGCATGGCCGCGAGCAGGCTGCCGAGTGCGGCGAATTGTTGCGCGATCTGTTTGCGCGCGACAACCGCGCAGCGGGCAACTTCGCCTACGTGGCAAGCCCGCTGCGGCGAGCGCGCGAGACCATGGAGATATTGCGCGATACTCTTGGCCTCGATCCGCAAGGCTATGCCACCGACGACAGATTGATGGAGATTTCCTACGGCGAATGGGAGGGATTGACCCTGCCGGAGATCGACGCCCGCATGCCGGGCCTCTTGGCGGAGCGCAAACAGGACAAATGGGATTTTGCACCGCCCGGCGGCGAGAGCTATCGCGCCCTGACCGCCCGCATCAGTGATTGGTATGGCGGTTTGACACGGGACACGGTGGTAGCCGCCCATGGCGGCGGCGTGCGCGCGCTCATCGCGCTGTTCGGACTAATGCCGCGCGATGAAGCGACCCACGCGCAAATCGCGCAAGGCGTGGTCTATGTGTTCGCCGACGGCAAGATGGCGCGCTACGCCTGATCAGCATTGAATTCCTAGGCGTAAAAACAAAAGCGACCGAACAGCGTTCGGTCGGGGTTCTTCATCTAAAAATAAAGCGGCCAAACAGCGTTTGGCCGCTTTTGCGAGATCGAGATCTCGCGAAATCCGAAATCGATAGCGTGGCCCCAATACGAGGCCTGCTGCTTACGACTTGGTTTTCTTCTTGGCCTTCTTCTTCTTCGTAGCCATGATTGTGATCCTTGGAGTTTGTGATGAACCGACGGCAAGGTTGGTTCAGTCGCAGGCTAAATCTCGGTCCCTGGGCCCTAGCCCCCTTACCGCGAAAAAGAATGCCATAGCGCGATACTATGCGCAATCAGAAAAACGAAAATAGTCTATATTTTTCCGTAGCTTAACGGACGTTCAGGTTGTCATGAAGCGCCATTCAGCCACATGAATGCGAAATGAATGCTTGCCACAATGCGTATGGGTGCTGCGTATTTCGGCGGCAAAAATTCCGGAGAATTTTGCAGGTGCGAACACGAAGCCAGGTTTTTGCCGCACCTGCGAATGGTACGGACACGACGGCGGTCCATTTGACCCAATGGGATGTGCGGGCTACCAAGCCCGAACAAGCCGGAGCGGCTTACATTTAAGCCGCTCGCAGTCATTGGCGCGTCATGTCGTTCAATACATTCGGTCATTTATTCCGGGTCACGACCTTCGGTGAAAGTCACGGGCCGGCGATCGGCTGCGTCGTCGACGGCTGTCCGCCGCGCATTCCGCTCGGGGAGAGCGATATCCAGCCCTACCTCGACCGCCGCCGTCCCGGCCAATCCCGCTACACGACACAGCGCCAGGAGCCCGATGCGGTCAAGATTCTCTCCGGCGTGTTCGTCGACGCCGCAAGCGGCGCGCAAGTGACGACCGGGACGCCGATCGCGCTCGTCATAGAGAATGTCGATCAGCGCTCGAAAGATTATTCCGACATCAAGGACAAATATCGTCCGGGTCACGCCGACTATACCTATGACGTCAAATATGGCCTGCGCGATTATCGCGGCGGCGGCCGCCAATCGGCGCGCGAGACCGCGATGCGGGTCGCCGCAGGCGCGATCGCGCGCAAAATCGTGCCCGGCCTCACGGTGCGCGGCGCGCTGGTGCAGATGGGGCCGCATCGCATCGATCGCGCGCGCTGGGACTGGGCCGAGGTCGAGCGCAATCCGTTCTTCTGTCCCGACGCCAAGACCGCCGCGATGCTCGGCGATTACCTCGACGGTTTGCGTAAAAGCGGCTCGTCCATCGGCGCGGTGATCGAAGTTGTCGCCGACGGCGTGCCGGCCGGGCTTGGTGCGCCGATATACGGCAAGCTCGACGGCGATCTCGCCGCGGCGCTCATGAGCATCAATGCCGTCAAGGGCGTCGAGATCGGCGCCGGCTTCGCTGCCGCCGAACTGAGCGGCGAGGAGAATGGCGACGAGATGCGCATGGGCAACGACGGCAAGCCGCTATTTCTCTCCAACCATGCCGGCGGCATTTTGGGCGGCATATCGACCGGCCAGCCGGTGGTGGCCCGGTTTGCCGTGAAGCCGACGTCGTCGATCCTTACCCCGCGCCGCACCGTCGACCGCTACGGCCGCGAGACTGAAATCTCGACCACCGGCCGCCACGATCCATGCGTCGGCATCCGCGCGGTCCCGATCGGCGAAGCCATGGTGGCGTGTGTGATTGCCGATCACTATCTACGCCAGCGCGGCCAGGTCGGGGACAACCCGGCGTGGCCGTTTCCGCAACCGCCCCGCTGACGCCAGATGCGGGGTTAAGGTCAAAATGAACGACGCGCATCAACGCATTCAATCCGTCATCGCCGCCTTCGCCCGCGGCGAGATCGTCATCGTCGCCGATGACGACGACCGCGAGAACGAAGGCGATCTGTTCGTCGCGGCAAGCCTGTGCACGCCGGAGAAGATGGCGTTCATCATCCGCAACACGTCCGGGATCGTCTGCGCGCCGCTGGCCCCCGAAGAAGCGCGGCGGCTGCATCTCGATCCGATGGTGGCGCTCAACGACGCGCCGCTCGGCACCGCGTTTACCGTCTCGGTCGACGTCCGCCACGGTCTCACCACGGGGATTTCCGCCGAAGAGCGCAACAATACCGTGCGCGCGCTCGCCAACGGCAACAGCGGCGCGACGGATTTCGTGCGGCCCGGCCATGTCTTTCCGCTGGTGGCCAAGGAGGGCGGCGTGCTGATGCGGTCGGGCCATACCGAGGCCTGCGTCGACCTTTGCCGCCTCGCCGGCTTGCCGCCGGTCGGCGTGCTGGCCGAGCTGATGAACGACGACGGCACGGTGATGCACGGTCCCGAGCTTGCCGCCTTCGCCGACCGGCACAAGCTGCAGCGCATCACCATCGCGGAGCTGATCGCCTACCGGCAGGCGCGCGACAAACTGATCGAACGGGTTGGCGAATTTCCGGTCGAGTCCGAGATCGGCACGCTGACCGGCTACGCTTTCGTCACGCCTTTCGACGCGGTCCATCACATGGCCTTCGTCTACGGCCGCATCGGTGACGGCATTAATGTGCTCACGCGGCTGCACCGCGCCGACATCATTGCCGACGTGTTCGGCGGCGCCAAGGCCATTCGCCAGTCGCTGCAGCGCTTCAAAGCCGAGGGCAGGGGTGTGCTCGTGTTATTGCGCGACGGCACGGCGGGCGTGCCGGTGATTTCGATTCCGAAATCAGCCGACACCGCATCCGGCGAGGCACGCACCCGGCAATGGCGCGAGATCGGGCTGGGCGCGCAAATCCTCAAAGACCTTGGCGTCAGCTCTATCCGCCTGATCACCGCGTCGCGCCGCACGACCTATGTCGGCCTCTCGGGCTTCGGCATCGAAATCGTTGGGACCGAGCCGATCGACGGCTGACTTGGCCTGTTTGCCGCCAGCGATCGGGCCTATAGTCGACTATCGGTGGCGTCGTGGCGCCGGCGCCGGGGTCAACAGAAAATTTTAATGGGGGGAGATAATGAGCGACATAGCCGCAGCTCCGGTTGCCACACCGACCACCAACCAGATCTATAAGGTCGCGCTCGCCAGCATCATCGGCTCGGTGATCGAGCAGTACGACTTCCTGGTCACCGGCGTGATTGCGGCGACGGTCTGGGGCGGCATCTTTTTCAAGCTGCCCGGCCTTGCCGCGGTCGCCGCCGCGATCGGCGTCTACGGCCTCGGCATCATCATCCGTCCGGTCGGGGCCTTCATCTTCGGCCATATCGCCGACCGGTACGGCCGCAAGGACGCCATGGTCTATGCGCTGGTGCTGATGGGCCTCGCCACGCTGCTCATCGGGCTCACTCCGACCTACGACAGCATCGGGGTTGCTGCTCCGGTCCTGCTAATCGTGTTTCGGCTTTGCCAGGGCATCAGCTTCGGCGCTGAATTCGGCACCGCCTCGACTTGGGTGGTTGAGCAGGCGGCGCGCTCGAAGTATCGCGCCTTCTGGGGCGCCTGGGTCGGCTTCGCCATTCCGATCGGGCTGTTGCTCGGCTTCGGCTCGGTGATCTTCGTCAAGTCGCTGATGACGCCGGAGGATTTCACGGCCTGGGGCTGGCGCATCTTTTTCTTCATCGGTTTCCTCGTCGCCATCGTCGGACTGGTGATCCGCACGCGCACTATGGACAGCTTCGTGTTCGAGCAGCACAAGGCGCAGGTCACCATCCTCAAATATCCCGCCAGCCAGGTCTGGCGCGAGATGCCCTGGACCATCCTGCGCACCTCGCTGGTCAACGCGATGTTCGGCGGCGCCTTCTTTCTCTATTTCGTATTCGGCACCGGCTACATGAAGGCGGTCGGCTACACCGGAAACCAGCCGGAATATATCGGTCTGGTCGCGGCCGCTTTCATGCTCGTCTTCATGATCGTCGGCTCGTTTCTTGCGGACTACATCAGCCGGCGGGCGATCCTGCTGACCGCGGCGATCGTCTTTCTGTTTTTCGCGTTGCCATATTTCTATCTGGTCAATACCGGAAGCGTTCTGCTTGCCACCGTCGCCGAGGTCATCGGGTTTGGTTTCGTATTCGGCTTTGGCTACGGCGCGATCCCGACGTTCTATACGGAGAATTTCCCGACGCGTTACCGCGCTTCGGGGGCGAGCGCGGGTTATCAGATTGCGCAGGTCTATGGCGGCGGCCTGATCCCGATCGTCGCCGGACAGATTCTGCGCGTCTACGGCATCAAGGATGCCTACCTTTATATCGGGCTCCTGGTGATGTGCTACGCGGTGGCGGCAATCGTCGCCATCCTGCGCACGCCGGAGACCAAGAACGTCAACCTCGAAAACTGACGGGCGGTCCGATCGGGATCAGTACGCCGGCTCGCCTGAGAAATCGAACATAGACGCAGCGGCCTCATGCGGTTTTTGTGAAATGTGAATCCGTGCATTGAGCGGCGTTCCCTCACGCAGCGAACTCGTCCGCTAGGGCAATCACCAGGAACCGCGATGTTCTGGAACGCGGGTGATCAACGGCAGCGCCGCGATGAACAGGGCGGCTGCTCCGGCGAAAAGCCACGCTTGGATGCGGCCGGGGTCATCGGAACTGGCGAGAATCGCAGTGTCTATCGAGATCGTGATGATTGTCCCGATTTGCATAGACATCGTGCGCAATGCGGCCAGGGTCGAGGAGTGTTCAGGTGCCAGTTGCAGTCCGGCGTTACGGCTGGCGGGGTTGTTTGCGCCGCGGCCAATTCCGAGCAGGAAGGCGGAGCCGGCGAGCCACGCATAGGGTGGGATGCCGGCGACTGGGCTGACGGCAAGCAGCAGCATCCCGATTGCAATAACGACTCCCCCAACATACAGCGGTCGCCTATAGCCAGTGCGCCGCAAGGCGAATGCAGCGGCTATCGATAATATGATTGCTGCAGCGCCTTGGGCGATAAGCAATGTGCTGGAGTCGAGTGCATTGATGCCATAACGGTTCCACGCGTAGAGCGGGATGAGCGCTACCACGGCCGAAGTGACGCCACCGTAGAGTCCATTGAACAGATTGACCGTGCCGAAGCCTGACCCGCTGATCAGGCGCGGAGCGATGAAGGGCTGCGCCGAATGGTTGATGTGGCGAAAGAACATCCAGATCGCGGCGATCGCGAGGGCCATCGGAAGGGCGAAAGCGAGCGACCATGCGTGTGCGTTCCTTTCGGCTAAATAACTGACAGCGAGCATCCCGGCGAGTAGACCGCCGCCGAGCAGCGCCATACCCGTGACATCCATTCCCGGATGTTTTCCTCCTATCCGTGATCGATCCCGCGGAATGTAACGCAGCGCCAGCACGATAACCGCGACGCCGATCGGCACGTTGACCAAAAAAATGCCCCGCCAAGTCCAGTATGAGACGAACAGGCCGCCGAATATGGGCCCGATCATCGCCCCGATGGAGAAGATGCTGCCAAACAGGCTGACCGCGCGATCGCGTGCATCTCCGAAGTAATTCACGATGATCTCGGTCGCCGAGGGTGTGAAGCCCGCTCCGCCTGCCGCCTGCAGACCGCGCAACGCAACGAGCACGTAGATATTGTCGGCCAGTCCGCAGCACAGCGACGCGATGGTGAAGGCGATGACGGAGCCGAGGAACACCCTGCGGCAGCCGTACTGCTCGCTGAGTTTTCCACTGATGGGCAGGACGACCACAAATCCCAGCGCGTAGGCCGTGATGGTCCACCCGGCCCAGTCGATCGACGTGTGCAACCCAATTCGCAGGGAATGCAACGCCGTCGCGACGATTGTCGAATCGATCGACATCATCAGCAGCGCGAGCCCGACGATTGCGAAGACCAATCCCCGGCGAATGGGCGGACTCTCACCGCGAACACTCAAAAAGCCGTCGGCCGTACGGACTACATGCTGGGCACCCATGTTGCGTCTAATATCAGTCGGCTGGAGATTGGAGACCCCTGCACCTATGCGAGGCAGGTATGGCAGGGTCGCGAGGCCAAGGGCCTTGTGTTAGCCTAGGGTAACTCGCCGCCAACTCACCAGAGCACGGCCGTTTCAAGTTGAATCGACCGTGCTCTATTTGATTTTTGCTGGAGTATGATCCCTCGGGTCGAGCCCGAGGGCATACTTTTCGGAAAACCGGTGTCCGCTTTCCGGATCGTACTCCAGCCTTCGTTCAGCTTGCAGCAATTACGGCTGTGGCCCCGCGTTCACGCTCTAGCCCGTCGGTTGTGCCCAGTTCGGAAACAGCTGCGGGCGCAGCTTCGGCTGGCAGGCCATCATCTTCGGCGCATAAGCCGTCTCGGCGCCGAGCTCTTCGGCGGCGTGCCACGCCCAGCGCGGATCCCACATCGCGCCGCGCGCGAGGCAGACCATGTCGGCTTTGCCTGACGCCACGATGTCCTCGGCCTGCCGGTAACCGGCAATCAGGCCGACCGTCATGGTGGTCAGGCCGGTCTCGCTCTTCACTTTCTCGGAAAACGGCACCTGGTAGCCGGCCGCCAGGGGAATCTTCTGTTTCGGATCGAGGCCGCCGGTCGACACGTCCATGTAGTCCAGGCCGCGCTTCTTCAGCTCTTTGGCCAGCAGCACGGTCTCCTCCGGCGTCCAGCCGCCGTCCACCCAGTCGGTGGCGGAGACGCGGATGCCGAGCGGCTTGTTGTCCGGCCATACCGCGCGCACTGCTTCGTACATTTCGATGGCAAAGCGCATGCGGTTTTCGGTCGAGCCGCCATATTCGTCGGTGCGCTTGTTGGAAAGCGGGGAGAGGAACTGGTGGGCGAGGTAGCCATGCGCACCATGGAGCTCGATGAGGTCGTAGCCGATGCGGTCGACGCGCTTCGCGGCGGCGGCGAATTCGCCGAGGCAGCGCTTGATGTCGTCCTTAGTCATGGCGTGCGGCACCGGCCAGCCGGTGTCGTAAGGAATGGCCGATGGCGCCTCCGGCGTCCACGCGTCCGGCCCTTCAAGGATCGGCTTGCCTCCGGCGGCCGGGGGCGTGGTTGGGCCCTTGCGGCCGGCATGCGCCAACTGCACGCCGAGCTTGGCCACACCGTAGGTCCGGCAGAAATCGTGCACCCGCTTGAGCGCCGCCTCGTTTTCGTCCGACCACATGCCGGCACATCGCGGCGTGATCCGCCCCTGCGGATTGACGTCGGTCATCTCGCACATCACGAGGCCGGCGCAGCCAAGCGACATGTTGCCGAGATGCATGAGATGCCAATCGTTCGCCGAGCCGTTGTCGGAATTGTATTGGCACATCGGCGAAACCACGACGCGGTTGGGCAAAGTAAGCCCGCGTAACGTGATCGGAGAAAACAGGACGCTAGCCATTTCTGCGGATCCTTTGGTGCTGAGACCCAATCGATGGGGCCCTGCAATATCACGATTTCTGCGGCCGCGTACACGTCCCGGAACGGCACATCCGGCGCGAAGCTTGCGGTTTGAGCGGTTCAATGAGTCGCAATCCCGCGGCTATCCCGGTGACGAGGACATGGGCTAGTCTCGGATCAAAGCTGCGTTTGGGGGAAACGGGGGGCAGGACGCGTGAATGCGCAGTTCTGGCTGATACAGGCCTTTAACGGCATTTCCTATGGCGCGCTGCTGTTCCTGGTGGGGGCCGGGTTATCGCTGATTTTCGGCGTCATGCGCATCGTCAATCTGGCGCACGGCGCTTATTTTCTCTGGGGCGGCTACATCGCGCTTTCGGTGATCTGGGCGACCGGCTCATGGGCGCTGTCGCTGCCGCTGGCCGCGCTCGCGGTCGCCGTGCTCGGCCTGTTGATGGAACGGGTGTTCCTGCGGCCGCTCGGCTTCGATCCGCTCCGGCAAGTGCTGCTGACGGTGGGTTTCGCCTATCTGTTCCAGCAGGGCGCGCTCGACATCTGGGGCGGCAACAATATGGAGATCAACCCGCCCGAGGCTTTGACGCACAGCGTCGTGGTCGGCGGCATCTATCTGCCGCTCTACCGCGTATTCATGATCGCGACGGCGCTCGCGATCGGCGTCGCGATCTGGCTGGTGATGGAGAAAACGCGCATGGGCGCGGCGGTGCGCGCCACCGTCGACGACGCGCAAATGGCGCGCGGCGTCGGCATCGACACCAACCGCATTTCCATGTTCGTCTTTGCGCTCGGCGCGTTTCTGGCCGCGCTCGGCGGCGTGATCGGCGGCGCCTTTCTCGGCGTCTATCCCGGCCTCGATTTTGAAATATTGCCGCTCGCCTTCGCGGTCGTGATCATCGGCGGCATGGGTTCGCTCGGCGGCGCCGCCATCGGCGCGATGCTGGTCGGGCTTGCCGACAATTTCGGCAAGGCGCTGTTTCCGGAGCTCGCTTATTTCACGCTCTATGCGCCGATGGTGCTGATCCTGGCGATCAAGCCGACCGGCCTGTTCGGCCGCGAGTGAGGCGCGTGCGGATGAGCCAGACAGCCAAAATCCTCACCGTTGCCGCCGTTCTTCTGGCGCTCGCCATCATCGTTCCGCTCTCCAGCTCCTTCGTGGTGCTTTTGGCCACCCGCGCGCTCGTCTTCGCGATTTTGGCGATGAGCGTCGATCTTCTGCTCGGCTTTGTCGGCCTCGCTTCGCTCGGCCAGGCGGCGTATTTCAGCGTCGGCGCTTATCTGGCCGCGATCCTCGCCACCAAATACAATTTCGGCCTGGGCTGGGATTTTTGGCTGGTGGTGCTGTTGGGCATGCTGATCGGCGCGGCCACCGCGGCGTTCTTCGGGCTGTTCGCGGTCCGCGCCAGCGGTGTCTATTTCCTGATGATCACGCTGGCGCTCAGCCAATGCGTCTGGGGGCTCGCTTATCGCTGGAACTCGCTCACCGGCGGGGACAACGGCATCAATGTCACCGCCCGGCCGAGTTTTGGGCTCGATCTGACCAACGAGCGGACGTTCTTCTTTCTGGTCTTCGCCTT
>Ga0210398_10007195_pt1 | contig 10138 bp, 10 predicted proteins | sample IncBWC4OmetaG_FD_161047 | JGI IMG/M metagenome (GOLD analysis project Ga0210398, IMG submission 161047) | Forest soil microbial communities from Barre Woods Harvard Forest LTER site, Petersham, Massachusetts, United States - Inc-BW-C-4-O | ecosystem: Environmental > Terrestrial > Soil >...
GCAAGCGGCGAAATGCCGGCCCGGCAGCGTCGCATTGGATTTCAAGAATTGGGTCTGCCGTATGCCGCAGATGCGGCAGTTACGAAACACCTCGCGCGATTTCTATCGCAACAGGTGCAAAACAATCCGGAGAGCGCCAATATTCGCCGCGGACGAGGCGGGTTGGCATGCCCGACGCATGTTCTATTCAACGGCGGTGTCATGAAAGCAGACATGCTGCGTGAGCGACTGGTTGAAGTGCTGAATAGCTGGCTGACCGAAGAAGGGTTTGAAACGCTGGGTCCGCAGAATGTTCTGGACGCACCTGACCTGGAGCACGCAGTCGCGCGAGGCGCAGCCTATTATGGGAGGGCACGCCGCGGACAGGGAGTGCGCATCCGCAGTGGCGCCTCGCGCACTTACTACATTGGAATCGAAAGCGCCATGCCCGCCGTCCCCGGGATGGAAGCTCCGTTGAAGGCGCTCTGCGTTGTGCCCTTTGGGATGGAGGAGGGCACCGAGGCGATAATGCCAGACCGGGAGTTCGGGTTGGTCGTCGGGGAACCCGCAGAATTCCGCTTTCTGAGTTCCACGATTCGAAAGCAGGACCGGGTCGGCGATCTTCTGGAGAACTGGGGCAGCGAGATCGAGGAGCTCAGCCCGCTCGACGTAACGCTCACTCTTGCGGGCCAACAAGGGACCGTGTTGCCTGTGCGCTTGGAGTCGCGCGTGACAGAAATCGGCACATTGGAACTCTGGTGTGCTTCGCGTGACGGTGCCAACCGCTGGAAGCTCGAACTGAACATCCGCGAGAAGAGCGGCCAATGACAAATCGAGAACAGCTTGTTCTGTGATCCTGATGCAAGGCCCGTCCCGCTATCTGATTGGAATAGATCTGGGCACTACGAATTGCGCCGTGGCCTACATCGATACCCACGAAAGCGGGAACATATCCGATTCGTCAGCGATAAGAGTCTTTGAGGTTGCGCAGCTCACCGCCCCGGGTGAAGTGCGCACATTACCACTCTTGCCCTCTTTTCTTTATTTCCCAACGGAAGATGAAGTCTCCTCGGGAGCTGTGAGCTTGCCCTGGGAAGAACATCCGTCCGCAATCGTTGGCCGAATGGCTCGTGACCAAGGTGCGCTGGTTCCAGGGCGCCAGGTATCTGCGGCGAAGTCATGGCTATCCCAGAGCGCCGTCGATCGAACGGCAAACATTCTGCCGCGCGAGGCGAGGCCGCCCGAACCGATGGTGTCTCCCGTCGAAGCTTCCACCCGTTATCTCATGCATCTGCGGAACGCGTGGAATCATTCGATGCCGGCCGAGGGCGCCGCCAGTCCTCAACAGCTGTTCGAGAACCAGGAAATCGTACTCACCGTACCGGCTTCATTCGACGAGGAGGCTCGAGAGCTGACAGTGGAAGCGGCGCGCCAGGCTGGACTGCAAACCCTGACTCTGCTGGAAGAGCCGTTAGCCGCATTCTACGCATGGGTGGCAGCGCATCAGAAAGATGTCGGAGAGCACCTGCGAGACGGCGACCTCGTGTTGGTTTGCGATATCGGGGGTGGAACCTCGGACTTCAGTCTCGTTCGTGCACAAGTGAAAGGACTGAACGTCCAATTTGAACGCACTGCCATCGGTGATCACCTCTTGCTGGGAGGAGAGAGTCTCGACCTCGCGCTGGCGAACCGCGTCGAACAGAAGCTCAAGAAAAAGCTCAGCCTGCGTCAGCGCCATGGATTGCGGATCGCATGTTCGGTGGCCAAAGAACGATTGCTTACCGAGGAGAACATCGACCGTCTTCCGGTCTCCGTTCTCGGTGGTGGACGTTCCGTCGTAGGCCACATGCTAAGCAGCGAGCTGACCCGCGATGAAGTGACCGATGCGATCACCAGCGGCTTTCTGCCACTGACCAGTCCTGACCAGATGCCGCTCCGAACCCGTGTCGCAGGCCTTCGCGAAATCGGGCTGCCATATGCGACTGATCCAGCCATCACCAAACATCTTGCAGCATTCCTCAAGCGAGCCGCCATGGCTATGGGCGCCGAAAGCGGCTCTCCCTCACAGCTGAATGATCGCCCGTTGCTGGCAAGACCAGACGCCGTTCTCTTCAACGGAGGGTTTTGCATCCCCGAAATCGCTCGCGAGCGAATTACCGAGGCCATCGCCCATTGGTTTGGCGACGGGGGCTCGCGGCGTCCGAAGATTCTGAGGAACGACGTCATGAGCAGCGCCGTCGCCATTGGAGCGGCTTACTACGGCCGGGCGAAGCGAGGAACGGGACTCCGCATCAAGGCTGGAAGCGCCAGGACACACTACGTTGGAATCCGTTCGGAACACGGCATCAAGGCGGTGTGTGTAATGCCGGCCGGCACGAACGAGGGAACGACCTTACCGCTGTTGGATCGTGAATTCGCCGTGCTAACCAACCGTCCCGTATCGTTCCATCTGTACAGCTCAACGATTCGTCATGACGCGCACGGAGCAATCGCCGAGTTGGATCCCGAAGAGGTTTATCATCATGCGCCTCTGGTCACGTTGCTGCGCTATGGAAAGAAGCTCCAACAGATGGAACTGGCAGTGCGCCTGTCGGTGAGCTTTACGGAGGCGGGAACGCTCGAACTCTGGTGTGAGTCTCTGAACTCGCCGCACCGATGGCCGCTACGGTTCGAATTGAGAGGCGCGGTAAGCGCGACGGAGCCAAACAGGTTGTCATCGCCGCAAACCTCAACCGTGGTTCGACAGGGAGCATCCAGCGTATCGGAGCAATCGCAGGATGCTGCTGCGAGCTTGATTCGGCGAGCCTTTACCGGAGCGGGGGAGGGCGATTCAGTAGAGCCCGGTTCGCTGGTGGGGCAATTGGAGTCGGTCACGAGCTTGAAGAGGGAAGCGTGGACTACGCCGATAGTGCGCGCCTTCTGCGATGTGCTTCTTGACGTTTCAGAGGGGAGAAAGCTAAGCCCGAAGCATGAAGTTCGCTGGCTCAATCTTTTTGGCTACTGTCTGAGACCCGGTTTTGGAGATTTGAAAGACAGCCATCGAATTGCGCAGGTGCGACGACTATATCTATCAGGATTGGCATTTCCACGAGAACTTCAAAGCCAGATCGATTGGCTGGTGATGTGGCGAAGGGTCGCCGGCGGTCTGAATGCTGCCCAGCACCACGAACTTCGGAACTATCTTGAAAAGGCCGGCATTGGCCGTAAGCCCGCTGCCCGATTGAACTCACAGTTTGAGCGTGACGGTTGGCGTCTGCTGGCGAGCCTTGAACATCTGCCCGGGGAGACAAGGTCGGTCCTTGGAACGGAGATCCTTCGTAAGTTACAGAAAGAACCTTCTGATAGCAGCTGGTTGTGGGCACTGGGCAGATTTGGGGCGCGCATCCCGCTCTATGGATCTCTCAGTTGTGTGATCCCTCTGGGGAACGCGGCTGACTGGATTTCTGTGCTTCTGGATTTGCCTGAGTTAACCCACGAAACGGCGGCGGCGGTCCTTCAGCTGGGAAGGAAGGTTAACGATCGCACCCGCGACATTCCCCAGGACGTGCTGCAACGCGCCCGTGCAAAGCTAAAGTCAGCCGGAGTTTCAGATGAAACAGTTTCACGCCCACTGGAGGAATACATCGTCCCAGGCCGCGCCGACGTGGTGCGTACTTTCGGTGAAACGCTGCCGAAAGGCATGGAACTCGAAAGCACTGCCAATTGTCTGTTCTCGGTTACCGCTCTGACCTCGTAGTCGCGACCTGCTCCTTGCCTTCAAAGTTGAGCACAACTGGCGGCCGTAATAATGGCCGTTTTAGATAGGCCTAGCTTAAGTGAAATCTGACGTAGGAAGAAACCCCCGGCTCTCGGGACCCAGCTACTTGCAGGGCCCAGCACGATCGGCTTCGGTGAGCGCAGGTGTCGGTGTTACACTGCGGCTATGGCTGCTAAAAAGAAAAGCAATAAGAAGCGGACGAACGCGAACAGAACTGCTGGCAAGAAGTTAACCTCGAAGAAGAAGGCGGCGAAGAAGCCGTCAAGAAAGCAAACTCGCAACCGGGACTTGCCCGCGAAAAAGGCAGCAGTGAAAGTGCAGCCCGTAAGCCAGAAGAAGGCCGGACGCACGCGGAGCGCTGCCAAACAGAAGGATTCTGCGGCATTCTCGTCTGATAAGCCGGAAACGCAATCAGGCGGGCAATCGGGAGATCTGCAGGGATTGTCCGGAGTTGAGAGTGCGGATTCGGAAAGTGTTGACGAGTTGCTGGAAGAAGGGAACGCATTCGAGGCCGACGTGGTAACGGGCGTAGAAGCTGCAGACAACGCTGATGAGAGGGAAGTGCGCACTCACGAAGTGCCAGAAGATGATGTTCCCGGCGAGTATTCAGACGAGGAGTAAAGCATTGTCGGCTTCTCCCGGATCCTTCGAGAGGTATCTTGCTGGCGCTCGACGCCTCCAGTGATTCTGCGGGATAGTCTTTGAACTCCTATTAGCGATCTCGTGCTCAGAACGGGACTAAATCTGACTCTTAAATCAGTGGGCCCAAGTTCAATCTCCTCCCCCGATTCCTCTTTCTGCGCAGATGGTTAACTGACTATGAATCAGTCGAAAACTGCGGTTTTGTGGGGCTTTCCGTCAACCTGGAGTGCCAGTTGTGTGCTAACTAAATGTGCGGTGATTCACTAGGTCTGTGAGCGGGCCTGCTGCACCATTTCGACCAAGACTTTTCGAGCCTCAGCCGCACTGCTCACTTCCCGCAAGCATGCGATGCGCGCGCCCCGCATGCCACCCGAGATCTTCATTCGCACATGAAAGCCGAGGCGATCGACCGTTGTCATCGTTGCTTCCTGTGACTGAATGCCAGCAAACATACGAGCAAGCATGCCAAGTGCATCCTTGTGGTCGACGTTCATGTGCTGAATGATTTCGGCCATTGAGTCAACCAGAGGGTCGGGTCGTGCACGGTCATAATCCGACGCAGATACCCAGCCCATCACTCCGCAGCCGCCCACGTTGTAAACGTCCACCACATCCATCCGGTAAAAAGAAAAATCTTCAAAATCAGCCCAATACATGCTACTCGTGTGGTGAGCGAGGTAGAGGTTACGCGCTTCGGGTACCGCGGGCTGCGGTATTGCCTGAACATTTCCAACTAGTGCGATTCTGGCCGCGCCGAGAGCGTCGCCACCGACGTCAGGCGCGGTCACGAGCAGGCTGGCGCGCGTGTCCGCCTGCAGGTTCTGTGAACGCATGGCCATTGAACTAATAAGGAAGATGGACGCCGTGATCATCCAGTCCGTAGGGCATCAGACTGGAGGCTGATGTGAATATTCCTGGCTTTTTTACGTGCGGAGTGATTGTCCGGTGGAGGCCGGACCAATGTCCGGCCTCCGCCGTCCGTTGCTACGGCCGATTCAGCGCGACCTCGACCCGCGACGGCGAAGTGCGGCTCGCCGTTTCCTGCTTAGGCATCCTGGTAGGGAATGTTAGGTCAAAGTCAATGACATCACTCTTGAGCTCTTTGAGAGCGTAGAAATCTCCTGAGTGTTCGAACACCAGCTCTGACTTATTGTTAGAATCTCCGCCCGGAGTCCCCATCAGGAACATGTTGTGGCCCACGTCATCGCGGAGCGTGATTATTTTGCTCTTAAAATCGAGCCCAATGGTGTAGTGTCCGGCCGGCATTTTCTGTCCTCCGGCATAGAAATCGAACGGCACAGTGGCGATCTCGGTGCCATCGGTTTCTGCGTGCGCGGTGCCGACGACGCCGGCTGACACAGCTACTAAGACTGCGAGAAACATGATGATTGTTGACTTCATAACTTACTCCTTTTGTTGCAATATGAGTTATGCGGAGAATCCCTGTCGAGAATCTTGGGCAAATCCTCTGCTTTTATTCCATACGTCTGTCATAGAACGTTCTATGATGAGTATGTTTTAAGAACGTATGCTAGTTAGACGCAGCCACATGCTGCGAGATGCGACTCGAATGTCATTTGATTGTCAAGTGTGTGTCTGGTTTTTGTTGAAGGCGGGCAACATCATTGCAGTAACTGGAACCGGATATGACTATAATTACATTCAATTACATTCAATTACATTGGTGAAGTTACCAAGCCCGCAATCACGAACCGCCCCGATGTGTGTTGCTTGGTTTCCTGCCCCTGCTGACAGTGCTGCCTGCAAGCGGCGCCACGAATTCTGCGTAGAACTCAGTTCCGGGATCAGTCAGGCGATAGTGAGCGGCTGGAGGCTTGTGGTCCTAGAAATTCCGCTTCATCGGAAGTTTGAATTCTTGCTCTCGGTCCCGCTCGCACTTGAGTATGAAGCGGTGCTGACCCGGCCGCAGCATCTGGCCGCATGTGGACTGAGCGGTGCTGAAACCGGGCGTGCAATGGTGACATTCAATCAGCCTGACTTCGCAGCTGGCACAAAGGCTTTGATTGCGCCTTAATTCTACCGGCTACGGTGCTTCGGCAGATTAGGAGTTTGAACCCATGAGACGGAGTAATTTCGCATTAAGACTACAGCCCTCGTTGCTGGAAGAGTTACGCAAAGCTGCGGAATTGGAAGGCGCAGTTCTAAACAAGCTCATCAACGTGGCAGTAGCGGAAAAGGTTTCCGCCTTGCGTACCCAAAATACGCTTTGCCTGGTTTCCTGTTTGGCTGAGGAACAAGGAAGACTTTCGCGCCGTTGCTATGCGCAATATCGAGCGCGTCTACGACGTTCGCCCACGCTACGCAGTCGTCTCCTTCGACATACACATTCCATTCTCATCGCCCCCTCAGTTCGTGCTTTAGAACACTGCCGAGCTCGCGAGCGCGTACAAAAACCGCCCGCTCGGATCGGTCGTTACGAACGCCGAGCCCGTGTCGGCAAGGCAAGGTGTGAGTTCCGGAAATTCTGACCCACCTCATTCCGGAAATTCTGAGCCATCCAGTGATAGCCGTAAGCGGCGGAACTCTTCCTATGCGTACGCGGCGGTCCATGGGCCGGCGGTGGCGGAGGGAGAGGAGGGTGTTGAGCATGTTAAAGCGTCACGAAGTGGAGATTTTATTGAAGGCGGGCCACGGCAAGACGGAGGTGGCCCGGCTAACAGGAGTGTCGCTGTGCTCGGTAAAGTTACCACTATGGGGCGTCTTCTGTCCCAGTCGTTGACACCTCTTCGAGGCGAGAAGTAGAGTGGCGTAGGTTCTCCCGAGAAGTAGGAAACGCAGGCAGGAGGCGGGGATGTGCTCGAAGGTATTCTGGGTTGGGGCGTTTTTGAGCCTGGCCGCCGCTTGCGGTCGGGCGCAGGATCCAACCAAGGTGGAACCGAAGCATTACAGGTTGAACTTTGAGAATGACCGCGTGCAGGTGGTGTCGGTTCACTACGGTCCGCACGAAAAGTCTGTGCTGCACGATCATCCCGGCGGAGTCGTGGTAAGCCTTACCGAAGCGCACCTTCGCTTTACCGATGACGCTGGGAAAGTGCGCGAAGTGTTCTCCAAGGCCGGGGAAGTGCGCTGGTATCCGCCGTTCAAGCACAGGGTGGAGAATCTGGGCGATACGACCTATGACGGCGTTTATATTGGAGTGAAGGGCAAACTGGCTACTGCAGCGAACGGATCGGATGATCTCGATCGTGTGACGGACGAAGAGGCCAGGAAGATCGTCGCGGAATATCTTCTCGCTTCAGGAAAGCGGTGAGTGCATCGCGCCCTCGGGCACTGGCTCCCTGTCGCTCGGGCTGACGTCAGTCCTCACCCCTTCGAGTTCGCTCAGGGCAGGCTCTAGCCGCACAAAAAGCAGCTAGAATCGGGACCGCCGCGGTCCAGTCTAGAGAATTGAGAGTCCGGAAATCCAGACGCCAGAAGATCCAGGCTCGAAAAATTAGATGAGCCCCCTTTCCGAGAAATCCTCCTTCCAGTGCAAAACCGCAATTCTGCTGGGTGCCGTGATTTTCTTCTCGTTCATGTATTTCTATGAGGGCGGGGGATGGAATCAGAACTCCCGCTTTGATGTGCTGCGCGCGATTGTGGAGCGGCACACGTTGCAGATCGATGCCTACCACGAAAATACCCAGGACAAGGCGCACTTCAAGGGGCATTATTATTCCGACAAGGCTCCGGGGGTGGTGTTTCTCGCGGTGCCGTTCGCGATGGTTGTTAGGCCGGTGTTGCGGAGGGTGGGAATGGATCCGGAATCGGCGCGCGGCGAGCTTGCGTTGTCGTATCTGGTGAGTGTTTGCACGGTGGCGTTGCCGGCGGCTCTTGCCGGAGTCTGTCTCTTTTTTCTGGCGATTCGATTTGGTTGCGATGCGACCAGCTCGGCGTTCGGGGCGGCGGTCATGTGTCTGGGTACGCCGATGTGGGCGTATGCGAGCTTGTTCTGGGCACATGCGCTGGTCGGCGCTTGCCTGCTGTTTGCGTTTGCGGCGGCGTTGAAGCTGCACGACTCCACGAGCCCGCGAGCGGATTTTCAGTGGGCGCTGGTTGTGGGCCTCGCGGCGGGATGGGCGACGGTGACGGAATATCCTGCGGTGCCGGCTTCCGCGATGCTCGCATGCCTCGCTCTGGCGCAGGCGTGGCCTCGTGGGACAAAGGCGCGATGGCGCGTGGCGGCGGGAGTGAGCGTGGGCGCTGGGGCTTGCGTGATTGTTGTGCTGGGCTATTTGTACGCGGCGTTTGGGACGTTTCGCCCGAGTTATGCCTATTACGATCCGAATTCGTTTTCGTTTATGCGGCAGCAAGGGTATCTGGGCCTGACCTACCCCCATCCGGACCGGCTGCTCAAGATTTTGCTCGGATGTTCTCGCGGGTTGTTGATTGCGTCGCCGGTGCTGCTGGCTGCGCCGGTTGGATTGTGTTGGTTGTGGAAACAGAAAGCCTATCGTGCGGCGGCTGTCGTGGCAGCCGCAATCGTCGCATACTACTTCTTGTTCAACGCATCGTTCTACTGGTGGAAGGCCGGACTGTCGTTCGGTCCGCGGTATGCGGGCGCGTGCATTCCGTTGTTGTGCGTCGGTCTGCCTGTGGCCTGGCAACGCGCGACGCGAGTGTGGCGCCGGGCGCTGATTGGGCTGGGCATCATCAGCGTCCTGATCGCGTTGATGGTAGTTTCGACGACTTCGCAATTACCCATGCAGGACAGTTGTCCGATCATGCATGTGACTTGTCCGGCGTTCTGGTCCGGGGAGATGGCAATCAATCGTCAGTCGATGTTGACGATTGCAGAATCGGGATCGGATGGGCGTTATGCAGCATTCAATCTGGGGCAGTTGGCCGGGTTGCGCGGCTTGGCCAGTTTGATCCCGTTGCTGGCGATGTGGGCCGTCGCGCTCGGGGTTGGGGCAAGGCTACGTCGCGAACCCTGACGCGCTTCTTTATTCGGCGTTCTGGGACGATCTGAGTCTAGGTTTTTCTTTCGCCCCTTCCGGGGACTTGCTAACTCCCACTCCCCCCGTCCAGCGGCTTCGGCGGCCGTTCGAAGATACGTATGCAGCGCCTGCTGAGTGGCGATATCCGTGTAAGATAAGCTTTTGGTGTTTTGATGGCGGAATCGCAGGCGTGTCGCCCCGAGATCGAATTGTTGCAGAAGGCTTATACGGCATTCAACCGGCGAGAAATCGAGATCGTGCTCGCCCTGATGCATGCCGACGTGGATTGGCCCAACGGGATGGAGGGCGGCCGCGTGCTGGGCAAGGATGCCGTGCGGGATTACTGGACACGTCAGTTCGAGGTGGTCCAGTCTCAGGTGGAACCAAAGAAGTTCGCTAAAGAAGCGGATGGGCGCGTGGCGATCGATGTACATCAGGTGGTTCACGACAACGCTGGGAAATTGCTTGCAGATCAGATGGTGCAGCATGTGTACGAAATTCGAGACGGTTTGATTCGAAGCATGGAAATTCGGTCTTGATTCATAGTGAGGAAAGTCATGGCGCACACGGTTTTTTGCGTAAAGTTCAAGAAAGAAATGCCCGGACTGGAAGAGCCCCCGTTTGACAACGACCTGGGAAAGAAGGTGTACGACAACGTCTCCCAGGAGGCGTGGAGGATGTGGACCGAGCACTGCAAGATGCTGCTGAACGAGTATCGTCTGAATCCGGCTCGGCGCGAGGATCAGGAAGTCATCGTCAAGCAGATGGAACAGTTTTTCTTTGGCGAGGGATCTGCCAAGCCAAAAGAGTATGTGCCGCC
>Ga0210398_10007197_pt1 | contig 10138 bp, 12 predicted proteins | sample IncBWC4OmetaG_FD_161047 | JGI IMG/M metagenome (GOLD analysis project Ga0210398, IMG submission 161047) | Forest soil microbial communities from Barre Woods Harvard Forest LTER site, Petersham, Massachusetts, United States - Inc-BW-C-4-O | ecosystem: Environmental > Terrestrial > Soil >...
AACGGGCCACCGGGCCATGCTGCGGCTCGAACGACGTCCAGTCCACGCTCACACGGGGGAAGTTACCCAGGTGGCCCACGAGCCCGTTCTAGGGCCATATGGGGGTCATGCGAGTCCTTGGCGTCCTTGGTAGTCATGGGTACGATGACACCATGGGTCCATGGCCGCAGTGTGAGCACCTGCCCGAGCAGGGCACTGTCCTGCGTGAGAGGGATGGCGAGCCCGGCTCGATCATGAACGTCTTCGATTACCCTGTGCGCGCCACGTGCCTGCACTGCGGGCGCGAGATCCGGCTGCTGCACTTCTATCAAGGTGCTTGGTACGTCGTGGCGTAGCGCGTTGGCACATAAAGCGACCCCCGGCCTTTCCACCCCATTGGCCGGGGGTCTTTGCGTCGCTACTGCTCGCTATTCGTCGTCTGCGAAGTAGTCGGCGTCCAGCTCGTCCAGCTCGGCTGCCACGGCTCCGTCGTCCAGCTCGACGGCCGCGTCCAGGGCCGCGTCAAACTCAGGGTGGCCCGGCCGGCCGAACTCCACGACCTCCGGGTGGCGGCGGATCGATCGCGCCCATGCCTCCCACTCCACGGCGTAGCCCTCGGCAACCACGCGCGGGTCAGTAACCGATTCCAGTTTGCCAAATCCTGCGACAGCCTCTCGCGGAATATCGTCTTCGTAACCCATTGTCAATCCTCTCTCGGTCATTAGCGGGAAAGTTTTGTTACACAAAACCTATCCATTTTCCGGCCATTTGTCAAGCGCCCGGATTGGCGTCTGACCTGGGCAGATACAAGGCTGTGGATAAGCATTCAACGGTCATCGAAATAGCTCTTGCGGGTAATTCGCAGGGATATTTATCCAGGGATGCGAATAGCCCTCGGCTCGCGCGGCCGGGGGCTATTCATCGTGGCGCTTACACGGCCGGCGCTGGCACTGTCCCCGCTGTGAACCTGTGGGTTTTCCCACTGCCGCTCGCAGTGGCATCACTCGCCCGCTGACCTGCGAAAGTGAGGTTAGTGCGGCCGGGTGAGGCTGTGAGATCGGGGCCGCCGTGGCCCCTCAGAACGCGGGTGCGTGCATACCGCATCGGCATAACTCACCCACCTCCCGCCGCTCCGCCAGCGCGCGCCGCAGGTCGGCCGGGTCCAGGTACGGCGTCCCGCTGGTGTTGATCACCCGTACCCCCTCGTCGGCCAGGTGATCACGCAAGCGCGTGGCCGTCATGGTCTTGTACGGTGCCCACGCGGGGGCCAGCCGGCGGAGCATGCCGGCCAGGTCGCGGAGCTTCACCCGGTCAGAGCCGATCACCCCGGCCACGTCATCGAGCACATCGCGGTGCTCGACCTCGATCGCGGGCACGCTGCCGCTGACCGGCGTACGCGGGTCTACCGTCTGCATGCACCGCTCGATCACCTCGGTAGCGTCGTCGGTGCCGGCGTCGTCGTCGGCCGCGATGTAGAACCACTTGAGCAGCTCATACTGCTCGTCACTGACGCCCGTGGCGAGGCTCGTGCCCTTGTCACGCTGAGGCGACAACTCGGTTGCCCGGATGCCGGCCGCGAACGCGCCGTCCTTCAAAAAGCCATCATTGTTTCGCCAGCTCCGGACGGCAAAGCAGACGTTGACGCTGACGTTTTCCACCAGACTCGGGGGGATCGCCGCCGCGCGTGCGCTCTGTGTGTCGTACCAGGTCACGACGCCTGTTTTCCTGCCTCGCTTGACGATCTTCGTGGCCAGCTCGGCAGCAACAGGGCCGTGCTCGGCGTGGCCGAAAAGCTCGTGCGCCTCACTGAACGCCGCGACGACCGGGCGCATGTCCGGATGCTGCTCCGCGATCTGCCTTGTGAGCTTCTTCGCATTCAGCTCAGCGAGCCGGCTTTCGCGCCTGGCGACCTCCTCATACAACTCGTGCAGGCGGTGGACCATGGCCGCGATCTGCTCATCGTCCAGTCCCCGGACGTAGCGGGCCAGCCTGGGAGCGAACGCGTCGAAGTCGCCGTTCAGCGCCCCGACATACGCCTCGACCTGGCACAGCGGATCGGTGCAGCATCCGAGGAGGACGACACGGATCGCATTTGACTTACCGGTACCGGGCAGGCCGCCCGCGATACCGTTATTGGCCACGACCGGCACGAGGATCTCCTCACCACGCGGCGTGACGCCGGCCGGCACACCATCGAAGACATCGGCCCTGCCCTCGTGCATCAGCGGATACGCGGGTGCTGCCCTGGAGATCGATCCCGAGTCCGCGACGAACAGCGATGCATATCCGGGCGGCCCGGCTGACGGCCAGACCTCGATTTCTTCCCGATGTAGGTTCCGCGCTAGCACTGGCCTTTGATCCGCGACCATCGCGGGCGTCGTGCCGAGAGGCAGGCTGAACACACACGAATATCCCCTGCCATCCCTGACCGGCAGCGTGGTGAACGTCGGCTTCCAGCCATCTTTGAACGCCTTGGTCAGCGCCGGTATCTTGCCGAGGTTCTGAAGTGCCACGACAACCGAATCGGCCGTGACGACGATGCCACTGTCCTCGTCGCCCGGCTTGGCTGCCATGGCCCACCGGGGCGCTAGGTCGCCGGCGTGGCGGCCCGTGTGGTACAGCGCCAGGAGGACGGCCACGGGCACGCCGATCGCCAGCACCAGCCCCACGGTCGGCGCGACCTCGACTCCGAACCTCACCGCGTGCGCCAGCGTCAGCCATGGCCACGCCATCCCACGGGGGCCATCCCCGCCGACCCACAGCAGGACGCCGAGCAGGACCATCCCGCCGAGCCAGAGCCCGAAGATGACCGGCGTCGCGACTGCGATCGCCAGTGCGACCTCAGCGCGCTTCACGCGCCGTTCATGCCGCTGGTGCCGTTCCAGCTCGGCCTGTTTCGCCCATTCAAGCGCGCTGGGATGGTCGCCGGCCGCCTCAGCGCCCCGCAGCATCCGCTCGTGCCGGGTCCGCCGCTGGTGCCATCTGCGGAGGGCGACGACAACGCCAGCAGCGACATAAGCACCGTGGCGGGCCACTCTCCGAGCGTGCTCGTGGCGGGCGGCGACGAGCACGATCTGCACGACGTTGACGACAGGGCGGAGCACGATGACCGGGCGCGTGGCCGGCTCGTCTACGATCTGGCCGTCGATGACGTCGTCGGTGCTGCCCGGCAGCGCGGGCAGGTTTGCGTCAGACATCCGCCATCACCTCCGTCACTGGCTGCGCCAGGGCCTGGGAGAGCTGATCACGGACGACACGGGCGGTATCGGTGCCGACGTGCATCCTGGTCTTGACGGCACGCAGAGACGGCAGTTGCCCGGCCGCGATCTCAGCGGAGAAGACACGCTCGGGTGTCCTTGGCGCGTGCTTGGAGGCACGGCCCGGAGCACGGCCCGATGTCACTGTCTGAGCACGCATTGCGGGCGGGGTATGGATGTCCACCGTGGGCACGCTCACGGGCACGTATGCGGGCACACTGGGTACGGCCACGGCACTGGGCACGCCGGCTGACACTGCCTCGACAGTGGCATCACGGGCGGGGATAGTCACCTGCGCGGGTACGTCGTCGCCGGCGTCGCGCAGCAGGTGGGCAAGCGCGGAAGCCAGCCCCAGGACGATTACCGGCAAGCTCGATACGAGCACCACGACGGGCCACGGCGCGCTGGTGGCGTGTGCAGCATTCAGCAGGTGGTACGCGACCTGGCCGGCCGTGCCCAGCGTGAGCGATCCGATAGCCGACCACTTGGCGAACCTCCGTGCCCGCTGGGGCGTGCCCGGCCTCAGCCACGCACCGAGCGCGAACGCCGCGTACGTCTCGACACCGACCGGCAACGTGATCGCGCTGTTGATGGTGAAGCCGTCCACGATGCCCGGCAGCGGGTGGACAACGCCGAACCCGCAGAGTCCCCCGAGGGAGACCCATCCCCCCCACACGGCCACCGCAGCGGGAGCGCCGATCAGTGCCAGCGGCCACCGTGGCATGCGCTTGTTCCCGCTCACCTGGCACCTCCCGCGCGGCGCTCTGCCCAGTTCTGGGCGGCCAGGCGCGTACCCAGTTCGGGCGACCGCTCGTCTGTAAACGGGCCGGCTACGGTGGCCGCCCACTGCCCGGATGAGAGCTTGGTGACGGTTAGCACCAGGTCACCCGCTGCTGCGCACCACGTGGTCTTGTCGGCGGTCTGTGTCCAGCAAGGTTGATCCATCGTTGGCTCCTAGCAGTCCCAGCGGTCCCAGGACCCGGCCCCCGTGGGGACCGCAGAGCGCAAGGGCCGGGTCACCGGCCCCGTGGTGTAAAACCGCTACATCTGGGACCACAGGTCGCCGTGGATGCGGCTCGGCGGCTCAGGCGGCCCGGCCAGCTCCCCGATGCGGTCGACCACGGTCTGCACCAGGCTGAGGTCCGCGCGGGACAGCGCGCCGCCGTCATGCGCCTTCTCCAGATACGGAACGAGCCGTTGCTTCGCGTACCAGCTCCCCCATTCCGGGCGCGGGCTGTTGTCGAGCGGCAGGCTCGCGATGTACCCCGGCCACGGCGCGCCGAACGCGGGCGCCCCCGTCGCGTGTGTCCTGGCCAGCCCGACGCCGAACGCCTCCGCCGCCTCAGGCGTCGCCCGGCCGACCGGCAGCAGTTCGATGACCAGCAGGTCCCGGTTGACGCCGAGCACTTCGGGAGCCGGCACCGCGCCGGCTTCGGCCAGCCACCGCAGCCCGTTCGCCTCCGCGGCGAACGCCGCGGCGGTGGCCTCGTCGCCGCCGGCCGGTGCGGCCTTCACGAACACCTCACGCCCGTCGCCCAGCGTCGCGATCAGGTGGCGGTATCCGTGCTGGCCGCCCGCGCCCCGGATACCGATGACGGGCAGTCCGAGGAGACCGCCGATCCGCCTCCCGGCATCCTCGCTCATGGCGGGGCCAGCGCCCCGTGGACGACTGTGCCGCCTACCATCGTCGCGGTCGGCTTGATGTCCTTGATCTCGTCTTCCGGCACGGTGAGGTAGTCCCTGTCGAGGACGAGGAGGTCGGCCAGCAGGCCGGGCCTGATCGAGCCAAGGTGGTTCTCGCGGAACACGAGCTGGGCGTTGCTCCTGGTGTGCGCGATCAGCGCCTGCTCCCGGGTGAGCGGCTCGTCGAGGACCAGCGTGCCGCCGAGCGACTGGCCGGTCACCGCCCACCACAGGGAGACGAACGGGTCGATCTGGGCCGCCCTGGTGCCATCGGTGCCCAGGCCCCAGGTCAGTCCGCTGTCCTGGAGGAGCCGCAGCGGGGCAACGGCCGCACGGCCGGCGCGGATGACGCTCTGGCTGCGGAGCTGAACGGTGACGCCGAGCCGCCGGGCGCGCTCGAGCTGGGCCGGGGTGATGCCCTCGGCGTGGGTCACCGACCAGCGCAGCGGCCGGATCGTACGGTGCTTGTCGGCCCGCTCGTAGGCGTCCAGGACAAGAGTGAGCCCGTCCGTCGTCACCGAATGCGTCTGCACCGGCCAGCCGGTGACCGCCGCCGCGGCCAGGATCTCCAAGGCGGCCTCGATGTCCGCCGCGGAGGGGCGCGGCGGACGGCCGGCGTGGTCCCAGTGGAACGGGGCGTGGTAGATCTCGCCGACGGCGATGCGGTCGTACCAGGGGTCACCGCGGAAGGGCTCGCTCGCCCTGACCCGTCCGGCGAAGGCGGTGGCCGCTTCATTCAGGCCGGCGCCGAGCGTGGTGAGGACGCGCAGCGTCAGTTCCCCGCGCCCGGCCAGGCGCTCGATCGTCGCGTAGGCCGTCTCGGACACGCCCACTCCGCCGGGGTCGAAGACCGTGGTGAGCCCCAGGCCGTTGTAGTAGGCCATGGCGGCGCGGGCGAGTGCTTCGCCACCGCCGCCCGCGGGGAACGCGGCCGCTGCCCGGTTCAGCGCCACGAGCCCGCCGCCGACCCGGCCGGTCGCCCTGGCGGCGCCCGACGACGGCAGGTTCGCCGCGTCCAGCCATGCGGTGCTGACGCTGGCGTGGTCGTACTGCGCCTGGATGAAGGCTGGCCGGCCAGGGGCCACGGCGTCGAGTTCGGCCAGCGTGAGCTCGCGGCGGTCGCCGAGCCACTGCTCTTCGTGCCAGCCGCCGAGCGTGAGGAGCCACTGCCCCTCCTCGAGCCCGGCCGCGCGGCGTGCCAGCAGGTCAAGCGCCTCCGCCCGGGTGCGGATGCCGTCGAGACGAACCTCGGCGTGTTCTGTGGCCCGGACGAAGTGGTTGTGGTTGTCGATCAGCCCGGGGATCACGGTCCGGCCAGCGAGGTCGATCACCCGGGCGTCCGGGGCGGCCCGCGCCAGGACGGCCGCGTCTTCTCCGACGGCGGTAATGCGCTCGCCGTCGATCGCCACCGCCCGCCGGATGGAGAACTGCTCGTCAACCGTGACGATCTTCCCGTTGATCAGGACGAGAGCGGCCATGGCCCATTGTCCCGCTTGAGGCCCGATGTTCCACTTCTCCGCTCCAACCCCAGCCCGCTTGACGCGCGGACAGGGGTGTGATCTGCTGTCCTGGTTTCCGAAGGCTGGGGGAAAGCACGCCATGACTGGGCTGCTCGAAGACACCATCGCGGCGATCGGGCCGCTGGACGAAGCGGCTGTCGAGGCGGCGCGGGAGCGGCAGGAGGCGCTGACCAAGCCGAGCGGGTCACTGGGCCGACTCGAGGACCTCTCGGTTCAGCTGGCCGGGATCGCGGGCGTCTGCCCGCCGCCGCTCCCCGAGCCGGCGGTGGTGGCCGTGTTCGCCGCCGACCACGGAGTGCACGCCCAGGGAGTGTCGCCGTGGCCGCAGGAGGTCACCGTGCAGATGGTGGCCAACTTCCTCGCGTCCGGCGCGGCGGTGAACGCGATCGCGAAACAGGCGGGCGCCTCGGTATGCGTCGTAGACATTGGTGTGGCCGCGGACCTGCCGATGGCGCCTGGCCTGCTGGCGCGGAAGGTCCGGGCCGGCACCGCGGACATGACCGCGGGGCCGGCGATGAGCCAAGAGGAAGCGCGGCGTGCGGTGGAGACGGGGATCTCCGTCGCGCGGGAACTGGTCGCGGAAGGTCACCGGTGCCTGATCACCGGGGACATGGGCATCGCGAACACGACCGCCTCGGCCGCGCTGATCGCGGTGTTCACCGGCGCCACCGCATCGCTGGTAACGGGCCGGGGCACCGGCATCGACGACACGATGTGGGCGCGGAAGGTGGACGTGGTGCGCCGCGCGCTTGAGCTGCACCGCTGCGACCCGGCCGCCCCGCTCGACGTGCTCGCGGCGGTGGGCGGCCTTGAGCACGCCGCGCTGGCCGGGTTCATTCTCGGCGGGGCGGAACTGCGGGTCCCTGTCCTGCTCGACGGGGTCATCGCGTGCGCGGCGGCGCTGGCCGCCCGGGCGTTCGCCCCGCAGGTGGCGGACTACCTGATCGCGGGTCACCTGTCCACGGAGCCGGCCGCGCTGCGGGCGCTACACGCGCTCGGCCTGCGGCCGCTGCTCGACCTGGGGATGCGCCTCGGCGAAGGTTCCGGCGCCGTGCTCGCGCTCCCAGTGGTGGCCGCCGCGGCACGCGTGCTGCGCGACATGGCCACCTTCGACAGCGCGGGCGTTTCGAGCGAGAAGGTCTGATGTCCCCCGAGCCTGAGGCAGATGACCCGCCGCGTGCGTGAAAGCCGACCAAGTCTCCTGCCGGCGGGCCGGATGCTCGCGCTGCCTGGCCGACCGCGGCGCGGGAAGCCTTACCGGGTGCTGGTCCTGGGCGGGGCGCGTTCGGGGAAGTCGGTGACGGCGGAACGGATGCTGGCCGGACGGGACCGGGTGGACTACGTGGCCAGCGGGCCGCTGCCCTCCCCCGCCGACCCGGAGTGGGCCGAGCGGGTGCGGGTGCACCAGGAACGGCGGCCGGCGCACTGGACGACGCTCGAAACCCTGGACCTGGAGAGCGTCCTGGCCGGACGCCCGCCGGGCGCCCCTGGCGCGGCCGGACTGGAGGGTGCAGCGGCAGGGCGGCCGGCCACGCCGGTGCTCGTGGACTGTTTGTCGACCTGGCTGGCCGGGGTGATGGACGAGTGCGGGCTGTGGACGGGCGCCGCGGACGCGGACAAGAACCTGGCCGAACGGGTGGACGGCCTAGTCGACGCGTGGCGGTCCACCGGGCGGCAGGTCGTTGCGGTCAGCAACGAGGTCGGCTCCGGGGTGGTCCCCGCCACGGTTTCTGGTATCCGCTTCCGTGACGAGCTCGGGGTGCTCAACGCCCGGATCGCGGCCGAATCCGAGCAAGTCTGGCTCTGCGTCGCCGGCCTAGCCCAGCGACTCCGGTGAACACCCGGCCCGTAGCGGCTCATTGGCCCATGCACCCGGTTAACCCTGCGGGTGTATGGCCCACACAGCCGGTTATAGGCGGCACTATGGGCCATACATCCGGCGGTGCGGGGGGCAACCGGGGCGCGGGGAGACTTCCGTGAGGTCGTTGCGGGCGGCGGTGAGCCTGTTCACGGTTATCCCGGTCGGCGGGGGCGGCGAACTTCGCGAAGGCGACGCCGCGCGGGCGGTGCTGTGGATGCCCGCGGTGGGACTGCTGCTTGGGCTGGCCGGCGCCGGGGTCATGGCCGGCGTGGGTGCCGGCGGCGCCGGCGGGCCGCGGCGGCTGCTCGGCGCCGCGCTCGCGGTCGCGCTGGTCGCGCTGCTGACCGGCGGCCTGCACGCGGACGGCCTGGCCGACACAGCGGACGGGCTTGCCAGCCGGCGCGCCGCGCCCGAGGCGCTGGCCATCATGCGCCGCTCGGACGTCGGGCCGATGGGCGTGGCCGCGCTCGTCCTCGTGCTGCTCATCCAGGTGGCCGCCCTCGCCGCGGTGCCGCGCGTATCGCTGGCCGCCGCGGCGCTCGTGCTCGCCCAGGTGACCGGCCGGGTCGCCGTCGTGGTCGCGACCGGCTCCCCCGCCGCCCGCCCCGGCGGCTTCGGCGCACTCGTCGCGGGCCAGACGACCGCCCGGGCCAGGACGTTGACCGTCGCGACGCTCGGCTGTGCCATCGCAGTGGCCGGACTCGCGGCGGGCGCCGCCGGACTGACGTCGAACGGTGCGGGCCTGGCCGCCACCGGACTAGCCGCCGCCTTCAGCGGCCTGCTGGCCGGAAGCCTGCTCCAGCAGGTGGCGCGGCGACGGCTGGGCGGGATGACGGGGGACGTGTTCGGCGCGATCGTGGAAGTCAGCGCCGCGACTGTGCTGGTCGTCTGCGCCCTGGTCAGCTAGGCAGGGTAACGCATGGGACCTTTCGCGTAGGTGCGACCGCTCGGGGTGGTCCATAGCCCGTCATACGGGAGTGGTCGATAGTTTTCTCATGACTAGCGAGCCACCGGCGGCGCGGTGGAGCCGCGCCACCGTGTATCCCGGTAGGTGGGTCGATCCGGCGGATGATCCGCGAGAGAACGACGTCTCGCCCGTCGGGGAACGGGACACCCTCGTCGAGTACCTGCGCTCGTACCGGCTGACGCTGGAGATGAAATGCGCGGATCTCCACGCGGAGCAACTGGCCCGCCGTTCCGTCGGGTGCTCGCCGGTGAGGACGTGCGGTTCGCCTTCGCCGACGGGGCACCCAGCCTGGACATCACCGGCAAGCTCGACGGCGACGAGGGCCGGGAGGTGCCGCTGCGGAGCGTGCTTGTGCACATGATCGAGGAGTACGCGCGCCATTGCGGGCACGCGGACCTCCTGCGAGAACGTATCGACGGCCGGGTCGGCCAGTTAGTTACCGAAGCCGAAGAGGGTCCAGGTCGTCTGCGGGGCCGATGGAGTGATGGCCAGCAGGACCCGCTCGTCGGCCGTGAGGTCGGCGGCCAGCTCGTCGTCCGGCGGGACGATCCGGCCGTGCTTCTGGCGGATCGCGCGGACGTGGCGCAGGTTGGCCGGGATGTCCTCGCGGACCTCCACCGTGCCGGATAGCCCCACATAACGGTGGCCGGCCGGGTCGTCGATGACGAGCTCGACCCTGGGATCGCGGCGGAAGATGTTGTACTTGGCGCGGTTGCGGGTCGTGGATACGTAGAACTTCTCGCCGTCCCAGAAAAACCAGTTGGGGCTGACGTGGGGGCGGCCGTCCTTGCGGATGCCGGCGACCTGGACGTTGAACGGCTGGGTGAGGAAGGCTTCGAGTTCCGCTGATGAGGGCATGACAGCACTCTAA
>Ga0210398_10007199_pt1 | contig 10137 bp, 10 predicted proteins | sample IncBWC4OmetaG_FD_161047 | JGI IMG/M metagenome (GOLD analysis project Ga0210398, IMG submission 161047) | Forest soil microbial communities from Barre Woods Harvard Forest LTER site, Petersham, Massachusetts, United States - Inc-BW-C-4-O | ecosystem: Environmental > Terrestrial > Soil >...
TTGTCGCTCGTACTGATGATGGGCGGCGCGGCAGTGGCGGAGCTGATCGAGTTGTTTCTAAAGGGAGTCCGCCTTGCGCACGGAGCTCGGGGCGGTTCCGAAAGATAGAAAAAAGAAGATACAAATGAAGATAGAAAAGGGATGACCGTTTTCGCAGGCGGCGACTGGTCGGCGCCGAGGACGAACTCCACCGTATCGGTTTCTGACATCTGGCTCTTGTCGAGTACCTGCCATCGCCCGCGAGACCTGCACCCGGGCTCGCCCGATGCCAGTTCGGCGCACCGGGAATCGCGGCGGTTCTCCTCGGCCCGCGGACCAGTGTAAGGCACCCATTCGACATCTTTTTCTGGGAAACAGACCAGCCGTCGCACTGGCGGCACCTCAGCCCTGATCTCCCCTGGCTTCTCTCGCCAGTCGGGAAGGTTTTCGCCCGGTTGCCGGCGGGTTGGCATCGGGGCAATGCGGTTCTTCGATCGGGCGACAGGCTCGAAATCCATAAAAGCATTATCTCCGCGGGCCAGCCATTCTGGGGCGATGGACGAGTGGAGAAAAGGCGTGTGGCGAAGTTTCGCTGCTTACATCCATCGACCGGCCGGGGCGCATCTCTGTAGTTTTGCGGTAGAATTCTACGTACCAGTCGAAGACACAAGGAAAATTCATGAAGGAAGTTCGAATCCTGCTGGCGCTGCTCGTCGCCGTGATGCTGAACGGTTGCGGCAATTCGAAGGCCACGGAGGTACCATCCGGCAGCATATGGCAGGCGGTAATGTCAGGTGGGTCGGGTACCTCGTCCGGATTTAGCTTTAACACCCAGTTCACGGTTTCCAGCGGTGGAGTACTTGGTTTTGGTAGTTCGGGGGGGAGCTTTCAGCTCCTCAACCTGGACACTTGTTTTGGCAATCTTTCTTCAAACGCCGTCATCCCCGCCGGAAGCCTCATCACCCCGTACAATTCAGCCGACCAGGTGGTGGGCGGCACCTTTTCCTTTACCATCCCCTCCCCGAAGGGCGACGTGATCACCCTGACAAGCACGTCGGTAACCGGAACGGTGAATCCCAACAATAACTACGTACTCAGCGGTGGCTCCATCGTTGGCACCTGGGCGCTGGTCCCTGGCAGCAGCAGCACTTGCGTGGCCGCGAGTGGCACCTTCACCATGATGCAGACCGGCACCTAAGAATATTTCTGGGTTTCAAAACCAATCGCTGCGGTAGGCGACCCACCAGGCGATGAACGCGATCGGAATGGTTGCGGCCAGGCCCCACCAGATAGGCAGGAGGAAGTCGGCAAGCAGGCCGAGTACCGTAAAGACGACCCAGAAGATTTTGCGTTCCATCAAGCGATTGTAGGTGTTGGCGGGTCCGATGAGGAAGTTCAATGGAACCGGCAGCTTGTAGTATCCTCGGCTTGTCGATATTCTGTTGCACGTGTCGCGCCGCTCTTTCAACAATCCATGAACCTAAGACTCTTCTCTCCTACTTTCGGGCTGTTTCTGCTAGGGAGTGCGGCAGGTTTCAGTCAATCTGTAGTGACGCAGGCCGAAGCTCAATCCGTCCCTCAATATTCGGTGCAGGGACCGGCATCGTCCTCGCCGCAGGGTGGACCGGTTTCCTACGCGTCGGTGACGCAATTGAACGGATTGCTGGAGCAGCTGGACTCGACGTCAAAGACGACGCAGGTTGACCTGGCGAAAATGCGGATTGAACGCTGGAAGACGGACGCCTCGTCGAAGAAACAGACCCTGGGCGACGTCGACTCCATCCAGCGGAATCTGCAGAGTGCGCTGCCGGAGATGATTGGGCAGTTGCGCAATGCGCCGGAAGACATGCCGGCAACCTTCAAACTCTACCGCAATCTTGATGCCCTCTACGACGTGATGAGCGGCGTGGTGGAATCGGTAGGAGCGTTCGGGCCGAAAGATGATTTTCAAGCACTCTCCAACGATCTGAGCGGCTTTGAGGGAACGCGGAAGCAGTTGGCGGACCGTATGAATAACCTGGCTGCGTCGAAAGAGCAGGAAATTGTCCGCTTGCGCGCAGATCTGAAAACGGCGCAGGCCGCGATTCCCGCGGCTCCGCCGAAAAAGCTTGTGGTCGACGACAACGAGCCGCCCAAAAAGCCGGTGGTCAAAAAGAAGCCGGCAGCGAAAAAGCCGGCGAGCACGGCTCCGGGAACTACGGCGCCGGCACCGGCTTCGCCAGCGCCGCCCAAACCCCAGTAGGAGAGTCGGCGTCGGTTCCCGGCTGCCGGAAAATCCACGTTGGCGACCGGGGGCCGGAAGGCCGGGCGCCGAATCTGATACCCTTCCTTCCGCATCAAGGCTGTACCTCGATTATCCTTTGAATCTGGCATGACTCCTCAGGGCCACATCGTCGCCGTCATCTTCGGTCTCGTGATCCTGTGGGTGGTATTCCTGGATGCGTTCGAGACCGTGGTGCTGCCGCGGCGGGTGACGCGGCATTTCAAGCTGACGGCGTGGTTTTACCGGAGAACGTGGATTCCCTGGAAGAAGCTTGCCCGTCACATCCAGACGCCTTCGCGGCAGCAGAGTTTTCTGGGATACTTCGGGCCGCTGTCGTTAATTCTTTTGCTCGGGTTCTGGGCTGCGACGCTGATTTTTGGCTTTGCTCTGCTGCAATACGGTTTGGGCGGGCACGAACAGTTAGGGAATGAACCGATCACGTTCGGCAGAATCATCTACCAAAGCGGCCAGACGTTTTTTACCCTGGGCTACGGAGACATTCTGCCGACAACGGAGGCGGCCCGCGCCCTGTCCGTACTCGAAGCAGGCATGGGATTCGCCTTTCTTGGCCTGGTGATTGGATACATCCCCGTGGTGTACGCGTCGTTTTCCCGGCGCGAGATTCAGATCTCGATGCTCGATGCGCGGGCCGGATCGCCACCCTCTGCAGTCGAGTTGCTGGTGCGGCTGGCCGGCACTTCGGACGATCCAGCCATTGAACAGACGGTGCTCGACGCAGTCCTGCGCGACTGGGAACGGTGGGCGGCGGAATTGCTGGAGAGTCACATTTCTTACCCTGTGCTCAGTTTTTTTCGGTCGCAGCATAGCAATCAATCGTGGCTGGGAGCGCTGACGACCATGCTCGATGTGACTTCCCTGGTGCTTACCGGAATTGAAGGAGTGCATCCCGGACAGGCGAAACTGACGTTCGCGATGGCGCGTCACGCGGCGGTGGACCTGACGCAGGTGGTAAATGCCCATTACGATCCGCAATCGCCGGAACGTCTCCCGAGCCAGACCTTCGATGCGCTGCGCGAGGCTCTGTCTGCGGCGGGATTGAAATTGCGGACGAGCGATGAGGCTCGCCAGAAGCTCGATCGATTGCGGTCGATGTACGAGCCCTACATCTACGCTACCGGAGAGAACCTGATGTTCTCAATCCCGCCCTGGAAACATCCCCAGAAAATGCGCGACAACTGGCAGGCGGGGCCATGGGACCGGGCGATTCAAGCCAGAGGGCTGGCTGTGCTGGGGCAGAAGCCGGTGAGGCCGCAAGGCATCGAAGACCATTTCTAGTTCCAGTTGCCGAGTTGCGGCAACGGGCGTGCTAACATCCCTGCTTCGGCCTTCCTGGTTTGAAGAAATATGGCATGAAGAATGGGGCATGAAAAATATTGGTGAGAACGTGGTGCGCATTGAGGCCGAGGCCCTGCGCGCTCTCGCCGACCGCGTCGGCGGGCCGATGGCGGCGGCGTTTCAGCAGTCCGTGGACTTGATGTTTGGTTGCGGGGGTCGCGTGGTGGTGACCGGGATGGGGAAGAGCGGGCTCATCGCTCGCAAAATTGCTGCCACGCTGAGCTCTACCGGGACACCGGCGTTGTATCTCCATCCGGTAGAGGCGTTGCACGGGGATTTGGGAATGGTAGTTCGCGGGGATGTGGTACTGGCGCTCTCGGCTTCCGGGGAGACGGAAGAGATTCTCGCGCTGCTGGCAACGATCAAGCGGTTGCAGGTGCCGCTGATTGCGATGACCGGCGATCAGGTTTCGAAGAAATCCGGGCAAGCGTCGACGCTGGCGGCTGCCGCCGAGGTGGCGCTTGATTGCTCGGTCGCGGAAGAGGCGTGCTCGTTGGGGCTGGCCCCAACCGCCTCAACCACCACGATGTTGGCCCTGGGCGATGCGCTGGCGGTGACTTTGAGTGAAAAGCGGGGGTTTAAAGAGGAGGACTTTGCCAACCTTCATCCCGGTGGCAAACTGGGCAAGCGCTTGGCGCGGGTGGAATCCTTGATGCACTCGGGGGACGCTCTGCCCTGGGTTACGCCGCAGACGAAGATGCCGGACGTGATCTACGAAATGTCGCGGAAGAAGCTCGGTGTGACGGCGGTAGCCGAAGCGGACAAACTGGTGGGGGTCATCAGCGATGGAGATTTGCGCCGCTTGCTCGAAAAGCGGGGCAAAGACGTCCTCGATTTGACGGCCGGCGAGTGCATGACGAACCATCCGCGGACCATCGGAGCTCGAGAATTCGCCGCCACCGCACTCGCGCTCATGGAAGAAAAGAAGATTACGTCGCTGATGGTGGTGGATAAAGCTGGAAAGTTAGAGGGGATTGTCCACCTGCATGATTTGTGGAGTACCGAACTGGTGTGAGCGGCGATCCGGCCCTCGGGTGATCGGGTCATTTTGAGTCAGCCGCCCCATACACCGGTCCTTTGATGAGGAGATGGTATGTATCACTACGATCCCAAGACCGCGCTTGAAGAATTGACCGAAGATGCCACACTCCCAAACCCAGTGCATGTACGCGACATGATGCTGCGAAAGCACCTCTCGGCGGAGAAGTCGCTCGAACTGAACCGGCTGTTCGTCGAGTATCAGAAATTTTTCGGCGAGGCGCAGAAGCTGGGGAAAGAGATTCTGCGGCAGTTGGCTTCTTGAGCAGCGCGTCGCGGGCGCCTGGTCCCGCGTCAGCTTGGCATTCTTCTCGGTCCTCTGACGCCGTCCCGAGTGCCCGTCGGGTAATCATTTACAATAATCAATTCCAGTAAACGCGAGAGAACGGCTGTTGCTCAGTACTCGCAAAGCGGTACTCAGCACGTCAATCGAACCCTATGCATCGATGGTCAGAACTCTTCATTCCTACATTGCGCGAAGCTCCGGCGGACGCCGAGGTCGCCAGCCACAAGTTCCTGGTGCGATCTGGCTACATTCGGCAGCTGGCGGCAGGAATTTACTCGTATCTTTTTCTGGGTAACCGGTCATTCAACAAGATCATGGGTATCGTCCGCCAGGAGATGGACCGGATCGGGCAGGAGTTTTTTCTGCCGGCGCTGCATCCGCGGGAGCTTTGGGAAGCGAGCGGACGCTGGGCTTTGATGGGTGAAACCCTGTTTCGCTTGAAGGACCGCAAGGGCGCGGATCTGGCGCTGGGCATGACCGAAGAGGAGGTCATGACCGACATCGCCCGCAAGGAGCTGCGCAGTTACAAGCAATTGCCCCAGATCTGGTATCAGATTGCTCCTAAGTTTCGCGACGAGCCGCGTCCGCGATCCGGGCTGCTGCGGGTGCGGCAGTTCATGATGAAGGATGCGTACTCGTTCGATATCGACGCCGCCGGCCTGGATGTCTCCTACAAGAAACATTACGACACCTACTGCCGAATTTTTGACCGCTGCGGACTGAAATATATGGTGGTCGAGGCGGATTCCGGGGCGATGGGCGGAAAGGAATCCCACGAGTTCATGGTGCGCACGCCGGCGGGAGAAGATCAGATTGTGAGCTGCGATGGTTGCAACTACGCAGCCAACCTGGAGAAGGCCACGTCGAAACTCGACGCTGTCCCCGATCTCCAATCCGAGGGCGACGGCACCCCGCTCGAGGTCCACACTCCGGGGCAGAAGACGATTGAAGATGTGGCGCGTTTCCTGGGTGTCTCGCCAAAGAACAAGATCAAGACTCTCGCGTTGATGGCGGAAGAGAAAGATGGGAAGTCGGGTAAGACGAAGATGCGGGCGGTTGTGGTGCTCATGCGGGGCGATCATCAGTTGAACGAAGCCAAGCTGAACGGAACGGTTGCGATCGTGACCCGCCCGATGGTGGAAAGCGAGATCATGGCATTATTCAAATCTCCTGCGGGATACTTGGGGCCGCTGGGCATTGAGTGGGCGAAGGACTTAAAGAAGGATGGCGACCGCCCGGTGCTTCTCGTCGATAAAGCCCTGGAAGGCCGCGCGAATCTGATTGCAGGCGCGAACAAGGAAAACTACCACGCCAAGAATATGACGCCGGGAAGGGACTTTCATCCCACCGCCTACGCCGATTTGCGCACAGTTACGGCGGGCGAAGCTTGTCCGAATTGTGGGAGGCCGCTGCGCATTGATACCGCGGTCGAGATCGGGCACATCTTTAAACTCGGCTACCGTTACTCGGAGTTGATGGGCGCGCGGGTCCTCGACAAAAACGGCAAGGAAGTTACCCTGATCATGGGCTGCTACGGCATCGGGATCGAGCGCATTCTGACCGCAGCGGTCGAGCAGAGCAACGATGAAAATGGTTTCTGGCTGCCACCCTCGATTGCGCCCTTTGAAATTGTGGTTACCCCGGTGAACGTAAAGGACGAAAATGTGTTGAAGGCTGCGATTGAGGTTGCAACTCGTCTCGAGGCGGCGGGCTTTGACGTGATTCTCGATGACCGGGACGAGCGCCCGGGAGTCAAGTTTAAGGATGCGGACTTGGTGGGCATCCCCTTTAGAATCAATGTCGGGAAGAAGGTTACCGAAGGTACTGTGGAGGTGGTTCTGCGCTCGACTCACGAAGTGCGCGATGTTACGATCACGTCGTTAGTCGAACATTTTCAAGGAGTGCTGGGAGTCTAGGCGGAAGCTTGCGCCTGGCCGGCACGCAAACTTAGCCTATGGGAATCATCAAAGCATGTCTGGGGTTTCTTGCCATCGCAGCCGTGGTAGTGGGCCTGTTCCAGGTGGCTCCTCCTATGCTGGCGAACTACAGTTTTTCCGATGACCTGAAGACCGTCGTCATGTTGGACAGCGGGAACCAGCAGAAGACGGATGAGGACGTTCGCAACGACGTGCTCCGCAAGGCCAAGGAGCATGACCTGCCGATCGAAGCGAAGCAGGTGACCGTGCAGCGCATTAATACTCCAGGGCTTTCCGTGGTCTACGTTGCGGCAGATTATACGGTCACGGTGAGCCTGCCGGGTTATGCCTTCGACATGCACTTCAATCCAAGCAGCGGAAACAAAGGGTTCTAAGAACCCCGCCGCACCTGCAGTTCGGAAGTTGAACCCCTCCTTCAAATGCATAGATCCAGTTTTGCGTTGGTTGCCGTACTGTGCGCGGCGCGGCCAAGACGCGTTTACGGATCTGACGAGCTGATGGGTAGCGCTTGTCTTTCCCCTTCTTGTATCGTGATGATTTCCCCTGTCTGGCGCGCTTGCTGAGGATCCCGGGACCGACTTGCGTCCTTGCCGGCGGGTCTTTTCGGTCGCCGAAGGCCGTCCTTCGTGGGGGCTGCCAGAGAAGCATCTGCGATACGTCTTTCCTTCGCGATGCGTGAGTTGACTCGGCAACCGACAATGCGGGTTGATGCGGTGAGACTGCGTTGGTTGTGATTATGCAGAAAGCTTCAGGCTGGTTGGCGACAAGAGTGAGCCGGAAGAGTGAGCGGGAAAGAGCGCGTCGATTCTGGGGTGCCTTAGCCTGGGGTGCGTTAAAGGTAGCCGTCAGGTATTGCAGTTGCTGGCGATGCGCCCGGTCCGACGGGTCCGGGCGCAGGCACATCCTCGGCTGGTTCGTGGTCTGCCGGGGGAGCAGACCGAGCCCCGAAGCCTAGGAAGGACCGCAGCCGCCGATAGGAGAACTGTTGGAGGTTTCCGAGCCCACGCCGATCCCGACCGGCTGGGACGCCATGCCCTTGTACATCGCGGTAACTTGGTAATATCCGGTAAACACCCACTCGGGCGGGTTGGCCGGACCAGTCGTCGCGGACGTTCCTGTGCCGGTGGTTACGCTCTGGTCGTGCCATGTACATAATGGAACGATAGCCGTCATCAGCCCGGTGGCATTGATGGGAACCGTAGTCGGGCCATACGCGGGAAGCGGAGCTCCGGTATCGTCGACGCCTACCGTGGTAACGGTGTAGGTGACTGAGTCGGTAACCGGGACGGTTTTACCGCTATGGTAGACCGCCGATGCCTGTAGCTGAAGCGTACCATCGACGCCCACGAGGTTGAAAAAGCCTCCGCTGCTTGCTCCATTGGTGGTGAGCTGGACCGACTGCACGTAATCCGAAGTGCCGCATCCTGTCGTGATGAGTGGCAGGGCAACCAGCAGGGCAGCCAGAATATTGGTTCGTTTCACTGGAAAAATCCTCCCGATAACTTTCCGCTAATTTCAATTCGAATGTTGTCAGCTTCTAATATCGGAGGCAAGGGAAATGTGTGGTTACCAGGCAATCGATTGGTCAGGTCCGATGGTCACACGAGGTTGTCGATGCGCGCCGCGGAAATAAAATTTGCCTTCGAATCACAGGCGCGCAGTACGCTTCGTCCAGCTCGGGCACTCAGCCAGTTTGAAAAAAATCGAGCGGCTGAAATCCCCAGTGGGAATCGGAGTTTGAGCGAATGACCCGGTCGCATTCGTGAAATTCATCGCGGACGCTTTCGTTTCTCCGCGACAGATCCAGGGGGAAAATTGGAATCGAGTGCCGACCCCTAGATCGCCGATCCGTAGATCGCCGATCCGTGATCGAAGACCGAGCTTGAGCGGTTCTACGATGAATGATGAACCCTGCAACCGTCACGAGCTGGCGTGAAGTCCCGGCCGTGATCGATGTCCGCTCACTCAAGGGCCAGTGACATTCGTAACGTTGCCACCAGGTTACCTTCCACTTACTATCGCGACTGTAATTAAGAGTTTGTTCACGCCCCTTGCGGTGACTCCGATTGCTTTGGCAATGCCGGTACGTGCGAGCGGGAGAGAGCACTCGAGGGCGGACGAGATTGGCGATCGTTTCCTGAGACTCGCGACCAGGAAGTTTCAAAACCGGTGAAGGGTCCAGCTGGAGGCAGTTCATGACGACAAGACTTCGAGCACTACTAAGTTTTCTGACAGCGCTGGCCACGGTCTTCCTGGTCAATTGCGGAGGTAGCTACTCATGCCAGGTGTCGTTCGGCGGCTCGTGCACACCTTCGGGGGGATCGGGAATTAGCACCAGCGGAGGTGGAACCGGTGGCAGCGGAGGTGGTGGCGGCGGTGGGGGAAGCGCACCGTCGGTTTTCGCCTTTGCCGTAGACCAGGGCGGCACTCTTGATGGCTATACTCTCAACCCGACTGCGGGAACGATTGCGCCCAGCAACGGTTATTTGCCACCCGTGATTCCAACCAGCAGCGGTGGTGTAGGCATGGTGATCGCTCAAGCGCAATACCTCTATGCTGGTTTCGGACCCACGAATCAGATTTACGGGTGGTCCATCAGTGCAAGCGGGATTTTGACCACGATCACGGGGAGTCCCTTCTCGGCGCCATTCCTGTCCGATTACATTGGGGGAGTGGGCCAGGCAAATATGACGACCGATCCCGCCGGGACCATGTTGTTCATTTCGGACGCGGGCCACAATCAAATCTACGTGTTTACGATCGGAACGGGAGGAGCTTTAACTGCCGCCACGGGATCTCCATTTGCGGTTCCATTTCCTCCCATGAACCTGTCGACGGATGGGTTGGGAAAGTATCTCTACGCGATCGATGGCGACTACACAACGCATACAGGCTCTCAAATCGCCGCTTTCGTGATTGGTACGGGCGGTGCGCTTACGCCAGTCCAGGGTAGTCCGTTCACCGGTAGCAAGTACGCCATGTGGCAGGTAACCGGAGAACCAACCGGGCAGTTCCTGATCGGTACCAGCGGCCAAAGCGCGTTTTACAGCGGCGCCGATGACGACCATCTGTATGTATTCTCCATAATGCCGTCGGGGTCCAACCCGGGAGCGATCACTCCCGTGACGGGATCGCCGTTTGCCACAGTTTATTCCCCGTTTAACCTCGCAGTTCAGAAGAATACCAGCGGGGCTTCTTTATATTCCTTCAGCTTCAACGACACCATTACAGGGTACAACCCGATTGAGGGCTACCAGATCAATTCGACCACAGGGGCG
>Ga0210398_10007200_pt1 | contig 10136 bp, 20 predicted proteins | sample IncBWC4OmetaG_FD_161047 | JGI IMG/M metagenome (GOLD analysis project Ga0210398, IMG submission 161047) | Forest soil microbial communities from Barre Woods Harvard Forest LTER site, Petersham, Massachusetts, United States - Inc-BW-C-4-O | ecosystem: Environmental > Terrestrial > Soil >...
CACGGTATTGGTGGTGGTAAGAACCACGGTGCCGCTCCAAAGACACCATGGGGTCAAAAGACCCTTGGCTTTAAGACCCGCCGTCGCAAGAGTACTAACCAATTTATTGTAAGAAGCCGACATGCGGCTAAGAGGAAATAATTATGACTGATCACCGAAGAAAAGAATTTCATGTATACACCGGGAACTCCGCTGACCAAGAGGTCCTTGAGGCCCTACGCCATCAGGCATTTTACAGCGAGCCTGCACCAACACCGGTAGTAGATACTCCACTGCCAGTTCCTACTGATGCTGACGCTCAGGGTTTGTTTTTACGAGGACTTGGTATCAACCAACCTGAATTTGCTGTAAGTCTTGGTGTTGAACTAGGCGATATAGAACGAGGGATGCAAGCATGAGCCGATCACTGAAAAAAGGACCATTTATAGACTTCAAGCTGTCGAAGAAGATGGATGCCTTGGCAGATAATGACCGTACTATCGTTAAGACCTGGGCCCGATCAAGCACTATTGCTCCAGGCTTTGTTGGTAAAACTATCGCCGTGCACAACGGGAAGGTACATGTACCAGTTTTTATTACCGAGAATATGGTTGGCCACAAGTTAGGTGAATTTGCTCCAACCCGTAAATTCCGTAGCCACGGTGGTAAGTTAGCGAAAGGTAAATAAGGATAGTTATGGCAGTAACAGCAGTCGCAAAAGGAGTACGCATTAGTCCCCGCAAAGTCGCGGTAGTGGCTGCTTTAGTGCGCGGTCGGAGCGTCGAAGACGCCTTAACGATTCTAGAGCACACGCCTCGGCGCAGCGCCCTAGCAGTTGCCAAGGTAGTAAAAAGCGCCAAAGCCAATGCTGACCATAATCATCACTACAAGTCGGCAACACTGCAGATTACTACCATCAGTGTTACGCCTGGTCCTCGCTTGAAGCGTTACCGCCCGGCGTCCCACGGACGAGCATTGCCATTCGAACGTAAAACTGCCCACATTCGCGTCATTGTTGACGGAGAAAAGCGTGAAATTAAGAAGCCGGTCACTAAAGACAAGCCGGCAGCACCTAAGGAGGCCAAGTAATGGGTCAAAAAGTTAATCCCATCAGCATGCGTCTCCAGGTCAATAAAGACTGGACCAGTAAGTGGTTTGCCGATAAGCGTGATTACGCTAAGTTCCTGCAAAACGATCTGGAAGTACGGCGCCTTATCTCTAGTAAACTTGGCAGCCGAGCCGCTATTAATAAGGTGGAAATTACCCGCACGCCGAACCTCGTGACGGTTACTATTGCTACGGCGAAAGCCGGCGTCGTCATTGGCCGCGGTGGCACAGGCGTTGCTGAGCTGAAGGCTGACATTGAAAAGATCTATGGCGTCCCCGTGCGCGTCAACATCGATGAGGTTAAGAAGCCTGATCTCTATGCCAAACTCGTAGCTGAGAATATTGCGCACCAACTGGAGCGCCGTATGAGTTTCCGCCGTGCTATTAAGTCTACTGCTGCCGCTACCATGCGAGCTGGAGCCAAGGGCGTACGTATTGAGGTTGCAGGACGACTGAACGGCGCTGAAATGAGCCGCCGTGAAAAAGAAGTAGCTGGCTCAGTACCGCTGCACACCCTGCGCGCAGACATCGACTACGCACAAGTTAATGCGCAAACCGTTGCCGGTATCATCGGCGTTAAGGTTTGGATATATAAGGGCGAGGTGCAGTAGATGTTAATGCCGAAACGTCAAAAGCATCGCAAGGTGCGTAAAGGAAAGATCCGTGGCGTTGCTACCAGTGGTGACTACATTGCCTTTGGCGACTATGCCCTCCAGGCCCAAGGTCAGGATCGTATTACTTCCCGGCAAATTGAAGCCGCCCGTCAAGCTATGACACGTTACATTAAGCGTGGCGGTAAGATCTGGATCCGCGTATTCCCTCACACTCCTGTCACCCGCAAACCGCAAGACGTTAAGATGGGCAGCGGCAAAGGCAGTCCAGAATTTTATGTCGCCAAAGTACGCCCTGGCACTATTATGTTTGAGATGCAAGGTGTTAGTGAAGAAACGGCTCGTGAAGCCATGCGGCTTGCCAGTCACAAACTTTCAGTGAAAACTAAGTTTCTTGTACGGGATGAGGCGTGAATATCATGAAAGTTGTTGAAATCCGCAAACTATCTACCACTGAGTTAACGACTGAAAGTACTCGTCTGCGTGAAGAAATTACCGAACTGAAGCGCAGCTTACACACCGGTGAAGTTCAAAATGTTCGTATTATTCGCAGCAAGCGTAAGGATCTGGCCCGCATGCTGACCGTCCTCGGCGAAGCGCTCGTAAAGGAGACCAAGTAATGGCAAAATCAATCATTGGTATCGTAACCTCAGATAAAGCCGATAAGACTATCGTCGTAACCGTGCATACGCGTAAGACCCACCCTTTGTACCGCAAGCAGTACATGGTAACGACTAAGTTTATGGCACATGATGAAAAGAACGCCGCTAAGAACGGCGACAAAGTCATCATTACCGAAACCCGCCCTATCAGCGCCCGCAAGCGTTTCATCTTAAGTGAAATTGTTGAGAAGCCAAAGCTGCGTGAAGAAAACCTAGAGGCCGTAACTTCTGAAGACTCCGGAAAGAAGCCGGCCAAGGCTGAGAAAACCGAAGAAGCAGCCGAACCAGAAGAGGTGAAGGCATGATCCAACAAGAAACCCGTCTTCTCGTCTGCGACAATAGTGGCGCCAAAGAAATCCTATGTATCCGGGTACTCGGCGGCAGCCGTCGTCGGTATGCCCGCGTTGGTGATGTTATCGTCGCCACCGTTAAGCAAGCTAATCCTACTGGCCAGGTCAAAAAGAAATCAGTCGTTAAGGCTGTCATAGTCCGTACCCGTAACCAGATTCGTCGTAAAGATGGCTCGACTATCAAATTTGATGACAATGCTGCAGTTATTATCGGTGACGATAAGCTGCCGCGTGCTACCCGTATATTCGGTCCTGTCCCGCGTGAATTACGCGATCAGGGCTACGCCAAGATCATTTCACTTGCTCCGGAGGTACTGTAATGGCTGCAGCCCGTACTATCTCTAAGATATATAAGATTCGTCTGAAAAAGGGCGACCTGGTAATAGTACGTGCCGGTAAGTACAAGGGTAAAACCGGTAAAATTACCGCCGTACATCCTCGTGAGAACAAGGTAACCGTAGAAGGCATTAACATAGTCAAGAAGCACGTCAAGCCCAACCAAACGCACCCACAGGGTGCTATCGTTGAAATCACAAAACCTATCTGGGTTAGTAAGGTCAGTATTGTTGAACCAACCAGTAAAAAGCCGAGTCGTATTCGATACACGATCGATAAAGAGAACAACAAGACGCGCACCTACGTCCGTAGCGGCAAGGAGATCAAGTAATGGCTACTGCTAAAACCGCTACCAAACCCTCAACCACGACCGCTGCTCGCTTGCGTGTTCAATATCAGACGACTATGGTCAAGGAGCTGCAGCAAGAGCTCGGCTTGAAGAATATCCATCAGGTACCCCGTCTTGAGAAGATAGTCGTCAATATTGGTCTCGGCCGTGCTAAAGATGAAAAAAAGCTCCTGGAAGTTGCCGCTAACACGCTGCGCAAGATAACCGGTCAGCAGCCAGTTGAAACGGTTGCTAAAAATTCCATCGCCGGTTTTAAGCTGCGTGAAGGAAACAAGATCGGCCTGAAAGTAACCCTGCGTGCTGACAAGATGTATGAGTTTATGGATCGGGTTATTAACCTGGTAATCCCTCGTCTCCGTGACTTCCATGGTGTGAACCCCAAGTCGTTTGACGGTCAAGGCAACTTTGCCCTGGGTTTCACCGACCAATCAGTATTTCCGGAACTCACCTTCGAAGAAACTACCACCGCTCATGGACTACAGGTAATATTTGTCATCACCGCTCAAGAAAAGGCTCATGCCCGGGCACTGCTGGAAAAGTTTGGCCTACCATTCGAGAAGGAGGACCGGTAATGACTGCTGAAGGTGTCGACACGACAATTACTACTCCAAACCAGGCTGCCTTGGAAATCATGGCAGAGGATGGAAGTGACATGGTGTACTCTGATCCAGGCCTCATGAGAGAAATAAGTCAAGGACTGGTCGGTGGAGTCGTAGCACACGTACGGGCTTACCGTGCACAGCCAGCAATTCAAGCAGAAGGAGAGACACTATAATGGCTAAGAAATCTATAGTCGCCCGCGACTTAAAGCGGATCAAAATGATTGAACAATACGCTGAGAAGCGTGCTGAACTGAAGAAACTTGGTGACCAAGAAGGTCTTGCCAAGCTACCGCGTAATTCTTCACCGACAAGGCGCACCAACCGTTGTATCGAAACCGGCCGTTCCCGCGCCTACATGCGGCAGTTCGGTCTCAGCCGTCTGAGTTTTAGAGCCCATGCCAGTAAGGGTGAAATCCCTGGCGTAACGAAGTCGAGCTGGTAAGGGAGGATAAGGATATATGAGTACAACTACTACCGATCCAATCGCAGATATGCTTACCCGCATTCGGAACGCTATTGCCGTCCGTAAAATCGAGGTCAGCCTGCCACATTCTAAAGTTAAGGAATCGGTCGCCCGCCTGCTGAAAGAAAGCAACTTCATTGACGATGTCGCCGTAGAAGATGCCCGCATCGGTAAGACACTCAAGGTCAAGCTGAATGACGAGCAGGGCAGCGCCCGCATTACTGAAATTGTGCGACTCAGCAAACCGGGCCGACGTTACTATGTGAATGCCCGTGAGATTCCTATAGTCAAGCGTGGTCGTGGACTGGTCATCATTTCGACCAGTAAAGGTCTCATGACCGGCGACCAAGCAAGGACAGAGCATGTCGGCGGCGAATTAATTTGTAAAGTTTACTAGAAGGATAGAGGAAGAATAATACTATGAGCCGAGTAGGAAAACTGCCGATCACTCTCCCGAGCGGTGTGACAATGACTGCCAACGACTCTGAGATTACCATCACTGGTAGCAAGGGTAGCTTGGTGCAATTCACCATGCCGGAGATTACGGTCAAGCAAGAGGGAGAGCAGATTATTGTCACCAGAGCCAATGATGACCCCAAAACCCGCGCCAAGCACGGTCTGATGCGAGCACTGCTTAATAATATGGTAGTCGGCGTCAGCGAAGGCTTCAGTAAGAAGCTGGAAATTAACGGCGTTGGTTACCGTGTGGCCGCTCAAGGCACCGACTTAAAGTTCAATCTAGGCTTTTCTCACGACGTTATTTATAAGATACCGACTGGTGTTACCAGCAAAATTGAGCAGAATACTATCACCGTCAGTGGCATCAGCCGCCAGCAAGTCGGCCAAGTTCCGCCGAGATACGCTCACTGAAGAAACCCGAACCATATAAGGGTAAAGGCATCAAGTATGAAGGCGAGCGCATTGTACGTAAGAGCGGTAAAAGCGGTAAGGATAAATAGACTATGAGTAAACAACTAGCCCACAAATTACACAACCGCACCCAGCGCAAAGCACGTATTCGCTCCATAGTGAGCGGCAGTGCCGAGCGGCCCAGAATGAGCGTGTTCGTTAGCAATACGCATATTACTGCTCAGCTGATTGACGATGCCAACGACAAGACGCTAGCCTACGTTACAACTGTCGGCCAAAAGACCGTCAAAGGTACGATGACCGAAAAGGCCGCCTGGGTTGGAGAAGAAATTGCCAAACAAGCTAAGATCGCTAAAATCAAGACAGTCGTCTTTGATCGCGGCGGCAAATTGTATCATGGCCGTGTTGCCGCCCTTGCCGACGCCGCACGTAATGGAGGATTGGAGTTCTAATTATGGCTGAAGCAACAAAACCCCAGGAACGACGTAACCGTCGCCCCGAAATTCAACCGGAAGAGAAGCAGTACGATGAGCGCACCTTGCACATTGATCGCGTGGCTCGTGTCGTAAAAGGCGGCCGTCGCTTCCGCTTCCGCGCCCTGGTAGTCGTCGGTGATCGCAAGCACAAAGTTGGTATCGGTTCCGCTAAAGGCGCTGATGTGACTGCAGCGGTAACCAAAGCAACTGAAGTTGCTAAAAAGCACTTTATTGATGTCTCGCTGTATAAGGGTACACTGCCGCATGAATCAGAAGCCAAAGTCAGTGGTGCACATATTCTTATTAAGCCAGCCAGTGAAGGTACTGGTCTCATTGCTGGCGGTGTCGTACGAAGTGTCCTAGAAGTAGCCGGCGTTAAAAACGCGCTTTCCAAATCACTCGGCAGCTCGAACAAGACAAATACAGCCTACGCTACCATTGCCGCGCTGCAGAGTCTCGTTCCTGCCAGTAAATGGATCACCGCTCGGCCGAAAAAAGCTAAGAAGGCCGTAGAAGAAGCTCCTGCCAAGGCCAAAAAGCCTGCGACAAAAGCTGCAAGCGCAAAGAAGAAGGACTAACCGTACATGAAGTATCACGAATTAAAAGCTACCAAGAACAAGTCTGCCAACCGCGTGGGCCGTGGTATTGCTGCTGGTCAAGGAAAGACTGCCGGTCGCGGTACCAAAGGTCAGGGCGCTCGTACTGGTTCTCGTAAGAAACCAGGCTTTGCTGGTGGTAGCAACCCGTTAATGCAGAAGCTCCCGAAACTGCCCGGTTTCCGCAGTCATAAGCCAAAGGCGACTACGGTCTATACCAGCCAACTTGAGCAATTCAGCGGTAAAACGGTTGATGCAGGGGTACTTGCCGAAGCTGGTCTTATCCCGAACGCCTACGTAACCGTTAAATTGATCGTGCAAGGTGAACTTACCAAGAAAGTTACTGTCAAGCTACCAAAGGCCAGTGCTACAGCCATCGCTGCTGTAGAAGCGGCAGGTGGTACATTTGAAGCTACTGCACGTCAAAGTCGTCCTAAAACAACCGAAAAAGCCGATAAAAAGACTACTTGATTCTCACGAGAAAAGTGTCCAGCACATTTCTTTTTGCTCATGCTTGCAAATCTTTACGGTGTTGCTACAATCGACAGACGAAGGATTTATATGGAAGAAACAAACGGTGAAGTACCGGGCATACGCCCGTACCTAGAAGCGGCCCTGGCTTTGGGTGGCATACTGGAGGCACGCAGTGAACTTGCAGCTCATTCAGAACGGGCTGTTGATCTCGTTATGGATGCGCACGCTGCAGGCTTACCACCGGCCGTACCGCAACTCCTCGGCAAATTAATGGTTGAGGCCGAGCCGTCTGGGCAAGCTGCTGCCGAAAGCCTCGCATCACCTGATGCACCATCAGCTGAAACCACACAGCAACCTGTAGCAGCACACGAGGAAGATGAGGAACGGGATAGGGAGCTAGAAGGTGTCGTAGAATCGATCTTTGTCCAATACGGCGGTGAGCTGAGGATGGGAACTTTGGTGTTTAGGTTGACCGGTAACTCGCAAGTTGATGACAATGAATTCGCAGCGATTGTCGAACGTATGAAACACTTAGCTGAAACGGGCTTTATGAATATGAAGTTTATCGGTAGAGGCCGCTATAGCGGAGATAAAATCAGCCCGTTTCAGCCCGAAGAAGATGAAAGAACGTATGCCAATGCTATTGAAGCCTATCACTCCAGACCACGTCGTGAAGTTCCAGAAAGGGTAGTGACTATGATTCGTGAAGCCCTCGGTCCACCGCCATCACCCGGCAGAGCTAAACAGCGTGAACGGTTTAGCAGAACTAATAGGCGCAGCTAGGTTGAATTCTTACTAACATTTTGAGCACCTCTCAATCTATGTTTAAATAGAAGCTACGTTATGAGAGAGACAAACGGGGTATGAATTGGAAAATAATTTGGCGTTCTTTAACGCACAAAGATATGCGAGGCCGTATTTTGGCCGTACTTGGTATTCTCCTGATCTTCCGTATCCTGGCACACATTCCTGTACCCCTCAGTAACCCCGAAACACTCCACCAAGTCCTGTCTAATCTTTTCAATTCCAGTAATACGCCGCAACTGCTGAGTTATTTGAACGTACTATCTGGCGGCGCACTGGCTAACTTCTCCATCATGATTGCTGGTATGGGGCCATACATTAACGCCTCCATTATTATGCAGCTGCTCACCAAAGCCATACCCCGGCTTGAAGCCCTCCATAAAGAAGGGGAGTTTGGCCAGAAGAAGATTAATCAATACACCCGTATCCTGACCCTGCCGCTCGCTATTGTGCAATCCATCGGCTCTATCTACCTTATCCGCGAACTAGCCCAACAAAACAGCGGTATCGGCAATATCACCGCCAACACCTCGATTATGCAATGGGTCCTGATGGTAGCTGCCCTGACTGGCGGCTCCATGCTTCTTATGTGGCTGGGAGAACTCGTGACAGAACAGAGCATCGGGAACGGTATTTCCCTTATTATTACCGTTGGTATCGTTAGCCGCTTACCTTCGACGATCGGCGACATCTTGGACTCTGTCTTACAAAAAGGACACCGCTGGGTGGTAGACGGTCACAAGTTGCCGGTTAACCGCAGCGTCATTATCTACAGCATTGTTATCTTTGTGTCCATTCTCGTCATAACCTGGCTGGTAGTGATGCTCAACGAGGCGGCGCGTAACCTGACGGTCAACTATGCGAAACGGGTGCAAGGAAACCGTACCTATGGCGGTGTGACTACCGTGTTGCCAGTAAAGCTCATTACCGCCGGTGTGGTCCCGATCATCTTTGCTGTGGCCTTCTTGAGTGTGCCGAGCTTTGTGGGCGGCATATTAAGCGGCGGCCATAATCCGCATTTGGCCCATCTTGGCTCAGACCTTTCTACCTGGTTTCAGGCACCTTCAGCGACAACCTTCTCAAGTGAAGGCTGGATAGCCTACATTTATCCGGTCACCTACTTCTCGCTTGTCTTTGTCTTTACCTTTTTCTATACCAGTATTACCTTTAACTCCAAGGAGATTGCCGAAAACCTGCATAAGCAGGGTGGCTTCATTGAGGGAGTACGCGGTGGTGATCAGACTGAGAAATACCTCTCTAAGATCGTGAACCGCTTAACACTCTTTGGGGCCTTCAGCTTAGGCCTGCTGGCTATCATACCGATTATTGCCCAGCTGTTTGTATCAACCAGTATCACCATCGGCGGCACCAGTGTCTTGATCTTGGTCTCAGTTGCCCTGCAAACTTTGCGAGCTGTCGAATCCCGAGCACTGATGGTCACCTACGATCAATACTCACAACCTGAATTCTTCTATGATACCGCGGTAAGCGGCAGCGGCGCACCGCTCGGTGGTAGCCGTCTCAGGTTTGTTCGCCGTCTGGTACCTGGAAAAGCCAAGAAGACTTCCAAAAAATAGCAGCCCGTGATAGGCTGGTTTTAGATGGGAATCCCGCAAGATATGGTGGGTGTGTTTTTCGGGTACAGAAACCCCTTTACAAACTGATTGGGGTGCTGCTATAATTAACCCTTAGTTATATTTATGGCAGTTAACAAGGAAGTAATCGAGCTCACAGGCACTATAATCGAGACCCTTCCAGGGACTCAATTTCGAGTAGAACTTGAAAACGGCCATCAAATTATAGCTCACGTTGCTGGAAAGATGCGGAAGCATTTCATCCGCATTGTACCCGGTGACAGCGTTACTGTAGAGTTGACGCCTTACGATCTTACGAAGGGTCGGATTACGTACCGCAAGGGCTGAGAACCCGCAATATTAAGCAGTGTGTCATTGCTATAACAAAGGAGCATGATCCGCATGAAAGTGCGTGCAAGTGTCAAGAAAATCAGTCCTGATGATAAAATCGTCCGCCGCAAAGGACGTCTTTATGTTATCAACAAGCTAAAGCCGAAGCATAAACAGAGGCAAGGGTAGTTTAACCGTGGCAGCAAGAATCTCCGGAGTTACAATTCCAGCTGAAAAGCAAGTATGGGTGGCCTTGACGTATGTCTACGGCGTTGGCCCCGCTACTGCCCGTAACATCTTAAGCAAGGCGAACGTTGAACCGACGACTCGGGTTAAGAACCTGACTGATAGCGAAGTTTCTCGTATACAAGATGTTATTAGCGCCGATTTGATTGTAGAAGGTGAATTGCAGCGGATTGTCAGCGGCAACATTAAGCGACTGAAAGATATTAGCGCGTACCGCGGCCTACGGCACAAAGCTAACCTTCCTTCTCGGGGACAACGTACCAAGACCAACGCCCGAACCCGGCGCGGCAAGAAAACCACTGTTGGT
>Ga0210398_10007201_pt1 | contig 10136 bp, 8 predicted proteins | sample IncBWC4OmetaG_FD_161047 | JGI IMG/M metagenome (GOLD analysis project Ga0210398, IMG submission 161047) | Forest soil microbial communities from Barre Woods Harvard Forest LTER site, Petersham, Massachusetts, United States - Inc-BW-C-4-O | ecosystem: Environmental > Terrestrial > Soil >...
CATTACCTCCATGACTTGAGAACGAGTAACGTTGCCCAGGCCGCTGATTTCGATGTCGTCGCTCGATTCCACGCGAAAGCGCCAAGAATGCTCGCCGTAGTGGTAGACGGCGGTGACCGCAAGTCCGCACACCAGCACCACCAACGCGGCCAATGCGCCCCAAGTCAGGCGCGTGGCGGCCTTTTTGGGCAGCCCACCGCGACGGACAGAAACTCGTTTTTGTCCGCGCAGGAAGGGTGACTCGTCATCCACATCCAAGTCGAGCCGGTGCGCGTCGTCCAATTCCTGGCGCGAAGGTTCGTCGGCCTGTGGATACAACTCTTCCTGCGAGATGGTGGAACCAGACTTTCTCGCCATCAAAACAGGTCAGTTGTCGTCAGCGAATCGCGTGAGCGTGACTACTATAACGGCTTTTGCGGAGTTGGGATAGATGAAAAGTTGATGCTCCTTTTGCACAGTCGGATAGAGACATAAGACCATGTCGCCGACATCGTTTTCGATTGACCGGAGGGTGGTACCGGTTCATCATGGTCTGCCTCAAAGGTTCGGAGGAACGGCCTGGTCTCGGATTCGGCCTCCCACAGCGCAGTTCAAGAGGGATCGATGCGTAAAACAGCATTGTCGCTAGCGATCGCGATCAGCTTTGTTCTCATGACCACAAACGGAGTTTGGGCAGCCACCGAGCAGGTGCTCTATTCCTTCACCGACGGCAGCGATGGCGGGTATCCCATGGCCGGACTCATCTTCGACGCCGCCGGTAATCTTTACGGAACGACTTCCTCCGGCGGCGTTTATGACCAGGGAACTGTGTTCGAACTGAGCCAGTCCAACGGGACATGGACGGAAACTGTTCTTTACAGTTTTACTGGCGGCGCCGACGGTGGGTATCCAGCCTCAGGACTGCTGATCGACAAAGCAGGCAATCTTTACGGTACAACGCAGCGTGGCTGCGATGAGATGGGGTGCGTATTTGAACTGCGGCGGGGAAAGACCCGGTGGCAAGAATTCGTGCTCTATAGTTTCAGTGGTTCTAGCGGAAACCCTTCTGGTCTCACCATGGATAAGGCGGATCGTGTATTCGGAACAACAGAGCTCGGCGGCGACGGGGCAGGTACCATTTTCGGTATGCAGCATACCGAAACCGGCTGGCAAGAGTCCACGTTGTACAGCTTTAACGAAAACGGCGACGGCCCGCAAAACCCTCAGTCAGGCGTGGCCGTAGGCAGTCCAGAACACCTCTATGGAACTACGCCGAACGGAGGTTACGGGAGAGGTACAGTGTTCGAGTTGACGTACACCAAGAGAGGATGGCAGGAACAAATCATTTACAGTTTCGAGGGTGGCTACGACGGGAGCACCCCATACGGCGGGCTCGTACTTGATTCAGCCGGGAATCTCTACGGGACAACAAGTTCCGGCGGTGACTACAACCAAGGGACTGTCTTCGAGTTGTCTCGTTCGCAGCATGGCTGGACCAAAACCATAATTTATACCCCTAGTGCGCCTCCCTCCAATGCGGCGTTGACCTTCGATCAATTCGGCAATCTCTATGGCGAAACTTATGACACCATCTTCGAATTGAGTCCCGCGAACGGTGGGTGGAATGAAACCACGGTCCTTGAGTTTGATGGCACCGACGGGCAGTCCATCAACGGCGGCCTGATTTTCGACCAGGCTGGCAATATGTATGGCACTACACAGAACGGCGGCGGAGTCTTCAATGCCGGGGTGGTCTTTGAAATTACGCCTTAGGTGGTCGGCGCTGCGCTAAGCGTCCACGGGACTCTTGCTTTCGGTCCCCGGTTGTCCTACGCCGCTTTCTTGCGCTTGCTCCCACCCGCCTTGGCAATCTTCTCCACCTGCGCCAGATGGTTCAAATCATGCCCGGCGAACATGCGGACGAGGTGTGCCACCGTCTCCCTTCCGCGCTCCGAGTGCATGCCGTGGTTCTCCCAAAGATTCTTGGGCAGGGCTTTGAGCATGCGCAGATTGTTCTCGCGCAGCACGCGGAAGATTTCGAGCGAAACTTTGGTGTCGCACCCCGCATAGTCGAACGTCTCGGCCCACACGTCCTGATCAAAGGCCTGAATGGGGACGCCATCGCTGCCGATAATCAGCCGCATGCGCCAGCTGCCCACGATTTCCGCATCCACCAAATGCGCCAGAATCTCGGCAATCGACCACTTCCCCGGCTCGGGGCGCGTGGAGAGTTGCTTCTTGCTGAGGGGTTTGATGAGCTTGGCCAGCTTCTTGGCGGTTTCGCCTTGCACTTGGAGCGGCTCTTTGCCTTGCATGTAGCCAGTGATGCGTTGCGTGTACTGTTGTGGCGTTTCCTGCATGGGATCCTCCCGCGAGTCAGTTCGAACGCTATTTAGACCGTGCAGAAGTACGAAACGATTCGAGAAAAATATGCGGGAAGCTAGATCGGGTCCGCGCTGGGAGCCGCCGGTGGCCGGGGCATCACCATCTCGATTCGTGGCCGCGGGCTAACCACCGGGATTTGTATCCGTTGCAACTGCTCCTGAACCATCATCCGGGCTTGGCTAGCCGACACACGGGCGCAAGCGGCTTGCTGCTGTGCAAACCGAGTCTGCACGGAAGCCATGCGGACCTGGGCTATCTCCATCGCGGCTTGGGCGCGGTCGAACCGGGTCGAGGTCCTTCCCATTGCGACCTCGGCCATCGCCATCAGATGGTCGGCTTGCCCCGAAATGCGCTCAACGGCAACTCGTGCCTTGGATGCCAGGCAATTCCCGCCGATCCTGCTAACAAAATGATTGCCCATGAACAGTGCCAGTAAGCCTACCGCCATCCAGTATGTTGCTTTTTCGGAAGCCATGTTGTTGCTCCTCATCCGGTTATGGAGATTAGACTGGGGACCTTAAAAATCGTTATCTCCCGTGTTGCACAATGTTATGTACGGGTTGTGGCGCCGAAAGGTTTCCTAGAGCCCTGCCTACGTGGAAATCAACGGTTCCAAGGTCTTATTCGCCAGTTGGGCTAGGATCATCGGCCCCAACTGTGAGACGCTGCCCGCGCCCAGGGTAAGAATCATGTCGCCTTCGTGCGCAGCGGCAGCGGCAGCTTCCGCCGCCTCAGAGAACGACGCGATATAGCGAGCCGGCCGCTCACCCTCCTCTTCGATATGCCGGGCCAAGGCTTCGCCAGTAATTCCTTCAATGGGTGGTTCGCTGGCGGCGTAGATATCCAGAATCAACAGCGAGTCAGCATCACCAAACGCGGTGGCAAACTCTTTCATCAGATCCCGAGTGCGAGTGTAGCGATGCGGCTGGAAGATGACGTGAATCTTGCGAAATCCGCATTGCTTTGCGGCGGCCAGGGTCGCGCGAATCTCAGTTGGATGATGGCCATAATCGTCGATGACGCTGACGCCTGCCGCTTTGCCGCGAAGCTGGAAACGGCGATCCACGCCGCGAAAGTTTTCCAGGCCGGAGCGAATCTGATCGGTGGGAACGTCAAGGCCGATGCCCACGGCTATAGCGGCGGTAGCGTTCAAAACGTTGTGTAGGCCGGGGACCTGAAGCTGAAATTCCCCGAGCGCCTGACTCTTGTATGTGACCTTGAACTGACTGAGTGGCCGGGCGTTCCCGCTGATGGGAACGTTCTTTCCCAGGCTGACTTGGAAGTCGGAACCCCGACGAGTGCCGTAAGTGACCATGCGGCGGCGAATCTGAGGGAACAGCCGACGAAGAATCGGGTCATCATTGCAAACCACCACCATGCCATAGAAGGGCACGCGATCCATGAATTCCAGAAATGCCCGCTTCACATCGCCCATGTTGCGGTAGCAATCCATGTGCTCGCGGTCGATGTTGGTGATCACCGAAAGAATGGGCGACAACTTGAGAAATGACCGGTCGCTCTCATCGGCTTCCGCCACCAGATACTGCGATTTCCCCAGGCGAGCGTTCGATCCCATGGCATCCACGCGCCCGCCGACCACCACCGTGGGATCGAGGCCGCCGGCAGCCAGCACGGCGGCGACCATGGAAGTCGTCGTGGTCTTGCCGTGCATGCCGGCCACCGCGATGCCATATTTCAGCCGCATTAGCTCGGCGAGCATCTCAGCCCGCTGGATGACTGGAATATGAAGCTCCCGTGCCTGCCCGATCTCGGGATTCTCAGGCGAAATGGCGGAACTGGCGACAACCACTTCAGCTCCGGCAATGTTCTCCGCGCGATGTCCCTCGAATACCGTCGCACCGAGACCCACAAGTCGCTCGGTCACGGCGGAACTCTTGAGGTCAGAACCGGAAACTTTATAGCCGAGGTTCAGCAACACCTCGGCGATGCCGCTCATACCGATGCCGCCGATTCCGACGAAATGAATACGCTGGATTTTCGCGAACATAGATCAGACTTCTCGCCGCCAATAAACGCAGGTTAACGCGGATAACATCAGCGATTCTGGGCTATTGTGGAAACAGATGCAAGTGGAGCCACGCCGGAGACTACTTCGCGGCAACAGAGTGGGCGGCGCCGAGGTGTTCCAGCGCACGGTCAACTACCGCCTGCATTTCGCGCGCGTATTTCACTTCGCGCCCTTTGGCGAGAATCTTTCGCGCTTCCTCGGGAGCGTACCAGGTGGGGTTGCGCATGGGCTCATGAGACTCTTCGGTGCGCTCGACTTCCATGAGAAAGGCCTTCACCACGAACTCACGCACACCGGGCGTTTTCCAGAACACGCCTTTTGAGTGGATGTAAAGGTGAAAGTGACGAGGCTCGATGTGTCCGCGGACACCGGCTTCTTCCCAGGCTTCGCGCTCGGCCGCCTGACTGTGGGACAACGAAGGCTCGGGCGCACCCTTGGGAAACGTCCACTTATTGCCTCCATTGGTGTTGACCAATAGGAATTCAATGGACGACTCGTGCCGCCGGTAGCAGACGGCCGCTACTTGCAGCGGTAGAGCAAACCGAAGAAATCTAGGTGCCGCCAACTGCCAATCCTCCGCTGAAAGTCCCACCTTAGCCATCCTAACGGCAGAATATTTCAGGAGTATTAAATGCAGCAAAAAAGGTGCAGCCAGATCGTTACTGAAGTCCTTATCGGGAGGGCTCAGGAAGCTTAACAATCGGGTTGGGCACTTAAAAACAAGAGTTTAGCAAGAAGCCGCAACGGCTCCCCGGACACTGCCCAGCCGTACCCGAGTCTATATGGGATTTCGCACGTCCAATTGGAGTAGCATTTAGTTGATCAGGCAGTGATGTTTAGCCAACTCAATCCGACGACACCAAAAAAACCGGCGACGATTCTGGCGAGTTCCGTGGCGGTACATCTGCTGTTGCTGGCGTGGGTTCTACATAGTCCCGCACCGATCTTTATCTCTCCATCTTCCGTGATGCAAGGGGAGCATGGCACTGGTTTGCACTATCTGTATTTCCCCGGCAAGCCCGAGGTTTCAGAGGAACCGCCGCGACAGGCACACCTCACCTGGACTCGCCCATCGAAGGTAGCGAAGGCGCAACACAAGCAGCCTCCGGTCTCCAAGGTCGAGTCAGACACAGAGGTTGCTGCCGTTCTCGCACCCAATGAGCGGCCTGCCGGTTCTCTCTACGGATCGCTTTATTACGGCAAAGCTACTGGGCCCGAAGTTCGGCCTGCATTGCCTGTCGTTGCACGTGACCCGGCCATTGGTCCCGACTTGATGCATGAGATCGCCGGCGATGTGGTTGTCGAGGTGACGATTGATGAGCAGGGGAAAATCACTGAACTGAAGCTGACCCAGAGCCTGAGCCCTGCGATCGATCAATTGGTTCTGGCCGCAGTGGCTAAGTGGCAGTTCCTTCCGGCTACACGGAATGGCTCGCCCATTCCCTCCAAGCAAGACGTTTACTACCACTTTCCCCGCTAACGCTTGCTGTATCCCGCAGCTCGTTTGGCTGGGCGGTTGCCGTTGCCTTTTTCCGCGCCCACAGCTTCAAGCTGCACGATTTCCGCCGATGGCTGAGCCTGCACCTGCCGATCATTCCGGGCCTGCCGCCAATTTACCTTGGGCATCATCATCGAGGAATCGATCCGGTCGCGATACTTCAAAGCAATGTTCATCAGCGAATCGAGCAACGAATCGGAGAGCAAATGGGGTTGCAGGCCGAGTTCGATCAGCTTGGAGTGTTTCGCATTGTAGTAGTGCTCTTCCGCCTCGACGCGCGGATCAGGAATATGGTTGACTTCGACGGCAAGACCTAGCTTTTTGCCTTCCGACTGGACCATATGAGCTAAATCCATCACCGAGAACTGCTCGGTAAACTGGTTGAATACGCGGAACTCTCCCTTGCCAGCGGGATTCAGGCAGGCGATCTCAACGCAGCGTACGGTATCTCGAATGTCGAGGAACCCGCGGGTCTGTCCGCCCTTGCCATAAACCGTGAGTGGAGTCCCGATGGCGGCCTGCACGCAGAAACGATTTAGCACGGTGCCGAAGACCTCGTCGTAATCGAAGCGATTGATGAGACCTTCGTCCATTGCTACTTCATCGGTAGTGGTGCCATAGACCACTCCCTGGTTCAGATCGGTGGCGCGCAAGCCCCAGATCTTGCAGGTGAACATGATGTTGTGGCTGTCATGCACCTTGGATAAATGATAAAAAGATCCGGGCTGCTTGGGGTAAGGTACCGTGTCGGTGCGCCCGTTGTGCTCAATGGTGATGTAGCCTTCTTCGATGTCAATGTTGGGTGTGCCATATTCACCCATGGTTCCTAGCTTGATGAGGTGGCAATCAGGCCGGAACTCACGCAGAGCAAATAGCAAATTTAGCGTGCCGACGACGTTGTTAACCTGGGTGAACACCGCATGTTTGCGGTCGATCATGGAATAGGGAGCAGCTCGCTGTTCGGCGAAATGCACCACCGCATCCGGCTCGATGGCCTGGATGGTGGTGGAGAGAAAATCGTAATCCATCACGTCGCCGACAAAGAGATCGATCTGCTTGCCGGTGAGTTCCTGCCAAATCTTCAGGCGTTCGGAGAGCGGACGGATCGGGGTCAGGGATTGCACGCCTAGCTCAAAGTCCCACTGCCGGCGAATGAAGTTGTCAACGATGGAAACCGAGTGCCCCCGGTTCGACAAATAGAGTGCAGTGGCCCAACCGCAATAACCATCCCCGCCAAGTACAGCGATCCTCATTTCTTATCCTCCGCAGACCGAACCATGTTCATGAATTCCTCTATTGTATCGCAGTGGCCTGAATATCATGGGGTTCCGGCCGGAGAATTTTCGCTGCCAGAAGCCCGAGTCGGATGATTGGTGAGGACTAACTTGCCGCCGCTCTCGGCCAGTGTGTGAAGCTGTTCGCGGCCTACAAGGTTTTCAAAACGTGGGACGGCGGATTCCTTAGCCACGATGTAGGCGGTCTCCGGGCGCAGCCAAAGATCCCGGAATTGAGCATCGTTAATAAAGACATCCGGCACCCCGGGAGCGTATGCCCCATATTCGAGGTTCATGAATCGCCCGTTCAAGAGCAGAGCTGAGCGATTGGTGTAAAAGAAGATGGAAGAGAAGGTGTAGTAATGGTGATCCACGATCAGCGTGCCCGGCGGTGCTTTCTCGATTGCCTCCGCCAGCGGCCGAGAAGACAAGTAGGGATCGAAAGCCACCATCGCGACACGTGCTGCATGAAAGAAGAGGACCATCATTAATGCTGCGGAAATGGCCGCGCGTTGAGCCCCGGCTTTGAAAGTTCCTACCGCGCCCAGACAAAAAGCCAATACAGCTATGGTCAACGGCAGGCGAAGATAGGCAAACGATGCCAATGTCAGGTCCTCCATGTGTCCTAGCGACAATTTGTAGGCGCCCGGGTGCGCGCTTAGCGCGGACGAAATGTCGCCAGCGGCAGATGCACTGCGGCTGAGGAACAGGATCGCGATTCCGGCCAACGCGGCGCATCCCGCGATTACAGTTAGAACTCGCGTGCCCCATCGTATCCAAATGACATCTGTCGCCAGTGTGCAGCCCAGCAGCAGCGCCAGCGCCGGATAGCAAGGCATTGAGTAATATTCCTGCGTAGTAGAAAACGTGAAAAACACGAGGATGAAGCCAATCCAGCACAGGGCGAGCAGCCGGGTCCGGCCAGCGCGGTCAATCGGCTTGAACGACAGCTTCGCGATGGCAGGGAAGTACACACTCCAGGGAAAAAGCCAGAGCAGATGAAACAGCCAGAAGTAGAGCCGTGGCACAGTGTCGTAATCACGCGGATAGCGCAGATTCAAGAAACGCAGCAGTTGCTCGTTGATGAAAAAGAACCAGAGGAACCCGTGATATTCTCCTGGGCCGCTGTGCAGCGTGAAGGCGAAATACGGCGGGTTGCGCAGTGTGGCGAGAATGTGCCAGGGAGCCGCAATCGCGATCACAATCAATGCCCCGAGGAACGGGTGCAGCCTCTTCCAGACTTTGGCGGAGAATAGTTGTTGTGTGACGAAGAGGTAGATCAATCCAGCCGCGATGGGAAAGACGATCCCGATCAAACTCTTCAGCAACAGACCAAACCCTAAACTTGCCGCCAAAAGAAAAGCCCACCATCGCGGATGACATTCTTCCTCATCCAGCACACGCAGAAATGCCCACATGGCCAGCGCCACGGTGAAGGTGATCATCACATCGGGTATGAGAATGCGAGTGAAGAGGAAAATGCCAATGCACGTCGCCATGCACAGGCCGGCATAGAGTCCCGCACGTCTGCCAAATGCCCATACTCCAAAGGCCGCGGTCAGCCAGGCCAGGCCCATGACCGAGAGCGCGATGGGCATGCGCGCCGCCCAGTCGTACACGCCAAAGACTTTGTAGGAGAGCGCAATCGCCCAGTAGATCAGCGGCGCCTTTTCCATGTAGGCCACGCCGTCGAGCCGGGCCGTGACCCAATCCCCCGAGCTGAGCATGTTGCGTGCGATCTGGGCCTGCACGGCGTCCACGTCATCCATCAACGAGGGAGGCGAAACAATGCAACCCAGATAAACCGCTCCAGCTACCAGCAACACGCCTAGATATATGTGCCAGTTTTTTCCTGTATCCAGTCCTTCACCGCCGCGGGAGTCGCCGCCGTCTGAATTCGCCATTTTTTCGTCCACAGGAACAGAATCAGCAATCCCCATAATTGGTAGCCAAGATTTGCGCGCTTCGATAAATGCCGCTGCATGACGGCCTCGATCGCTGCGGCGTCAAACAGTCCTGCGTGCTCGGAAGCGCCCGCGGTTACGGTCTCGACGAGCAGGGAACGAAGCGGCCCGCGCAGCCATTCATGAGCGGGAATGTCGAAGCCGATTTTCTTTCTGCTCAGAACCGAGGGCGGGAGTTTGCCTTTCATCAATTCTTTAAGAATGAACTTTTGCCGCGAGCCGCGGACTTTGAGTGAAGCTGGCAGGGTTGCTGCGAATTCTACGATTCGATGGTCAAGAAAAGGCGGACGTACTTCCAGGGAATGAGCCATGCTCATGCGGTCTGTCTTGGTCAAGATATCGTCCGGCAAATAATACTTCTGATCGAACCATAAATACGGAGAGAGCCCATCCCCGGGGAGCAGATTACGCAATTCTTGCATCTTGCGATGCAGCGCCATGGGAAGTGGAGATGTTAGAAGTTGTTGTTTCGGCGCGTCTGCAAAAGTCCCGTTCCAATGGACATGCGCCCGCTCGGGCGGCATCTGGCAGCCTTCCAGAAATCGGCTGGCTTTGTACTCAAATCCAATCTTCTCATCGGAAACTGGCCAAAGGCCCAATCCCGCCGCCGCGAGCCGAAATCCCCAACTGGGCAGGCGTCGGGCACTTTGCGCCAACTGATTCGCGCGATGAGTGAGATATCCGGCGAACAACTCATCCGCGCCCTCGCCGCTGAGGCTAACGGTAGTCTTGGTCTTGCTCAGTTTTGATAGAAACCAGACGGGGAGGGCTCCGGCATCGGCGCTCGGCTCGTCGGAGTAGTACGCAAATTCCTCTATCGCACTTTGAAGGTCGCATTCCGGATTCAAATCGAGCTGTTCGTGGTCGGTTTGATAGAGGCTTGCGACTTCTTTGATATATGCGGTCTCATCAAAGCTGCGCCCACGGAAGGAAATGGAAAACGTCTTAAGCCGCGAACTGGATTCCGTGGCCGCGTAATGCAGAATCGTCGAAGAATCAATGCCTCC
>Ga0210398_10007203_pt1 | contig 10135 bp, 6 predicted proteins | sample IncBWC4OmetaG_FD_161047 | JGI IMG/M metagenome (GOLD analysis project Ga0210398, IMG submission 161047) | Forest soil microbial communities from Barre Woods Harvard Forest LTER site, Petersham, Massachusetts, United States - Inc-BW-C-4-O | ecosystem: Environmental > Terrestrial > Soil >...
GGCCGCGACAAGCTGACCATCTTTTATGATCGCGGCAGAGGCATCGCCGTGGTATGCATTGATTCCCAAGGTGTACAACGAAAAACTCCTGTCAGCACTCCAGCGACTCCGCGGCTGATCACTACGAAGATTCGGGCAGCGATTAAATCAGGCAGTCCTGGCCACAACCTTTCTTTCAATGTTCTCCACAACCATGTTTAGAACCCTGACTGCCTCACGACCTTCTTCCGCTGCAACCGGCGGTGCGGATCCCGACAGAATACTGTCGGCGAACTGAGAAATGATGATTTCGTGCGTGCTTCGAACTTTTCTGGTCGCGACTCGAATTGCGTTGGAAACAAACGCCCGCGTCAACTGGACAGACTCACTGAGCAAAGACAGGCCCACAGGAATCGGCTTCAACTCGGTACGTCGGTAGCGCACAACACTCATGCTTTCAAGATCCACCATTAAGAAACCGTTGTCGCCGAAAATCTCAACCTTCGCTGCCCATTCATCAGTGGTGTAAACCACGGTGGCGGAGCTGATCGCCTCATCCCCAATGAGATTAATTCGGTAATCCTCACATGAGGACCACGGATATTCATCCATGACTTTCAGCGTATCGACACTGACAGCGCGGATCTGGGGAATGAAGGCCAGTGTCATGTATACAATATGCGGGCCGGTTTCGCCTATCACTCCGCCGGGCAACCGGTGCGCCCAGTGTTCGGACCGCGAGGTCATGTAATTCGTGGGCGTGGAAAGGAAGATGCGCATTCCACGCACTTTTCCGATCGCGCCATTTGCCACCATGCGTCTTGCTTTCATGAAGGGTTCATAAAACAAGTCACTATGACCCACGCAAACTTTTACACCGTATTCGTTAGAGGCTCGCACAATCTCATCGCAGTCGGCGGAGGTGAGGGCCATTGGCTTTTCTATCAAAACATGACATCCGTGCCTCATAGCTTCGACCGCTAACCGAGTATGGCTCTGCGGTGGCGTACAAATATCCACCAGATCGGGCTTTTCGTTCCGCAGCATTTCTGCGACGTCACCGTAAGCGCTCGGAATTCCAAAGCGAACGGAGATGTCCCTCGCGGCCGCAAGGTTCAAATCGCAGACCGCAACCAACTCCGTTTTGTGCCTCAGCCGTTGGAAAGCGGGAATGTGCTTCTTCCCTGCGATCAAGCCGGAACCGATAATGGCAGCGCGAACTCTCGTCAATCAATCCTCCCAAACCGTAATTTCCGGAGCGAGAATCTGCTCGAAATCACCGTGATGCAAGACCTCCATTCAACAAGCTAACCTCCCACACGCCATTTCGGAGGAGACTACAGGTTTTACGCTCTTATCAATGAACTGTTCCATCCAGATTTCAAGTGTCAACAACTGCCAGATTTGCATTGACCAGTCCTGCGCGCCGTTTCGGTGTTGTTGGACGAGAGAGTGGATCGCCTCAGGCTGAAAAATACCGCGGTGCCTCAAGCGCGACGCGGAAAGCAATTCATCCACCATAGGCTTCAATTCGTGAGCGAGCCAATAGTCCACCGGCGCGCCAAAACCCGCCTTGGGCTGCTGCAAAACCTCAGCCGGCAGCATGTCGCCCATTGCCTTACGGAGTATGTGCTTGGTAGTCGGTCGAAACGTTCCATGAAGTTTCTCCCGCGGACTAACGCTCTGGGCTACGAACTCGGCAAGGCCACGGTCGAGGAAGGGCACCCGGACTTCAACCGAAGACGCCATACTCATTTTATCAGCGTAATTCAGATTCAAGCTTGTCATGAAAATCTTCGTATCTAGATATAGCATCTGATTCAAGAAATCCGCGTGATGCACCCGTTCGAAAAAAGTTCGATGGCGCTCATACGGGTCTTGGCCCTCGAGCCCCGCAGCAACCGCGGGCGTGAGAAGGGTCTTTTGCTGATTGGCATCCATGTAGGTGCAATTCATCAAAAATCGCTCGATCGGTGAGAGAGATCCGCTGCGAGCCATTTTCTTGGCGAGCCGCACAAATCCCTTCAATGGAGTCCCCCGAAAGCTCGGAGTGCGTGTTAGGAGAGGTTCGATAAACTCACTCCGAAGGAGTGCAGGAACTCTGCGGTACCTTTCTCCCAAGTAGTGCGCACAGTATTTTCGGTAACCGGCAAACAACTCATCTCCGCCTACCCCGGACAGCAAGACCGTCGTCTTCTTCCGGGCTTCGCGGCAAACGAGAAACGCGGCGATGATCGCTGGATCAGCCGTGGGCTCGTCCATGTGCCAGATGAGTTTGGGTAGCAACTCAGCCACATCGGGTTCCACCATAATAGTTTCGTGCTCGCACCCCAAGCTCTTTGCGAAACGTTCTGCCACCAATGGATCATCAAGAGTCCGTTCACCGACGCGGTACTTCTTGGGAAAAGTAATCGTATAGGTCCGCAATGGCTGGCTGGACAATCGCACCATGTTTGCGACTATGCTACTGGAATCGAGTCCCGCGCTGAGAAACGCACCGATGGGGACGTCGCTGATCATCTGCGATTTGACTGATCGACGAAAGTGCTCTCGAATCTCCTCGATCAAGTCAGGCTCGGAGCCTGGATACTGTACCTTTCCCGCTGGAAATTCCAAATCCCAGTACCTCGATATGGTCCACTCACCTTCTTGGAAGACGCCATAATGCCCCGCAGGAAGTTTGTGGATGCCACGAAAGATTGTGCTGGGATCAGGTACCCACAGCAGGGTCAAATACTGCTGCAAGGCAATCAGATCGATCTCGGCTTCGATTCCCGGGACCTGCAACAGCGCCTTGATTTCAGATGCGAATGCCAACTGGCGACCGTGCTGGACGTAGTAAAACGGCTTGACACCGAAATGATCGCGGGCAACAAACAATGTCGGCTTGGCACCACGAAGATCACAAATGGCAAACGCAAACATGCCATGCAGTCGCTTGACGCACTCCCGTCCTTCCTCCTCGTAGAGGTGAACAATCACTTCGGTGTCGCTTCTGGATGCAAAACGATGGCCTTTCGCTAATAATTCGTCCCGCAGCTCTAGAAAATTGTAGATCTCACCGTTGTAGGTGATCCACAGGGAAGCATCCTCATTCGACATCGGCATGTGGCCGGTCTTGGACAGATCGAGGATGGCTAGGCGTCGGCTAGCAAGACCCATGTAATAGTCGTCAGGAAATCTCTTTTCCCAAACCCCAGAGTCGTCCGGGCCGCGGTGCGCCTGGACTTGAATCATCCGCAACAACGTTGGGGTATCCCCACAATTTACGACTCCAGCGATTCCACACATTTTTGTCTCTCCAGGCCGCAAACATTCGGCTAAGCCGCCGGTTTACCCTTCTGACGCTCGAGCTCATAGATTTTTGCTTTGGTGTGGAACATCTGTACCGATTGGAAGGCACAGTAAATCAATCCCGGCACTCCATCCAGCAGTCCCCAGCGGAACAGGTACCGGTAAAGAAAAAGCAGCACCGGCGAACCGGGCACTCGATATAGCCACTTCTTTAGCCACCGCCTGCGCCGTGCTTGCGTACCTAACAAAGACGGCGGCAGCTCGCGACCTTGTTCTACGCCTTGTACCAAAACTCTCGATTCCCAATTCGAATATTCGTTGTGTTTTGCAATATACCGGAAAAGAGTTTCGACATTCTCATGGAGGAGCGGGTGTTTGAGGCTTCCTGTCTTGCCATCAACAACCACGTGTTCGTGAACTTCGATATCACCCATGGACTCGTTCTGGTCCTTCAGACGACACTCGAAATGACCTTTTCCGTTTCGGAACAGAGATAACTTCCAAAATCCGCTGTCGCCAAACCGAAGAGCCTTTCCAAGAAACATCAACTGGAGGAACACATAGTAGCCCTGGAATCCCGGATTCCGAATTGCCTGCTCCACTTCGCCAGCCAAGTCAGGACTTAAAACCTCGTCGGCATCCAGCAGTAAAACCCAATCGTTCTCGAACTGAAGCGAATCGAGTGCCCACTGCCGCTTCTTCGGCCAGCCCCCGTGGTAATGGAATTGCACCACTTTTGCACCGAAAGCGCGCGCTACTTCGATCGTTGAATCCGTGCTCTGTGAATCTACTACATACACTTCGGCGAAAAGTCGAATGGCTTCCAGACAACGTGCAAGATGTCGCGCCTCGTTTCGTGTCGGAATAACTACCGTGACGGGAATGGAATCGGAGTTTGCGGCGCGTGGGGATACTGTGCGAGTGTCAGGCATGTTTTGCATGTTTCAGTTTTACTTAATGACCGCGATCGACATCGGCAAGGCGTAAAATCCATTTCCGCACGCGCAGGAAGTTAGCTGCGGACATTATAAGACACGCACTCAGGTCGTCAAGGTAGCGGCCAATGGTGCCAATGGCGGCAGCGGTTTCGCAAACCTACTTGCCATAGGGGCGATTCGGTTTCCAGGAGAGCTTTTGGGTCAGTATGGGGGTGAAAAAGGGTTGACGAGGGGGCGTTTCTGAGCTGCAGAGGAACAGCACAGTGTGAGCGTCAGGTCAACCGCATTCTAGCCACCACGGCGGCTCTGTGGTGAAGTAGTTTCATGATCGAAGAACAAGAGGTAAGGCGGAAGAAAGAACGGCTGCGGCTGAAGCGAATCGAGAAGTATGGGGCGGGCATGAGAAACTCTCTAACTTACAGTTGGCGTTGTTGGAGGAAGAACCAGGCGTCAGCTAGGCAGGGGTAGAAGCCGGGAGTGACGTCCCCCGCTGAACGGCGAGACCAGCGAAGTGGTGATTCAGCGGAAAGGGAAACCCAAGAAACATCCTGGCCGTCAGACATTGCCACCGCACCTGCCGCGGGTGGAACAATTGATCGCTTGTCCGCCAGAACAGTCTATGTGCGGCGTTTGTGGTCAAGAGAAAGTGATTATCGGTTACGAGGAAAGTGAGCAGTTAGAGGTAGAGCCGGCCAAGTACTTCGTACAGGTGACCAAGCGGGAGAAGCGAGCCTCTGGTTGTGGTCGAGGTGGTGTGGTTACGGCGCCATTCGGGGAGCGGATCGAAAAGGGACTGGTGCTTGATCAGGTGGTGATCCAGACGCTGCTCAACAAGTCCAGCAGCCATCTTCCCCAGTACCGGCAGAGCTTGACGAGGAAGAAACCGGACTGGAGTTGAGCCAGGCGACGATGGATGGCTGGGTGATGTAGGTGGGGGAGCTGCTGATGCCAGTGGTGGGGCAATGATTCCGTAAACACGAACCAACCAATTTTCCACGCCTTATCCCGCTCTCCCACTTTCCAAAGGTGGGGGTAAGGTCCGGGACCGGCCCGCGTATTTGGAGGGGTTTCGCCTGCGCTTGCAGATTGACATCACTCTTGCGGATCTTAGAAGGTACTTGATTTTATGCAGTTCTGACACTATTGAGTCTGAAGCCGGGTTCAAAAGCGCGTAGGACCAGTCAACCATCAAGCTAAAGAGGTGGCTGGGGTGGATTAATTCACTTTTCCTGCTAAATGGCGGGGATCTTTCCGAACGCACCGCCCACCCTACATCGCCGGAGAGAGGAAGCTCGAGCCGAGGGGAGTGAGATGAAAGTTCACGACATCAGAGTTAAACAGCAGATCAGAAAAATGCTTTTGCTTCTCCTTCGAAAGCAGGTCATCCTTACGTTCGATGACGGGCCGCATCTGGACTATACGCCGGTCATCCTTGACGTGCTGCGTGATCACAAAATAAATGCGGTGTTTTTCGTAGTTGGAGAGCGTATGCAGATCGGCGGAGCAAGAGAGGTGATTCGACGCGCTTCGGCCGAAGGACATCTGATTGGGAATCATGGGTTTAGTCACGTGGATATGAGGAAGCTGTCCCCGGATCAGATAAGAACCGAGATTCTCAGAACAAGTGAACTGATCGCAGAATTTGAGCCCAGACATCCGCTGTTCCGACCACCCTATGGGGCGCTTAACTCGGATGTAGTTAAGATCGTAGCGGAGCTAGGATACGAAATGGTCCTTTGGAACGTGGACCCTCAGGACTGGAAACCACATCGGAAGCCCACGGCTTGGGTTGATGCGGCGGTCGACCAGATGCGAGCACGCCGGAAATCAATTTGCCTTTGCCACGATATCCAAAGAACGACTTTAGAAAGTTTGAACCTACTTGTTAGTCGTGTGAAAGGCATTCCGCGATTTCAATTTGTTCCATACCAGACAGGGATCGATGAAGCCAATTGACTACCAGTTTTCCAGACCCGTATTAAAAACACTCGAGGCCCGGCAGGGTCACTGAATCGTTTCTATCCTCGCCGAAGTCAAGCGAAGGCCGCACGCTTAGTGTGCTTTGCGGTTGCGTGGATCTCGAATGGGCATACCTCTTCCCAGCCTGAGCTGCACCCACCTGCGGGAATCTTCTCAGAGTTGCGGTCAGATTATGGTTGTGAAATCTAGGACGTGTGCTATTTTCAGTCGTCTTTCCTCGACCCATGACGCAGAAGAAATTGGCTTTAGCAGGTGGGTGTCCAGTCCGTCAGAGGCCGTGGCCTTGTTGGCCTCAAGCTAACGCGGAAACCGAAGCTTTGCTAATCGAGGCACTCAATTCGGGACGTTGGGCAATCAGCGGCGACAGATACCGGAAAACCTTGTTTCGAGAGGCGGTTTGCAGAGCTGCATGCACAACAACGTTCAGTTTTGCGGTTTTGCGTGCCAAAAACAAGGGGATCCTCGGCGCTCACTTTGGCGCTTCTTGCGCTCGAGATCGGGTTTGATGACGAGGTGTTGGTTCCCGGTCTCAGATGGGTCGCTTTCGCATCTGCGGTTTTGGCGGTCGGCGCGTTGCCAGGGCTGGTCGATATCGACACACCTCTTGCAAGCGCACGGCGCTACGCCTCGCGCGAACTGCGTCGGAACCTTCGGCGTGGTTGGTTGTTTTAGCGGAGTAGGCGCTCGTGAGGAAAACCCGAAATATCAGAGAATGCGCGACCGAGCAACGGCGATTGAGCGAGGCAACTGAATCAGCTGGAATTGAAGGTAGCGCGCAGCCCCAATAACGGGTATGCGATCTGTCGATCTAGCAAGGGGAAGCCGAAACACCCTCTGGAAAACTTATTATGTTTGGTACCTCTGCTCCAGAATTCAATCCCGACAAACTGCTACAGACCTGAGTTGGTGTCGCTGCATGTTGGGTCCCAAGCCAGGACCCAAGAGTAACAAGAGCCCATAATCGTGACCAAGCCGGGCTGTCTGGCTCGCGACGAAAGACTTCCTCCACATTGTCGATTCCAGTTGTGTCAAGCATTCCAGAATCGCGCACGGTGCGAAGACTTACCTCCATGACTTCGCGCAAGGGCCCCCGCAGCCATGCGGACATCGGAAGCACGAAGCCCCGTTTGGAAGATGACACAGGCAGTTTCTCATACACGTCAGCGCAGATGTTTCGCAACAGATGCTTCAAGGGGGCTCCCTTGGGCAGCAAGACATCTCCTGGCAGTCGAAACGCCCATTCAATCAAATCGCGGTCGAGAAAGGGAACACGAATTTCCAACGAGTTTGCCATTCCGAAAATGTCGCTGTCCCGCAGCAGAGTATTCTCCAGGTAGAATGCAGCATCCAGCCTGGCCACGGAGGACAACAGATCAGTTGGTATATAGCAACCCTCGTACTGGAGTTCCGGGACCTGAAAGTCTTCTGACAAACGTAGCGTTTGGCGATGAAAACCGAATGTCTCCAGCCCCGAGTCGGCGATCAAGCGACGCTGCCGGAAATACAACCCAATCAATCCTGGATTGACTTTAGCGATCTCGTGCGCTTTTCGCCTGACCGTATCGTTGGCGAACGCCGTAGCAAGCCAGGCAGCAGTAGTACGCACTGATTCTGGGAACGGAAGCAGCCAGGACAGAGCGTTGTAGATTCGGGGCACACGGTGAAACAGTTCGTAGCCTCCGAAAATCTCATCGGCACCTAGCCCAGAAAGCGAAACTGCAATCCCATGTTCACGGACCGCGCGAGACACAATGTAGGAGTTGAAGCCGTCCATCGACGGCTGATCCATGCATTCCAATGCTTTGCGGATCCAATTCAGAGCAGAACTGTCGCTCACCGGGCATTCGTGGTGACGCGCGCCGAAACGTTTCGCCGCGACGCTAGCCGCCACGACCTCGTTGTACTCAGGATGGTCTGGAAACGACACGGTAAATGCGTCGAGGTTGTGTTTCCCGGGGGTAAGTCCCAGCAATGCCGTAGAATCCAGCCCTGAACTCAGGAAAAGACCGACTTTTACATCGCTGAGCAGATGCCGGCGCACGGATTCCTGCAGGATTCCACGACCCTCTTCGGCAACATCTGTAAGACGACGCGCACGCTGTGACTCCTCTGGCAAGGGGAATTGCCAATATCTTCCTCCCGCCGTAACATTCCCACGATCATCCCGTTCCTGCCAGCAACCGCGAGGCAGCGAAAATATCCCCTCATAGATCGTGAGCGGTTCCTGAACGGCCCCGTATGCCAAATATCCAGCCAGCGCGCGACCGTCAATGCGAGAGTCCGGCAAACCACTTTGGAGCAAAGCTCGTACTTCGGAAGCGAAAACAAACCAACTATCCGCTTTTGCCGCATAGTACAGCGGCTTGATTCCCATGGGATCACGCGCAATCACCAGGCGTGAGCGACGAGCATCCCACAAGGCGAAGGCGAACATTCCTCGAAGACGTGTCAAACATTCGGTTCCCCAGCGCTCATAAGCGCGCATGAGGACCTCTGTGTCGCTGTGTCCCTGGAATTCAAGACCCTCGGTCTTCAGCACATCGCGCAGCGCCGGAGCGTTATAGATCTCACCGTTGTAAACAAGAACGTCACCGGTAGCTCGGTTAACCATCGGCTGGTGGCCCAGAGGAGACAAATCTTGGATAGCCAGACGCCGGTTTCCCAACCCAACCGTTCCACCGCGGACAGGTATCAACCTCAAACCGCCGTCGTCAGGACCGCGGTGCAACTGTGCGTCGAGCATTGATCGCAGAGGCCCATCTACCTGCCCACGTGACCGTGCTCCCACGATTCCAGCAATCCCGCACATTCGATCAGTCCTCGACGACATCTCCTACGATAGCGGTGAGCACACTGGTTGTACAAGGCCAGAATCTGATTAGTTAATGACGCCATTCTGTGAATCAACGACGTAGATGTGTGCACACAAGGTGCGGCTCCAAACGACGCCCCCGGGATGTTCGGTTTCGTTCTACGGCGCAACTAATGACGGTAATCGGGATGCCGTTCGCCGATCCATTTGGGACAGCAGCAGCAATTCTGTGGTATTTCATCATGTAGTAACGACTTGTAGCAGATATCGGGAGAAGACGATCATGCAGGCTGACCTCTGAGAACACCGGGTCGAGGACATTCTCTTTGCGTCCTGAGCCAGTGTCCGAGCGTGACGAGTGCCCATATCCGCGACCACGCAGGCCCATTCGGCTCATCTTGAAATAGCTTGCGCACGAGATTGATCCCGGCGTGGTCAAGGAGTCCAGAACTGCACAAGAAACGCAGATTCTCTTCCATCAAGTCGCGGAGGGGGCCTTGCAGCCATGCGGCGAACGGTAGCACAAATCCGCGCTTAGCTTGCTTCAGCTGCGATTTAGTGTACAGGTCAGCACCGATCTTCCGCAGTAGGTGCTTCAATGGAGCCCTCTTCGGGAGCAGCACGTTGCCTGGGAAGCGAAATGCCCACTCCACAAGATCGCGATCAAGGAAAGGTACACGGATCTCAAGGGAGTTCGCCATACCGAAGACATCACTGTCACGGAGTAAGACATTTTGAAGATAAAAAGCTGCATCTAGTCTGCCTACCGACGCTATGTGGTCGGCGGGAAGGTAACAATCCTCATAACGCAAGTCTCGGACCTGAAAATCTTCCGACAAGTCGAGATCCTTTGGGTTCAGCCCGAACGCGCCGAGGTTAAAGTCCGACACCAGCCTGCGATAATGGAAGTAAATTCCAATTAGCCCTGGATCGGCCGCCACAATCTCGTTAGCTTTGCGCGCGGCGACCCGACTTGCGAATACGGTCGCTAGCTTTGACGCAGCTAAGCGCATTCGCAGCGGCAGTGGATTGATCCATGACATCATGTCGTAGGTGCGCGGTACACGGCGGAACAGGTTGTAGCCGCCGAAGACCTCGTCTCCGCCGAGACCGGACAATGCCACAACAATGC
>Ga0210398_10007204_pt1 | contig 10133 bp, 14 predicted proteins | sample IncBWC4OmetaG_FD_161047 | JGI IMG/M metagenome (GOLD analysis project Ga0210398, IMG submission 161047) | Forest soil microbial communities from Barre Woods Harvard Forest LTER site, Petersham, Massachusetts, United States - Inc-BW-C-4-O | ecosystem: Environmental > Terrestrial > Soil >...
ATGGGACAATCACCGGGCACCTCGTCTCGCCCTGCCCTTGAAGCTCAGTACCGCGTTTGACTTCAGCAGCGAGTCGTGGGCTTCAAATGTTTCCATCTTCTAGCCGCGCGGCTCAGGAGAACTCGGCCTTGCGCCACGTTCGAAGGTTGCCCGCGTAGAGCACAATACAAAAGAGGTTCGCTGGAATCAAACCCAGTTGCCCCGTTCTTAACCCGATGACGCAAATGATCAGGCTGTTGACTGCCGCCAGCACCCAGCCCGTCCAGCATCTTCGCCCTATCAGGATCGTCGAAAAAACAGTGAACACACAAGACAAGCAATCAAGCCGCCACACAAGCGAAAGCACTTCTAATCTCATATCTTCTATCTTCACTCGGAACGACAGGCTCGTCCCGATATCCATGAGGTGAGACGTAACCGTGGTAACTTGGCCCTTCCCGTGAGGCTGGGTGTTCCCTTTTGAGCATAGCCGCGCGGCTAAGAAAGTCGCCGTGTTCGCGGATCCCGCTCGCGCCACGTCTCGAATGCGCCGATAACCGGAAGCTGACGGCTGCCTTCCGGATGCTATATTGTTCGCGAGGAGCGAAGCGTGCCCCCTGACAAATTCCGTGTAGCCCTGGTCCAAATGTCGTGCGGCCCCGACCCAGAGCAGAATCTCCAAAAGGCTCTGGAACGCGTCTCCGATGCCGCCGGACGAGGCGCCCAGGTAGTCTGCCTCCCCGAGCTATTCCAGACACAGTATTTCTGCCAGCGCGAAGATCACTCCCTCTTCGATCTAGCCGAACCAATTCCCGGCCCGAGCAGCGAAAAGCTGGCCGCCGCCGCCCGCCAGCACGGCGTAGTACTGATCGCTTCGCTCTTCGAGAAGCGCGCCCCCGGCGTCTACCACAACACCGCCGCCATTTTCGATTCCAACGGCTCTCTCAGCGGCCTCTACCGCAAGATGCACATCCCCGACGACCCGCTCTACTACGAAAAGTTTTATTTCACTCCCGGCGATCTGGGCTTCCGCGCCCTCGATACCACAGTCGGCCGCCTCGGCACTCTAGTCTGCTGGGACCAGTGGTTTCCCGAAGGCGCCCGCCTCACCGCGCTGCAAGGCGCGTCGGTCCTCTTCTATCCCACAGCGATCGGCTGGCATCCCTCCGAGAAAGCCGAGTTCGGCACAGCCCAGCACGACGCCTGGCGCACCATTCAGCGCGCCCACGCCATCGCCAACGGAGTCTACGTAGCAGTAGTCAACCGCGTAGGCTTCGAAACCGGCAACATCCGCGGCAAGTCCACCCCCGGCCACGGACTGGAATTCTGGGGTGCGTCGTTCTTCTGCGATCCCTTCGGCCGCGTCCTGGCCGAAGCCTCGCACGACCGCGAAGAAATCCTGATAGGCGACGTCGACCTGAAAGCCCTCGAAGACATCCGCCGCAACTGGCCCTTCCTCCGCGACCGCAGAATCGACGCCTACGCGCCGATCTCCAACCGGCTGCTGGACGGACGGTAAGATTGGGTCAATGAGTCTAATCGCCTGTACAACAGGCAGGTAAACTGACGGACTTTCCCTAATTACACATTACTCGGTCCGGTGTCTTCCTGCACTGCCACGAGCGAGGTTTGGATCTATTGCCGAGTAGTGGATGCCCGACGCTGCGGAACTCAACGGCTCGTCTCTCGGCTGCGGCGTAGATCTGGGTCTTGATGTCAGGCCGCAGCCAGGTTTGTGACCACGCGAGCTGCGTTTTCTCACCGCACAGCAGCACGTCGCCCCGTTCGTCTGGTGGAATGGATGTACGGCTCGCGAGCTGGCACTCAATTACTTCGCTGACGTTCCAGAGGCTAGCGCTCAAGTGAGGCAGAAACACGTCCCCTTGCACGTGCGCCACAAGCATGTCCTGGTTCTTGGGCCTGCATCCGATAGCAATGATCAGCAGGAGAGCGGCTGCACAGTATCTAAGAGGCGAGCCGGAGTTCTTCATCCTGCTGGGATTCTAGCTTCGGGGGGTGGCTATTGCAAAATGCCTATTACACCGATTGGGCAAGAATCCGTTCCGCCAAGATCAATGTCAGGCGCAGGATTCGATGCACGATTTTTCATCCGGTGCAATAAACTACCTCCATGCCCCGATCCACACATTCAAGTAATACTTTAAGTGCTCCCCCGGCAACCCTCCACTTTCGCATGCCCGCCGAGTGGGAGCCCCACGCCGCCACTTGGCTAGCCTGGCCCCACTACCACGGCGATTGGCCCGGAAAGTTCGAGCCCATCCCCTGGGTCTACACCGAAATCATCCGCAATCTAGCTCGCCACGAGCGCGTCGATCTGATAGTCAACGACGCCGGAGCCGAACGCCAGATCCGCAAGCTGTTAGACCAAGCCAACGCGCCCATAAAAAACGTCCGCTTCCACCGCTGGCCCACAAATCGGTCGTGGCTCCGCGACTCCGGCTGCATCTTCGTAACACAAAGCCTGGAACAAAAGGATCGGGAAGGGCACGACTTCAGCTCTGAGCCTGCCCTGAGCAAGCGAAGCGCGCCGAAGGGTGCCGCTAAAGACAGGAAAAAGACGCGGGCTTTAGCCCCTGAGGGTTGCCTCCAAGCCACAAACTTCCGCTTCAACGCCTGGGCCAAATACTCGAACTACCGCGAAGACGAAAAAATCGGCGCCCAAATGGCAACCACCACCGAAGCCGAAGAAATCCGCCCCAAGCACCGCAACACCCGCATAGTCCTAGAAGGCGGCTCGATCGACGTCAACGGCGAAGGCACCCTCCTAACCACCGAAGAATGCCTGCTCAGCAAAGTCCAGCAACGCAACCCAGGCACGTCCCGCGAAGATTACGAAACCATCTTCGCCAACTACCTCGGAGCCCCGCACGTAATCTGGCTAGGCAAAGGCATCGTCGGCGACGACACTCATGGCCACGTCGACGACCTCACTCGCTTCGTAAGCCGCGACACAGTCGTCACCATGGTCGAGCCCAATTCCAAAGACGCAAATCACAAACCGCTCCGCGATAATCTGCGCCGCCTGCAATCCGCGACCGACCAGAATGGCAAGCCGCTGAACATAGTCGAGCTACCCATGCCCGCTCCCGTAATCTTCGAGCACCGCCGCCTCCCCGCCAGCTACGCAAATTTCTACATCGCAAACGGTGTCGTGCTCGCCCCAGTCTTCAACGACCCAAACGATCGCATCGCCCTGAACACGCTATCAGCGCTATTTCCCACGCGAGAAGTAGTACCGATTTTCTCCGGCGACCTGGTCTGGGGACTCGGCACCATGCACTGCATGACCCAACAACAACCCGCACCCTAACCCACTCCGCTTCCGCGAATTTCTTTCAGGCGCAAATACATGACGCCGATCAGGAAGCCTTTTTTCAAGTCAACCCTTTGGTGAATAATTGAATCGTACTTCTCGGCATGAACTGACTGGGTCAAATCTTGCATTCAAGGACAAATTAAATGAGCAAGTTTACCTTTCTTGTGTTAGCTGCTGTCGTTGCAATCGGCTTCACCATCGCCGCGCCCCGAAGCCAGGCTCAAGTAGCCGTCGAAGTCGGACCGGCACCGGTATGTCCCTACGGCTACTACGACGTCCCACCCTACGACTGCGCTCCCTACGGCTATTACGGCCCGGAGTGGTTCAGCGGCGGCGTCTTCATCGGCGTTGGCCCCTGGTTCCACGGTCCAGAGGGTTTTCACGGCCACGTCAATAATCATTTCCATCCCGACCACGGATACGCCGGCCCGCATCCCGCTCGCGGCGAGCACGCCGTCAGGCCCGTCGACCACATCGAACACTTCAAAGGCAACGAAGTGCGCGACGGCCACGGCCACCCCGTAGGCAGAAAATAAGCTCTGAGAATTGAGGTCGACTTAAAGTGGGGGCCCACTTCTCGCGTTCTGTTGCTAGAAGTGGGACTCCACTATTTGCCTACTCCTCGTTGTTCTCATCCACAATAAGGAAAAGGCGCAGCCAGTAGGCCACGCCTCGGAAACGCTCCTCTGCAATCACCACACCATAGCCCCTTAGGAGCCGCATTCATAAGTCCGGACGCAAGTCCGAGCCGCCGGCGCGACAAGGAACCGAGTCCCGCAGGGACGGTACCGACACTACAGTGCTTTTCATCGGTTCGGAGCGGCAAGAGCTTTAGGTGAGAGCTGACAGCTACTTCCGATACTGCGTAGGCGACGGGCCTTTTTCCAAAGTCTCGCGATCCCAGATCCAGCCCTCACGCGTGTAGCTGGCAAGTTCGAAATCCTGCGTAAGTTCCAGCGCGTCCACAGGACACGCATCCTCGCACAGGCCGCAGAACATGCAGCGGCTCAGGTCGTAGGTGAAGTTGGTGAGTTCCTTGCGGCGGGTCTGCTCGTTGCGCGCGCTCGAGACCACGATCAGATTCTCCGGGCAGGCCAGGGCGCACAGATCGCAGGCAATGCACATGGTCTCGTCGGTATCAGGATTCACGTTCAGCCGCGGCGCGCCCCGGTAGCGCTCCGCCACCTGCGGCCGCTCCATGGGATATTGCTCAGTATAGATTTCCTTCGGATCCTGATAGCGGAACGTGACCTTCAACCCCTGCAGAAGGTCAATCAGAAAAACTTTGCGGAACAGGCTCTGCATCCCCATGACGCGCCTAGCATAACAGGTGCCGGCGGTCAGTGGCCAGTAGTCAGTGGTCAGAGATGAGAATGCTGATGTGTGGACAGCCGCCCCCGGCTGTCCAGTCGAACGCAGCTCGATGGTATTTGCATGGAGCGGCGCCTTCAGCGCTCCGTCAAAGATCTCGTTCCACAACAGGCTTTACCCGCTGCGGCACGTGTACCGTTTTTTCTACGGAAACAAGGCCGGGAACTTTTTGCGGCCGCTCTTCGTACCTACATCAAGAGGATGTTATGCGAGCCTATCTCGCCAACTTGACGCCCCGAACCCGCATGTTGCTGGCCGTACCCGCACTCGCAATCGCCTACGTCGTCGTAACCATCGCAGTGCCAGCAGCCATTCGAGCCGTGGTCCCCGACCTGGTGCGCTCCTTGCTAAGCCTGATGTAAATTGGCTGGCAGCTCGGACCTGATCGCCTGCCAAACACACTCGTGCGGCCATCGAATGGCACAGAGTCAGTGATACCCTGCTCCGTGGAGCTCTCCGTGTCACCTCAAGACTTAACCGCCAGCTTAACAATAAAAGACGAACTCTGGATGGAGGAGGCTCTGCGCTCCGCCCAGCGCGCCCTCGAAGCCGGCGAAGTTCCAGTAGGCGCAGTCGTCGTATGCGGAGAGCGCATAGTCGGCCGCGGCTGGAATCGCAACCTCACCGACCACGACCCCACAGCCCATGCCGAGATCGTTGCCTTGCGCGAAGCCGGTGCAACTCTCGGTAACCATCGCCTGGCCGGCTGCGATCTGTTTGCTACAATTGAACCGTGCCCGATGTGCGCCGGAGCCTTGGTGCACGCCCGGATCAAGCGCCTGGTATACGGCGCCGACGATCCCAAAGCGGGCGCTGTGCACTCAGTAATGCAGGTGCTCAATCACCCGCAACTGAACCACAAAATAGAAGTTCGCAGCGGGATATTGGCAGGCCGCAGCGCAGAACTACTGCAAACGTTCTTTAAAAGCCGCAGATAGTTGTTGGGGTTATTGGCAACTGACCACTGGCAACTGGCCACTGCTTCTCGGAGAGATGCGTGAGTGGTTGAAACGATCCGCCTCGAAAGCGGACATACCTTAACGGGTATCGGGGGTTCGAATCCCTCTCTCTCCGCCATATTTTTTGTTGTCTGGCACTTGCGAGTCGGTGATGCCTACGCTGACACCAGAATCAGTGAAGGGTGCCGATAGCCCATCGCGACGTCAACCTCACCCACCGCCAACACTGGTTACTGAAGTCACCACACCTACTCACGCCCTGGGCCTGAACTTCGGTTTGCAACAAACATTGCGATTCCGGGTTTTAATGAATACGCCCGCGGAGTGCGGGCAGACGGGGAGATATTGCCGTTTTGGGGCCCCGGCACAAGGAGAAACAACTATGTCTCTTCGTTCAAAATTTCGCAATCTGTTTGCTGCTGCTCTGATCATGCTGCCGATGCTTGCGCTGCCCACCGCCCAGGCACAAATTGGAATCGGCGTCGCTATCAACATCCGCGTTGCGCCTCCCGTTTTGCCAGTGTATGAGCAGCCACCGCTGCCGGCGCCGGGTTATCTCTGGACTCCCGGCTACTGGTCGTACGGCGACGCGGGCTACTTCTGGGTTCCGGGCGTGTGGGCACAACCTCCCGTGGCCGGTCTTCTTTGGACCCCCGGCTACTGGGGCTATGAAGGCGGAGTATACGGCTGGCACGGCGGATACTGGGGACCGCATGTTGGGTTCTACGGTGGCGTTAACTATGGCTTCGGCTTCGGCGGCGTCGGCTTTGTTGGCGGCGAGTGGCGCGGTGGAGTTTTCGCCTATAACAGCGCCGTTGCAAACTTCGGAAGCGTGCATGTCACCAATGTGTATGAGAACCGGACCATCGTGACGGAAAACACCGTCGTGAACGTTAACCACGTGAGCTTCAATGGTGGCGAGGGCATTCAGGTGCACGCGTCGGCTATGGAGATGCAGGCGGCCAACGAGCACCACTTCGAGGCCACTGCCGACCAGGTGCAGCATGAACACTTTGCCTCTCAGGACCGCGCGCAGCTGGCGTCAGTGAATCAAGGGCGTCCGGCGACCATGGCGAGCGCGAACGTAAACGCGTATCACCAGGTGGCGCAGCAACACGCGCAATCGCAACCCATCTCGGCGGCAGATCGCTCAGTGGGGCGTGACTACAATCCCAATACTCGCGAAGCCAACCAGGACCAGCGCATCGCCAACGGCTTGCGCAGCGGCCAGATGACTTCCGGCGAGGCGGCCCGCGCCGAGCAAACGCAATCCAACATTGACCGGCAAGTGCACGACGATCGTGAAGCGAACGGTGGCAAGCTCACGGGTGCGGAGCGTCAACAGATCAACGGCGAGCAAAATGCCGCGAGCCGCCAGATCTACGACGAAAAGCACAACGGGAACACCGTGACGCCGAACGAAGTCGACAACCGGGAAGCCAACCAGCAGCAGCGCACGGCCGAAGGCCTGCGCAGCGGCCAGATGACTTCCGGTGAAGCGGCCAGGACGAATGAGAATCAGGCTGCGGTCGCCCAGCAGGTTCACGACGAACGCACGGCCAACGGCGGCGCCTTGACCAAGCAAGAGAAGCAACAAGCCAACAAGGAAGAAAACAAAAACAGCAAGCAGATCTACAACGAGAAGCACAACAACAACAAGACGAAACCTGCCAAGGAGCGCAACTGATAAACCAGCAGGCGCGATAAATTAAGTTGGAACGGCCGCCAATGCAGGCGGCCGTTTCCATTTTGTGTCCGTCGTCGATCCTGGCCTGGTCATTCCAAAGGTTCGAAGTGCGGTGACTCGACGCCAAGGGCCGTCAGCGCCTCGTCCACGGTGCGAACGACATGCAGCAGAGGCCGGCTGGACTCTCCGGCAATCTGGAACATGCGCATCAATCCGTATCCATCCGTCACTGGGACTACGATAAACCTGGGATGGTCGATCAGACCCGGAGTGATTGGTTTGCGCATCGCCAGTCTGCGCAGGAAGTCGGCAGCCACAGCGAAGTGGGTAGCGGCTGAAAAGTCCCAGATGCCTGCATGGGCGCCGGTGGCAATCCAATTTCTGCCGAGAGCATCGTGGTATTCCGCGGCAGCGTCATTCGTGAGTTCACCCTCGAAGCGGGCCAGCAGGATGTTATGGACCGGGTCGAACTCGAATCGGTACGACATGGCACTAATTCTACGCGGTTCTTTTGGTGAGTTGCCGGCGTAGCATCGCGATCGCACGCTTCGACCCGGACCCGACCGAGTTCTCTTGGTTCGACGCGATAATTCAAGACATCAACGGGGCACACGACCACGAACCGCGGCGATGGCTTCGTGCAAGCTGTCAAAGATGCGGTCAGGACCGATGACTTCGGTCAGGTGATGACGGTCAAGATCAGGCTTTAGGTCCGATTGCACGTGAGCAAACACGAGACCCGTACCTTGCGCGGCGAGGTCCTTCTGGAGTTCACACACAACCCGCGCCGCAGTGAAGTCCACGTGTGTGATGGCCCCGGCATCAACGATCAACCAATGCACTGGTGAGCGCGCCGAAGCGGTCAGCATCCGCGTTTCCTCGAAAAAACGATTGGCGTTGGCGTAATAGAGCGGTGCGCTGAACCGATAGAGGATGAGACCGGGCTCGGTAATCACACCGGGAGCGACCGGATCCAATCGCCACATGCCTTCATCAGTCTGTTCGAGCACTGCGGTGTGCGGACGGTAGCTTTGGTGGACGATGCGCAGCAGCGACAAGCACATCGCCAGGAGAATGCCCTGCTCCACGCCGACAAAAACTACAACCGCCGCCGTTACGATCGCCAGCATGTATTCACCGGGGCTCTCGCGGCGTAGGGCGCGTAACGAATGCAGATCGATGAGACGCATCGCGATCGTGAACACGACCGCGCCCAGAACACACCGAGGAAGAAACTGAAGCGGACCGGTAAGGAAAAGAAGAACTAAAACGACGACGCCAGCCGTGGCGAGGTGCGCCATCTGGTTGGTGCCCCCTGATCTTTCGACCATGGCGGTCTGGGTAGGACTCCCATTCACAACAAAGGTGCCGCTGAAAGCTGCAGCGGCATTGGCGGCAGCGAGGCCGACAAGGTCGGCGTTTTCGTCGAGTTCCTGATGGTGGCGGGTAGCGTAGGCGCGCGATGTGGCCGCACTCTGCGCAGCGATCATGAGTAAACACGATCCGGCAACGGGAACAAGAGTTTTCACGTCTCTCCAGCTCAGATCAGGCAACCCTAAATGCGGCAAGCCCGCGGGCACGGGGCCGAGAACGGCGACCCCTCGCTGGGACCAGTGGAAGACGGCGCTCGCCGCGACTGTCCCAGCAACTGCAAAGAGAGTACCGGGAAACTTCGGGGCGACGCGATAGCAAAGCACGATGGCGGCTACAACTGCTAGTGAAATCTCCGTCGTTAGCAAATGAACGTGTGGCAGCGATCGAATCACTTCGAGGATCTGACCGGGGGTGCGGCGGCTGTGGACGTTGATGCCAAGCATTTCACCAAGCACAGCGACGCCGACTTGAAAACCGACGCCAACGAGGAAGCCCAGGAGAACCGTCCGAGACAGGAAATCTGCAAAAAAGCCAAGCTTCAGAAGGCGAGCAAGGAGAAGGAAGATCGCGGTCAACAGGGCCACTAAGCCCGCGAGTGCGACGTATCTGGGGCTGGCTATTGGAGCCAACCCAGTGAGACTGCTCGCAAGTATGGCCGCAGTCGCAGAATCGGCAGCCACGACAAGATAGCGCGAAGAACCGAAGATGGAGAACGCAACCAGCGGAAGCAGAAGCGTGTAGAGGCCAGTGATGACCGGCGTACCAGCAATTTTGGTATAGCCGAGCGACTGCGGGATGTTCAAGGCGGCAAGCGTAAATCCCGCGAGGAGGTTCTTCGGTACCTCCGACCACCGAAAAGGCCGCAACCCTTGGAGGATAGAAAAGCGATTTGCGATGCGATTGCCTCCCTTGAATCGGAATTATTCAGCGCAGATTATGGCCGATATCCGTCGCTTTTCCACTGCTTAAAAAGATCCAACTGCTGAGCGCTCCAGTAAGGACCGCCGGGAGGCATGGATTGGTTTTTCAGGGTGTCCTCGACCGCTCGAGCATTGCCGTGATCGTTTGAAGCATCCGACATATAGGTGTAGTTGTCGAGCAGAATGTCGTGTTTGCTCATGTGGTCGATATCAATCTGTCTGAACAGCGGTTTTATATCCTTCTCGAAGGAAACTGGCATTTTTTATCTCCCTCCTTAAACTGGCTTCGCACTGCGACGCTTTGCTGCAGACGTCTGGCCGCGAGGCATTGCATCAGGCGCGTGCCAACAAAGCCCGGGGGTTGCATCCCCTGCTATTAAGCCAGACTTGGGGTGAAAAATCTATTGGATGACGGTCGGATTAGTGCTGACAGCGTGTGTGTCGACGCTCTACGTCGCAGTCCCTACGGCTTGGGGTCTGGCGGACTTGCGGGAGAATTCGGACGT
>Ga0210398_10007205_pt1 | contig 10132 bp, 7 predicted proteins | sample IncBWC4OmetaG_FD_161047 | JGI IMG/M metagenome (GOLD analysis project Ga0210398, IMG submission 161047) | Forest soil microbial communities from Barre Woods Harvard Forest LTER site, Petersham, Massachusetts, United States - Inc-BW-C-4-O | ecosystem: Environmental > Terrestrial > Soil >...
TGATGCCATCAGGGGCCCGCTCGAGGTCCGCTACGCGACCGGCGACGAGGAGTACCTGACCTTCGCCGGAGACACCGAGCATCCCGCGCCCGGCGAGGTGATCTTCGCCGACCAGGCCGGGCAGGCCCACGCCCGGCGCTGGACGAACCGCCAGAGCGGCCGCTCCGCGGTCCGCGACACCACCAGCACCGCCCTGATCGTGGCCGAAGCCCTGCACGACTCCGCGTCCACGGACGTCCCCGGCCTCATCGCGGCCCTGGCCGCCGAACTCCAAGCCCTAAAACCGCAAACCGCCATCCTGACCGCCGTCGCCCCCCGCTTCACCCCAGAAGCACCGGTGTGTCAGCCGTGACGCCAGGCGACCCACCCGTCGACCGGGTCGGTGAGCACCACCCGCCACCCGGCCGGCGCATGCGGCCAGGTCGCCGCCACGGGCTCCCCGGCCGACCAGGCCACCTCGACCACGGTCGCGCCGGCCGGCGGGCCCTGGGACCAGGGGTGGAAGAACTGCAGCGGCGCCCACCAGACCTCGTAGGCCTGCGGCATCCAGGTCATCCAGGACAGCCCGGTGCCGATGGCCAGGTGCTGTCCCGGCCGCAGCCCGGTCCCGCTCACGATGGCGGTGACGTTGCGCTCCTGGGCGGGCGTGTCGGCCTGCGAGATGTGGCTGGTCATCTGCAGCGAGGCGACCAGGCTGACCGCCCCGAGCCCGGCAAGCAAGACACCATGCCAGAGGCGACCCCAATGCGACGCGACTACCGCGACCAGGCAAGCCGCCCCCAGCAGCACGAACGCCACCGCCGTGGCCAGCAGCACGCTGGCGTGCGTCCAGTTTTGGGTTAGCACCGCGGGTTCGGCGAACACGAACGCCGCGCCGAACCCCAACGTGGGCACCGACGAGCCCGCGTACACGCTGACCACGATCGCGGCCAGCAGCGTGGGCGCCACCACGCAGCCCGCGCCGATCAGTACCTGGCGCGGCGCGGCCCGCAGCAGCACCGCGGCGCCGACCAGGAAGAACGCCACCACCAGGCCGTCCAGGTAGCGCCCGGAGGCCCACGCCTGCGGCTGGGTCGGGGGCAGCGCGGCGGGCGAGGTAATCGCGGTGACCAGCGTCACCCCGGCCGCGAGCGCGGCCATGATCCGCACCTCGTCCCGGACGGAACGCCGGAAAACCACAAACACCGCAAAAGCCAGGCCGAGCCCGCTCACCCCCCAGCCGTCCAGCACGAACCGCCACAGCTGCCCCACAGCCATCTCCAGCACGAAGATCACGCCGTGCACGGTGCGCAACCGGATCAGCGCCTCGCCGGCCAGGGTGCGGGGCCCGCTGGGATACATGACCGACGACAGGTGGTGGTTCAGCAACCGGGCCGCGCCCAGCGGTACGCACAGCGCCACCGCCGCCGCCACCACCGAAGACCGCGGCACCAGCCGCCGCCAGAACACAAAAACGCCGACCACAAAAAGCCCGGCCACCATGATCGCGCCCCGCGAGTGCACCGCGTACGCGTACCCGGCCAGCAGGGCTGAGCCGACGGCCGCAACACAAGACGCAACATAAGACCGGGCCGTCAGCCAGCTGTGCACCGCGAGCAGCCAGCCGAGCACCAGGACCGGGAAGATCGCGTCGGTCATGGCGTACTGGCTGTAGAACAACGCGGCGGGCAGCAGCGCCGCCACCATCGCCACGCCGAACGCCCACGGCCGCTCCAGCCCTAGCCGGCGGCACGCCACGTAGCCCAGCGGCATGATCAGGGCCGACAGCGGCGCGTTGATCCCGAACAGCACGGCGCGGTACACGGTGACCGGGTTATGAGTGAACCAGAACACCGGCGCGATGAGGAGCGGATACCCGGCCGGGTACAGCGTGGAGTAGGAGAAGTTGGCCGTCACGCCGCCCGACAACACCCGCGCCGCGATCAGGTATGCGGACTCGTCCGGGGTAGCCAGCGGCACCATCTGCGCCCGGCTCAGCCAGGCCCGCAGCCCAGCCTGGACCAGCCAACCCGCGACCAGCAGCAGGACCCATCGCCGGCGCCGGGTGCCCGGCGACGTCCGGGCCACGGGAGCCACACCGGTGAGTTCTAGGGAGCGCACCACGGGTAGCCAGCCTAATGGTTTACACCGCGGATACAGCGCCGATACACGATCCCGGTCAGGAGTGTCGCCAGGCGACCCAGCCCGCCGCCTGGTTGGAGGCCACGATCCGCCATCCGGCCGGGTGGTTCGGCCAGCCGGCCGACGCGGGCTGGCCGGCCGGCCAGCCGGTCTCGACCACGTTCACCCCGGCCGGCGGGGCCTGCGCCGGGTTGAAGAACTCCAGCTCGGTCCAGGACACCTCGAACGCCTGCGGGGCCCACAGGTAGTAGGGCACGTCGGTGGCCGGGATGTTGTTGGTGCCGACGGTGAACGCCACCGCGATCTGGTCGGGCGGCTTGAGCCCGGTGGCGGCCACGAACCCGGTCGTGCTCTGCGCCTGGGCCGGCGTGGCGGCCTGCGAGACGTGGCTGGTCATCTGGGTCAGCGCCACCAGGCTCACCGCCGCCAGCCCGGCCACTCCCAGGGCCCGCAACATCCTGGAGAGCCGGAACCGGGACCACACGACCACGTCGCTCCAGCGCCGCGCCGCCAGCGCGATCAGCACCCAGATGCCGAGCAGGACCAGCGCCGCCGCGGTCGAGACGAAGACGCTGGCGCTGTTCCAGTTCTGGGCCAGCACGGCGGGTTCGCCGAAGTTGAACCCGGTCGGGAACGACCCGGTGGGTATCGACGAGCCCGCGTAGACGGACACGATGATGGCGGCCAGCCCGGTCAGCACCGCCGTGGTCCCCGCGCAGATCAAGATGAACCGCGGGCGGGCCCGCAGCAGGACCACCGCGCCGACCACGAAGTACGTGACGATCAGGCCGTCCAGGTAGCGTCCCGAGGCCCAGGTCTGGGACTGGTCCGAAGGTAGCGCGGCGGGTGCGGTGACGGCGGTGATCAACGTGACGGCCGCGCTCAGCGCGGCCATGATCCTCAGGTCGGTCCGGAACCGGGGGCGCACGATCACGGTCAGCACGGCGATCAGGCCGATCCCGGCCAGGCCCCAGCTGTCGAGCACCAGCCGCCAGTACTGCCCGGCCGCCATCTCGAACACGTTGATCGCGCCGTGCACGCTGTGCAGCGTGGTCTTCAACTGGGCGGTCAGGTCACGGGTGCCCTCGGGGTACATGGTGGCGGACAAGTAGCGGTTCAGCAGCCACCCGCCACCGACCGACGCGGCCAGGACCACCCCCGCCGCCAGCACGGTACGTCGCAAGACCAGGTGGCGCCAGGCGATGAACGCGGCAACTATCACGTAGCTGAGCACCATGACCGTGCCCCGGCTGTGCACCGCGTAGGCGTACCCGGCCAGCAGCGCGGAGCCGGCCGCGGCCGCGTACTGGCCGCGCGTGGACCGGGCGGTCAGCCAGCTGTGCACCGCGAGCAGCCAGCCGAGCACCAGGACCGGATAGATCGCGTCGGTCAGCGCGTACTCGGAGTAGAACAGCCCGGCCGGGAGCAGCGCCGTGACCATGGCCACGGTGTAGGCGGCTGGGCGGACCAGCCCGAGCCGCCGGCCCGTCACGTAGGCCAGCGGCATCAGCAGCGCGCTGACCGCCGCGTTGATCAGCAGCACCGCGTGATACACGGTCACCGCGTTGCTGGTGAACCAGTACACCGGCGTGATCAGCAGCGGATAGCCGCCCTGGTACAGCGTGGAGTAGGAGAAGTCGGTGGCCGGCCCGCCGGCCAGGACCCGCGCCGCGATCAGGTAGGCGGACTCGTCGGGGTTGGCCAGCGGCACGCTCTGCCCGCGGCTGAACCAGGCCCGCACCCCCACCTGCAGCAGCCAGCCCGCCGCGACCAGCAGCGCCCACCGTCTCGCCATCCGCCGCGCGGCGAATCCGGCGTCGGTAGGTTGCGTGACGTCGGCGCTGGCCCGCCGGGACGCGGTCAGGCCGCCGGGCGTGGTCTCGCCCGACCTGGTAAGCAGGCGTGCCAAGGCAAATGCCTCCCGCGATCGAGGTTTGGCCCCGGCCTTGGCCCCGGGCGTCGGATGGAAACGACGACGACGCGCATGCCGAGGGCTGCCGCATGCGCGTGCCATCAGGATGGCCGTTCAATCTGTGAACAAGTTTGGTGATTTATGTGTCTACGCTAAGAACTCCCTGGCGGCAAGGGAAAGCCAGGGGTCTGGCTCCGAAATCCGGCCCGGTGTCGCTCGGGGTGTAGCATCGGTCGCGTGTCGCTAGGGTCCCGAGGTGCGGGCCGCGGCTCGCCCGGGAGGAGACGCGCCTGATGCCGCGCACCAGGGATACTCGCATCACTGGCTACGAGCCGCTGCTGTCCCCGGCGGCCCTGCTCGACGAACTGCCGCTCGGTGACGCGCCCGCGGACACCGTCGAGCGCACCCGCGCCGAAGTCCGCGCCGTGCTCGACGGCGGCGATGACCGCCTGCTGGTCATCGCCGGGCCGTGCTCGGTGCACGACCCGGCCGCCGCGCTGGACTACGCCAGGCGCCTGGCCGCGCTCCGCGACGAGCACCGGGCCGACCTGCTGATCGTGATGCGCGTCTACTTCGAGAAGCCGCGCACCGTGACCGGCTGGAAGGGCCTGATCAACGACCCGGACATGGACGGCGGCCACGACGTGCACAGCGGCCTGCGCACCGCCCGGCGGCTGCTCCTGGACATCGTCGGCCTGGGCCTGCCGGTGGGCTGCGAGTGGCTGGACCCGATCACCCCGCAGTACATCGCGGACACCGTGACCTGGGGCGCGATCGGCGCCCGGACCACCGAGAGCCAGGTCCACCGCCAGCTCGCCTCGGGCCTGTCGATGCCGGTCGGGTTCAAGAACGGCACCGACGGCGACGTCCAGGTGGCGGTCGACGCGTGCCGGGCCTCGGCCGCCGGGCACACGTTCTTCGGCGTTACCGACAACGGCGCGGCCGCGGTGGTGACCACGGCCGGCAACCCGGACACCCACGTGATCCTGCGCGGCGGCCGCGGCGGCCCCAACTACGAGCCCAGTCACGTGGCCAAGGCCCTGGACCTGATCACCGGCGCGGGCCTGCCCCGCCGCCTTATGGTCGACGCCAGCCACGGCAACAGCGGCAAGGACCACCGCCGCCAGCCGGTCGTGACGGCCAGCCTGGCCGAGCAGGTGGCCGCCGGGGAGCACGGCCTGACCGGCGTCATGCTGGAGAGCTTCCTGCACGAGGGCCGCCAGGAGCCCGGCCCCCCGGCCACCCTCACCTACGGCCAGAGCGTCACCGACGCCTGCATGGACATCGCCACCACCGCCGCCGTACTGACCGGCCTGGCCGCCGCCGTCCAGACCCGCCGTAACTCTCTTTTATCCGAACGGTCCGTGGCTCGCCCCGTCCCGCCCGGGCCTGGTCTCAGCCGACCGCCGGCAAGTTGGCGATCGCGGCGTCGATGCGCTCCTGGGGCAGCTCGAAGTCGGTCATCTCCCCGGACAGGTACTTCTCGTAGGCCGCCATGTCGAAGTGCCCGTGGCCGCACAGCGCGGTCAAGATCACCTTCGGCTCGCCCGATTCGGCGCACTGCTTGGCTTCCTCGATGGCCACCGCGAGCGCGTGGGTCGGCTCCGGCGCCGGGATGATGCCCTCGGTCCGGGCGAACAGCACCGCGGCCGCGAAGCACTCGAGCTGCGACTTGGCCACCGCCTCGAACATCCCGAGCTCGTACATGTGCGACAGCAACGGCGACATGCCGTGGTAGCGCAGCCCGCCGGCGTGCACCGGATCCGGGATGAACTCATGGCCCAGCGTGTGCATCTTCAGCAGCGGGGTGAACCCGGCCGTGTCGCCGAAGTCGTACGCGTACACCCCGCGGGTGAACGACGGGCAGGCGGTCGGCTCGACCGCGCGGATCACCGGGTTGGCCCGCCCCGCCAGCTTCTCCCGCAGGAACGGCAGGAACAGCCCGGCGAAGTTGGACCCGCCCCCGGTGCACCCCACGATCAGGTCCGGCATGTCCTCCCCGGCCACGGCGAACTGCTTGATCGCCTCCTGGCCGATCACCGTCTGGTGCATCAGCACGTGGTTGAGCACGCTGCCCAGCGCGTACCGGGTCTCGGCGCTGCCTCCGGCCGCCTCGACCGCCTCGCTGATCGCGATGCCCAGGCTGCCCGGCGAGTCCGGCTCGGCGGCCAGGATCTTGGCGCCCGCGGTAGTGGCCCGGGACGGGCTGGGGTGCACGGTGGCGCCCCAGGTCTGCATCATCGTGCGCCGGTACGGCTTCTGGTCGTAGGACGCGCGGACCATCCAGATCTCGCAGTCGATGCCGTACTGGGCGCACGCGAAGGCCAGCGCGCTGCCCCACTGCCCGGCGCCGGTCTCGGTGGTCAGCCGCTTGGTGCCCTCGGCCGCGTTGTAGTACGCCTGCGGGACCGCGGTGTTCGGCTTGTGCGATCCGGCCGGGGAGACCCCCTCGTACTTGTAGTAGATCCGCGCCGGGGTGTTCAGCGCCTTCTCCAGCCGGCGCGCCCGGTACAGCGGGGTGGGCCGCCACAGCCGGTAGACGTCGAGCACGTCGGCGGGCACGTCGATGAAGGAGTCGGTGGCCACTTCCTGGCGGATGAGCTCCATCGGGAACAGCGGCGCCAGGTCCTGCGGCCCGACCGGCTGGAGCGTCCCGGGGTGCAGCGGCGGGGGCGGCGGGACGGGCAGGTCGGGTATCACGTTGTACCACTGGCGCGGGATCTCCGACTCATCCAGCGTGATCTTCGTGCGCTCGTCCACAACACCCTCCTCAAGATCTTTCGAGCACCCTACGCCCGCCAGCGTCATCGTGGATACCTACCTCCCGCGGGCGGGGAGCAGCGATCACGATCATGCCACCAGCGTCTTCACCGCGGCGGTGAGCTGGGCCATGGCCTTTTTGGCGTCGGCGAAGTACATGCTGGTCTTGGGGTCGAAGTACAGCTCGTTCTCCAGGCCGGCGTAGCCATGACCCATCGAGCGCTTGACCACGATGATCGACCTGGCCTGGTCCACGTCCAGGATCGGCATGCCGGAGATCTCGTTGCCCGGGCGGCGGGCCGCCGGGTTGGTCACGTCGTTGGCCCCGATGACCAGGGCCACGTCGGCCCGGCCGAACTCCGGGTTGATCTCCTCCATCTCCTTCAGCAGCGGGTAGGGCACGTTCGCCTCGGCCAGCAGCACGTTCATGTGGCCGGGCATCCGGCCCGCGACCGGGTGGATGGCGTAGCTGACCTCGATGCCGCGGTCTTCCAGCAGCGTGGCCAGTTCGGCCACGCCGTGCTGAGCCTGCGCCGCGGCCAGGCCGTAGCCGGGCACGATGATGACCTTGGACGCGTAGGCGAGCTGGATGGCCGCGTCGTCGGCCGCGATCGAACGGACGTGGGCGTCGGCGGCCCCGCCCACCGCGACGACGCTGTCCCCGGTGCCGAACCCGCCCATGATGATGTTGGTCAGCGACCGGTTCATCGCATCGGCCATCAGCTTGGTCAAGATGCCACCGGACGCGCCGACCAGTGCGCCGGCCACGATCAGGGCCCAGTTGCCGATGACGAAGCCGGCCATCGCCACCGCGGTGCCGGTGAACGCGTTCAGCAGCGAGATGACCACCGGCATGTCCGCGCCGCCGATCGGCAGCACCATCAGGACCCCGAACCCCAGGGCGGCCAGCACCACGATGAACAGCGCCGGCAGGCTGGCGGTGGTGAGCATGAACGCGGCCGTGCCGATCGCCACCACGGCCAGCGTCACGTTGAGCAGGCGGCTGCCCCTGAAGATGATCGGCTGGCCGCCGATCCAGCCCTGCAGCTTGCCCGCCGCGATGATCGACCCGGAGAACGTCACCGAGCCGATGAGCACGTCGAGCACGGTGAACACCGAGGTGGTGCCGAGGACGGCACCCCTGGCCTCAGCCTCGTAGTAGCCGTAGATCGCTACCAGCGCCGCGGCCCCGCCGCCGACTGAGTTGAACGCCGACACCAGCTGCGGCATGGCGGTCATCTGTACGGTCCGGGCCGCCCACAGGCCCACCGCGGAGCCCAGCAGCGATCCGACGATTATCACGGTCCAGCCGGCCGCGGTGACCGTGCCGTCGTGAATGAGCAGGACGAGCGTGGCGATGACGGCGATCACCATGCCGGTGAGCGCTACCTGATTGCCCCGGCGCGCGGTGGCCGGGCTGTTCATCAGGTGCAGGCCGATCACGAACAACGCCGCGACCAGCACGTAGACCAGCTGGATATACCCGGTGAACCCGCTCATGGCTGGACCTTGCCGGCCCTGCTCAGCATCCCCCGTAGGCCCTTATGCCCGTTGAGCGCGGGGTTCTGCTCCGGCGCGCTCTGTTCCGGCGCCTTCCGCCGGAACATCTTCAGCATCCGGCCGGTCACCGCGTACCCGCCGACCACGTTCGCGCTGGCGAAAAACGAGGCGACGAACGCCAGGACGTAGCCGACGACGTTGTGCGCGCTCACCCCGATCAGCATCGCGCCGACCAGCACGATCCCGTGGATCGCGTTGGTCGCCGACATCAGCGGCGTGTGCAGGGTGGCCGGAACCTTCCCGATGACCTCGATGCCGACCAGCAGCGCGAGGATGAAAATGGTCAGGTCAGTCAGCAGGGCCGTTGACATCGGCGTCTCCCTCGGAATCTAGCTCTGCTGGCCCTAGCTGTGCTGGCCGTAGCTCTGCTGGATTTAGCAGCGCGGCCACGTCCTCGTTCACGACCCGTCCGTCGTGCGTGATCACCACGCCGGCCTGGATCTCGTCGCTGGTATCGATGGCCAGCGCGCCGTCGGCGGTTATGTACTGCAGCAGCGTGGAGATGTTTCGCGAGTAGGCGGCCGACGCCGCGGTCGGCATCGAGGCGGGCAGGTTGTCCGCGCCGATGATCGTGATCCCGTTGCCGGTGACGACCGTCTCGCCGGGCCGGGACCCGGACGCGTTGCCGCCCAGCGCGCTGGCGCCCATGTCCACGATGACCGACCCCGCGGTCATGGCCTTGATCGCGTCCTCGGTCACCAGCAGCGGCGGCCGGCGGCCGGGCACCTGCGCGGTGGTGATCACCACGTCGTGCCGGGCGATGTGGCCGACTAGCTCGTCCTGCTGGACCTGGCGCTCCTCGGCGGTCAGTTCGCGGGCGTAGCCGCCCTCGCCGGCCGCCGAGACCCCCGCGGTCAGTTCGATGAACGTCGCGCCGAGCGACTCGACCTCGGTCTTGGACGCGGGCCGGACGTCGTACCCGCTGACCACCGCACCGAGCCGCCGGGCGGTCCCGATGGCCTGCAGACCCGCCACCCCGGCCCCGAGCACCAGCACCTTGGCCGGGCGCGCGGTGCCCGCCGCGGTGATCAGCAGCGGGAAGAACCGGCCGAACTCCGTCGCCGCGACCAGCGCCGCCTTGTACCCGGCCACGTTGGCCTGGGAGCTGAGCGCGTCCATCGGCTGGGTCCTGGTCAGCGTGCGCGGCATCCGGTCCAGGCTGATCGCGGTCACGCCCTGGGCGGCCAGCGCCGCGGCCAGCTCGTGGTGGACCAGCGGGGCCAGCATGCCGATCACCGCCTGGCCCGGCCGCAGCAGGCCGACCACGTCGGCCGGCGGCTTGGTCACGGTGAGAACGACGTCGGCGTCCCGGTACAGCTCGGCGGCGCTGACGATGGTCGCGCCCGCGTCGGCGTAGAGCGAGTCGCTCAGCCAGGCACCCTCGCCCGCCCCGCGCTCGATCAGCACCTCGATCCCGGCCGCCCGGAGCTTGGCCACCGCATCCGGCACCAGCGCCACCCGGCGCTCGCCCGGCGCGGTCTCCTTGACGACACCTGCCTTCATCAGCGCAACCTCGTATCCGTTCCCCGGCGGCGTCGTTTCCGTTCCGTCCTATTTATTTCCATCATTGCACATCCATCGAAGCACCCGTCCAGGCGGTCGAACCCGTCTCTCGCCATTTGGCAGGGTATCTCTGTTTTCCTCGACTCGCCGCCGGGCTGTGTTGGTCCCGCTCGCCTCCGGGCGCCCTTTAAGGCGCCTCCTTCCCTCCTCGCTCCTTCGTCGCTCGTCAGTCCAGTCGGCGCCGGCGCCCTTTGGCTCGCGGGGGTGCGCCTTCGG
>Ga0210398_10007207_pt1 | contig 10131 bp, 10 predicted proteins | sample IncBWC4OmetaG_FD_161047 | JGI IMG/M metagenome (GOLD analysis project Ga0210398, IMG submission 161047) | Forest soil microbial communities from Barre Woods Harvard Forest LTER site, Petersham, Massachusetts, United States - Inc-BW-C-4-O | ecosystem: Environmental > Terrestrial > Soil >...
TTATGGATGCAATGCTTCAATGATTCAACGAATCGATCTTATATGTGTTGTTGCTCATGTCACTCTCCGGCACACTGCCGTCGTTAATCACGACTTCCAGCGGCTTCGAAGAGGCCTCGATCCGCAGAGACGTTTTAGCCTGTCCCCGAAGCTCCACGCGTTGACGGACCTCGCCACCTTCAATCCTCAGTAGCACCGGCACTTCGGCGCCTGCGCGGCCAAGATTCTCCAAAGTCATGGTCACTAGAAAGCGGCCGCTGTCCAGTGGGCGTGAGAAAACAGAAACAACGCGAAAATCCGGCAGCCCGCGGTCGTGATAAACCCAGTCATCGAAGAACCACGTCAAATCCCGTTTGGTGCCAGACGTGATGAGACGCGGCATATACGTTGGGTCTTTATCTTCGTTGGCGTGATAGTTGACGAACGCCTCGCTGGGCAGATTCCCCAGCATGTCCTTCAACATCCACCACACATACATCGACTTGGCTTGCAGGTATAGATCATCCGGAGCTTCGACTAACGAGTGTGCTGTTTCCAGGCTGGCTACGGTCTTCGCCGTTCTCTCGGCATCGACCAGCATTGCCGTGTGCCCATTCAGATAATCAAGCGCCGATTGCAGGCCCTTGTGTTCTTCTACGAATGCCGCCTGGGCATAGTGCGCAAGCCCTTCCTGAATCCAGGCGCGTGGGGACAATATTTGTTGGCGGGCGATTGCGTACACCATGTCCAGTTCAGCCTCGTTTGTCAGGTCGGCCCCGAGCGGAATAAGCAGCATGCCTTGGGTGACAAAAGGCGAAGCATTAGCTTCAGGCAGCCCGAGGATTTGCAGATTCCCCGAACCACCCCCGACCCGAACCGCGGGATCAATCTGCGAAGCAGCCTCCGCATAATCCTTCGCCGTCTCTTCCTGGCCGGGGAGATATTCGACGTCAATTGAGTTTTGCGGCGGAAGTTGCTGGTAGCTGGCAATCACAAATGTCGGTACGTTCACCCCGAGTTTCACCAGATGAAAGGCGCGAATTGCTTTTGCCGAGGAATCCGTTTGAACTTCGGTGACACCGGGCGTGCCGCTAAAATATATCGACTGCTCGGAAGTCGACTGCAACGACAGGTCCATCGTCGTGTCGGCTTGCTTCACTATCCAGCGCCCTACCGTCTCCGGCACGCTATTCCCTTCAGACAAAATCGCCGCTTCAGTCGCCACCGGATACCACGCCACATACCCGATTCCTCGCACCGCGGTAAACGACTTGCTGATCTGGTCCCAATCGCTGTGCTTGGCTTTATCCTCAGGAACACCGATTCGCGTCAGCCGCGATGTCTCAAGCGAGATGACTCCTTCGTATCCAATCTCCAGCTCAACCGTTCCTTTCGGAGGAACCTCGTGTGGCAAACTGACAATGGCTTCGGAAAGCGCGCCAGTGTGGTCAATGTCAGACGTATATTCGTGAGTTTCGAACTGAACCGGCTTCCCGGCAATCTGAATCGATTTCCAGCTCAGCGTCGAAGAAATCTGTAGCACCAGGTTCTTCTGCGCAACCACCGAGTCATTTCGCAGCATGATCTTGCCGCGCACGCCCAAACGCTGCTGCTCTGGTTCGACATGTACATCCAGGTTATAGTGGGTAAAGGTGAAGGCCTCGCGATCCAAGGCCATGGCGGGCAAGGCCAAACCACAAAAGACAACAAGGGAACACAGGAACTTCATCAATCCTTCTTCTTCCGCCGCTGGCGAACGACTTCATACAACATCACGCCCGCCGCCACCGACACATTCAGAGAAGGCACTTTCCCGAGCATCGGAATCGAGACTAGAAAATCGCACTTTTTTGCCACTAGATCGTGTACTCCCTTGCCTTCCGCCCCCAACACAATGGCGCAATCCATGTTGTAGTCCAGAGAATCGTAGGATTGTTTGCCGCGCTCATCCAGCCCTACGGTCCACAGGTTCTGCGCCTTCAAGTCCTCCAGCGTGCGCGCAATGTTGGTCACTTTTGCAATGGGCATGTGCTCGGTGGCTCCGGCAGAAGCCTTGGTGACAGTCGCGGTCACGCCCGCAGCTCTGCGTTCTGGAATCACCACGCCGTCGGCCCCGGCAGCATCGGCGGTCCGCAAAATCGCGCCCAGATTGTGAGGGTCTTGTACTCCGTCGAGTACAACAATCAGCGAATACTGCCCGCGCTTGGCGGCAACTACATCTTCAAGTTCGTTGTATTGTTTTGCCGACGTGACGGCGACCACACCCTGATGCGCATTGTTTCCAGCCATACGGTCAAGTTCAGCTCGTCCAACGAACCGCACTGCCACTCCCTGCCGTCGGCACTCTTCGACCACGCGCTGCAAGCGCAAATCATGGCGTTCTTTTGCCACTCCCACCCACGCGAAAGCTCGCCCTCGCGCCTTCAACGCCTCGGCCACCGAGTTGATTCCGTAGATGTAATTCATGAACGTTTAGTGTAATGCCTGAGGTTCACGCCAGACTACTCGCGCCAAGCGGGCGAGTCCCGCCGAGCCTCAGCATCATCAAACTGAATGCTAGACTGAATATCCCGGAGGCACGTTTGCACGACGTCTTTATTCTTTCCGCGGTCCGCACGCCGATCGGCAAATTCGGCGGCTCGCTGGCTTCCATGACCGCGGCCGACATGGGCGTCGTGGCCGCTAAAGCCGCCATGGAACGCGCTGGCGTTCGCCCCGATCAAGTTGAGGAATCGATTTTCGGCAACGCCCGTCAGGCTGGAGGCGGTCCCAATCCTGCCCGCCAGATCTCAATCCGCAGCGGCGTTCCACAAGAAGCTCCTGCTTACACCGTAAACAAAGCTTGCGCCTCCGGCATTAAATCTGTCGCCCTTGGTTTTCAGGAAATCGCTACAGGCAATCTGGATTGCGTGCTCGCCGGAGGCACCGAATCCATGTCCCGCGTTCCCTTTTATCTCGACGGCGCCCGCTGGGGCTATCGCCTCGGCAACCAGGATCTGGTGGACGGCATGTATCGTGACGGATTCTTCTGCCCTATGGCGAAGATGGTCATGGGTGAGACCGCCGAAGTCCTGGCGGAGCAGTATAAGATCACGCGCGACGAACAGGACCAGTTTGCCTTGTGCTCCCAAACCCGCGCTGCAGCAGCCATCGAAGCCGAGCGATTTCAGAATGAACTGGCTCCCGTAACCCTCGAAAGCAAGAAAGGTCCGCAGACTTTTAGCCGTGATGAGCATCCCTTCGTCGGCGCGACGATAGAGAAATTAGCGAAACTGGCGCCCGTGTTCTCGAAGATCGGAACCATCACCGCCGGCAACTCTTCGGGAATTGCCGACGGCGCTGCGGCGGTGGTGCTGGCCAGCGAAGATTTCGTTAAAAAGAACAGTCTCAAACCTCTGGCTCGCATTATGGCGGTAACTTCCGCTGGCGTCGATCCGCGGATCATGGGTATCGGCCCAGTCCCCGCTCTTCACAAAATGGAGCAGAAACACAAGCTCCTTCTCTCCGACTTTGACCTGGTCGAACTGAACGAAGCCTTCGCTGCACAGGTAATCGCCTGCGACCGCGAACTGCATTTTGACCACGCGAAACTCAACGTGAACGGTGGCGCCATCGCCCTCGGCCATCCCATCGGCTGCACCGGAACCCGCATCACGGTCACGCTGCTGCACGAATTGATCCGGCGCAAGGCGAAGCGCGGCGTCGCTACGTTGTGCGTAAGCGGCGGCATGGGCATGGCCTTGGCGATTGAGAACGCACTGACCTAACCGTTAGCCAGCTTTCGAGCGTCTCTCCCCGAGTTAAAAGAGGACAAAAATGTCCGATCTTGAGATCACTATTCTGCGCGCGACAAGTTCTGAGATCGAACTCGCTCGCCAAGCCCTTCGCGAGATAACCCTAGCGACATCGCACCACCGCCCGCCGCTCGACGACGCCGCTCTAGCCGAGTTTCTTGCCAACCCTCGACACTATTTCCTGCTGGCGGCTGAGAGAGAGAAGGTGGTCGGCAGCCTTTACGGCTATGCATTACAGCATCCCTATCGGCGCGATCCCCAGTTTTTTCTCTACGGAATCGACGTGCTCCCGGAATGCCGAAACCGGAAAATCGGAACAGCCCTCGTTGACCAATTCATCAAGGAGGCCAGGCTGGCAGGCGCTTTCGAGGTCTGGGTTCTCACGAATGAAAGCAATAGGGCCGCGATGTCCATGTACGCCCATGCCGGTCTAACCCGGCCTAATCCAGACGATGCCATGTTGAACCTAACCCTAAGCGTTACCACGTAAGAAACTGTAAAGAAGTAAGTTATCCCGCTTACTGCCCTTGCGACCCAGCCCTGCATCTTTTCTCCCACCCCGCCCGTATATCCGGTAGCATGAACGCCGCGGCTTTATATTTCGTGAATGGGATGGAGTCCGAGACCAGCGCCATCGCTCGTGGTCTGCGCCGTCGCGACCCGGATCTGCTCGACCGTCTGATCGAGCAGTATCAGCATCGCCTGCTGCGCTATTTGACCTACCTCACCGGACACCGCGAACTAGCCGAAGACCTCTTCCAGGAGACTTGGATTCGCGTCCTCGAACGCGGCCATCAGTACGACGGCAAGCACGAATTCAGCACCTGGCTCTTTTCCGTAGCCCGGCACTTGTGCATCGATTCCATGCGAAAGAAGAATCCAGTCAGCTTGGATGGCCTGCTCGACGATAGTAATGACGCCCGCGCCCCGCTCGATCCCGTCGACATTCGTCCTTCCGCGCTGGAAGTTATCGCGCAGCACGAGCATGCTGACCGCATCAATGCTGCCCTGACTGGCATTGCCGCCGAGTATCGTGAAGCTGTAGTCCTGCGCTTTCAAGAGGGGCTGACCCTGGATGAAATCGCTGCCGTCACCGGCGCCCCACTAGGCACAATAAAATCGCGTCTGTATCGTGGATTGAACCTACTGATGCCACTGTTAAAAGGAGCGCAGGCATGACTCGCGACCCGCATCAACAAGCGCAAGAGTGGATTGCTCTCACCGGTGTCGACGGCCTGGGACTGGACGATGCGCAACACTCGCAGTTGCAGACGCATCTGCGGGAGTGCGATTCCTGCCGTGAATATGCCGAAGCCACGGGCCAGGTGATTCGATCCCTGCGCTCGGTGCCCATGGCAGCAACCCCGGTGTTGGTGCGGAGGACACAAGCCCGCGTCCGCCAGCACGCACAGCTACTCCGTCAGCAACGGGAACGCTTGTGGATGGTAGGGGTCGCTTGCGCGGGCATTGGATTCTCTGCGGCAGTGACCCTACCGCTTATGTGGAGAGTTTTTTCCTGGCTGGGAGCTTGGGCCGGAGTTTCTAATCCTGTGTGGGAAACCGGTTTCACCGTTTTTGTGATTGCCCCGGCGCTTCTGGTCAGCGTACTTTTGCTGGTTCGCGGCACCCATGTGACCGATGCCTCCGGCCGCTGGCAACACTGAGACGAGAATTGGAGAACTTATGCAGGAACCAAATCAAAAACTGACTGGCTTCGCAACCGAGATCAGACTCATCTCCGGATGGGTGTGGGCTTTGGCGGTGCTTGGCTTCCTCACCATGCAGTATGTGTTCAACGTCGTGGTGGCACACCAGCCCGATGCTCCGCCGGCCTGGGCGCGGCCCGTGATGGGTTTGTCCGTCGGCCTGGTGGTGGCCTTTTATCTGTTGCTGGTTGCCTACATAAGCCGCGATTTCAAGCTTGTCGCCGCTTGGGCATGGATTCTGGCAGCGATCGGCTTCGTGAGCATGCAGTTCGTGTTCAATGTGATCGTGGCGCGCCAGCGTGATGCTCCGCCAGCATGGGGACGGATCCTGCTGGGCCTGCTCGTCGGCCTGATCGTCACCTGTTACCTGTTGCTGATTGGCTACGTCAATCGCGACTCCGGCCGCCGGGGCATGAGCCGCGCACTCTGGACTACGGTTGCCGTTCTGATCCCCAACGGCCTGGGAATCATCCTGTACTTCATTCTCCGCCAGCCCGTGGTGGGCAACTGTCCCCAATGCGGACACGCAGTGCAGCACGGTTTCAATTTCTGTCCCCAGTGCAATTACAAGTTGAACCCCAGCTGTCCGCAATGCCAGCGCATGGTCGGCCCTGGGGACGCGTATTGCTCTTATTGTGGGACGTCCCTACCGAACCAGGCGGTTCGGACAGGCGTTGCTCAGGTTGAAGTTCGCCGGTGAGGCAGTATCCCGTTGTTAATTTGAACGGAGCGCACGATTATGAATCTGATCTCAGAGAAAACTACCGCAGTCAGTTCGGTCCCGACCGCCACCATCCATCTTCCGCCGGTAAAGAGCTTTTCGGCGTGGCGCATCTTCATCGGGCCCAACGGTCTGCGCGCAGGCTGGCGGCTGCTCATCTTCTCCGCCCTGGTTGTCGTACTGCTGGGCAGCTTTCTTCTCATCCGCAACGGCGGGGTTCAAGGCTTTAAGGAAGCACAGAAGCATGCTGCCGAGATTACGGTCACTCCACTCTTGATGATCAAGTCCGAAGCGGTCGCTTTTCTACTTCTTTGCCTCGCTACTTTAATCATGGGAAAGATTGAGCAGCGCAAATTCAGTGAATACGGTTTGCCGCTGCGTTGGGCGCTGGGAAAGGACCTCTGGCGCGGCTCTCTGTGGGGCCTTCTGGCGATTAGCGGCACTCTGCTGACTATGTTCCTGCTTCACGGGTTCCGGGTCACCGGCCTGGCTCTTCACGGGACTGCAATTTTGTCGTCGATCGTAGCCTGGGGCATCGCATTCCTTTTGGCCGGACTATTTGAAGAATTCTTGTGTCGCGGATACGCGCAGTACACGCTCGCTTCCGGAATCGGCTTCTGGCCAGCGGCCTTCGTGATGTCTGGCATGTTCGCCTTCGGGCACGCCTTCAACCCGATCGAGACCGGAGTGGGTGTAGTGGCAACTGGGTTGTTCGGCCTTCTCCACTGCCTGTTCTTGCGGCGGACCGGTAACCTCTGGATTGCTATCGGTTTTCATGTGGGCTGGGACTGGGGACAAACTTTCTACGGAGTTCCTGACAGTGGCATGTTGCCATATCACAATGTGTTCAGCTCTTCCTTTAGTGGACCGCAATGGCTCACCGGCGGGATCGTTGGCCCCGAGGCCAGCGTCTTGTGCCCGATCGCGCTGCTGGTTGCAGGTCTGGTTTTCAGCCGCTACTATCGCAAGAATCGCTATCCGATACTCAATACGGCTTCGTCGCGGGTGACCGTGACGGCTTCGTGACTTCATCGTCCCTGGCTCAATTCTGGTATCCTCCCAGTACGGCATCCCGGGCGATTCAGAATGCGCGGTCCAGGGCAGTATTTAGAGTGTTGCCGACTCCAGGAGGCTCGATTTGATGAATAAGTCTCTCCGCCTTTTCCTGCTGCTACTGTTCTTCGTTCTGCCCGCCGCCCTCTTCGCACAAGAAGATTTTTCCGGCGAGATTGTCAATCACCACCAGGGCGATCCAGACAAGAATCCGGCCAAGATCTATGTCACCAAGAACAAGCTGCGCGTGGAATCCGCCGGCCGGAACGGGCAGGCGGCGGCGATGATAATCGACTTCACTACCCAGACCACCGACATGCTCATGACCGCACAAAACATGTACATGGAGTTCCCCGCCGGCAAAGGGCCAGGATCCCAGAAATTCAACGCCTTTTTCCGCCCGACCGACGTCGAAAATGCCTGCGGAGAATGGCAGAAGTTGGCCACACATCCGGACGGCGAATGCCACAAAGCCGGAAATGAGACAGTGAATGGCCGCAATACGGTCAAGTACGAAGCCAAGTCCGCGAGTGGAGACATCAGCACGGTTTGGATCGACCCCAAGATCGCATTTCCAATCAAGTGGGAGAGCAAGAGCGGTGGCGGCGAACTACAGAATATTCAGGTGGGTTCGTTGAGCTCCAGCCTGTTCGAAGTTCCCGCAGGATACCGGAAGATGGAGATGCCGGCGGGAATGCCTAACATGCAGCCTCACTGACGAACTGAGTCGGCGCTCAAAGAAAGTGCCTTCTCGGACTTTAGCGTTCACGGCAGTAGGAGAATAGATGTCATTGTCAGCGGTCATAGTGGACGATGAGCAACTGGCCCGCGATGAACTCGCGTTTCTGCTTAAGAATGTTGGCGACGTCGATGTCGTGGCCCAGGGCAAGAACGGAGTCGAGGCAGTCAACCTCATCCGCGAACACAATCCTGACTTGGTATTCCTCGACGTCCAGATGCCGGGGCTCGATGGCTTCGGCGTGATCAAGAAACTGCTCGACCGCAAGGTGACGCTGCCCCAGATCGTCTTTGCCACCGCTTTTGATCAATACGCCGTGAAGGCGTTTGAAGTAAACGCGGTCGACTACCTGCTCAAGCCCTTCGACAAGAAACGGGTCTTACAATCGGTGCAAAAGGCCCGCGTCAAGCTCGAAGGCTCTACTCCAGCCTCCAATAAACTCGAAACCTTGGTGCGAATGCTGGAGTCGCAGAAACCACAAACCTCCAAGATCTTGCTGAAAACCGCCGGCCGCATGTTCCTGGCAAGCCAGAAAGACATTTGTTTCGCATCCATAGAGGATGGAATCATTACCGTCGTGACCACCGGAGTCAACGGGATGGAGGGTCAATCCAACTGCCGTACCCTCGAAGAATTACTCGACAGCCTCGACTCCACCCTCTTCTGGCGGGCCCATCGCTCCTATCTGGTAAACATTAACCGCATCAAGGAAGTTGTCCCGTGGTTCAAGAGTTCCTACCAGTTGCGCATGGACGACAAGAAACAAACCGAGGTTCCGGTCAGCCGCGCCCAGACCAAACGCCTGCGCGAACTCTTCGGACTTTAGCGTTTCCCCTATTTGGACAACTCTGCAACCCAAACTCGCATCCGACCCCGAAAGTTACTTGCCAGACAGGTGTGAGTTGTGTTCTAACTGTGTTTTGGGGCGTTGCGCTTGACACGGACTCATTCAACCAAGAGCGCTTTTCCCAGGCTATTGTTTCTGGCCTGCGTGCTGCTGGTGGCCTTCGCCAGCTTTGCCCAGGCTGTCCACGTTCATTCCGAGAACTCCAAGCTCCCCAGTCATGAGTGTTCTGTCTGCTCGGTCGCCCACGCCGGTGTTATTGGCAGTTCCGTATTTCAGTCGGCTCCGCTCGTAGCTCGCACCTTTTTGGCAGTATTGCCCGAGACCGTTTCCGGGTCTTCCGGCTTCGTCTTCTTCCTTCGCATTCGCCCGCCTCCGGCAATCTAGGGTTTGCCCAGAATCGATACGGACCTGTGTTGTCAGGTCCCTTTCTAACCCTGCTCTCTCGATTCTTTTAGGAGGAATCATGCTGGCTTCTTATGCGAAGTCGCTCCGTGCGACTCTAATATTGCTTTTCTCTCTTTGTCTGGGACTCGCCCTCAACTCTTACGCGCAATCAGGCGGAAACTCGACCGCGGTTAACGGGACGGTCGTGGACTCGTCGGGCGCAGTTGTTCCCAACGCCGTAGTCGAGATCCGCAATCCGGTCAGTGGCTTCGACCGGCAGACCATCACCGACAACTCCGGCAAATTCACCATCTCCAATGTCCCCTTTAATCCATACCACCTCACCGTCATAGAAAAAGGGTTCGCGTCCTTCGTTCAAGACGTTGACGTTCGATCCGTCGTTCCCATCAACCTCAGCGTCACGCTACAGGTGAAAGGCACGACGGAAACCGTGACCGTCGAAGCGGGAGAAGATCTGGTTGAGAATGATCCCACGTTCCATACCGACGTAGATAAAGCGCTCTTCGACAAGATTCCCTTGGAAAGTGCATCGTCGTCCTTGAGTTCCCTCGTGACTCTCTCAACCCCAGGAATCGCGGCCGATTCTAATGGCCTCTTCCACGGGCTGGGCGACCACGCCGAGAATTCGTTCTCCGTCGACGGCCAGCCCATCACCGATCAGCAGAGTAAAGTCTTTTCCAACCAGCTTCCCGTCGATTCCATCGAATCCATGGAAGTGATCTCCGGCGCGCCACCGGCGGAATACGGCGGAAAGACCAGCGTTGTGATTGTGGCGACCACGCGCTCGGGCCAGGGCGTAACCACACCTCACGGCAGCATAACCACTTCCTACGGCTCCTTTGGAACATCCAACGTGTCCGCCGATCTCGCTTACGGCGGTAAGAACT
>Ga0210398_10007208_pt1 | contig 10131 bp, 8 predicted proteins | sample IncBWC4OmetaG_FD_161047 | JGI IMG/M metagenome (GOLD analysis project Ga0210398, IMG submission 161047) | Forest soil microbial communities from Barre Woods Harvard Forest LTER site, Petersham, Massachusetts, United States - Inc-BW-C-4-O | ecosystem: Environmental > Terrestrial > Soil >...
GCTCGAAGGCGAGAGCGCGCAGCATCTGCTCCGGGTCACTGGCAATGTGGTTGACCATGTGGTCCGCATCGTCCTGGGGAAGGCCCTTCACCTGGTAATAGAGCGATAGCAGCTCGCGCGCTTCCGGGCCGTTCATGGCAATGGCTTCGCGTTCGCGGGCCAGCTCCGCTTCATAGATTTCGCGCTCGCTTTTGGCGGCGAGGTAAGCGCCAGAGCCCATGGAGAGCGCGCTGGCGATCATGCCGGCAATGCCTGAGAGCAGCACATATTTGCTGTTGCCCAGGGTCGCACCGGAAACACCGGAGACGATACCGAAGATCGATCCCAGCCCGTCGTTTACTCCATAGATGGCATCGCCGATCCACCCGGCAGTGTGAGCGCGCCCCTGATCGCGCCTGGCCAGCATCTGTTCCAGCAGTATTTTCGGATTCGCCGCCGGCGTACGAGCACGGCTGGGATAGCGGCGGATGAGACGGGTGAGCTCGCGATAGTGTTCCTGCTCGTCTTCGAGGACCCGGTTGAGGATGGACAGACTCGGTTTATCCCCTAGTTCTTTAAGCTGGAGGCTGTACTTTGCGATATCCCGGCTCTCATCGATCTCTAAGCGGCGCAAAGCCAGGTGATCGCCGCCAATGCGGTTCTTGAGGCTATCCGCAGCGCCGGTTGGTTTGCCGCGGTAGACTGGCTCCCGCCCGCCGAGTTCCTGAATGCGCGCCGCCCAGAGACCGGCATGCTCTTTTTCGGAAGCCGCCATGTGTTCCAGCGCTTGCTTGCGCCCTGCATCTCGCTCTCTCTCGGCCAGAGCGCGATAGGTAAAGTGGCCCGTCATTTCGGCGTGCCAGTTCTGTTCCAGAATCTGGGCCAGCCTGGGGTTACGCGGCGACGCTGGGATGGATTGAGAGGCGGTATCCAAAATCTTCTCTCCTCAGGGCAAAGCGTAGCATCCTTGCCCATGTTTGCTATGGTTGGCTGATGATGAAGTTTGAGCACCTGCTGACTGAGACGCGCCATCCTGATACAGCGAAAATCGACCGGCTTTCTACTCTCGAGATGCTGGAAGTGATCAACGCCGCGGATCGCTCCGTGGCCGAGGCAGTCCACGCCGAGCTGCCACGGATAGCGCAGGCAGTCGACGGCATTGCCGAACGCCTGGAAAAGGGCGGACGGCTGTTTTATACGGGTGCGGGTACGTCCGGGCGCCTGGGCGTGTTGGACGCGTCTGAGTGCCCACCCACCTTCAACGTAGACCCTGGGCTAGTCGTGGGCCTGATTGCCGGCGGGGATTATGCCCTGCGCCATTCCATAGAGGGCGCCGAAGACGACCCCCAGCAAGGGGAAGACGATTTGAAAGAGCACGGCCTGGCAGCCGGCGATACGCTGGTTGGCATCGCCGCCAGCGGGCGCACACCCTATGTGCTGGGAGGAATGGCATATGCCAACCAGTTGGGCGCACTCACCGTGGGATTGAGTTGTGTGCCCGGCTCTGAAGTGGAGCGGCGGGCGAGGATCGCCATCACGCCGGCGGTGGGGCCGGAAGTGATTACAGGGTCGACGCGCTTGCGCGCCGGGACGGCCACCAAACTGGTGCTCAATATGTTGAGCACCGGCGCCATGATCCGCACGGGCATGGTTTACGGCAACCTGATGGTCAATGTGCAGCCAACCAATGAGAAGCTGAAGGATCGGGCGATACGGATCATTGCCGCCGCGACGGGGGTGGACGAAGACCAGGCCGCGGCGCTGCTGACCCAGGCGGGGACGGTGCGGGTGGCCATCGTGATGCAAAAGCTTTCTATTGGCCGCTCACAAGCCATGCAGCGGCTGGACGCCGCGCATGGGCGCCTGCGGGCGGCTCTGAGTGAGAAGTAGACTCCCGATGGGCAGCTTGCGTCTATTAAGAGATAATAGTGAGCGAATGTGTGGAGGGGCCTGCGGTGAGGAAAAGCTTAGCAAAGTTGCTGATAATGTTGGCGATTACGCCCGTTCCGGCGCTGCTGGCCCAATCCAAAGACCAGCCTGACCAGGGCTTTGGACCTATTGATAGTAGCGCTCCGGCCAAACCGCCGGACCAGATTGTCCAGCAGTTTGCGGCTAAGGAAACGGAGTTTCGCCACGCTCTGGACAATTACACCTACCAGCGCGACGTGCGCATTCAGACCATCAACGACGATGGCAAAGTGGATGGCGAATACCGTCAGGTGGTGCAGATTACCTTCGACAGCAACGGGCGCAAATCGGAGCGGGTGACCTTCGCCCCGCAGAATACGCTGGAGCGCATTCAGATGACTCCGGCCGACGTTTCGGATATCGAACAGCGCCTGCCGTTCGTGTTGACCTCAGAGGACGTGGGGCAATACAACCTGACCTACGTAGGGCGGCAAAAGGTGGACGAGGTTGATTGCTACGTCTTTGATGTCGCACCCAAGGTGATGGAAAAAGGCAAGCGCTACCTGAAAGGCCGCATCTGGGTGGACCAGAAAGACCTGCAGATCGTGATCACCAGCGCCAAGAATGTTCCCGATGATATGCGCAAAGGCCACGAGGATCTTTCGCCGCCCTTTACCACTTACCGCGAACAGGTCGATGGCAAGTATTGGTTTCCGGTTTATACCAAAGCCGATGCCGAACTCCACTTCTCCGGTGGCAGCGGGTATATGAGCCAGGATGTCCGTATCCGGCAGATTGTGCGCTATACGGATTACAAGCAATTCCGTTCGACGGTCAAGCTGATCTTTCAGGGACAGGATGTGACCAACAATCAGGGGCAGCCCCAGAATGGGAATGCGCCGGCTAGTGGGCAGCAGCCAGCTTCGCCTCCCGCGAGTGCGCCTCATTAAGGTCAGGTAGCGGTTGGTGAGGAGTTTTGGGGTGAGAGCAGTGGACTCCCACATCTCGCAAAAAACGAGCGAGATGTGGGGCACCCATGTTCGTGGCGGGGCGAGGGTCTTAACGCGTCAGCCCAATGACTCCTCGGGCGGGTTAGGCGTTGTAGGTAGAGGACGAGACACGGCCCCCACGGCCAGTCCAATTGGTGTGGAAGAATTCGCCTCGAGGCTTATCGACGCGTTCGTAGGTGTGGGCACCGAAGAAGTCTCTCTGCGCCTGCAGTAGATTTGCAGGCAGGCGCGCGGTTCGGTAACCGTCATAGAACGCCAGGGCAGTTGAAAACGCAGGCATGGGCACACCTACCCTGATTCCGTAGATAAGCGCCTTCCGCCAGGAAGCCTGGTACTTGTTCATTGCAGTGGAGAAGAACTTGTCCAGCAACAGATTCTGCAGCTTTGGATCCCGGTCGAACGCCGCCTTGATGTCACCCAGAAAGATGCTGCGAATGATGCACCCGCCACGCCACATCAACGCGACGCCACCCATGTTCAGGTTCCAGCCCTGATCTTTCTCAGCCGCTCGCAGCAACATGTATCCCTGCGCATAGCTCACCATTTTGGAGCAGTAGAGAGCCAGACGCACCTCTTCGATGAACGCCTTCTTGTCGCTCCCCACCTTGCGCTTACGCGGCCCCTTCAACACTTTTGCTGCCGCTACCCGCTCGCTCTTCAACGCCGACAGGCAGCGCGCGAACACGCTCTCCCCAATGAGTGTCACCGGTTGTCCCAGGTCGAGCGCCGAGATCGCGGTCCACTTACCAGTGCCCTTCTGACCGGCAGCGTCGAGAATCTTGTCCACCATCGGCTGCCCATCCTCGTCCTTCTTGGCGAAAATAGTGGCGGAGATGTCGATCAGGAAACTGTCCAGCTCGCCCTTATTCCACTCTGCAAAAACCCCGGCGAGTTCATCGGCAGTGAGCCCTAATCCGTCCTTCAGCAGTTGGTAAGCCTCGCCGATCAGTTGCATGTCGCCGTACTCGATGCCGTTGTGCACCATTTTCACGTAGTGTCCGGCGCCGTCCTCGCCAACCCAATCGCAGCAGGGGGTTCCGTCTTCCACTTTTGCCGCGATGGCCTGGAAGATGTCCTTCACGTGCGGCCACGCTTCCTTATTTCCTCCCGGCATGATCGAAGGACCGAAACGCGCACCTTCTTCGCCCCCGGAAACACCTGTCCCAATAAACAGAATTCCTTTGGCGGCCAAGTCCTTTGTTCGCCGGGTCGAATCGGTGTAGAGCGAGTTGCCGCCATCGATGAGGATGTCCCCCGCTTCCAGAAAGGGGAGAACCTGCTCGATGGTCTGGTCGACGACTTCCCCGGCCTTGACCATGATCATCACCCGCCGCGGCTTCTTCAGCAGCGCGCACATTTCCTCGATTGAGTGCGCCCCCACGACTTGCGTCCCTTTAGCCTCGTCGGCTAAGAAGTCATCCACCTTGGAGACGGTGCGGTTAAAGACGGCCACTTTATAACCGTGGTCGTTCATGTTCAACACCAGGTTTTGGCCCATGACCGCCAATCCGATCAGACCTATATCGCAATTTGCTTCTGGCATATTGGCTTCCCCTTACAACCCTCCCGGAGCATACCTGATCTTCGGGGATGGGGGCAAAGCCATGGAGCGGGGCGTGGTGGACTTGCAGGTTTTACCGTGCGGCAGTTAGAGCAGGGCCGGTTTTTTCAGCCGGCCGCCCCCTCCAGCTCAGAAACCAGCGACCCCACGGGATTGGTCACGGCGCGCACCGCGATCGTCCCCATTGGCTCCCCGCGACGATACATCATGTATGCGGCCACAGCTCCAGCTATGATCGTTCCCCAAAACAACACCCTTTTCATCACGGCTCCTTGAGAGCGCAAGCTTGGGCAAGCGCTACTTTGCATTTCTAGGATGCGCCCGGCGGCCTTGGCAGCGCGGCTGTTTGAGGAAAATATTTTGCACCGCATCTCGCCTACCGGGACGGTTCCATGGTCGGGGCGTTCCCAGGCAATGCGCCGAAGCTATTATGTTCTGCAGGTTGAAAACTCGGGTTCACAATTCAAGTTTTCCCATCGGGACCAGGAAGGAAAATCAATGACCATTGTCCGAAGAGACTTCTTAAAGCTGGCAGGTACTGGTTTGCCCGGCATTTCACTCGGTGCGCACGCCCAAACTGCGACCAAGCCTGGGACTGGCGCAAATGCGGTATTCGATGTGCGGACTTTCGGCGCACGCGGTGATGGCGCCTCGATTGATACTCCGGCGATCAATAAAGCAATCGAAGCAGCGAGCACCCAGGGAGGAGGAACAGTTCGATTTCCCGTGGGCACGTACGCCTGCTACTCGATCCATCTCATGAGCAATGTTGTGCTCTCACTTGAAATGGGCGCCACGATTCTGGCAGCAAGCGGTACCAGCTACGATGCCGCTGAGCCGAATAAGCCGTGGGAGGACTATCAGGACTATGGTCACAATCATTGGCACAATAGCCTGCTATGGGGCGAAGGGATACACGACGTTGCCATCTTTGGGCCGGGATTGATCTGGGGCAAAGGCCTAAGCCGCGGCAGCTCGGAGGAACCGCGGGCTGAGACCCCAGGGGTCGGCAATAAGGCGATCGCCCTCAAGAATTGCCACAACGTGCTGCTCCGGGATTTCTCCATTTTGAAGGGCGGTCACTTCGGCATCCTGGCAACAGGGGTCGACAACCTGACCATCGATAATCTCAAGATCGATACCGACCGGGACGGAATGGATATTGACTGCTGCCACAACGTTCGCGTTTCCAATTGCAGCGTTAATTCTCCCTGGGACGATGGGATTTGCCCGAAAAGCTCGTTTTCGCTCGGGTACGCCCGCTCCACGGAGAATGTGACGATTACGAATTGCTATGTCACCGGCGCCTGTGTACTGGGGACCATGCTGGACGGAACGTTCAAGCGTCAGCCTGCTGATTTCAAAATCGCTCCCACAGGCCGTATCAAGTGCGGGACAGAGTCGAACGGAGGCTTTAAAAACATCACCATCTCGAATTGCGTTTTTGACGGTTGCCGGGGGTTCGCGCTCGAAAGCGTGGATGGTGCGCTGCTGGAGGATATTACGTTTACCGGTGTGACCATGCGTGACTGCACCAATACGCCACTGTTTCTCCGGCTTGGGAGCCGCATGCGGGGACCGGCGGGAGTCCCGGTGGGCACTCTGAAGCGGATTATTATCAGTAATGTTGTCAGCTACAATTCCGCATCGCAATTCAGCGGAGCGGGGCTGATCTCCGGAATCCCTTCCAATCCGATCGAAGACATCAAGATCAACGACCTGTACATGGACCACCGGGGTGGGGGAACACGCGAGATGGCGGCACGGGCGGTGCCGCAAATGGAACAGGGATATCCTGAGCCTTACAGGTTCGGGGACATCCCCGCGAGCGGCTTTTTCATACGCAACGTAAACAATATCGAGCTGACGAACGTCGAGATTGCCTGGAGCCAGCCGGATGCGCGGCCCGTTTTCTACCTGGATAATGTCAAGGGAGCTGACTTCTTTCGCATCAAAACTCCTAAGGCGGTCACAGCCGGGGTGTTTGAGCTGAAAGATGTTCAGGATTTCAACGTGAGCCTATCGAAGAACATCAAGGACATTCACCTGGACAAGGTTGACCAGAAAACAATCACCGATTGACGGCTTGGCTCTCCGTCAGTTTGGAGATTTCCCAACGTCACGCGTCGATTGCCAGGCGACCTGCTGCCATTGTCCATTCCGCCGCTGATAGACGGTCAGGATGAAAATATTGATATCGAACGGGGCGGCCTGAACTCGGGAGTCCGTCACTCTCACGGCGTATTCGCCATCGATGACCGCGCAATTTCCCATCGTGCGAACATGCAAATTCCTGGGGCGCCAGGAAATGTAGTGCAGCTGGCCGCTACGAATTGCCTCCAGATAGCTTTTCTTTGTATCTACTTTACCGCTGGCATGGATGTGGGTGACGTCATCCGCCATGATCCGCTCCAGTGCGGGCAGATCGGAATGCTCCAGGGCCTTGGTGCGGGCTTGTTCGGTCTCCAGAACCTGCTTCCCCGGATCGACCGTCACGGGCTGTACGGGTGCGGCCTGAGCTATGCTCGCGCCCAAAACGAGAGTCAACAGGATCTTATTCACGAGCTCCTCTGCCCCCTGTCAGCCGTTGCCGGCAGCTTCGGTTGCGACCATCATCCTACTCGTCACACTTCTCCTTTACATCCGCTACAATCGCAAGAACGTCTTCCGTTTCGCTGAAGGGCCTATAGCTCAATTGGTTAGAGCAGCGGACTCATAATCCGTTGGTTCCAGGTTCAAGTCCTGGTGGGCCCACCAATAGAATGAATGATTTACATCCTACCTGCAGGCTCCCAAAATAACCGAAAAAATGCTAATCGCTCGAACTCAGCCCGCCGCGCGAGGATCCGTGCATACACTGCGCTCTGCTGGAGTGCGACATCAGGTCGTTGCATCTCGTCTCCACGTAACTGCAGGGCGGGTCAAGCGGTGCTTTGCAAGTTAGACCTTAACGATGCGGTCATTCATTAACGGATGGACTATGAATCATAGCGACAAATGAGTACAGTCCTGGATAACAGCATCCAGGATCGCCACGGCCGACGTTTCCCTCTGATTGCCATGGCTGCGCTTATACAAAACGGATCTAAGACTTTCAGTGACCATCCCGACCGCGGCACAGAGTTCCTGCTCAAATTCAGCCATGCTGGCCTGCAGGCGCTCCAGGTAGTCGTAGCGGATGCGACCTGCATTCATGTCCAGGAGTCTCCCGATTCCGCCCTCCAATCTCCGAAGCACGAGCGGACGCAAAAGGAAGCGTGGCAACACCAGAAGGAACGAATCGAGGGAATGAAATACGCGCTCGACCTTGTAGTACAAGTGGCTTTCGACGCGGAGCGGGCACTGAATCGAGACGTGCTCAACCGGTATTTCGAACAGAAGGCCGGCTGCTTTTTCGAGGCGCTCCAGGATCGCGTTGGTGTGGGCAACAAAGCGACCGGAGAGGGTGCCAAGTTGCGCCTCGATTTTTGCGTCTTCCTGGAGTCTCCAGCAGCGAAAAACTCCATCTACTTCCTGTATCAGAAAGCTTTCGAGAAGAGCACCAAGCGCTTGCCCTGTAGCCTTTGCATGGAGCGAATAGAACGACTTTAGATGTTGCCGCACTCTGGGAACGGAGGCCTCTACCCGCGCCGTCAGATCGCCCTCCACGCGAGCCACGATTTCAGCCGCGTGCTGACGCAGTAACACTCCCAGCTCTCGAACCTCAACCTCTGTTTGCACCAGCAGGTGATCCAAAGCCATCCGTTTGCGATCCAGCTCTTGTGGGCTTAGGGCCTGCGCACGGGTTCCGATAACCGCGGCGAACTTCAGAGTACGAGCAACCTGTAATGTATCCATCGCAACGGAGCGAACGAGAACCTGGCCTTTTTCTTCCAGTAGAAAGTTTCGTAATCGCCGCTCCAACGTTTGCATTCCACTCAAATCCTCGCCGGCTCCATCCCGTTTCCGTTGGAGAGCGCGGCGTGCCGACAGAAAGAAGACCTCAGGTGACTCCATCTGGATACGAGTCAACTCATCCCTGAGAAAACAGCCGAGGTTAGAAACCTCGGCTGCCGAGGCCAAATCGGTCTTATTCAATAGGAAAAAAAGCTTGGGGATGTCTTCTTTGAGACTTTTGACGAACTGAGACTCGATCTCGGTAATGGGCGGATCGACAGAGAGTACGACGATGGCAGCGTCGACTTGTTGGAGATAACTTTCTGTTGTTCGGGTGTTGTGAGCATGCGTGGATCCAATGCCTGGGGTATCGATAAGGACGATCCCAGCCTCAAGAAAAGTAGAAGGATAGCTTATTTCCACTGACGCAACCCGCTTCTTGTTGCCCGGATTGGCAGACTCCGTGATGTAGTCTGCCAGCACGCTCAAAGCAATCTTCTCCCGCTGCCCTGTGCGGTAGAAGATTGCAGCCTCTGGAACTACGCCATATCGAATCTCCGTGATCACGGAAGTCACGGGAAGAACGCCCGTTGGCAGGATTTCAGTCCCAAGAAGCGCATTGATAAAGGAACTCTTGCCTCGCTTCATCTGGCCGAGAACGGCTAGATGAAGCTGATTGGAGGCCAGTTTCTTTTCCAGAGAAAGCAGCTTCTCGCGCAAACTTTCATTGCCGGCGCCACAATCCTCCATCATCAGGAGGGTGTGTAACGCCGACTCCATCGATAGACGCTCTGCGCTCTTGTCAACGATGGTCATATCACGGCTCTTATCCGCTTCAGCGGCTCAGGAGTCTTCCGTCGATCGTGAGTAGCGAATCACTTCAACGGTGGAGCTGGCAATCAGGCCGCCTGCAATCATTCGATCCAGGTGAGGAATCAGCTTTTCAATCTGCTGCTCCGTGTCGATTACATTTACCATGATGGGAGCATTCTTCGAGATGGAAAGACTTCGTGAGTGATAGATCCGGGCGCTAGCCCCAAAGCCTTCAAGGCCGCGAAAGACAGTTGCGCCTACCAGCCCAAGATCCTTGCATTTGGCAACGATTGCCTTATAGAGAGGCTCCCCCTCCCACATGTCGTGCTCAGTGAAGTGAATGCGCAGCATTCGGGCTTGAAAATGCTCTTTCATGGCTCACCCCCCGGCTCCGCGGCACGATGGGCATATTTGATGATGTCGACGTCCGACAGAACCACGAGCCCTTCGAAGACCATCTGGTCAACGATGGGCAAGAATCCCTGCAGTTTCTCCTCGGTGTCGACAACGGACAGCATGATCGAGCAATCGTGGGAGAGATTGAGAGGCTTCTCTTTGTGGACTCTGCGGTGTGCGCCGTAACCAAGAATGCCCCGGTAAACGGTCGCTCCGGCAAGATCATTGGCACGCATCGCGCGAACCAGGGCCTGGTGGAGTGGTTTCCCCTGCCACTGGTCACTCTCACCAATGTAGATCCTCATCATCTTCGCTTTGCCCTCGATCTTCACGTGGCCAGGAGGTGGCGCATTCTTAGGCTTAGATGCCTGTGCAGGTTTTGCAACCGTCGTTTCCTGCAACTCGATCATGCCTGACCCGGCCATCTCCTCGAGCTTCCCTAGCAGCTGGTCCACTTTCTCGCGCGTCTCTATGAATTCGATCTTCAAGGGAAGATGATCGGAAATCTCGACGAAACTCGAGGAGTGCATATGGTGATCGGCCCCGAATCCCGCCACTCCCTTCAGCACGGTGGCGCCAGATACGCCA
>Ga0210398_10007210_pt1 | contig 10130 bp, 7 predicted proteins | sample IncBWC4OmetaG_FD_161047 | JGI IMG/M metagenome (GOLD analysis project Ga0210398, IMG submission 161047) | Forest soil microbial communities from Barre Woods Harvard Forest LTER site, Petersham, Massachusetts, United States - Inc-BW-C-4-O | ecosystem: Environmental > Terrestrial > Soil >...
GTCGGCGCGACACTGCTCGCCATGTCGCTCGGCTATGCCATCGGCACCAGCGTCGGCATCGCACTCGGCTTGCTGTTCGGCCTGGTGCCTCGCCTGTACCGCGTGCTGTCGCCTTACATCGCAGCACTCTACGCGATGCCGAAGATCGCGCTTGCGCCGTTGTTTGTCATTGTACTCGGCATCGGCATCGAATCAAAGGTGGCTCTGGTCGCCATCACCGTGTTCTTCCTGGTGCTGAACAGCACGCTGGACGGCGTGCGCAATGTCGATCGCGACCTGACGCGCGCGCTGGCGCTGATGGGGGCCACGCGCTTCGAGGTCATCGGCAAGGTCCTGGTGCCGGCGACACTGCCCTGGATCTTCACGGGCATGCGTATCGCCGTCCGCTATGCCTTCACCAACACACTGCTGGCCGAACTGATCGCTTCGAACAGTGGCATCGGCTTCATGATCGAATACTATTCCGGCGTGTTCGATGCGACCGGCACGTATGCCGCGATTCTGGTCCTGGTGATCATGAGCGTCGGCCTGACCGAACTGCTCACGCAGATCGAGGCCAGGATGTCGTACGGCCGCAGCCCGTAGATACCCCGGCAAGATCAACGATAAAAACTAGGGACGCGACTATCGCCACAATCGAGATGATCGCCAGCATCTGCTTCGGAAGGGTCCTGTCATCAATCGCCTATCTGGTGCCGATCGCCGGATGTGGCGGATCGCGCAGGGTCAGCATCAGCAGCAGCACGCCGATCGCGGCAAAGCCGATGACCATGAAACCGTCGATATAGGCCAGCACATACGCCTGAATCTGCACGGAATGGGCGAGCAATCCCGTTGCGCGTCCATTCGCCGCTGCCGGACCGACCGAGCGCCCCACGACGGCCTGCGCATACTCCTGGAGCCGTTGGCTGGTCTCCACCGATCCTGTGGTGACATGCAGCCCGACGAGGTTCGAATAGACCTGTTCGCGCGTGCGCACGAAGGTCTGGATGAACGCCGCGCCCAACTGCGCACCGAACAACCGCCCGGTCTGCAGCACCGCGCCGAAGGTGAGCACCTCGCTCGGCTCGAGATGGCGAAGAAAGAACCAGACCAGGGACGTCAACCCGATCGACTGACCCAGCGCCTGCACGAGCTGCGAGGGCAGAAAGTTAACGCCGATCCAGTCTTGCGTGAGCTGCCCCGCCATGAAGCATCCGACGCCCACGAGGGCGAAGCCGATGGCCAGGGTAATGCGCGGTTCCACATAACGCAGGATGATCGCCGTCAGCGGCGCGGTCAGGAACTGCGGCAGCGCGATCCAAACCAGCACGCCGCCGATCTCGATCGCCCGGTAACCCTGCACAGTCCCGAGGAACTGTGGAATGATGTAGGACGTGGACAGGATGGCGAAGCGGAAGAAGGTGACCAGAACAAACAGCAGCGGAATGTTGCCCTGCGCGGCATAGCGAAGATTGATCCAGGGACGCGATGACGTGAGCTCCTGGACGACAAACGCCACCAGCAGCAGGATGCCGCCCAGCAGCAGCGCATTGATGAGGCCGGAATTGAACCAGTCGAGCCTGTTGCCCTGATCGAGCGCTGCATAAAGCAGACTGAAGCCGGCCGCCGCGTAGAGAATGCCCGACCAGTCGGCGGTCTTGAGCAGCTCGCGATTGACCGTCTGGCGTGGCATCCCGAAGTAGATGCACACGATCATCAGTGGCGCCACGAGCGCGGTGTCCCAGAAGATCCATTGCCACGCACCGTTGTCGCTGAACCACCCCTCGATCGAGGCTGCGATGTTGAGCGAAAGTTCGAGGTTCAGCGAGTAGGCTGCGACGCCGAAGATGACCATCCGCGGCGGCAGGTTCAGCACGACGAAACCGATCGTCAGCGGGATGAATGTGCCGGAGGCGAGCCCGCTGATGAGCTGGAACGCCAGCACGAAGCGCAGATCGGGCGAGAACGGCAGCAGCAGGTTCGAGATGCTGAAGATCGTCGCCGAAATCATCATAACGCGACGCACACCGAACACTGCCCCCAGCCAGGACGAAGGAGGGCCGATCATCATCTGGCCAACGGTGAAGGCGGTGGTGATCCAGGCGCCCTCGTCGAAGCCCGCATGCACCGCGCCGCGCACGTCGGCGAGCCCGAACGTGGTGATGCGGCTGTCGAGGGTCGAGATCACCGTGCCGAGCAGCACGGCCAGCGTTCCTATGTAGGGGCGCAAGGAGATGGCGGGGCGCGGATGTGCGGCCTTGTCAGCGGGATGACAAAGCGTATGGGCCGAACCGACCGCGGCGCTCATTTTGTGTCGATGGTTGCGATCACGGACATGCCTGGCCGCAGCAGGTCGTCCACCGCCGGATCGGGCTCCAGCACGATCTTCACCGGAATCCGCTGCACGACCTTGGTGAAGTTGCCAGTCGCGTTGTCGGGAGGCAGCAACGAGAACTGCGCCCCGGAGGCCGGAGACCAGCTGTCGACGTGGCCATGCAGGACTGTTCCAGGAAACGTATCCACGGTTACACGCGCCGGCTGGCCAATCCGCACACGGGTCATCTGCGTTTCCTTGTAGTTCGCAACAACCCATACATGCGGCAGCGGCACGAGCGAGATCACCTGCGTGCCGGCATTCAGGTACTGGCCGGCTTGCACCTGGCGCTGGCCGACCATGCCGTCCACCGGGGCGGTGATGCGCGTGTACCCCAGATTGATCTGCGCCAGATCACGCGCCGCCTGTTGCTCGGCCAACATCGCCTGCGCCTGCTTCTCCTGGCTGTCCAGTACGTTCACCTGCTGGCGCTGCTGATCGAGCTGGGCAAAGTTGAGAGCGAGTGTTGCCTCCGCCCGCTTCTCGTTGTCGACCGCCTGCTCAACGGTCTGGCGCGTGCCCGCGATGCCCGTCGCCAACAGTGCCTGCTGGCGCACGGTCTCGAGATGATAACGGGTGAGATCGGCTTCGCTCGCCGCGACCATTGCCTCCGCTTGCTCGATCAATGCCTTCTGGAGCGTCTTCTGCTGTTCGATTGTGGCGATCGCGACTTTGGCATTGTCGGCGTTCCCCTCTGCCTGCCGGAGTTGCGCGCGGTAGTCGTCGTCTTGGATTTCCACCAGGAGATCGCCGTCCTTGACCCGCTGGAAGTCGTTCACCAACACCCGGCGCACATAGCCTGGGACCCTTGCCGCCAGCGGCGTCAGGTCGGCCTGGAGATAGGCATCGTCCGTGCTTTGCAGCCGTGCCGAACCGACCCACCAGTCCCATTCGGCGGCAACGAAGGCGATAAGTCCGCCCGCCAGCAGCAGGATGAACAGCCTGACGCCGACGCCGCGCCAGGGGAATGCGCGCCTTTGCCGGGCGGGCGGCGAAGGCACCGTCGCCTCATCGGCGGTGCGGACAACTGGCATGTCCGAAGTGATCACTTTGTCATTCATCGCGCACGCCGCCCCTCCCCTCCAGGCGCTTAGTCGCCGCGGTGGAAGCGCGTGATCTTGACCTGTCTTGCCGTCTTTGTCGAAAGCGGCACCGAGTTCACCGTTCAGAGGAACACATGGACCACGCCGGCAAGAGCGATGCACAAGCAGGGCAGTGCATCACTTTGAATCGTCCCGGTCTTCAGCGGCCGGCGCTTGTAGGGGCTACGCAGCTTCGGGACCTCAGCCGCATCGCTATTTGCGTGTGCTACCATGCGGTCATGTGCTCCGGGCCGTCAGCGAGCTTCTCGATGCGATCGCCGGAAGTCAGGCCAGGCATCCCTCGGTCGGTTTTACCTCCTCGCTGTCGGGAAATACTTCGGTCATCAATGCACGTTCATCGATGCGCAGGTGATCCCGGAGCAGACCTTTGAGCACCGCACGCAGGTCGGTCGTGGCCCTGAGGTCGCGGTTCTGGTAGAGATTGCTCTGCTTGACACCCGGCCAGTCGGCAATCACTCGGCCTCCCTTGAGAGCACCCCCCACAAGCAGCGCCACCGTAGCCGTGCCGTGGTCGGTGCCTTCGGTTCCGTTGATGCGGGCCGTACGGCCAAATTCGGTAATCAGCGTCACAACCGTCTCGTTCCAGGCGCCCCCCATGTTGGTCTCGATTGCCGCGAGCGCGGCATCGAGTGCACCCAACAATTGCGACAGCCGACCACTGACGGCACCTTCGTTGTTGTGAGTATCCCAGCCGTCGAGCGCGAGCGCGCCGACACGCGGACCATCGGTGTTCGCCAGGAACTGTGCCGCCGTTCCGGCGGCCTCAGCGAAGTATGCACGCACCTGGCTGATGTTTCCGACCTGAATCGCCGGACCCTTCTCGTCCGCCCCTCGGCCCCGCGAGTTGCCAGGCATGAGCGTGGCAAGGTCGATGCGGTCCTCGAGCACGCGCGCCAGCGTCGGGTCGGTGTGACGATAGAGATCGAGCAGGCGTAACGTGGTGTCGTCACTCACCGCCGGCAAACGCGATGGCGCCCACGACAGAACCGGCGCGGGGCCCCGCACCACCAGCGGCGAGATAGGGCCGACCGCGAAGGCGCGCGCCTTGTTCGTTCCGGGGCTAACGCGGTCGTCGGGTGCAAGGACGGTCAGCGCGCGATTGAGCCAGCCGGTATCTGCGTACCCGGGTCGCGCGAAGCCACTCTCCAACACGTCCTGCCCATCGAAATGGGAGCGCTCACGGTAGGGCGTTGCCACCGCGTGCACGACGATGGCCTGGCCGCTCTGATAGAGCCGATGGAGGTTCGGCATGGCGGGGTTGAGCGCGAAGAAACCGTTGAGCGGCAGAGCGGGTGTCGCACCGTCAAGCGAGAGCGCGCTGTTGCCGCGCAGCTTGATCCAATCGGGATCTCCGACCGGCGCCACGGCGGCAAGCCCATCGAGTGCGCCGCGCAACACGATGGTGAGGAAGCGCGGATCACGACCCTCCGCGCGTGCGATCTTCGGCACGAACGCCCAGGCGAACAGCGCGCCTGACCCGAGCAGCAACTCGCGGCGTGTCGCGGCATGAAGCTTCGCGAGCATGGTCACCTCCGTTGGAATTCCGGGGCCATGAGCAGCAGCGTCAGCGCCTGCTGCCTGGTTTCGGCCCTCGTCACGGCGCTGCGCGTCTCTGTCGACGCAATCGGGCCGAGCGAGGTCTCGAGCATGGCCTGCGGATCGAGCCGTTCGCCATAGTTCTGAGCAATCGCATTGGCGGTGTCGAGCCGGTGGGCGAGACCGTCAAGCCAGTCGGCGTTCTCGTCACCAAAACCCTTCGGCGCAGGCGGCCGCCACAGTGGCTCTCCCAACCGGTTCAGCGCCGGGACCATACGGCGGACGTCTCCGTTGTTGAACCCGGCCGCACGGATGGAGGCAACCATCCATTCACTGGGATGCTTCATCTTGGCCTGATCGGGCGACCACGATTCCGGCGCCGCCACCAGTGCCTTCGACACCTGCCAAAGGTCGCCGTCGGTCGCGAGGAACGTCTTCGTCAGCGTCTCGATCAGCGCGGGCGACGGCTCGTCGGCGATGAAATGCCGCGCCAGCTTGGTGGCCACATGTCTGGCTGTTGCCGGATTGCGGGCGAGATCGGCAAGCACCGCCCGCCCCTGCTCAACCCCGGTGTCGCGATAAGCTTTCCCGAGCACGGTCTCGGGGCCTGGCTCGTGCAGGCGTGGGTGGTACAGGAACTCGCCACCATGGTCCGGATTGTCGGCGGTGGCGTAGATTGTCCAGCCCGTGATTGCCTTGGCCAGGCTCACGACATCGTCCTGGTTGTATCCGCTGCGCACGCCTAGCGTATGAAGCTCCAGAATTTCGCGGCCGAGGTTCTCGTTGATGCCGCGGTTGCGATTGATGCCGGCAACGGAGTCGGGCCCTATCGAGCTGGCATTGTCGAGATAGATCAGCATCGCCGGATGACCCTCGGCCGCAAGCAGCAGGTCGGCGAACTTGCCGAGCACGTGCGGCCGGATCGCCTCGCGCTCATAGGCGCCGGCCATTACGGTGACGTCGGCGTTGACACAGAAGTGGTTCGACCAAAACCACACCAGGCGCTCTACGAAGCCGATGTCTGCCGTGATGGCGGCATCGTAGTGCACCTTGGCTTCGCGGAAGAAGTTCTCTCGCATTGGGGTTTCGGGCTCAGGAGCCGATGGAGTTGCGACCGGCGGCTTCGCTTCATCAGGCTTTGGCGTCCCGGCATTTGCGATCGCAGAATTTTGCATTGCCGCATTGTCGGCGACGAGTTTCGCAGCCTCCTGACGTCTCGCCTCGACCCGTCGTTGGGCCAGTCGCGCGGCATTGAACTCAAAGGCGATACGATTGGCAGCGCCGCTGCTCAACAGACCGGCGTCAGGCACCTTGCCAGCGTTTGCTCGGTCGAGCTCCGCGATCAGCGCCCCTTGTGGATCGGATGCGACTGCCGCGATCGTGCCGGGTCGTGGTCCGAAGCCGAACCGATGCAGGGCAACCGCCGCACCGCGGGGGTCAAGGGCCATGACATCTGTCCCCTGAAAATTGGCTGCGCGTGCTCATACCGTTCATCGAGGCATGACGCTACTTGCGAAGTGTTACACGCGGTGACTTTTTGAAGCAGCCGTTTGCTGTTGGACTGTTGCCATGCCGGTGACTTCACGCTGCGGGGTCTGTGGGCGAACTGGCCGAGCGAGATCTGAAGGTCGACAGCCGTTCGGTGCAGGAGTTCGTTGCCAGCGAGCAGGACCGTCCTGACGTGGCACGCCCGTCGGCAAATGGCTGCGGCATCACCGGATCAACCCCGCGCGCCTGGCCAGCCGCGCCGGAACCGTCGATGGAGGCCTCGCCATGGCTACGCCGGTCAGCGCCCCGCTGTTGGACCGCTTCGCCGCGCTGTCGGATCCGCGTCAAACCTCAATCTGCTCTCTCGCACCCAACCGACGACCTACCTGAACTCATCACGCTCTAATGTAGCCAGCCGGCCAGGATCGCCAGGAGAAGCAGCGCGACGATGTTGGTGATCTTGATCATCGGGTTCACCGCTGGCCCTGCGGTGTCCTTGTAAGGATCACCGACCGTGTCGCCGGTCACCGCGGCCTTGTGCGCCTCGGAACCCTTCCCCCCGTGGTGACCTTCCTCGATGAACTTCTTGGCGTTGTCCCATGCGCCGCCACCTGAGGTCATCGAGATCGCGACGAACAGCCCGGTCACGATGGTGCCCAGCAGCATGGCGCCGAGCGCGGCGAACGCCTGAACCCGTCCTGCGACGATGTCGATCACCACCCACAGAATGATCGGCGCCAGCACCGGCAGCAGCGAGGGGATGAGCATCTCGCGGATCGCCGCCCGCGTCAGCATGTCCACGGCACGGCCGTATTCCGGCTTCCCCGTGCCCTCCATGATGCCGGGGATCTCGCGGAACTGGCGCCGCACCTCCACCACGACGGCACCGGCGGCGCGGCCCACCGCGGTCATGCCCATCGCGCCGAACAGGTACGGCAGCAGGCCGCCGATGATCAGGCCGACCACCACGAACGGGTCCTGCAGGGTGAACTGCACGTCCAGGTTCGGGAAGTAGTGTTTGAGATCCTGCGTGTAGGCCGCGAAGAGCACCAGCGATGCGAGGCCCGCCGAGCCGATCGCGTAGCCCTTGGTGACCGCCTTGGTGGTATTGCCGACCGCGTCAAGCGCGTCGGTCGTGACACGCACATCAGCGGGAAGATCAGCCATCTCGGCGATGCCGCCGGCGTTGTCAGTGACCGGGCCGTAGGCGTCCAGGGCCACGATCATGCCGGCGAGCGACAGCATCGTGGTTACCGCGACGGCGATGCCGAACAGGCCGGCCACCATGAACGTCGCTATGATGCCGATGCAGATCACGATCGCGGGCAGGGCGGTCGCCTCCATCGACACTGCGAGGCCCTGGATCACGTTGGTACCATGGCCGGTGGTGGAGCTCTGGGCGATAGAGCGCACCGGGCGGTATTCGGTCGCGGTGTAATATTCGGTGATCCAGACGATCGCCCCGGTCACCGCCAATCCCACCAGCGCGCAGATGAAGAGCTGCCAGCCGGCGACCGCGCCTCCGCCGGTCAGCGCCAGCGGCGTCGTGAAGCCGATGAACCAGGCGATGATGATGGCGATGCCGACGATCGACAGCGCGCCGGTCACCAGCAACCCCCTATACAGGGCCTTCATGATGCCGTTGTCGGGACCCAACTTGACGAAATAAGTCCCGACGATGGAGGTGAGGATGCAGATGCCGCCAATCCCGAGAGGCAGCATGAGCACGCGGTCGCGCACCTCGCCGGTGAAGAAGATCGCCGCCAGGAGCATGGTGGCGACGATGGTCACCGCATAGGTCTCGAAGAGATCGGCGGCCATGCCGGCGCAGTCGCCGACGTTGTCGCCCACGTTGTCGGCGATCACGGCGGGGTTGCGGGGATCATCCTCGGGGATGCCGGCCTCAACCTTGCCGACGAGGTCGGCACCGACATCGGCGCCCTTGGTGAAGATGCCGCCGCCCAGTCGGGCGAAGATGGAGATCAGCGAGCCGCCAAAGCCCAGCGCCACCATCGCCTCCAGCACACGTCGCAGCTCGTCGTCGCTGCCGCTGGTCATGCCGCTGCGCAGCACGAAATAGTAGCCGGCGACGCCGAGCAGGCCGAGACCGACGACCAGCAGTCCGGTCACCGCGCCGGCCTTGAAGGCGAGGTCGAGGCCGGCCGAAAGCCCCCGTTTGGCGGCCTGCGCGGTGCGCACGTTGGCGCGCACCGAGACGTTCATGCCGATATAGCCTGCCGCGGCTGACAGCACCGCGCCGATAATGAACCCGATGGCGACATGGAGGCCCAGAGCAAGGCCGAGGATGATCAGAATCACGATGCCGACGATACCGATCGTGGCGTACTGGCGGTTGAGGTAGGCGCGGGCGCCCTCCTGCACGGCGGCGGAAATCTCCTGCATGCGCGCGGTGCCGGCGTCGGCGGCCAGTACCTGCTTGCTGGTGACCAGACCGTAGAACAGCGCCAGCAAACCACAGGCGATGATCACGTATTGGGCCAAAAGCATCCGGAGTAATCCCCTCGTGAAAAATCGTTTCGTGCGCCACGCGGCCAGACGGCGCGCCGGTCTGGTCCCGGTGAGCGTAGGCGCGGCCGTATGCCAGATAGGTGAACAAGTGGCAAATATCCGGTCTAGCCCGGACGGATGGGGTGATTCGTTGGCTTGCACCGGCCGCCGGGCTCGGGCAGACCAGGGAGGGCGCTGCGCCTGTAGCTCAACTGGTTAGAGCGGGCGGCTCATAACCGTCTGGTTGCAGGTTCGAGTCCTGCCGGGCGCATCAATGGTTACAAATGTAATGTCGCCGTCATGCTGGCGAGGTCGCGACCAACTATATGTGCTGGCCAGTCCAACAGCGTTGTGAGTATGAGCGGCAATATAGACCTCGAGGATACCCTACTCGACCTGGTGGTCCAATACGGGCTGCCGGCCGTCCTGCAGGCGGTCGCTCGCATCATGGCCAGCAGGGGCAGTGTCACTTGCGGCATCGTCAGCGAGGTGGCTGGCATCGAGGGCTGGCTGGCAGTGCAGCCGCCGCCAGCCGTCTGAAGCCCGCCCGCCGCTCCAAGTGGTATTGGTTCCCAGCCCGAGTTCTTGCCAAGTAGTTAGCAAATCACCAGCGTGACACCGCAGAGAGCTTCGTGCCACTGTTGCGGGAGCGGCCAAGTTTCAGAGGTTACTACCTGCCGGCGGGCGAACCGGGCAGGCTCGGTCGGGTCATGAAAGGCATGCCAGAGGTCATGGCGGATGAAAGCGGTAGCATAGTACGCTAGTGTTGTACCATGCATGATGACAAACCTACGCGGCCGTTCTTCCTGATCGTCATTGACGAGGATCGGGGAGTTTTCTCTGTCGAAGGCCCAATGACCGACGACCGACCCTGGCAGTCCGCCGCCCGCAAGGCGCGCGACGAGGAGCGCCAGGTTGTTTGCGGCCCCAGCGGGGGGGATCGTGACGCGATCGCCGCAGAGTTCCACCGTGAGCGCAAGCTGGCCGGCGTCCCGCCGGGCAGCATTGTCCGACCCTTCGGTTGACGCAATAAGCCCGGCCAAAGGCAAGAAAACCGTCCCGCGAAACGGCACGTCGTGGGGCCTGTCGCGGAGGGGAGGGCGAGAGCCCTTGCCGATCCCTATCGAAGAAGCACGACC
>Ga0210398_10007211_pt1 | contig 10128 bp, 7 predicted proteins | sample IncBWC4OmetaG_FD_161047 | JGI IMG/M metagenome (GOLD analysis project Ga0210398, IMG submission 161047) | Forest soil microbial communities from Barre Woods Harvard Forest LTER site, Petersham, Massachusetts, United States - Inc-BW-C-4-O | ecosystem: Environmental > Terrestrial > Soil >...
GCTCTCACCGTTTGCGTGATGAGGTATATTTCGGACCTTCATATCGGCAAGGTCAATCCGAAACATTTTGACTTTGGTTTGGACGTCGAGGCCAAGAAATACGATTTGCCCGAATTCGTGAAAGGACATGTTGTGGACGCTTCGGATGTTGCTGGGGGTTTGGCGCAGGTAGAACCTCCCTACCCGGGTTACCGGCGTACGATCCAAGCCCTGCACACTTACTTGGAGCTTCGGAAGGAATATGACGGCAAACCGCTTCCGGCAATACAAAAAACGATTGCGCCTGGCGACTCCTATGCAGGCATCCCTCAGTTGATTCGACTGCTACGACTGGTGGGTGACCTTCCTGCCGACGCGAATGTTCTGGCCGACGGGACGGTCTATCAGGATCCACTTGTGAGCGCGGTCAAGCACTTTCAGGGCCGACTTGGCCGGGACCCGGATGGACGAATCACTGCCGCAACCTTGGCCGATCTGAACGTGCCTCTCGCCAGCCGCATGCAGCAGATGCAACTGACTCTCGAACGCTGGCGATGGCTACCTCCTGCTTATGAGAAGTCGCCCGTCGTCGCCAACATCCCGGAGTTTCACCTGCGCGCATACGACGAAAACTTCAAAATCGCTTTGCAGATGAACGTAGTTGTAGGCAAAGCTTATGGCCACACTACGCCGGTATTTAGCGACACCATGGAATATGTCGTATTCCGACCTTACTGGAGCGTTCCTTATTCCATCGCAAAAGCTGAATTCCTGCCGCACATTGCTCGCGATCCCGACTACCTGGCGAAGAAAGGATTCGAGGTGGTGAACAGCCGCCAGGAGGTGGTCACGTCGGGAACGGTGACGAGCGACGTGCTGGAGCAGCTCCGCGCAGGCAGGCTTTTCATCCGGCAAACGCCCGGTCCCAAGAACTCCCTCGGACTCGTGAAATTTATCTTTCCGAACGACTACAACATATACTTTCACGATACGCCCGAACAGACACTCTTTTCGAAGTCCCGGCGGGATTTCAGTCACGGGTGCATTCGGCTCGAAAGGCCCGTCGATTTGGCTGTGTGGGTGTTGCGCAACAACCCGGGCTGGGACGTGGACCGCGCTCGTGCGGCCATGAACGGAGCCACAACGCAGCAGGTGAATCTTGCTCATCCGATTCCGGTACTGATCCTTTATGCCACTGTGATCGTGACTGAGGATGGCATCGTTCACTTTTACGACGACATCTACGGGCACGACGCCGCTCTCGAGAAAGTTCTTGAGAAAGGTTACCCCTATCCGAGCTAATCGGCGGTCGGGAGGCCGGCAGGGCAGCGAAACACCATCTTAATCGCCGACACTAAGGGTGGCGGGGCAGTCGAAGCACCACTGGCGGACGCGGCCGACGTCGACGTGAATGAAGTCAGAGTGAGGGTAGTAGCCTACGCCGCCGCGATGCAGAGCGAGAGCGGCCTTGCGCAGCTTAAGCGTGTCGATGCCTGGCATGCGCAGGTCAATGGCTTCCGCTTGAATGTGCAGGCTGTTCTTGGCGACTCCGGTGGTGTGAGCGCGAAGAGATTCGTTCGTCGACGGAGTGCGGTAGCCGCAAACAATGTCAATCTCGCCGCCGGGGCGGCCAATCGACGATGTCAGATCGGAGAGGATATCGTATAGGCGAGGATCGAAAGGGCGAACGTCGCCGGTCCGATGATCGCGGAGGAAATAATCGAGCTTGGCGAGCGCGGCCGGAATGTACTGGTCATCATGGCGATAAACAATCTCAATCCGCTCAGCGGTGTGCGTGTTATAAAGCAGCAGGAGATGATCCCTGCTCTCATTGGAAAGCTGCTGAGAGGACGCTGCGCGCGATTGAGCACGCGCGCCGCCCGGCGCAATCAACAACAGCGTTGCGCTCGCGACCAAGAAACACCACGAAGTTTTCCGAGATGTATGCATATTTGCTCTTCCGACGTAATTTTAGCACACCCAGGCGTTGCGCCCGATTCGTCCAGGGCTTCTAAGATGCTTTAAAACTGGAATGTACGGAGGGCAGTTACCGAAGCCATGCAAGAAGCGGCGAAAAACCTGCTCCTGGTTCTCGTTGCGCTCTTCCCCATCGTGGACCCGCTGGGAGGGAGCCCCTTCTTTCTGGCGCTGACCAGGGAATACGCGCCGGAAGCGCGAAAAGCATTGTCTTGGCGCATTGCCGTGAACAGTTTTTTCTTGCTGATTGGGTCGTATTTTGTCGGGACCTATATTCTCGCCTTTTTTGGGATTTCGCTGCCAGTGGTGCAGCTCGGTGGAGGGCTAATCGTCATCGCTACGGGCTGGGCCCTCCTGAAACAGCGCGACGATGAAAAACACGACGTCCACAGAACGATGCAGCCACAGGACCCATTCCGCCAGGCGTTCTATCCCTTGACAATGCCATTGACCGTAGGCCCCGGATCCATCTCTGTGGCGATTACGCTGGGCGCGAATGCGGCTCACCGTCACACACTCCATCCATTGACAATCTTAACGGCTCTCATTGGATTGATGTTGATCGCCATCAGCATTCTCCTGTGCTATGCCTTCGCTGACCGGTTGGCGCGAATCCTGGGAGCAACGGGGATGACGGTGATCACGCAATTGTCTTCTTTTTTCCTGGTCTGTATTGGTGTGCAAATCGCTTGGAATGGGATCAAGGCGTTGCTCGAGTCGGTGACGCTGCACATTGGTTGACGATTCACTTATCCTAAATGCGTTCTGAAGCTACGCGGCTCCAGGCCAGACTGGCGCGGAGGCCTTTGGCTGATTTGTCTTTGTTTACGGTTACCAAGTCGGCGAACCTTCTTAGTCGGCATGAGTGGCGTGCGTTGGCTAGCCGAAGGGCTCTCGTGACGCACTTGCTCAAGATCGCGCCCAGTTAATTCGCATTGTTGTTTGAGCTGTCGAAGTTGCTTCTCAAGCTTGCTGGCGCGGCGAACGATATCACCGCAACGGCAAACAGCGCGGCGTTCCGGGGCGTACGTTTCAGATAGGATAGGAGTGCATTTTTCTCTGACTCGCTCGCCGCATTCTCCGTGGTCCGATTGCTTCAGGCTTTCGCGGAACGCGCGTTCAGGACGAACTCCTCCATTGCTTTGGCGAATCCTTCGTCTTCGTTGGTGGAAGTGACATAGGTAGCCGATGCCTGAACTTCCTTGCTCGCATTTCCCATGGCGATGCTCACTCCGCTCTTTTTGAACATTAGAACGTCATTCGGCATGTCGCCGATGGTTGCGATCTCTTCGGCCGGAATATTCAGAAGCTTCGAGAACGCGAGAACTACTTCGCCCTTATTGGCCCGCGGATGTGTCACGTCAAGGTAGTATGGCTGCGAACGTGCGGCGGAAATGTGCGTGCCGCCGGTCTGCTGAACATCTTTTTCGCATTTCGCTACTGCCTCGAGGTCGTCGCTTACGCCGACAATTTTTGCGACGCGGCCGAGCAGCCCGTCGAAGGTCTTGACCACCTTGGGCGGAAACTTTACGGTCCACTGTTCTCGGGCTACGTGCGCCGCGCTCATGTCGCGCACAAACCAATCGGTGGCCGTGTAAATCCACACATCCAGACCGTGTTTCTCGATGGCCTCGATGACCTGCTCCGGCACTCCCGCGGGCAGAAAATTCTGATCAACAACGGTCAGAAGATCAGGCTGAATCAAAACTCCGCCATTGAACGCCGCCAGAGGCTGGACCAGTTTCAGCGGCTCGATCAGCATGGCCATGCCACGCGGAGGCCGTCCACTCGTGACGCTGAATTGAATCCCAGCGTCATGCAGGCGCAAGACCGCTTCGACCGCCCGCTTGGTCAGCACCTTCTCCTGCGTGACGAGCGTTCCGTCCACATCCGCGATCACCATCTTGACCGGCCTTGCCACTTGTTCATTTGTCGGTGTCATCTTCAACCTCGTTTCTTTTTTTCACTGCGACCTGATTGTCTATCGTTCCTGGTAGTTCCACAACAGGCCACCGTCGCCAAAGACCGTGGTCCCCGTGACGTAATCGGAATCCTCTGCAGCAAGGAAGCTGGCGATACCCGCCGCATCTTCGGGTTTCGAGCCTTCCGAGCGGAATATTTTCCGGCACCTCTTCCAGTTTCGCTGCATCGTTCGAGAGTTTCGTGTTGCTGTGAGTTTCGATCGCTGCGGGCGCAATTGAGTTGATAGTTCAATCTTTAGCAAAGGAAGAAGGGGTCGCCATGGGAGATTCTTCACCCCTCCGCATGGTTTAGGCGCGCTCCGTTCGGAGTGCTGCGGGAAGCGAAGGGCACGCCAAGATCGAGACTATGTAAGCTGCAATTCGCTGTTGACGGTATCGCGCATACCTGGCGCGGGAGCGGGCTACTTACCTGCTCGTGCGGCCTTGCGCGCTGGTTTTTCCTGGGCAAGAAATTCCAGGAGAGCTCGGTTCACTGCGTCCGCGTGGGTCCAAGTCAGGCCGTGCGGGCCGCCCGGGACAACCACGAGCTGGCTATTCTTGACGAACCCGGGCGTGCGCTTTCCAGTGGCGGAAAGCGGAAGAATCCGGTCGGCATCGCCGTGAATGACCAGCGTAGGAACGTCAATGCGCTTAAGGTCCTTGCGGAAGTCCTCCAACCACGCCGAAACACAGGCTAGGGTACCGGTGGGGGACGCGCCGGCCGCAATGTTCCAACTGAGCTGTATCACCTGCTCGCTGATCTGTTTGCCGCGAAAAATGTCCGCGTTGTAGAAATTCTCGAGGAACTGAGACAGGAACGCCGGGCGATCCGCGCCCAGGGCTTTTTTGATTCCTTCGAATACTCCGCCGTCGACACCCTCCGGATTCTCTGGTGTCTGGAGCAAGAACGGGGGGATCGCTGCGATGAAGACTGCCCGCTTCACTCGGGTTGACCCGTGGGTTCCCAGATAGCGGGCCACCTCGCCGCCACCCATCGAAAAACCGACCAATGTGATGTCACGCAGATTGAGCTTGGTGATCAGCGCGTGAAGGTCTTTGGAGAGAGTATCGTAGTCGTAGCCCGACGTCGGCTTACTGGAGTCGCCGAAACCTCTGCGGTCGTAGGCCACCACGCGGTAACCGGCGTCGAGCAGAGCGGGGACTTGCTTCTCCCACGATCGTCCGCTCAGAGGCCAACCGTGGATCAGGATGAGCGGTTTGCCTGTGCCGTGATCTTCATAGAAGAGATCGATCTTCCCTGAATTTTCCTTGCCGACAGTTATGAATGGCATGGACCTTCTCCTTTGTGAACGTATTCTTGGGCTGCAACAACGAGAGTCGCTGGTTGACCTCTACTCGACTTTGGTTTTGTCCTTCTATTGGTTCTGAATCACATACTGACCATGATCGATGGTGAAGACTCTCTTACCATACAACTTCACATCCACTTGCGTCTCGTCGCGCAAAGGCAGCCAGAATCCATCCAGCTTCTGGTACTGCCGGATAAAGTCAGCGCGTTTGACCCAGAACGATGGTTTTTTGGCGGGATGGCCGTCTATCTTGGCGACCGCAAAATCGTGGCTGTCGATCCAGATTGTTCCTTCGAACAAATATTTATCTTTTCGCTTGGGGACAGCCTGGAGCACAAAACAGTGGTACGGGCCCAAGTCCTCTTCACCGACAAAATAGAACTGGTAGTTGGCGGGCGTTAGCGCAGCGTCATGATGCTGCTTCCCGGACGACGCCTCCATCTCGCTGTTCATCAGGCCGTCGAAAACCATGTGGCGAACAATTCCCGACCCCTTTTCCGAGGTTTTTTCAAAGGTCTTCACATCGGGCGCGCGATACTCCATGCGGACGACGGTCTGGGCGTCGAGTTTTCCTTCGTGGGTCCGGATTTCGTATGTGCGGATTACCGTGTAGCGCTGCAGGGACTCCTTCCGGCGTTCGTTTTCCGCAAGCACTCTCGACACGATCTCGCCTGCTGCCAGATCGCCTCCCAACGAGGACTCCGCATTACCTTTTGTGTTTTCGCTGCCCACGAAAGCGCTCTGTCTAGCGTGCGCCCGAGGTACAAGCCCGAGAGCAAATAACACGAGACACCCGGTCGCAGCGCCACGGATCATTCGCGAGATATTCATGGCTAAGAACTACCTCCTTGCATTGTGCCGGCAGCCGGAGTTCCGACCGCCTTCTCAATTGACCACGCTCAGCAGAAAGGCCGTCTTCTGGCGTTCGAATCCAGTGAACTGGCCAAACTGGGGCGAAGTGACGTTGTTATAGACCTGACTAAAATTGCCGTGATTCGTGAGATTGATCATGTAGAGCCCCAGACGGATCTTGCGCGAGCCGCTGCTATGTACAAGCGGAATACGGAAGTCGCGGTAGACCTGGAAATCGAAGGAAAAGAAAGTCGGGAAGTGCTGGCTGTTCGGAATACCAACATAGTTTTGCCGCTCATCAACCTTGGAGTAAGGAAACCCCGTATGGACGTCGACGACCGGGCCAAGAATCAACGCACAGGGAAGACGAAACGTTCCCCAGGCCACCACGCGGTTGGGAACATCCGAAGGGCGAACACCGTAGACGTTGGGACGGATGACCGGCTGCTCGAACGGGATGAAGAGATCTCCGAGCGTGTTCAAATCTCCCCGTGAGCGGCTCCAGATGTAGGAAATGTTCAGATCGCTCTGCTTGATGGGATGGAATCGCAGCGTTGCATCGGCTTGGCTGTAGTTTTCTCTCCCTGTGCTGAAAAGGCCCAACACGGCCGCCGGTTGGGCGGCGCCGGTGAGGTCAGCTCCGGTGATGGGATCAACGACGAAAAGGTCCGTGGTGCTGCTGTGAAGATAGCCCAGCTTTAGAACCGCGCCGCTCCACAGCGCGCGGTCCAGTTCCGCGCTGCTGACAAGACTGCGTGCGCTGGTGTTCGGCGAATGGCGAATTCGCGAGCCGATGGAGCCGTTTCCGTTCGCGACGTATTCGTTCTCAAACGCAACTTCGTTTCCGGTGGCCTGACCATTGACGTCGTACTCGCTCTGGAGGCGCGTGGGATTTCCGGCGAAGTCCGCCGCCAGCAACGGAACGCGGTCGTAGAACAGTCCCGTGCCCGCGCGGAGGATCGTTTTTTGGTCTTTCCCCGGGGAATACGCGATGCCGAAGCGCGGAGCAAAGGCCCCGGTGCGGCCGACGGTCTGGCTGGTGAATCGTCCTCCCAGGTCCGCGGCGAGGCGCTCGTTGAGCATCCAATGATCTGCGACGAACTCTTCCACATCGGTTACGGAAGCGTCCAACACTCCTGGCCCGGCGAACCCGATCTGCTCGGCGAGACTGCCGTCTTCACGCAGTAGGCGGACATCCTGTGAACTACTACTGCCACGAAATGACCGGTGATTCACGTCGGCGCCAATCCGGATTTCGTGCTGCCCAAGAAACTTCTTCGATCGAAACTGAAAGTTGGGAGCGGCTTCAACCTGGCTGGAGGACCGCGCCCAGGAGTTGAAGAAATCTCCTCCCCAACCCTCCGGCGTGAGCAGCATCGCGTCGCTGCCTTGTCCGTGCGCGTTGCTGTCGAAGCGCGTATACGTCAGAGCCATGCGGAACAACGCACCGGAGGGAAGGCTGTAGATGTACGAGAGGCTTGCGGAGGCACCTGTGCGGTCGTAGTCCGAAGAAGCAGTCTGGGGGACGAGCGCGTTGATATTGGCGAATTGCGTTCTCAGCGGAAACACGTTCAACGTCGCCGTCACGACCTGCCGCGGAGAAAGGATCGCCTGGAGCGTACTGTAGGAAGTGAATCCCTGTTTCTTGATTTCGTCGCGCGGCCAAGCCAGCCCTCGCACCGGATAGCGGATCACGTCGTATTCAAACACTTCGGAAAAGCTTACTTTCTCCTTGAGTAACGGACCGCCAAAGACCACCCGCGGCGTAGCCCGTGAGATGCCGACAACGTGATCGTTTTTTCCTCGCACGCTGACATTCAGGTCGCGCACTCCAAATTTCCAATTTTCCGGCGGGGGCACCGTTTCTACCACCGTAAGGCCTCCGGAGAATCCACCGTTTTCGGCGCTATAGGGAGTCTGCTCGACGCGCACCGACTGCACCGCATCAAGGGGAACGGGAATCGAAAACGAGCCCGTCACAGGGTCCGTCATCTTCGCGTCGTTCACCTGGAGCATCGACTGATCTTCGCCTGAGCCGCGGAAATTCAGCTTTCCTTCGGGAGTGCGAACCACTCCGGGGGTTAGGGGCAGCGCTTCCTTAAAATTCTCTTCGACGAGCGGCAAACCGGAGAGCTGTTTTTCGGTTAGCTTGGAAGCGCTGGAAGAAGTAGTCGAGAGTGGCTCAACCTGTTCCTTCACTTCGATCTTTTGCGTGAGCCCGGTCAAGCTGACCGAAATGTTTTGAACGACGGACGCTCCATCTTGAACGTGGAGCGTCGCGGCGAATGGCTCAAAGCCATCTCGCTGGAGTCGGAGAAGGTAGTCACCCTTCGGTACGTCTCTGAATTCGTAGTTCCCTGCTGCATCGGTCTCCGCTGTTCGCGAAGCCGAACCATCACCGAGGGGCTGCAGTTCAAGCAATATGCCTTCGGGTGTCGCGCCCTGCTCGGATGCATTCGCCAGCGATACCGTTCCTTTGACGGTGCCGCGCTTCTCGGTCGTTTCCTGTGCCGACAGACGTGTAACGCACGAGAGCGTCGTCCCCAGGAGCCAGGCGCTTACGATGCAACAAACGGTATTAGAGAATCCGCGCGCTACGCATCGCATGGTGGCTTCAGCTTTTCACCTTCTGTTGCGAACGTAGAAACCGCCGCCAAACGCCGAGCTCTCGAATCCAACTGACCTCGTAGACCAGCTCGCGTTCCTCGCGCGTGTTCTGCTGTTCATTCCACGCCATCCGATTTTCCGTTTCCCAGTGCACGCCCGCGCCCTCCGAAAACGCCGGAACGGGAGGGGCTCCTGCATGAATAGTACTTGCGGACATCAACCGAACCTGCTGGCGCTGGAACTTCTAAAGGTCATCATCCTCTGCGGCCAGCGTTCTCGGGCTTCAGTGCATTCCGGCTTCCATTCACGCGACCCTCGACGCACCGGCAAGTTCAATCCAGTGAGAGCAGCCGCTTGAACGGAATAGACTTGGTTGTCTCGAACAAAATGCCGCAGCGCACCTGCCATCTAACGGGATAGACGCCGACGAAGAATTGACAAGAATGACGAAAACCCGTCGGCGGCGAGCGGCAGGAAATAGCCTGCGGCTCCCATACTTCGAGGTTCGGCGCGCCCTAACTGCTTGTCCTTGCGTGGCATAAGGAAGTCGTTGGTTCGCGAACAGGCTCACCCGGCACGCCCTTCGAATTGGAAAGCGAGATGCACTGTATCGGGCGGCGAGAGTCCATGTCCCTATCGACGCCACAACCGCTTCGGTCTTTACCTATGCGAGCCGCCGAGCCTCGCCGCCAGGATTTGTTTCGCGAGGTTCTGCGACAAATCCTCCGACCCCTCGACGCGCGAGCGGGCGGAGCACGAGATAAGAAAATCGTAGGCGAATTGAGACGATGGCGAGCCAACATCTCGCTCCTCCGCCGCGCCAAAGGGCGCACACAATTTCGGTGCGCTTCTCGACCCTTGGATGTCCGACGAGAAGAAGAGGTCACAAAATTTCGCGCGGATAGCGATTCGACTCCGCCGGGCGGCGAACATCGGCGGTGCTAAGAATTTTTTGTGTCGCTCAGTCTCGATCAGGCATCGAATCGAAGTCCAGAAAGACGACGCACGAAGCAAACGTATTATCGGCCGTCCGGCACACAACTCGGAGGGTCTAGAACATGGGGAGGTTGTATGTCCGAACTGCATCAGTTTCCTACTCTACCGAGCCAGCCGTTCAGGCTCGATGTGCCTTTACACGAGCTTCTGCAACAACCTTCGCCGAAACGCTCGCCTAACCCGACGACGTTGACGAAATCCCAGACGTTGCCTACCGCTGTGTTTCCTCAATATCCGGAGTTGTTTCACGACCTCGATGAACAGGACATTGCTGCGCATGAGACCGTTCTCCAGACGGGCAAGCGCCACTGGCCTGCTTCCAAAATCCTGAAGACCATGCGCGGCTGGATGTTCCCGTATTTCAAATCACGCATCCTGCCGGGCGAATTCCAGCCGATCATTGCCTACCTGTTTACCGAATGGAAATGCAATTTGGACTACCACTA
>Ga0210398_10007213_pt1 | contig 10125 bp, 7 predicted proteins | sample IncBWC4OmetaG_FD_161047 | JGI IMG/M metagenome (GOLD analysis project Ga0210398, IMG submission 161047) | Forest soil microbial communities from Barre Woods Harvard Forest LTER site, Petersham, Massachusetts, United States - Inc-BW-C-4-O | ecosystem: Environmental > Terrestrial > Soil >...
CTTCAGCTCGTCGAGCATCTGCACGGTGCGCTTCAAGCCGAAGCGCAAGTAGCAGTAGTAGCAAAGCTGCTGCACGCCCTTTTTCTTGATGAGCCCGTTGATGAAGGGCATCTCCTCGGGCAGGTGGTCGTTGAAGATCGCGCGCCCGACGGTGGTGTTGATGAACTGCCGCTTCAGCGTGACCGATTCGGCGTGCGGCACGTCCTGGTCGTCGTAGGCCGCCGCCAGATCGATCATTTCACCTTCGTAGCGCAGGCGGATCGGCGTGAGCAGCTCGACTTCTCCGGACTCCAGCGCCAGGGACACTTCTTCAGTGCTTCCGAAGGCGCGGCCCTCGCCCTTGGCGCCGGGCTTGGACTTGGTGAGGTAGTAGATTCCGAGCACCATGTCCTGCGTGGGCACGGCCAGCGGCAGGCCGTTGGCCGGCGAAAGAATGTTGTTCGCCGAGAGCATCAGGACGGAAGCTTCCACCTGCGCCTCGGGCGAAAGCGGGATGTGCACGGCCATCTGGTCGCCGTCAAAGTCGGCGTTGAACGCAGTGCACACCAGCGGATGGATGCGGATGGCCTTGCCTTCCACAAGGACCGGCTCGAAGGCCTGAATGCCCAGTCGGTGCAGCGTGGGCGCGCGGTTCAGCAGCACGGGATGCTCGCGAATCACATCCTCGAGAATGTCCCACACCACGGATTCCTGCTGCTCCACCATTTCCTTGGCCTGCTTGATGGTGGTGCAGTGGCCCTGCGCCTCGAGGCGGTGATAGATGAATGGCTTGAACAGCTCGAGAGCCATTTTCTTGGGCAAGCCGCACTGGTGCAGCTTCAGTTCGGGGCCGACCACGATCACCGAGCGGCCGGAATAATCGACGCGCTTGCCGAGCAGGTTCTGGCGGAAGCGGCCCTGCTTGCCCTTGAGGGTGTCAGACAGCGACTTGAGCGGGCGGTTGTTGGTGCCGCGCAGCACGCGTCCGCGGCGGCCGTTATCGAACAGCGCGTCCACGGCTTCCTGCAGCATGCGCTTCTCGTTGCGGACGATCACGTCCGGCGCGTGCAACTCCATGAGCTTCTTGAGACGGTTGTTGCGGTTGATGACGCGCCGATAAAGGTCGTTCAAATCGGAAGTGGCGAAGCGCCCGCCGTCGAGAGGCACCAGAGGACGCAGCTCCGGCGGAAGCACCGGAAGCACATCGAGGATCATCCACTCCGGGCGGTTGCCGCTCTTGCGGAACGATTCGACCACCTTCAGGCGCTTGGCGTACTTGATGCGCTTCTGCAGGCTGGGGTCGACCTTCATCTTCTCGCGCAATTCCTCGGAGAGTTTCTCGACGTCGACGCGCTTCAGAAGCTCCTTGATGGCTTCGGCGCCCATCTGCGCGCGGAACTGCCCCGGGTATTCTTTCTGCAGCTCGCGATATTTTTCCTCAGGCAGCATCTCGCGTTCCTTGATGCCGGGAACCTCGAGAGGATCGGTAACCACGTAGCCCTCGAAGTAGAGAATGCGCTCGAGGTCGCGCATGGAAATGTCCAGGAGGTAGCCGATACGCGACGGCAGGCCCTTGAAGAACCACACGTGCGAGCAGGGCGAAGCCAGCTCGATGTGGCCGAGGCGCTCGCGGCGAACTTTGCTGAGCGTGACTTCCACGCCGCACTTGTCGCAGATCACTCCGCGGTGCTTCATGCGCTTGTACTTGCCGCAGAGGCACTCCCAGTCGGTGACGGGGCCGAAAATTTTGGCGCAGAAGAGGCCGTCCCGCTCCGGTTTGAAGGTGCGGTAGTTGATGGTCTCCGGCTTGGTGACCTCGCCGTGCGACCAGGACCTGATTTTTTCCGGACTCGCCAGACTGATCCGGATGGAATCGAAATCGGCAATTAAGCTGGCGCGATCATAAGGGCTGCTTCGATACAAGGTGTGTCCCTCCTGCCCCGATCGGTTTCGTCGGAGCCATCCCGGCGCGCCGGGAGTTAAGAAACCTTTGAGCTGCCTTTGCCCCCGCTCGGCTGCGAACGCGGGCTGGCTGAGATCTGTGTCGCCCCTACGGGGCTTGGTCCGTTGCCGCTTCGTTCCCACCGCTTCCGCGGTGGGCTACGATCTGCCGTCCCTCCGGGACTCAAGTGGGACAGCCACTCTTGGCTGTCCAGTTTCGCCTGCGAAACTAGTCCGAGGTGAACGTTTCCATCCTCGGGTCACGATCCCCGCCTCTAAAGAGGAGGGGCTACGGTGATCAATCCGCGGCCGGCTTTTCCTGCTGTTTTTGCCGCTTCATCAATTCCACATCCAGGCAGAGCGACTGCAGCTCGCGGACCAGCACGTTGAACGATTCGGGCACGCCCGGCTCGATCCCGGGCTCGCCCTTGACGATGGCCTCGTAAATTTTTGCGCGGCCGTACACGTCGTCGGACTTCGCGGTCAGGAGCTCCTGCAGGATGTGCGCCGCGCCGTAGGCTTCGAGCGCCCAGACTTCCATTTCACCGAAGCGCTGCCCGCCGAATTGCGCCTTGCCGCCGAGCGGCTGCTGGGTGATGAGCGAGTAAGGTCCGATGGAGCGCGCGTGGATCTTGTCGTCCACCAAGTGCGAGAGCTTGAGCATGTAGATGTAGCCCACGGTGATGGCCTGGCCGAATTCGTCTCCGGTCATGCCGTCCCACAGGGTGATCTTGCCGGCGTTGGGCAGGCCCGCGACTTCGAGCAGGTGCCGGATTTCGGCTTCGCGCGCGCCGTCAAAGACAGGCGTGGCCATGGGAATGCCTTCGCGGAAGCTCTCCGCATATTCGAGCAGCGTGTCGTCGTCCAGGTCCGTCAGCGTTTTCCAGATGGCGGTGTCCGAGAACACTTCGCGGAACCAGCGCCGCAGCGCCTCGGAGCGCTTGTTCTGATCGAGCAGGCGCGCCACGCTGTGGCCCAGTTCCTTGGAAGCCCAGCCGAGGTGCGTCTCGAGAATCTGCCCGACGTTCATACGCGACGGAACGCCGAGAGGATTCAGAACGATTTCCACCGGCGTGCCATCCGGGAGATACGGCATGTCCTCTTCCGGAACGATGCGCGCGATGACGCCCTTGTTGCCGTGGCGCCCGGCCATTTTGTCGCCGACAGACAGCTTGCGCTTCATGGCGATGTAGCACTTCACCAGCTTGATGACGCCGGGAGGAAGTTCATCGCCCTTGCGCAGCTTTTCCTTGCGCTCTTCGGTGATTTTCCGCAGCACGTCGATCTGCCGCGAAGTCATCTCCTCGATCTCATCGATTTTCTCGATGAGCAGCGGGTCCTTATCGGCCAGGCGCAGGCGCTTCAGGTTGCGCGTGGCGATTTTTTCGATGATGTCGCGGGTCAGCTCGGTGCCCTTGGTGATCAGGCGCTTGTTGGTTTTTTCGTCGTGCAGGTCGGCGGTTAGCTCCTTGCCTTCGAGCAGCGCAGCGAGGCGCTTCAGGCGCTCGTCGGTGAGGATGCGGATTTCGTCCGATAGGTTCTTTTCCAGCTTGAAGACCTGCGCAGCTTCGATGGCCTTGTGGCGTTCATCCTTTTCCGCGCCCTTGCGGCAGAAAATCTTGACGTCCACGACGGTGCCCTCAATGCCCGGCGGGCAGTAGAGGGAAGCGTCACGCACGTCGCCGGCCTTCTCACCGAAGATGGCGCGCAGAAGTTTCTCTTCCGGAGTCAGCGTGGTTTCGCCCTTGGGCGTGACCTTGCCGACCAGGATGTCGCCCGGCCGCACGGTCGCGCCGATGCGGATCACGCCGCTTTCGTCGAGGTTGCGCAGGAACATCTCGCTGATATTGGGAATGTCCCGCGTGATTTCCTCGGGCCCGAGCTTGGTGTCCCGCGCCTCGATTTCGTATTCCTCGATGTGGATGGAAGTGTAGTAGTCGTCCTTGACCAGCTTCTCGCTGACCAGGATGGCGTCTTCAAAGTTGTACCCGCGCCACGGCACGAACGCCACGAGCACGTTGCGGCCGAGCGCCAACTCGCCGCGGTCGGTGCACGGCCCGTCGGCGAGGACCTGGCCCTGCTTGACGCGGTCGCCCACGCGGACCAGCGGCTTCTGGTTGATGCAGGTGTTCTGGTTGGAGCGCTTGAATTTGATGAGCTGGTAGATGTCCGCTCCGACCTCGCGGGAGAGCACGCCGGAGTGGTCGGACTCGACGCGCACGATGATGCGCTCGGAATCGACCTGATCGACGATGCCGTCGCGGCGGCAGATGACCACCGCGCCCGAATCGCGCGCGGTGACGCGCTCCATGCCGGTGCCGACGAGCGGCGCCTCGCCGCGAATCAGCGGCACGGCCTGGCGCTGCATGTTCGAGCCCATCAGGGCGCGGTTGGCGTCGTCATTCTCAAGGAACGGAATGAGGCTGGCCGCGACGGAGACGAGCTGCTTCGGCGAAACGTCGATGTAATCGACTTCGTCGCGCGATTTCAGCACGAAGTTGCCGGCCTGCCGGCAGTTGACGAGTTCGGTGGTGATGCGCCCGCGCTCGTCGAGCGGCACGTTGGCCTGCGCAACGACGTAGCGGTCCTCTTCCCACGCCGAGAGGTAGAAGCAGTGCGCCTCTTCCGTGACTTTGCGGCGCTTCAGCTCCTCGTTGACGGCTTCCACTTTGTCGCGCTCGACGACTTCGCCGGCCTTGAATTCGCTCTCTCCGGCATTGACGATCTGCACGTAGTCGATGACGCGCCCGGCCTTTACCTTGCGGTAAGGCGACTCGATGAAGCCGAACTCGTTGATCCGCGCGTAGCACGACAGCGAGCTGATCAGCCCGATGTTCGGGCCTTCCGGCGTCTCGATCGGGCAGATGCGCCCGTAGTGCGTGGGATGCACGTCGCGCACTTCGAATCCGGCGCGCTCGCGCGAGAGGCCGCCCGGGCCGAGGGCCGAGAGGCGGCGCTTGTGGGTGATTTCGGAAAGCGGGTTGGTCTGATCCATGAACTGCGACAGCTGCGAGCTGCCGAAGAATTCGCGGATCGCGGCCATCACCGGCTTGGCGTTCACCAGGTCATGCGGCATGGCGGTGGACATTTCCTGGTACACCGACATCTTTTCCTTGATGGCGCGCTCCATGCGCACCAGGCCGATGCGGAACTGGTTCTCGAGCAGCTCGCCGACCGCGCGCACGCGGCGGTTGCCGAGGTGGTCGATGTCGTCCAGCGTGCCGATGTTCTTGCGCAGCTTCATCAGGTAACGGATGGCGGCGACGAAGTCCGCGGCGTCCAGAGTGCGCGTGTTGAGCGGCGTCTCCAGGCCGAACTTGATGTTGAATTTCAAGCGGCCCACACGGCTGAAGTCGTATTTGCGCGGGTCGAAGAACATACCGTTGAAGAGAGCCGTGGCCGTCTCGAGCGTCGGCGGATCGCCCGGGCGCAGCTTGCGGTAGATTTCGATGAGCGCTTCGCGGGACGACTTGATGGCGTCCTTGTCCAAAGTGCGCGAGAGCACCACGCCGACGTCGTCGCGGTCGGGGAAGAAGACATCCACGCTGGTGATGCCCGCCTCGGCGAGCGACGTCCAGATTTCCGCGGTCAGCGGCTTGTTGGCCTCCAGCAGCACTTCGCCCGTCTGGCGGTTGACCAGATCAGCGACGGAGTAGGCGCCCTCCAGGTCCGCGACGGAAACGTGCGCCGCGGGCACCTTGGCCTTGACGAGGTCCTTGTACAGCGCTTCGGTGATGCGCTTGTGCGCGCCAACCAGCACTTCGTCGCTGCGAGGATTTTTGATTTCGTGCGACAGCTTGCGCTCGATCAGCCCTTCCGACAGGTTCCAGTGCAGATCGCCCTCGCGCAGGGTGATGCGCTCCACCTGGTAGAAGGTGCGCAGGATTTCCTCGTTGGACTTCATGCCCAGCGCGCGCAGAAAAATCGAGCCGAGGAACTTGCGCTTGCGGTCGATGCGCACGTAGAGAATGTTCTTGGTGTCGTATTCGAACTCCACCCACGAGCCGCGGTAGGGAATGATCTTCCCGAGGAAGTAGCTGCGGTTGTTGGCGGACTCGTAGAAGACACCCGGCGAGCGGTGCAACTGGCTGACGATGACGCGCTCGGTGCCGTTGATGACGAAGGTGCCGTTGTCGGTCATCAGCGGAATATCGCCGAAGAAAACTTCCTGCTCCTTGATGTCGCGAATGTTCTTCGCGCCGGTGTCCGGATCCTTGTCATAGATGGTCAGGCGGATGGTGACCTTGAGCGGCGCGGCGTAGGTCATGCCGCGCTCCTGGCACTCGTTCACGTCGTACTTCAGCTGCATGCCGACCGGGTCGCCGCACTTCTCGCAGAAGGTGGGCGTGTTCTTATTGAACGTGCCGCACTTCGAGCACAGCACGTCGCCAGTCTTGTACGGGTCAGTGACCACCGAGGCGCCGCAATTGCGGCAGGTGGCGCGCAGGTGGTGCAACCCCTTCAGGTTGCCGCACTTGCACTCCCAGTTCCCGATGGAATAATCCACGAAATCGAGCTGCGAGAGCCCGCGGAAATCCTGGATCGGAAACACCGAGGTGAATACCGACTGCAGGCCGCCGTCCTCGCGCTCGGACGGCAGCAAATCCATCTGCAGGAACCGCTGGTAAGAATTCTTCTGAACCTCGATCAGGTTCGGAATTTGGATCGAGCTGCGGATTTTCGAGAAATCCAGCCGCTCCCGCTCGCGCACATGATGATTGCTGTTTCCATTCTCCATGCTTATGACCTCACAAACCGCGCAGGGTTGGGCCGAAACGCCGACAGGCGACAGGGTAGACACTGCCGCCACGGGTCCCGGCGGGACCGAATCCAGGTTGACCTTTCACGTTAGGAACTGGCGTAAGCAAACCCCTCAGGGCGCGGCAGGCCCGGTTTTGCCAAGCCGCCTCGCGCCGGTATTGCTGGGTTACTTCGATGCCGTTACTTGACTTCGACTTTGGCGCCCACGTCCTCGAACTTCTTCTTGATGGAGGCCGCTTCGTCCTTGTTGACGCCTTCCTTGATGGGCTTGGGCGCGCCGTCCACCAGGTCCTTGGCTTCCTTCAGGCCCAGGCTGGTGACCTCGCGTACCGCCTTGATTACGTTGATCTTATTCGCGCCCACGTCCGTGAGCACGACCGAGAACTCGGTCTTCTCCTCGACCGGGGCCGCTCCTGCCGCCGCCCCGCCCGCCACCATCACGGGCGCCGCCGCAGCCGCCGAAACGCCGAAGGTCTCTTCCATCTTCTTGACCAGGTCGGCCGCTTCGAGCAGCGTCAGGCCCTTGATTTCCTCCAGGATTCCTTCCACCTTGGTTGCCATTTCTCCGTCCTTTCCTAATTAGATGCAGTTTGGATTCTTTTTTACTGGGCCGTTTCTACCGGCGCACTGCTGCCGGCGTCCCCTGGCCCGAACTTTTCCGCTTTCACCGCTTCGCTGACCGTCACCGCCAGGTTGCGGTTGATGGCGTTGAGCGCCATGGCGATGCGCTGCGTCGGCGCGTTGACCAGGAACATGATCTTGCTGACGAGCTCTTCCTTCGAGGGCAGCGAGGAAAGCTGCTGGATTTCCGCGATGGACAGCACCCGCCCCTCGACGATTCCCGCACGGAACTTGAACGCCGGAACGTCCTTGGCGATCTTGGTGAGCGCCTTGGCCAGCGAAACCGGGTCGGTGGCCGAATAGGCGATGGAATTGGTGCCGGTCAGGTTCTTGAGCAAAGGCTCGATGGGCGTGCCGGAAGCGGCGCGCTCGGCGAGCGTGTTCTTGACGACTTGATAGTGGCCGCCGGCCTGCTGGACGGCGCGGCGCAGCTTGTTATCTTCCTCCACCGTGATGCCCTGGAAAGTGGACAGAATCACGGTGGAGACGGTGGCCAGCTGGTTTTTCAGCTTGTCGAGATCTTCCTGCTTTTCACTGCGGTTTTTCATTGCTTGCTCCGAACTCTCATGCCGCTTGGGCGGTGCCACAAGCGGAAATTCCCGCGCTCTTTACCGCTAGGCGGCGACGGCGGACTCTACTTCCGCGTCGTCGATGGTCACGCCCGGTCCCATGGTGGAACTCAGCGTGACTTTCTTCACGAATTTTCCCTTGGCCGCCGCGGGCTTGGCCTTGATGATGGCGCTGATCAAGGCGTGCGCGTTTTCGGCCAGCTTGGCGGCGTCAAAGCTGACCTTCCCGATGGGCGAGTGCACGATGCCCTGCTTGTCCACGCGGAACTCCACTTTGCCGGCCTTGATCTCCTTGACCGCCTGGGCCACCTCAAAGGTGACCGTGCCGGTTTTCGGGTTCGGCATCATGCCGCGCGGGCCGAGCACTTTTCCCAGGCGCCCGGCGGAGCGCATCATGTCCGGCGTGGCGATCACCGCGTCAAAGTCGGTCCAGCCCTCTTGGATCTTCTGCACCATGTCCTCGCCGCCGACGAAATCCGCGCCGGCATCCTGCGCCTCGCGCACTTTTTCGCCGGTGGCGATCACCAGCACGCGCTTCGATTTTCCCAGGCCGTGCGGCAGCACCACCGTGCCGCGCACCATCTGGTCGGACTGCTTGGGATCGACGCCCAGGTTGGCGACCAGTTCCACGGTTTCGTCAAATTTGACGAAGTGGGCCTTCTTGATCGCTTCGGCGGCTTCCGCCAGCTTGTACGGGCGCGCTTCGATCTGCGCGCGCGCCTTGGTGATATTTTTTCCCGGCTTTTTGGCCATTGCTATCCTCTTCACCCTGAGCCCTCGCGAAGGGCTACCCTTCCACTTCCAGACCCATGTTGCGCGCCGTGCCCATCACCGTGCGCACCGCGGATTCCAGGTTTGTGGTGTTGAGATCCGGCAGCTTGGTCTTGGCGATCTCTTCGACCTGCTTGCGCGTCACTTTGCCCACCTTGGTGCGGTTCGGTTCGGCCGAGCCCTTGACGATTCCCGCCGCGCGCTTCAAAAGCTCGGAGGCCGGAGGCGTCTTGGTGATGAAGGTGAACGAGCGGTCGCTGTAAATCGTGACCAGCGCCGGAATGATCATGCCATCAGGTTCCTTGGCGGTCTTGGCGTTGAACTGCTTGACGAAATCCATGATGTTCACGCCCTGCGGGCCGAGCGCGGTCCCCACGGGCGGCGCGGGTGTGGCTTTGCCCGCGGGCAGTTGCAGCTTCACCATTGCTTGGACTTTCTTGGCCATCTAAGTTCCCCTGTCCCGCTAATCCGTTGTGGCGCCCGCCTTTTGTAGCGCCCGCCTTTCTTTTCAGGCGGGCATCCGGGGCTCGGTTGGCAGTGCCCGCCTGAAAAGAAAGGCGGGCGCTACAAAGCCCTGGCTCCCTACGCCATTTTTTCCACTTGCACGAAATCCAGTTCGACCGGCGTTGAGCGGCCGAAAATGGTCACCGAAACCTTCAGGGTATTGCGGTCGGCGTTCACGTCGTCCACGACGCCCGTAAAATTGGCGAACGGCCCTTCAATGATGCGCACCTGCTCGTTGCGCTCGAACACCAGCTTGGGCTTGGGCCGGTCCGCGGAGGTGGTCACGCGGTGCAGAATATTTTCGACTTCCGTTTCCGAGAGCGGCGTGGGCGTCTCGCCCGAGCCGACAAAGCCGGTGACCCGCGGCGTGTTGCGCACCACGTGCCAGGTGTAGTCGTCCATGTCCATTTCCACCAGCACGTAGCCCGGATACAGCATGCGCGAAGAAACCACTTTCTTGCCGCCGCGCATCTCCAGCACGTCTTCGGTTGGAATCATCATCCGCCCGATCTTGTCCTGCAGCCCGAAGGCCGCCACGCGGCTCTCGAGGCTCTCCTTCACCTTCTTCTCAAATCCCGAATAGGTGTGGATGATGTACCACTGCTTGGCCATGTCCAAACTCATCTCTTAGTGTCCAAAAAACTTAATGATCCGCTGCACCAGCCAACTGACGCCGCTGTCCACTGCGAAGAAAAAGACCCCGAAAAAGGTCACCGTGACCATGACCACCCACGTCGTCACCAGCACCTCGCGCCGGGTCGGCCAGGTCACCTGGCGCATCTCGACGCGCACGTCATGCAGGAAGGCCCGCCACCGGCGGGGGTACTCGGCGAGCTTTTCGAAGGTCGAGGCGATGGCGTTTCCGCCGCCGTTTCCTCCGCGGCGCTCGCCCCCTTCCTTCACCTTGATTGCATCCGCCATGGCCATTCTTGGATCCTTCCCGAGCCCGCCCGCCATTCCTGCAAAGCTGGCAGGGGAG
>Ga0210398_10007214_pt1 | contig 10124 bp, 10 predicted proteins | sample IncBWC4OmetaG_FD_161047 | JGI IMG/M metagenome (GOLD analysis project Ga0210398, IMG submission 161047) | Forest soil microbial communities from Barre Woods Harvard Forest LTER site, Petersham, Massachusetts, United States - Inc-BW-C-4-O | ecosystem: Environmental > Terrestrial > Soil >...
CGGAACCGAGCTTCTCGTGCAGGTGCCGGTGAACGGGCATGCCCTCCCGCTTCTCCCAGCGCTGCACGGTGGTGATATCGCGGCCAAGGTAGGCTGCGATTTCCTTCCACGAGTCGAGCCGGTCTGCAGACGGCATATCCACCGAGGTTGTGCCGGATGAGAGTTCGCCCAAGTGTGCTCCTAAGCGCCACGGGAAGCGCGCGGACAGTTACGCGCATTGTAACCCCACCCGCATAGGCACGGCAAAGTACCGCATTCCAACGCAAATGAAAGAAACAACGGCAATTCTGCGCATTGCAGTTTGACGGCAGCGCCCTGGTGGCCGAACGTGTCAGCGCGCGCTGACAGCGTCGCTGCCGAATGGTTTTTGGGTCGAAAGCCGGTCCAGGTTCTGGCGTTTTGAGGTCCTAGGTCTTTCGGCGAGGTTCAGTTCCAAATTGGAGGAGCTTCTATGAACAGCAAGAGTCTTTCGATGGCAGTACGTATCATCGTAGCCGCGCTCATGGCAGTAGGTACGGGAGCCATGGCCCAGGATCCGAGACATGAGCGTTTCAGCGGTGTAATCAATGACTACGCACCCGTAGCGGGCGGCAACGGCACCACGGCGTGGGAACTTCACGGGCCCTGGACTTTGACAGTGAACAAAGAAACCGGGAAAGCCCATTTCTCAGGATCCCTGACGATGGGGTTGTCAGTCCTTGGCCAAACGCCTACAAACGTCGAAGCGGTCAATCTGGCACAGCATACTCACAGCATCACGATGGATGGCACGGTCAATTACAACCCGACCGACTGCCCTCCCGCCGCCACGGCCACGCCTCCCTACGTCGCCCGTTTTGAGATTACCAACACCGCCAGCGTTTTCGCGAATGGCAGCACTGCACCGTTCGGGGAGTTTTCACAGTTGCAGGTTTGTATTGCGGGAGGAAACGATCCGAACGTGCCATTTTCGAATATCACGCTGGTATTCGCGGACCCGGCCGCCACGCATTTCGGATCACAGGCCATTCACGGGCTAGTTCGCAGCGTAAAGAGATGATCGTTTGACAATGACCACTACTGAGTGCTCCGCGGCGCTTGGGCTCTAGGCTTGGCGCCCCGCACGAGGCAAATGGGGCGACCCATCCGTACCCGCTTGTGGCCCTCACCACGAGCAGACGGCTAGGAGGGCGCCCCAGCCGCGCGATGGGCCGGGGATCCGATGCGCTGCCAGAAACGAGCAAAGCTCCGTAGCTAGTACTACGCATATTCTGCAGCCATTTCCATCTCGCTCGTTCACCGCTCTCTGGCGGAACTGTAATTGTCCGTGCAATCCGCCCGCTGACCCCCTTGGTATACAGTCTTCCACGATGCCGCAGAGTCAAAATGCACTGGCTGTTCCGGCCCCTTCGGGCCTTTCCGAACCTGCTGATCGAGCGTCCGTAGGTACTCTTCAACCAAGTTGTGCGTCGACCCTCGGTACAAGAAGATGCCCCAAAAAATGCTGTCTTGTATTGGTCAAACGAAGAAGGCATTCACCATTTCGACGTAGGAAAGATACCCAAAGATCTTTGGCAATTTCCCGGAACTACTTTTCTTTTTTCAACTCGACCACGACAACTTCAATGGGTTTATCTCCGGCGTTGACGTCGGCATGCATCGTGTTGGGCGGGTTTGCGGGAAGCCAGTAGGCTTTGCCGGTTTCCCAGATGTGAGACTCTGCGGGGCCGTTCTCTTCGACAATCTTCATGGTGCCGCCGGAGAGCGCGACGATAACACGCGGGTGTTCATGACGATGCATGGCGAGCGGAGCACTAGGAAAGATGACGGATTTCCACACCTTGACGTCGTCATTTTCGAGCAACGGGATGCGTTGGGTTTGCGTGGATTGTTGGGCACGGACGGTGAAGAGGATAGCCGAAGCGAAGAGCGCGCCAAGAAGAAACGATTTCATGAAAGGCTCCCGGCGGGGGATGGTAGCACGAAGACACAGCAGACGCCGCATTTTGAGATTGACGGATTGACGGAGATGAGTTCTGGGAGGTCTGGATTGCTACCGCATCATGGGCGCGCTTGCTCGCTGCGCTCGTATGAGTGGTTCGCCCGCGTCGTTGTAAGGTTGGAAGAGAATCGCCTTGAAAACATGGGGCTATGATTTCGAAAGTGCGTTCCAGGAACCCCTGTACAAATTCGCCCGTCGCTACACGACACGTGCATCGGCGGTGATGATGGATCTACTTGCACTTAGACAAGGCTGGCGATCGAAATGGTCCTCAGGTGTCATTCGCATCAACACACTGACAAAACCCACGGGACCCGCCACGACGACATTGGACCTGTCGGGACCATATGGGCGGAGAGCTTTCGCCACTCTTTCAAGGTCTTCGACTAAGACTGCCGCGCCATCGAACTGATCGACTCCCACTATTGCGCTCATATCCCAGGACTAGCCTTCCCAGGCCCCGCTGGCCGCAACTCGCGAAGCTTGGTAAAACGATGCCTCCCTTCTCCACCGACCACCACCCTCAATCCGATTTCCACCCAAGCGTGCGCAATCAAACTGGGACCGTTCCGAGCAACACCTAGACAAAATTCGCTCGCGATTCCGCGCCGCCTTAGCATAATCTGTGCTGCGAGCGCACGCGGCAGGCATACTGCTCTAACCCATTTTTTCTCCCCTGCGGTCTCGACTGCCCAGGCAACCCAATCTATTTCATAACCAGAAAAATGACGGACACGTTTCGGTGATCGCGCTGCCCACGCAATAACGAGGTTGGCTGGCAGCAGGCGGACGGCAAGGCGTGCTACGACGAGAATAATGGTGGCTTCCCTAAGATACATCCGGCGCATGGTCGTTGCCTTCATGTTCCTCTCCGGGCCGTATTCGACGCACCAATTGTCTGTCAATCAAGCTCTGGAGGAAAATACCGACCTGACTATATCCGCATCGTAGTTCTGCAGAAGCACGTCGAATATTTGGCCGACGCGGCAAGGCTCAGAAAGCATCTTCCAAATCCCATTGTCCATCCGGTTGAAATCGAAATATAACCCTGCGCGAATGCCTAGCGCGACTACTCTATCGTCAACCGTCCCAGCAAATACCTGATCATTTTGAACGAGAATGGTGTCACATTCTAAGTTCAAGATTATAGACCTCCTGCGAATGGCTCGCTTTGGTATATAAATGCATAGCTAACGGTCTGGGATGTTTGCCTTCCTGGAGCGGAAATACCGCTTCTCCTTGATCTACCCGACCAAACTCTTGTTGATCCAAAACTGCATTCTTTCGCGACACGGACTCCCTGCACTTGGGGCACTCGACGACAGGACGAGGCAGAGACTGCCAGTCCTTAGCGATGTGCTTGCCAGCAAGGAAAGTGCGTCGACGAGATCTGCGATTAGCGTGCCACAACGATGCTGGTTGATACGGACGGAATTCTCGGTAGCACACTGGAGCTCTGAACTTAGCGCTCGCGAGCTCTGACAGTTTGCAACCGCGAGCGTGCCGCCGTGCCAATAGCGATCTTCGACGAGCGCGCGTCATGCATCACGTTGTTATATTACTCGCTCTCCATGCTTCCCGCGTTTATATGAATAAATCCTTATGTTTGTGTGCTAGTCGACACCTTACTCCAACTCTAGCAAAGGCCATAACTTGCCGCGCCTTGCTCGGCTATGGGCGTGTACCAGAACGGAACCCGAAGGGAAAGGTATAGAACTGAATATACTCCAATCAAGTGCTAGGGCCAGACTGGCGGAATGACTCGTGAACCCTCTTTCGACATAGAACGCGCATTCAGTGATGCCTCTGAGACGAATGCCAAGGCACTCAACTTGGCAGAGGACGCGTTCCGGGACTGCGAAGAAAAATATCGGTTGCTCCTCGACGGAATCGAGGACTACGCGATCTTTATGATCGACCCACAAGGCCAGATTGTCAGTTGGAATGCCGGCGCCGAACGAATCAAGGGATACAAAGCCGAAGAGATTATCGGTCGTAATTTTTCCTGTTTTTTTCCGCAGCAAGATATTGAGTGCGGTAGGCCAGAGGAGGTACTCCGGCTGACTGCCGCATACGGCAGGCACGAGGAACAAGGCATGAGGGTGCGGAAGGATGGCTCACGATTTGTGGCGAGTGTCACCTTTACAGCGTTACGCGACCGGAACGGAAATCTGCGGGGATTCTCTGAGTTCAGCCACGATCTCAGCGAGAGCAAAGAGTCGGAAGCGCGATACCGAGGTCTCTTGGAAGCAGCTCCGGATGCGATGGTGGTGGTGAACTCGGGCGGGGAGATCGTCCTGCTGAATGTTCAGGCAGAGAAACAGTTCGGATACCGCCGTGATGAACTCATCGGGCAGAAGCTGAAGAACATCATTCCGGAAGGCTTTGCGGAACGGCTACTCGCTGACGGTCTTCGATCCGTGGAAGACGCGCTGGCACAACAGATCGGTACGGGGATTGAGCTCATTGCGCGGCGGAAAGATGGAAGTGAGTTTCCAATCGAGATCATGCTGAGCCCGCTGGAGAGCGCCGAAGGAATTCTGGTGACGGCAGCTATCCGGGATATTAGCGTGCGCAAGGACGCGGAGAGACATCTGGCGCAGATGGAGGGCAGATATCGCGGACTGCTGGAGGCAGCTCCGGATGCGATGGTGGTGGTAAACCAAGCTGGGGAGATCGTCCTGCTGAATCTTCAGGCGGAGAAACAGTTTGGATACCGCCGCGACGAGCTTGTGGGGCAGAGGGTGAAGAACATTATCCCGGAGGGTTTTGCGGAGCGGCTGGTCGCGGACGACCTTCGATCTGCGGAAGACGCGCTGGCACAACAGATCGGTACGGGGATTGAGCTCATTGCGCGGCGGAAGGATGCAAGTGAGTTTCCAATCGAGATCATGCTGAGCCCGCTGGAAAGCGCCGAAGGAATTCTGGTGACGGCAGCTATCCGGGACATTAGCGTGCGCAAGAGATCCGAGGAGCACCTGGTGAAGACGATGGGCGACCTCAAGCGTTCCAATGATGAGCTGGAGCAATTTGCCTATGTCGCGTCACACGATCTCCAAGAGCCGTTGCGGATGGTGGCCAGTTATACGCAGCTTCTGGCCCGGCGCTACAAAGGGCGTCTGGACTCCGATGCCGATGAATTCATCGATTATGCAGTAGACGGCTCAACCCGGATGCAGAGGTTGATTCAGGATCTACTGACCTATTCACGCGCCGGGACAAATGGAACAGCGCTCCGCGAAATTTTCAGTGAAAACGCGTTGAAAGAAGCGATTGAAAACCTACGAGCAACGATTGAGGAGAGCGGTGCGGTTGTGACCCACGACCAGCTGCCAGCGATTACCACGGACGGGACGCAGTTGGCTCAGGTATTTCAAAACCTCATTGGAAACGCAATTAAATACCGTGGTGCAGAAGTTCCTCACGTCCACGTCTCTGCCATGAACAACGGCGCGAATGAATGGATTTTTTCGGTGCGGGACAATGGCTTGGGAATCGACCCTCAGTACTTTGAAAGAATCTTCATTATTTTCCAGCGTTTGCACGGGCCAACAGAGTTCAAGGGTACGGGAATCGGATTGGCCATCTGCAAGAAGGTGCTGGAGGGCCTGGGCGGTAGGATCTGGGTCGAATCCCAGCCTAAAAACGGCTCGACCTTTTATTTTGCGCTGCCGGAAGGCGATGGAAAATGATGGAATCGATTGGAAATGGCGCAGCACCGATCGAAGTTCTGTTGGTAGAGGATAGTCCGGGCGATGTCCGGCTTACGCGCGAAGCGTTTAAAGATGCCAAGGTACATATTAATTTGCACGTCGCGTCTGATGGAAATGAGGCAATGGCTTTTCTAGGGGGCAGGGGGGAGTATGTCAGTGCCCCCCGCCCGGATCTCATCTTGCTCGATCTGAACCTGCCCAAGAAAGACGGTAGGGAGGTTTTGACGGAAATCAAGGAGAGCCCGACTCTAAGAAGCATTCCAGTTGTTATCTTGACAACCTCGGCATCAGAAGCGGATATCCTGCGAAGTTATCGGCTCCATGCGAACTGTTACATTACAAAGCCTGTGGGTCTCAATGGATTCCTCGAAATCATAAAAAGCATCGACAATTTTTGGCTATCCGTGGTCAAGTTGCCACACGAAGAGCGCTCATGAAAGGAAAGGTGCTCCTAGTTCTGCTCGTTGAGGATAACGCGCGAGATGCCCGTTTTCTCCGCGACGCTTTTGTCCGAAAACCCGTGGATAATGCCAACTTCTGGCGGCCGAAAACCCTTAGAGGACCCGTGGAGCTGGAGAAGCCTGCGTATTTGACAAAGCGAGCTCGCGGATTCTTGTTATGAAGGCTGCTGAATCGACAGAATCTATCCTGAATAGGTCTAGAGCCAGGAGGCAAACCGATGATCAAGAAATCGATCAAAACACTTCTCCTGGTAGAAGATAACCCCGGAGACGCCCGCTTGTTCCGCGAGACATTCAAGGACCAGGGCTCACATGAAACAGAATTGACTCACGTAAAGTCCATGTTTGAGGCTGAGAAGTATCTTGCTGCCCATCTAGCTGACATTATCATACTTGACCTGGGGTTGCCCGACGCACAAGGGCTGGAAGCGGTCCGGAGGGTCCACGCCGCAGCGCCGCGCGTCCCTTTAGTGGTGCTGACTGGATTGGATGACGAATCACTTGCTACACAAGCCCTGCAAGAAGGCGCGCAGGACTATCTCATCAAAGGTCAAATTGAGACACGCGGGCTTCTCAGAGCCTTGCGCCATTCCGTCGAGCGCAAGATTATGGACGACGCGTTGTTCGGGGAAAAGGAACGCGCCCAAGTCACGCTCAACTCCATCGGCGACGCCGTGGTGTGCACAGATATCGCAGGGAATATCACCTTCCTCAATCTCGTCGCGGAACAAATGACCGGCTGGTCGCGGCAAGAAGCGGTGGATCGTCCCATGGCCGAGGTCTGCCGAATTCTGGACGCCACGACTCGCAAAATCAGCCCGAAACCGATGGGTAAAGCAATTGTGCAGAACCGGATCCAGCACCTATCGTCCAACTGCATTCTTATCCGTCAAGACGGATTTGAAATTCCAATTGAAAACTCCGTCGCACCCATCTACGACCGCCAAGGGCAGGCTACCGGAGCGGTAACCGTTTTCCGCGATATTACGGAACGCAAGCGACGTGAAGATGACCTGTCCCGCTTGGCCGCTGTCGTCGAGTCATCGTACGATGCCATCGTCAGTCTCACGCCCCAAGGAGTGATCCTTACATGGAATCACGGCGCGGAGCGAATGTATGGGTACTCGGCTGAGGAAGCTATTGGACAGTCGATTCTGGTCCTTTCTCCTGTCGCCCAGCCAGTGGAAGGCTCAAGACTCCTGAAAATGGTAGAACGAGGCGAAGCTGTGGAGCAATTCGAGACCGCTCGCGCCAAAAAGGACGGAACCCAAATCCAGGTCGCGATCACTCTCTCACCGATCAAGGACTCGGATGGCCATGTTGTCGGTGTTTCGAGCGTTGCCCGGGACATCACCGAAAGTAAGCACTTGGAAGAGATGTTTCGCAAGTCGCAGAAGATGGAAGCTGTCGGTCTGCTCGCTGGCGGCATTGCCCACGACTTCAACAATCTACTGAGCGTAATCATTGGTTACAGCGAAATGCTTTTGGATAGCACTCAAAACGATATCAAGATGCATAGCCGATGCGAGGAGATCAAAAAAGCTGGTAATCGTGCCGCCTCGTTAACCCGCCAGCTCCTCGCATTTAGCCGTCAACAGGTGTTGGAGCCGAAAGTTCTGAACCTCAATACCGTGGTGCTTGAGACCGGGAAGATGCTCAAACGTCTTATTGGCGAAGACATCGAGCTCCTCACCACTTTGGACTCTACACTGGGTTCCGTGAAAGTCGATCCCGGACAGGTTGAGCAGATCATAATGAATCTGGTTGTCAACGCACGGGACGCAATGCCGGACGGTGGAAAGATAGTTATTGAAACCAGTAACGCGGAACTCGATGACAAGTACGCCCATCTCCATCCGCCTTTGAGGGCGGGTCGATACGTGCTGCTCGCCGTAACTGACACCGGTACTGGAATGGACCAGCAGACACAATCCCGCATTTTTGAGCCATTTTTTACAACAAAGGAACTCGGGAAAGGAACCGGGCTCGGGCTTGCGACCGTCTATGGAGTTGTCAAGCAAAGTGGAGGTTACATCTGGGTCTACAGCGAACTCGGCCACGGGTCTGTCTTCAAGGCCTATCTGCCCCGTGTGGACGAAGCGGTTCAGCAGTGTCGGCCGAGTGAGTCGGCACCCCAGCTCTTTATTGGGACGGAGACCGTCTTGCTGGTGGAAGACGAAGAATCTGTTCGAGTCTTGACTCGTACTCTCTTAGAGGAGACAGGATACACGGTAATAGAGGCTAGTAATGGCATTGATGCCCTCGAAGTCGCGGGAAGGTATTCTGGTTCCATACATCTCCTAATGACCGACGTGGTGATGCCCGGAATGAACGGACCCAAGTTGGCCGAAAGCTTGGTTGTAACTAACCCAAGCATGAAAGTACTTTGCATGTCCGGTTACACCGGCACTTTTGCCAGTGTCAGCGGACTCATCGATAGTGGCATGAGGTTGCTACAGAAACCGTTCACACGAGAAACATTGCTACGAAAGGTGCGCGAGGCACTTGAATCACAAGAGGTGGTCCAATCGACCTAAATTTCCATCAAGGCGACCGGGAGCGCACGTCCTTCCGTTGAGGAAACGTGACGACCAAGCCATACGCCGCTTTCTGCGGCAGCTACTCGAAGACACGCATGATCCGCGATGGTCTCAACGTCAGGAAGCAGCTTGCTGAATTCCAAATTGTTCGTGTTTTTGCGCGGCGTGGCAAAAATGGTGACCTGTAGTAGACAGACTCCTGCACCGCCATCGCTACGTGTAGCCTTGTTGACGCCGCAAATCCCCTGGTGGGCCGCAGCCTTCGAAATCGGAGCTTTCGTCCCTCTCCATCCAGACGCGCCCCACTAACCAAAACGGAATGCAAGCTGTCCTATAAGCAACAACCCGCCATACACTGGAGTTTTCTGGTGTCCAATGTATCTCGCTCTTGAGTCGGACCGTTGGACCGAAGTTAGACTGAAACGAGGATTCTCTTGGTGATGCCCTATCCGGCGGGAATTCTGCAGTCGTGACTTCGATCATGCCATGATACTTGAGCGCCGACCGGGCAACCGCTTCAGTGGGCCGATTTTTTTAGCTCTCTGAATTTCCTCGCGAATCAGGTCATGCAGTGCCTGGAAACCATTCCCGTCCTGAGGCACCTTCAGAGAACGGATCCCGACGCTCGCCACAAGCCGCCCAAGAACAGCAAACTCTTCAGCACGCATTTTGGGATTGAGAATCCCCGTGGCGTAGGAATTCGCCACCAGCGTCATAAGACCTGTTCGCTGGGAGACAAGAGCCAGATTTGGCTCAGAATCAGATGTTCTTTGGTCCAGAAGGTAAATTGCAGCGAGCGGAAGCGCTCGTTGCTCGAATTTGATCTTCTCCTTACCAAGTCTACCAACGGCGAGGCAGCGCTTCTCCCATTGCGGTATGAAGCGTGGCAGGCGCTCCCCTGAACCATATAGCATCGCGACCGAGTCAGGCCAAAGGCAGAGGTAGGGATATGCAGGCAAGATGCAAAACGCTCCCCGCTCTTCGGCAAGGGCCACCACATCATCCGAAACGACGGACCAGCCACGCTGGGCCAGTATCGCGGCGGTTGTAGATTTTCCGGCACCTGGCGGACCAACACAGGCTACAGACTGACCTTCCAGTGCGATCGCGCTTGCATGAAGACAAACCGTTCCCCGCAGACGAAGCAGAACTCCCAGAACAGGGCCAAGCAGGTATGTCGCGACGTCTTCAAATGAGCAGCTGTCGGGCCAGCTTATCCAGACGTTACTCCCTTCTTGATCGAGCCAGAATTGCATGCCGTTCGAATACGAAAGTCGCCAGAGGGCATCGCACCCGATCCGCCAGACTCGAAGGAACGGGTCGCCAGATTCGTCTAAATACGAACTTGAATACGTGAGTTCCTCGGAACGTGCCGGAGCATCCTTCGCGGCCTGGGGTGAAGCTCCAATGTGTATCCGCACGGGAGGAC
>Ga0210398_10007216_pt1 | contig 10123 bp, 9 predicted proteins | sample IncBWC4OmetaG_FD_161047 | JGI IMG/M metagenome (GOLD analysis project Ga0210398, IMG submission 161047) | Forest soil microbial communities from Barre Woods Harvard Forest LTER site, Petersham, Massachusetts, United States - Inc-BW-C-4-O | ecosystem: Environmental > Terrestrial > Soil >...
GCTGCGCGTTACTGAAACAACCGTGACGCGAGCCGACGCTCCTGAGTTACTTGAGTACAAGTGGGGCGGCTTCGACATGCGGTGGGAACTCCAGGCCTTTGGTGGCGGCACACGCCTGACGCTGTGGACCAATATCGGTCACCGCTTCATCGCCATGGGTGCCGCCGGTTGGCACATTTGTTTCGATGTTCTGGATCACCTTCTCAGCCGAAAGCCGATTGGACGCATGGTTGGCCCCGAGGCCGTGAAGTTCGGCGGCTGGCAGCGGCTGAACGCCGAGTACGCCAAGCAGTTCGGTATCGAACCGCCCAACCGCCAGACTCAGTCGGCGCAAGAGTCGTGAATCGTTACGTGGGACTTGTAGGTGTGCCCGATCCGCTTTGGGTTCGTCTTCAGAGGAGGTCACATTGAACTGGAACAAATGGGTTCGGCAGACTCACCGCTGGCTGTCCATGGCCTTTACGGCGGCCGTTATCGTCAACCTCGTCGCCGTGGTACAGGGTAAGTATTCTAATAGGGTGGGCCTTTTGGCCGTGTTCCCGCTCGCCTCTGCTCCTTCTCACCGGTCTGTACTTGTTCGTGCTGCCGTATGCCACCAAGTGGCGCAGCGTGCGACGCACCGACACGCCCGGCCGGCCGCACCACGATGTCCCGGAGACGTGAGGTTAGGCGGCGGCCACCTACGTGCCCTGCTCGCATGAAAACGAAACAACAATTCGAGGCATAAAATCAATGAATCCATCGGACCGCATTGACCAACTGATCGCCGGACTCACAGACTGGCGTGGCAAAACGTTAGCCAGCTTCCGCAAGAACATCCTTGCGGCCGACCCGGAGATCATCGAGGAATGGAAGTGGATGGGAAGTCCAGTTTGGTCTCGCGACGGAATGATTGCGGTCGCCAACGCCCACAAAGATAAAGTAAAGCTTACCTTTTCCCACGGGGCGCGCCTCCCGGATCCTGATAAACTCTTCAACGCCGGCCTTGGCGGCAACGCATGGCGAGCCATCGATCTTTTCGAGGGCGACAAAATTAGCGACCGTGCTCTAAAAAATCTCGTCCGTGCCGCCATTGAATACAATCAGATCAAATTGAAGAGCAAAGCCCCAGCCGGCACTCGAGCGAAAGCACATAAAAAGTAATAGTTATGAAAATGGGTCTTAGCTCTCCTGAAATCTTGTTTGGATCGATTCCTCAAAGTCTTGCGTAAAGCTGGCAGTCTCAAGAACAGATTATCCGATTAGTAACACACTCTCGGAAGAGCAAGGCGGAGCTGTCTCAGAAAAACAGTTCACGGAGTCAAGAGCGCCACGACAGGCCTACACGAGCCTCGCCAACAAAACGCAATTCCTATATTCCGTCGCCCACTGATGAATTAACCAGGCTAGGCGGGCGGCACACCCTTGAGGGGGCACATTCCAAAATACGCTGCGCCCAAAAAGATGAGAACATCATCTAACGCACCTTACTCACTCTTCGCGTCCGACGGAGGACTCCACTATGGCCCAACCCCACCGTGTGATCGTCCTGGGAGGTGGCTTCGGCGGCTTGAGCGCCGTGCAAAAACTCAAGCGCGCCCCCGTCGAGGTCATTCTCATTGACCGCCGCAACTTCCATCTCTTTCAACCGCTTATGTATCAGATAGCCACCGGTTCGCTCTCGCCCGGCGAAATCGCCGCGCCACTCCGCGGAGTTCTCAGCCGCCAGAAAAATACCCAAGTCCTCCTCGGCGAAGTCTCCGACATCGATCCAGCCGCAAAAAAAATCCAACTCCTCGATGGCGCCACCTTCCACTACGACTCCCTCATCGTCGCCACCGGCTCGCAAACCTCCTACTACGGCAACGACTCCTGGCGCGAATGGGCCCCCAGCCTCAAATCCGTAGAAGAAGCCACCGCCATCCGCCACAAAATTCTCTACGCCTTTGAACGTGCCGAGCGCGCTGCCACCCATGAAGAATCCCGCGCCTGGCTCACTTTCGTGATCGTCGGCGCCGGAGCCACTGGCTTGGAGCTCGCCGGCGCCCTCGCCGAAATCGCCAACGAAACCCTCAAGAACGACTTCCGCCACATCAATCCCCAGGAAGCTCGCATCCTTTTAGTAGAAGGCGGCCCGCGCGTCCTGCCTTCTTTCCCTGAAGAACTTTCCGCCAAGGCCGAAAAACTTGTCACCAAACTCGGCGTCGAGGTCATGAAAGGCGTGATGGTCACCTGCATCGACGGCGGCGGCGTCACTTTCCGCCGCGGCGACAAAACCGAAAGCCTCGCCGCGCACACCGTCCTCTGGGCCGGCGGAGTCGAAACCACCGATTTCGGCAAAAAACTGGCTCAGCGCACTCGTGCCGAAACCGACAAAAGCGGCCGCATCAAAGTGAATCCCGATCTCACCATCCCCAATTATCCCGACATATTCATCGTCGGCGATCTCGCCCACGCCACCGATAAAGACGGCAAGCCCATGCCCGGCGTCGCTCAGGTAGCCATCCAGGGCGGAGCCTTCGCCGCCAATACCATCAAGGCCCGCATCGAAAACAAAAAGCCCGACCCCGCATTCCACTACTTCAACAAAGGAGACATGGCCGTAATCGGACGCGCCGCCGCCGTCGCGAACATTTTCGGCTTCCATCTTTCAGGATTCATCGCGTGGTTCACCTGGCTCTTCGTCCACCTCATGTACATCGTGGAATTTCAAAATCGCGTAATGGTTTTTATTCAGTGGGGATTTGAATATTTGACTTTTAGCCGCGGAGCCCGCCTCATCACCGGCACTGCCGCAACAGATTCAATCAAGCAGGCCAGCTCCGTTCACACTTCCGGCGAATGAACGTGAATCCCCGCCGCCGTTAAAAACAGTTTGCCGCGCGGCCAAAAAACCCAATCGCAAAAAAACAATTACCGCATCGACAAAAACAAAACAGTTGAATTTAAATTCCGCTCGAAAATAAAACCTGCCCACTCGTCCGCACCTGTCCCTTGGCCCACGAATCTTAACAACTCTCCAATCTGTTTTTCACTGAACGCATTCTGACCCTGCCACCAGTAGTTGCCCGCAACACCAACCCCCATTCTGCATCTGCGTTCGGACACCCCTTCCACACCTCCGAGCAAACAGAAAAACAGGCCGGCTTCCAAAGGAAGTTCGGCACACATGGAATCGGAACGGGGACTATCGTGCCAGTCACAAAAACGAATCTCGCCACAAACAATAATTTCTCCGCACAAAAGAATCTCGTCACACAAAGAAATCTCGTCACAGCAAAGAAGTCAGTCACAAAAAAGAATACGCTCGCCGCGCTCTTCGCCTTGCTTCTGTTGTCCATCGCCGCGCCGGCCAGCTTCAGCTCCACAATAAATTCTCAAGTTTGTTACCTGTCATCCGGCAACTGGACGAACACTGCGCTCTCACAAGCGCAGTCCGGCACCTTTCGTATCACCTTTGACGCCACGCCGTCCTCCGCTAACGTCGACGCGGTGCACGGACTGTCTTCCGGTCCAGCGTCCGCCTACGCCAACATGTTTGTCGCGGTGCGATTCAATATTGGCGGCTACCTCGATGCCCGCAATGGCTCCACGTACTCAGCAGCCTCTGCTATTCCTTACGCAGGACGCGTCAGCTACCACTTCATTCTCGACGTGAATGTCGCGACTCACACTTACAACGCCTACGTAATGCTCGGCTCAGTGCAAACAACCATTGGCACAAACCTCGCATTCCGCAATCAACTCGCTCTGACCTCATCACTCAACTACGTTGCCGCGATGACCACCACCGGCAGCAGCACCATGTGCAACATCACTGTGAGCAATTCGTCGATGAAACCAACGATCACCACGCAGCCCGTGAGCCAATCGGTCACCGCAGGCCAGATTGCCAATTTCTCGGTCGCCACCACTGGATCCGCTGTGACGTATCAATGGATGAAGAACGGCGCCTCGATCAGCGGCGCTAACTCTTCAAGTTATTCCACGCCCATTACGACCATCACTGACAGCGGCGCGCACTTCACCGTAGCGGTCAGCAACGCTTCCGGAACAACGTCTAGCAATTCGGCGCTGCTCACCGTCACCGCGCCAAGCATTACCCCGGCGATCACTTTGCAGCCAATGGCGCAGTCCGTTACCGCGGGACAAGCAGCAACTTTCTCCGTGGCCGCTACCGGCACGGCACCGATGACGTATCAATGGAATAGAAATGGCTCGCCCATCATCGGCGCGACTTCCTCTCTGTACACGACCGCGTTGACGGCTGCTTCTGACAATGGATCGCAGTTTACCGTCCGTGTTAGCAACAGCGCAGGCAACGTGATGAGCGTCCCGGCAACTCTGACCGTAAAACCGGTTACAACTCCGCCGGGATGCTTGCTGTCAGCTGGCACATGGGTTTCTACGCCGCTGGCACAAGTGCAGACCAGCAGCTTCCGCATACAGTTCGACGTTACCCCAGGCGCCGCCATCGAAAATGGCATCAGCGGAATGTCCGCAGCGCCAGGTGCTGCGTATACCGATTTGGCCGCTTCGGTGCGATTCAACCCCAGCGGAATGATTGACGCCAGGAACGGTGGTACCTTCTCGGCCGCCACGGCAATTCCTTACACCGCGGGCACCGCGTACCATTTTATTCTCGACGTGAACATCGGTACACACAACTACAACGCATACGTCTTGCTCGGTTCACAACAGGTCACCATCGGCACGACTCTGGCGTTCCGCACCGAGCAAGCTTCGGTATCTTCACTCGCGTACTTGAGCGGGTTGACGGTTACCGGAAGTGAAACGATTTGCAACGCGGTCACCACCACTTCAGCCGCGGCGACACTATTGCTTAACTCCAGCGTAAGCAGCTTGAACTTCGGCAACGTAAACGTGTCCAGCAGCAGCACGCAGAACATCACCATGACCAACGCAGGAAATTCCAGCGTGACGATCGCGCAAGTCATGGTTGCGGGCGCCGGCTTCAACTCCACCGGAGCAAGCGGCATGACCCTTGCAGCAGGACAAACCACCACACTTACTTCCACGTTTGCGCCTTCCGCTAGTGGAGCAGCCAGCGGCAAAATCACGGTGAGCAGCAACGCCACCAACTCTCCGGCCAGCATCCCTCTGTCGGGAATGGGCGTCACTGTTACCGCTCACACCGTCGCGTTGTCATGGGCTCCGGCGGTTACGGGAGTGACCGGATTCAGGACCTACGTCAGCATGGTTTCTGGCGGCCCATACGTTGAAATGGGCTCCGTGCCATCGGCCACTCCGGCGTACACTGATAGCAGTGTTCAGTCCGGGCAGACCTACTTCTACGTGGTCACCGCGGTAGACGCGAGCAATAACGAAAGCTTGTACTCCAGCGAAGTGGCAGCGCTCGTCCCGTAAGGAAATCAGTACGCTAGGAAATAAAGTTCATGCCGGATTCACGCGAGACTGCGTGCTTCCGGCATCTCCTTTTGAGGTGCTCTAAATTGTTTACGACGTTTCGCACTTTTCGATCTGAAGGATTTGGCGCGAACGTTTTGTTCCAGGTAACTGACCGGAAAACGTTCCGTCTGTCCGATTTCCCAATTTCGTCCCCCGATTTCCGTGATTCAGTGGGACTGTCTTGGGGGCCGACCATGTTCGTGAAGGATCTGCTGAGCCGCGTCGATCCCGGCAGGCGTCAGCAAAACTTCCAAGCGAGGAAAACTTTCTTGCCATTTCCAGAGCCGGTCGGCGCTTGACCATTGGAGGAATGATTTAAGGCTCGACAAAGGGGCGAGAGATTCGTCCTTGCGCAGAGCAATCCACCGTAAGGAATCCTTATCCCGACTCCTTGCAATACGGAGTAAGCCGCCTTCAATCAAGCCCGCCAACGCGGTGGAAATTGCGTCGATTTCATCTATCGAGCCGTTCCGGCTTACGACGGTATTGATGAGCGCCGATAGATGATCCTCCCCAGCTTCCTCCAGAGCGGCCAAGATTAGACTCTGAAGTTCCGTAAAGATCTTCATATATGGGCCGGTGGCTCAGGTGCGGATTGGATTTTGGCCGACGGAATCATGATGAGAGGATACCCGGCGGGTGGGCATTAGATTTTCCTCTTATAAACCCGTCCGGGTATACCATTAGGTTACTAATCATGACGGATGGTGGAGGTGGGTGGGTGCCACACCCTTCGGTTTTAAGGGTGCGGCTGCTTTTGACCTGGCGGTTGAGCACCGGAATCCCGTGGACCGAAAATTGGCACAGCATCCTCAAGACTGGCCATGGAGCAGTTGGAGCTTTTATGCCAAGGGTGAGCAGGGATTGATTCGGATTGACGAGCTAACTCTGAAAGCCAGAGTAGTGCAAAAGCCGCACCCTTAAACCCGAAGGGTGCGGCACCCGCACCTCGCTTCCACAAGCAATCTCGGGGCCACCCGTCCACCCGCAGCTCACTTCCGCGATCAATCTTTTGGGGCCACCCGACCTCGTTCTGTTGACAATCAACAGGAGATGGCATAGTTTACTCCTGTTGATTGTCTAATGGAGGGTGGTGTGAAGCCAGCTCATGGCGAGGTTTTGCAGGGGACGTTGGATTTGATGGTGCTGAAAACGCTGGAGGCCATGGGGCCGCTGCATGGCTACGGTATTGCCCAGCGCATCCAGCAAGTTTCCAAAGATCTTCTGAAGCTGAATCAAGGGACACTTTATCCTGCATTGCTGCGACTGGAGCAACGTGGATGGGTGCGCTCCAAATTTGGCGTGTCGGAAAATAATCGCAAAGCCAGATATTACTCATTAACGGCCGCGGGCCGGCGGCAACTCAAGACGGAAGCAGCTCGTTGGGAACGCATGGCTGGGGTCATCACCGGAATGCTGGCTGGCACGGAAGGAGCGTGAAATGCACCGGTGGCGTGTAGTGTTCTCGCGAGCATGGGGATTTCTGCACAAGGGGCGGCTCGACGACCAATTACACGAAGAGCTACAAGCCCACCTCGATCAACTCACAGAAGAAAACATTCGCAATGGCATGAGCGGTGAGGACGCGCGCGCTGCGGCCCTTTGCGAATTCGGCGGCGTGGAACAGACGAAGGAAATTTATCGCCAGCAGCGCGGATTGCCATTCCTGGACGTTGCGCTGCAAGATTTGCGATTCGCGTTGCGCGGGTTGGTGAAAAGGCCGGGGTTTACCATTGCGGCGGTGTTGACGCTGATGCTTGGCATCGGAGCGGCGACCGCGGTTTTCAGCGTTGTGGACCGGATCCTGTTTCGCAGTTTGCCCTATCCACATGACGATCGGCTGGTTTCTTTTGGATTGCTGGCGCCCATTGAACGTGACGAATTCACGTTGGGCGCCGGTTACATAGATTTCAGAAAAGAACTCGGGCCATTTGAAGCGATCACTTCAATGGCGCCGGGCACCACGGATTGCGACATCACCGAACAGCACCCGGTGCGTTTGAATTGCGCGCTGGTGGAACAAACGTTTCTCCCCACCTTTGGCACTGAACCGTTGCTCGGGCGCAATTTTACCGCGGACGAAGACCGCAAAGACGCTCCCTTGGTAGCCATTCTGTCCTACGGATTGTGGAAGAGCCGCTTCGGCGGGAATCCAGACGTTTTGCGCAAGACGATTTCTTTGGACGGCAAAACCGTGCAGATCATTGGGGTGCTGCCTGCCCAATTTGAAATGCCTACGCTGCGGTCAGCCGATATTTTAATTCCGCTAGCGCTGGATGAAGCGCAACAGCGAAAGACGGCGCCGGGCGCGGTGCTGCGAACCTTTGCGCGACTGAAACCGGGAGTTGACGTCAGGCAAGCGATTGCTGGGCTGCAGCCGTGGTTTGAATTAGCAATAAGCGGAGCGCCACCGGAATTTCGCAAAGAAATTCATTTGTCGGTGCGCCCGCTGCGGGAGCGGCAAACTTCGGATGCGCGGCTGGCTTCCTGGATCTTGCTGGGCGCGGTTTTCGCCGTGCTGCTGGTGGCATGCACAAACGTAGCCAATTTATTGCTGGCACGCGCGACAGTGCGCGAAAGGGAACTGGCGGTGCGCGCGGCGTTGGGGGCCAGTCGCGGACGACTTGCGCGACAGTCGCTGACAGAGAGCTTGCTGCTGGGCTTGCTGGGCGGCGCAGCAGGTTGCGGCCTCGCGATAATTTTGATTCGCGTGTTTGTGTCCATCGCGCCGGAGGGAATTCCACGCCTGCAACAAGCCGGGCTCGACGTACGCGTTGGCGCGTTCGCGTTGCTGGTAACGATAGCCGCCGCCCTGATTTTCGGTGTCGCGCCGGCGCTCTACCGACCATCCACAGAAATAATGATGGGCAAAGAACAGATTGGCGCGCGGCGCGGCGGCTCATTGCGGCAAATCCTGGTGGTGGCGGAAATTGCCATTTCCATCGTGCTGCTGGCGAGTGCCGGCCCTCTCTTGCGCAGTTTGTGGAAGTTGCAAAATGCGCCGACCGGGATGGAAACGGAAAATGTTTTGACGGAACAGATTTCGTTGGGCAGCTACAACTATAAAGAAGCGACACAGCAGTTCGCTTTTTTCACCGATCTGGAAGCGCGATTGAAGCGCTTCCCCGGGGTTACGTCGGTGGCTTTAAGTGACTCGATTCCGCCAGCGGGACAAATGCGGTCCACAATTCTGGCGGCTGTTGAAGTTGCGAGCAAGCCCGCTCTGGCGGAAGGCACGGGCGGCCCAGTGGGATGGCGCGCGGTCACACCGGATTATTTTCGTGCGCTGGCAATTCCGATCATCGCAGGCCGGGGATTCCGTGGGGAAGACCGCCTGCCTGGGGAAAACCCAATCATTCTCGGCGACACGCTGGCGCGAGAACTTTTTCCTGGCGAGAGTGCGGTGGGCAAACAGGTGCGATTATTCAAGACCCCAGATGGTCCGTGGCGAACGGTTGTGGGAGTAGCGGCCAATGTAAAAAATGATGGATTGGTGACCAATGGTGATCCCGAGTTTTATCTTCCGTGGAAAAACGATCCACTGATTAATCTGCGCGCCGGTTACGTAATTGTGCGCACGCGGATGAATCCCAAGTCTGTAGCGTCATGGATGCGCAGCGAAACAGCCAGCCTGGATGCTACGCTTCCGGTGAGCATCGAGACCATGAGCCAACGCGTTGGCAAGTTGACGGAGCGCCCGCGTTTCAATGCCATGCTGCTGTGCTTATTCGCGAGCATTGCGGTGTTGCTTGCCGCGGTGGGTATCTACGGCGTAATCGGTTTTCTGGTGGTGGAGCGCACGCGAGAAATTGGTGTCCGTCTGGCGCTTGGCGCGACGCCACAAAGTATCTTGAAAATGGTTATGTCCAGCGTGGCACGCTGCACGATTGTGGGCGCGATGCTGGGCCTGCTGGGCGCGTGGTTCTGCACGCGCTTGCTCGAATCGTTGCTATTTGAGGTCCGCGCACACGACCCGGTTATGTTTGGATTGGCGATTTTCGCTCTGGTTGCAGTAGCTATCTGCGCCGCGTGGGTTCCCGCCCGGCGGGCAATGCGCGTTGATCCGATGATTGCGCTGCGCTACGGATAGAAATTTCTCCGCGCACGTTTTGTAAATCACCAATATAGCTTCAAGGCAAATTGAAATTGTCGCGCGTCATACGCGGCGGTGGGTTGGCCGGCGGCGCATGTGGAACCAGCGGTCGGGTCGCAGAGCTGATTCACGGCTGCGACATTGGTGCGATTGAAGAGGTTGAAGGCATCGGCGATAAGTTCGAGGCTAAAGCGTTCGCCCAATGGGACGCGCTTGGACACCCGCATGTCCCATTCGAAAAATCCCGGAGTGGTGAAGCGGTTGCGGCCGAGATTGCCGTCGCAGCCGGCTGGTGGACTGATGCCCGGGACACTGAAGGTGGTGAAGGAGTTGGTGAGGCACAGATTGGCGGAAGTAAAGGTGAACCCTGGAATAAATGGCGAAGTCGTGCCGCCGCCTACGGAAGGACGCGATTGCGAGGCGCCTAAGTCGAGGCGTGTGTCGGTCCCGGTGATGACGTTGTAGGGACGGCCCGAAGAAAGCTCGACGATGGGCGCGATGGTGATGCCACCCAACAAACGATGCGCGAAATTTTCTCCGCTGTGAGCGGCAGTTTGAAAGACGGCGCTGGTGACCCAGCGATGGCGCTGGTCGTTAACGGAATTGGCGCGCTCGAGGAAA
>Ga0210398_10007218_pt1 | contig 10121 bp, 7 predicted proteins | sample IncBWC4OmetaG_FD_161047 | JGI IMG/M metagenome (GOLD analysis project Ga0210398, IMG submission 161047) | Forest soil microbial communities from Barre Woods Harvard Forest LTER site, Petersham, Massachusetts, United States - Inc-BW-C-4-O | ecosystem: Environmental > Terrestrial > Soil >...
CCGCGTGTTGCCTACTTTCCGGATTCCTTCCATGAAGTAAATGGGGTTGCGCATACCAGCCGTAACTTTGTCGCCTACGCCGAGCGGCAGGGGCTGCCGTTTCTCTGCGTGCGCGCGGGGGCGAGGCCTGGCGCGTTTCAGCACGTGGGCCAGTTGCGGACGCTCGAGTTGAAGCGCAGCCGAGGCTCCGTACGGATGGAAAAGGATCTCGAGTTCGACACGCTCTTCTGGCGGCATCAAGAGGTGATTCGACGGGAATTGGAACGGTTTCGCCCGGATGTGATTCACATTACGGGTCCCAGTGAGCTGGGAATCCTTGGAGCTTATTTTGCCTGGGAGCTTGGCGTGCCGCTGGCGGCGTCGTGGCACACGAATGTGCATGAGTACGCGGCGCGCAGGATGAATTGGCTGACCGGGCGGCTGGCAAGGGCTCGCGGCGCAGCGATTGAAAACGGAGTGGAGGCCGGGGCTCTGTGGGTAATTTCGCATTTCTATCAGATGGCTCGCGTCCTCTTTGCTCCAAACGAAGAGCTTTGCCGGATGCTTGAGAAGACAACCGGCCGCCCCTGCTTTCTAATGCAGCGAGGAGTCGACACAGAGTGCTTTTCGCCCTCGCACCGGTCGCGCAAGGCAGCCGACAACACTGTCGTGCTGGGCTATGTCGGGCGGCTCTCCGTGGAAAAGAATGTTGTTCTGCTGGCTCAGGTGGAACGCGAATTGGCTGCGGTCGGACTGGGTGAGACGCTTCAGTTTTTCATTGTGGGCCACGGAAACGAAGAGGCCTCGCTGCGGCGTGAGTTGAAGAACGCAAAGTTCGCCGGGGTGCTTCGCGGCGAGAAGCTTGCAGGCGCCTATGCAAACATGGACATTCTTGTCTTTCCCTCGCATACCGATACATTTGGCAATGTAGTGTTGGAAGCTCTGGCCAGCGGCGTTCCTGCGGTCGTGACGCCGGATGGCGGCCCGAAGTTCATCATTCGCGATGGCGAGACCGGATTTGTAACCAAAGATGAACATTTTTCCCGTACGGTCTCCGAACTTGTGAAGGACCGGGTGCTAATGGCTCAGATGAGGCAAAATGCCCGCGAGTATGCGCTCGGTTGCAACTGGGATGCGGTATTTGATCGGGTCTATGCCGGGTACGAGACAGCGCTCGGGACCGTAAAAGCAGGATTATGCGCGCAGATGAGTCACGCAGGTTGATTGCTGAGGCTGTTTGCGTTCGAATTCCGCATTTTGCCGAAACTGCGATTGTTTGTTCTACTTCTCCTCTGTTGAAGAGGAGGGCGCGAATGAACAAGCGCGAATTTCTTAGGGCCTCGAGTGCAGTGGTCGCCGGAACCCTGCTCTCAAAGATCGCGCCGGCGCAAACAGGAGCAAGTACCGTGGAACAACGGACTAATTGGGCAGGAAACTACACGTATCGCGCGAAACATCTGGACGTAGCGGATGATGTGGAGCAGGTGCGTAAGGCAATTGCGGACCACACGCAGGCAAAGGCACTGGGGGCGCGGCACTCTTTCAACTCGATCGCCGACAGCGCCGACGAACAGATCTCGCTGAAGCAGTTCGACCAGATGGACCTCGACGAGAAGAGCCGGACTGTCACAGTGGGGGCCAGTGTCACGTATGGACAGCTTGCTCCGTACATCGACAGCCGCGGTTTTGCCGTCCATAACATGGCGTCGCTGCCGCATATCTCGGTCGTGGGAGCATGCGCTACGGCAACCCACGGCTCCGGAAACAACAACGGCAATCTCTCCACTGCAGTGCGCGCGATCGAGATGATCACGGCCAATGGAGAGACGGTGACACTATCGCGCGAGAAGGTCGGAGACAGCTTTTCTGGCGCAGTCATCGGACTCGGGGCGCTCGGAGTCATCACGAGGATCACGCTCGCCGTCGAACCGGCGTTCCAGATGACCCAGCTGGTCTATGAGGACCTGTCGTTTTCTCAGCTCGAACACCATCTGGACGAGATCTTCGCAAGTGGCTACAGTGTGAGTCTATTTACAGACTGGCAGAAGCACCGGGCAACACAGGTATGGATCAAACAGAAGGGAGGCGAGGGTTCACGCGCGCCCATGAAGAGCATCAATTTTTTCGGAGCGCTACCGGCTCGCAGGAAGATGCACCCGATTGCCGATCACTCGGCGGAGAGCTGCACCGAGCAGATGGGCGTTCCCGGCCCCTGGTACGAGCGCCTGCCGCACTTCAAGATGAACTTCACTCCAAGCAGCGGTCAGGAACTCCAGACCGAATACTTCGTTCCACGGGCTCAAGGGTACGCCGCGATAACCGCGGTCGAGCAGCTGCGCGATCAGATCACGCCGCATCTCTTCATCACCGAGTTCCGCACCATCGCGGCCGACGACCTGTGGATGAGCCCGGCTTACAAGCGCGATTCCCTGGCGATCCACTTTACCTGGAAACCCGAATGGCCCGAAGTGCGAAAGGTGTTGCCGCAGATTGAAGAGAAGCTGGCTCCGTTCGCGGTCCGGCCTCACTGGGCGAAGCTCTTCACGTTGAAACCGGCGCAGGTCCAGGGACGGTATTCGCAGCTGAAGGATTTTCAGGCGTTGGTGGCGAAGTACGATCCGAACGGCAAGTTTCGCAACGAGTTTCTGAACACGAACGTCTTTGGCGCATAAACGTGCCCAAATCAGGGATCAGCTTGCAGCGTAGATCATTGGTGTTGCGTCCTTGCGAAGTTGAATGCTCGCGCCGATCAGCCAGATAACCTGCACTAAAACGACGACACTCATGCCATGGACGTCAAGTTTCAGGTGGCCGATCACGATCCCCACGATGAGCAGCGAAGAAGCAATAACGCCATAGGTGGCGAGCCCACGGCCAAGGCCTCCGTTACGGAGAGCGGACGCTGACCAGAGAATGATTGCCGCAGATGCAGCGACCGTATAGATTCGCGAGAAGGCCTGGTTGATCTGGAAGATGGCGTCGATGACGATGTGCCATTGTGGAGCGGATGCTGGAGTATCGCGGATCATATGGCGCATGATGTTGGGAACGATAAATCCGCTGACTGCAGTTGCAATCAGAACAGCAACAGCCGCGAAGACGAAGACGACGAGAGCAGAGAAGGCCAGGCGGTCTGGCGCGGCGAGGCGCTGGGTAAGACCGAAGGCTCCCAAAACGAGGATGAGGAAGCTGATCATGGCGATCGAGTGCGCAATGGCGGAGGCGACGGCAAGATGCTCGAACTGTGCGGGCGTTAGGACGCCTCCACCCGTGGGATGGATGGCCATGGTGAGAAGGCCTCCGAGGGAGCCGGCGATGAGAGCGATTCCGGACTTACGATTGTCTGTCATGTGACGTACTGTAGAGAGAAAAATCGGTTTCCGGGCAACGGTTTTTGCGTTTTGGCGAGATACGGAACAAACGAGGTGCTAATGTCCGGAAACGTTGACGGCGCGAAGGGCGGCCAGCTGAAGAAGGCAGCGGCAAAAGTTGACCGAAGGATTCGGCGCACGCGTGACACACTGGGCGACGCGCTGATTGCATTGATGCAGGAGAAGAGCTTCGAAGAGATTACGGTGCAGGAGGTGCTCGATCGTGCCGGAGTCGGACGTTCGACGTTTTATGCTCACTATCGCGACAAGGAAGATCTGTTCTTAAGTGATGTCGAGGACTTCATGGAGATGATGTCGACGCTGTTGACTCGGAATGCGGTGAGCTTGGAACGCGTGGCGCCGGTGGCCGAACTATTCGCGCATATTACGGACGTGCGGGAGTTTTATGCCGCGATGGTGGCTTCGGGGAAGGCGAAAGATGTGCAGGAATTGGGGCAGGGATTTTTTGCGCGATCAATCGAGGAGCGGTTACGCATGGCCGGGGTGGAAATGGAGCCGGCAGAGTTGAAAGCGCAGGCCCATGCGCTGGCTGGGGCTCTATTCTCGCTGCTGGACTGGTGGCTCGACCACCGCATGACCGAGTCGCCTGAGGCAATGGACGCGCTATTTCACCGAATGGTGTGGAGCGGTGTCCGCGTGAAACACCGACCGAAACCCTAGAACCGCAGCTCGCCGATGTAGGCGGTATAAGGCGCGATGGTCATCGATTCGAGGTGCATCGTGCCCATGCCGTTGTCGGTTCGAAGGACCGTGCGCAGGAAGCTGCCGCGCAGGCCAAGTTTCGTCATGTCGGCCTTGATCGCCAAGCGCTGCGGCTCGCCGGACAAATTGCAAAGAATAACCAGAACAGGGCTCGTCGGCGAAACAACCTTCGGTTTGCGGATCGTGATGAGCACATTCTGGTCATCGCGATTAATCGTCTTATATTCACCGGAGTTAATCGTGGCGTTGCTGTGATGCAGCTCGATCAGCTTTCGATACCAGGCGAGAAGCGAGTTAGGGTCGGCATCCTCTACCGCTGCATTCGGGGTCGCAGTGGGGTCGTACGGTTGCGGTGGAGGAGCAGGCTTGTTCTTCGTCGGCGGGGGCGGGGCCTCCCAGAGAATGATTGGCGTCGCAGGAGCAGGTTGCTCGGACTTTGACTCGGGCACACCCAGCTCCTGCCCGTAATACAGCAGCGGCTGCGCTTTCGTCGTGAAGAGAATCGTCGCCAGAAGCTTGGCGATGGCGAGGTCGTGCTGTCCATCGCCATAGCGAGTAAGACTGCGCGGGTAGGTCGGCCCGTCGGTCGCAAGGAGCGCTATGCTATGGCCGCCTTGCTGGATGTTTTCGGTCGACTCGATCGCCGCGCGAACAGGAGCGGGCGTCAGAGGCTTGACGCTCCCGAGACTCGAGTCGAGAAGCAGTTGCGGCGCTTGAGGATCAGGAGCTTTATAGGTTCTCTGCTGCGGCGAGGATGACAAGCTCGTGTCGACGTCACCGATCAGAATGCGCTGACCAAGATAAGTGGAGGCGATCTTGCGCAGCTCCACGACCTGGGCGTGAGCTTCCGGAGTCGTGCCAATAACGTGAAAGCCCGCGACTCCGCGATTGAGCCAGAAACGCGCCTCGTTCGAGACAGTGGCCGCAGGAGTGTCCGGGTTGAGGTCGAGAAGAACCCGAACATTGCGGCGGCTCGCCTCATGGATCAGGTCGTCGAAATCATCAAGCGTGCCGTAAGCGGCAGCAATGGTTGGCGGATTGCCCGCGTCAAGCGGAATGTTGGTGAGCAAGATCGCATCGACACCGAGAGACTGGATGTAATCCAGATGTTGCGCGACGCCGTGAAGGCCGCTGCCGCCGGTGGGATCGAAGTTCGTCGGATTGACCTGGTAGATGACGGGGTACTTCCACCACACATCGCTGTTGATGCCGGAGCCGGCCCATCCCGGCCGCGCCAGAACCTGCGCTGGAACATTCGACGCGACAGCGCATATCAACCCAAGAGCAAAGACGCGGCAGAATTTCGTCACGGGCAAGGTCATCGCTTTAGTCAGATGCTACGCGAGAATCGCCCGGCGGCGGAATGACGAAGCGGGTTCGGGGCTCGCTCGGCGTTCGCTCTTGTCTTTCGACGGGCGAGCCTCTATGGTTCAAAGAAAAGGGAGAATCTGTCATGAGAAGTCTTGCCGTCGCTTTGATGGGGGCCGTGTTGTCTGTTGGTCAAGTGGGATTCGCGCAGATGGGAGCTCCGGATGCGCCGCAAATGCCAGGCCTTTCCGGAGTTGCGGGACCACTCTCCGCAAAATACGGCGCTGACGCCGCGAAGATCCTGAAGGCGGCCGAAACTGACGAGGACGGCTACGCAGCCCTGACCTATCTTTGCGACCACGTTGGCAAACGTCTCAGCGGAACACCGCAGCTGAACACCGCAATCCAGTGGGGCGCAGACCTGATGCGCAATGCCGGCCTTGAAAACGTTAAAGTCCAGCCCGTCATGGTTCCTCGCTGGGTGCGAGGCAGCGAGTCAGGCGCGATGCTCTACCAGGGAGCCGCAGGGCCGATCAATCGCCCGCTCCACATGCTTGGGCTCGGCATGAGCGTCGCCACTCCCGCCGGAGGCATCACCGCGCCGGTCGTCTTCGTGTCAACCTTCGACGCGCTCGATGCCATGGCGCCCGATCAGCTGAAAGGCAAGATCGTCGTCTTCAATCCCGGATGGCACGGATACGGAGTCAACACCCAGTACAGAACCAACGGAGCGTCACGCGCCGCAGCCAAAGGTGCCATCGCGATGCTTGTGCGCTCCGCGACTGGACTTGCAATGCAAATCCCCCATACAGGGACGTTGGTCTACGACCCGAAGCAGCCAAAGATTCCCGCAGCCGCAATCAGTGTCGAAGATGCCCTCATGATCGAGCGCCTCGCCAAGGAAGGCCCCGTCTCCGTTCATCTACAGATGGAAGCTCACATGGAGCCCGACGTCGAAGCCGGCAACGTGATGGGAGAGATCGTCGGCAGCGAGCATCCCGAGCAGGTCATCTCGATCGGCGGCCACATCGACTCGTGGGATGTGGGCCAGGGCGCGCAGGATGACGGCTCAGGAATCATGGCAGCCTATGAAGCCGTTACGCTGATCCACAAACTCGGGCTCAAGCCGAAGCGGACCATTCGCCTGGTCTTCTGGGTGAACGAAGAAAATGGAGGCGCGGGCGGAAGAGCCTATCGCGAGATGATCGGCAAGAAGATCGACGACCAAGTTGCCGCCATTGAGATGGATGGAGGCGCGGAGAAACCCCTCGGCATCGGCTATGGCTCCTTCGGCGGACCGCGAAGGCCACGGACTCCCGGCACTCCGGCTGCTCCGCCGCCAACTCCGGATCTCAATTCGCTATCGCCCGAAGTGCAGCAATCAGTTGCGGCTCTTCGCGATATCGTATCGATGCTGGGACCGATCGGCACCGACTCCGTTTCTCCTGGAGGCGGTGGCTCGGACATCGAGCCGCTCGTCGCTGACGGCGTTCCATCGCTCAGCCCACGCACAACCGAGGCGCACTACTTCGACTGGCACCACACCGAAGCAGACACGCTCGACAAGGTCGACCCCGTTGAATTCCGCAAGAACGCCGCGATGCTCTCCGTCGTAACCTACATCCTCGCGGATATGGACGGCCGCCTTGCAGGGAGAAAGAGCAACTAAGCGCAGACGCTGGCGATGGATTACGAGCTGATGTCGAACGTCACGCCCTGCGCAAGCGGAAGCTCCGCGCCATAGTTGATCGTATTCGTCGCCCGGCGCATGTACTGCTTCCACGCATCGGACCCCGACTCGCGGCCGCCGCCCGTCTCCTTCTCGCCCCCAAACGCTCCGCCGATCTCCGCGCCGGATGTCCCGATATTGACGTTGGCAATCCCGCAGTCGGAACCGGTGGCCGAAAGAAACTGCTCTGCCTCGCGAAGGTTCATCGTGAAGATGCTCGACGACAGCCCTTGCGGAACATCGTTGTGAAGCTCGAGCGCCTCGTTAAAGTTTTTGTACTTCAAGATGTAAAGAATCGGTGCGAAGGTTTCGTGCTTCACGGTGTCGGTCTGCGTCGCCATCTCAACCAGCGCGGGCCGCACGTAGAAGGCCTCGGTGTCTTCTATCGCAACGCGGTCCCCGCCGGTAATCGCGGCCCCCGCTGCGCGAGCATCCTCAAGGGCTTTTTGCATGTTTGAATAGGACCGCTCGTCGATCAGAGGTCCCACCAGCGTATCTTTCTCTCGAGGATCGCCGATATTCACCGACGCATAAACTCTTTTCAGTCTCCCCACCAGTTCCTCGTAGATTTCCTCGTGGACAATCAGGCGGCGAAGCGTCGTGCATCGCTGCCCCGCAGTGCCCATCGCAGAAAACGCGACGGCCCGAAGTGTAAGGTCAAGGTCGGCACTGGGAGCCACAATCGCGGCGTTATTTCCTCCAAGCTCGAGAATCGCTCGCGCGAAACGCCCCGCAAGTCGAGGCGCCACTGCTCGTCCCATCGCCGTGCTGCCCGTAGCAGAAACCAGCGGCACCATCGACGAGTCCACAAGCTGCTGCCCCAAAGCCGCGTCGCCGATCAGCAATCCCGACAAGCCCTCAGGCACCTTCCCACCCTGGGCCGCAAATCTCTTCGCAGCTCTCTCGAAGATCGCCTGTGTCGCAAGAGCAGTCAGGGGAGTCTTTTCGCTCGGCTTCCACACCACCGAGTTTCCGCACACCAGAGCAAGCGCCGCATTCCAACTCCATACCGCAACCGGAAAGTTGAACGCCGAAATTACCCCCACAACTCCAAGCGGATGCCACGTCTCCATCATCCGGTGCTTCGCCCGCTCCGACGGCACCGTCAGCCCCGCGAGTTGCCGCGAAAGCCCCGCGGCAAACGTGCAGATGTCGATCATCTCCTGCACCTCGCCCATCCCCTCGGAGAGAATCTTGCCCGCTTCAATCGTCACCAGCCGGCCAAGCGGTTCAAGATTCGCGCGCAGCTCTTCCCCAAGCAGTCGGATCAACTCCCCGCGCTTGGGAGCAGGGACGTTGCGCCACTCGAGGAAGGCCTGATGAGCCGCGGCGATCACCTTTTCTGCATCCGCTGTCGTGGGAAGCTGCGCAATGATCTCGCCCGTAATGGGAGTACGAACAGTAAGGGGTCCTTTGGGCTGCGCGGGAACCCCGAGCTTGCCCAGAATCTCTGTAACTTCGGTTTGAAGCGTCATAGTTGGCACGTGGTTAGCCTAGATGGAGCGGCCCACGCGTGGCAATTCGGCCAGTTGTGACCTCTTTTCATCAATCCTTATCCAAGCCTCAAATCATCAAACCACCAACAACTCAAACGCGAACGCATTTAATCCGTTTTTCATCCTTAATCCGTGCCCATCCGCGAAAATCCGCGGTCAAGTCCTTCGAGGAGCCCGAATGAAAGCCGCCGTCCTACACGCCGCCAACCAACCCCTCCGCATCGAAGACCTACCGCTCCCAACCGTCACCCCCGGCCACACGCTCCTGCGCGTCCTCGCCTGCGGAGTCTGCCGCACCGACCTCCACATCTTCGAGGGCGACCTGCCGCTCCTTCAAAAACCCCTCATCCTCGGTCACCAGATCGTAGGCGAACTCCTCGAAGATACCCACATGGACGGCCTGAAGAAAGGCACCCGCGTCGGCGTCTCCTGGATCGGCGGCACCGACGGCACCTGTCCCTTCTGTCTCCGCCATGAAGAAAACCTATGCGATAACCCCATCTTCACCGGCTACTCAGTCAACGGAGGCTACGCCGAATACGCCCTGGTCCGCTCCGACTTCATCTACCCTCTCCCCGCCGAGCTCGACAACACCCACGTCGCGCCGCTCCTCTGCGCCGGCATCATCGGCTTCCGCAGCCTTCGCGTCGCAGGGACCCAACCGGGCGAGCGTGTCGGTCTCTTCGGCTTCGGAGCCTCTGCCGGCCAGGCCATCCAGGTTCTTCGCCACTGGAACTGCGACGTCCTCGTCTCTACGCGAGGCGAGAACCATCGCAAGCAGGCCGAATCCCTAGGAGCAAAATGGGTCGGCACCGAAAACGACAAGCCTCCGGTCCAACTCGACCGCGCCATCACCTTTGCCCCCAGCGGTGCCGTCGTCCTCGCCGCGATCTCCAGCCTTCGCAAAGGAGGCATCGTCGCCATCAACGCCATCCACCTCGATCAGATGCCCGCCTTCGACTACGACACCCTCCTCTGGGGTGAACGCCAGATCCGCAGCGTAGCCAACATGACCCGCCAGGACGCCCGCGATTACCTCCAGTTAGCCGCTGAGATCAACATCCAAACCCAGGTCCAGGCCTTCCCGCTCGACCACGCAAACGAAGCCCTGCAAGCCGTAAAAAACGAAACCGCCAACGGTCCATGCGTCATCCTTCCATGACAAAACGGCGACCACGGATTCACGCGGACCGGCGCGGATAAAAGACAAAAAGAGATATTCGAAGAAACAGGAATTAGCTCGTCCGCAAGTAAGCGCCCACGGTGAGCCCCATCCATTGAAAGGCCTGAGACACGAGGGATGAAAGCCCGTCCTATTCGTCTAGGCAGCACCATTCCCCCGATCCATCTGCTGGTCCTCTTCCTTTATCTTTTAAATCCGCGCTCCTCCGTACAAATCCGCGGTCGTCATTATCATTAGAAACAGCATGAACCTAGCCACCCTCCCCACCGAATCCCGCAATCCTGCAACCGAGCACATCGACCAACTCCCTACACTCGCGATGCTCCGCGTCC
>Ga0210398_10007219_pt1 | contig 10120 bp, 7 predicted proteins | sample IncBWC4OmetaG_FD_161047 | JGI IMG/M metagenome (GOLD analysis project Ga0210398, IMG submission 161047) | Forest soil microbial communities from Barre Woods Harvard Forest LTER site, Petersham, Massachusetts, United States - Inc-BW-C-4-O | ecosystem: Environmental > Terrestrial > Soil >...
GGCCCAGGATAGTTCGACGGCCAGGACGTTCACGATCATTCTGGAGCCGCTGGTCGGGCGAATCACGAACGTGCGGAACTCCGGCGAGCATTACTCGATCGTACTAAGCGGCTCGGACGACATTCCGACGGATATCGTGCGGCACGCCTTTCTTCATTTCTTGCTCGATCCGCTTCCGCAGCAATATCCGCATGTACTCGCGGTCAAGCGACCGCTGTTTGATAAGGCAGCCGCGGCGCCCAGGCTGGCGCAGGACCTGAAAGATGATTATGAGGCTTTTTTTGCCGAGTGTTTGGTACGGGCAGTGGAACTAAAGCTGAAAAAACTATCGCCTGGCGAAAGGGAGGCGGCGATGGACCGCGATGACGAGGAAGGTTATGTGCTCGTGAGACCTCTTTTTAGCGGGCTGACAAAATACGAAGCCTCCGAGCCTTCCATGGCGCTTTATTTTCAGGACCTGGTACGAAGTATCAATGTAACCACGGAAGCCAAGCGGATTGACGGCATCAAATTTACATACGCGGATCGGGCCCCGAAGGAGGGCGACCCAGCCAGCGAAGCGGTAACGCGACACAAGCTGGCTCAGCCAACGACTGTGCCGAACGACGCGGATGCGATCGCGGAGCTAACGGATGGCGAGCGGCGAATCGCGGAGAAAAATCCGCAAGCGGCGGCAGTGTCCTTCCAAAAAGTTTTGGCGAAATATCCGGACCAAATCCGTGCATGGTACGGCCTGGGATTGGTAGCTTTGTTGGAGCATGATGGGCCTCGCGCGAAAGAGGTGTTTGGCAGGCTGACGACAGGAGCGCACGCCGCGACGCAGGACCCCATGGTAATGACCTGGTCGCATGTTTATCTCGCGCGGATTTATGATGATGAAGGGCAGCAGGGACTCGCCAAAAGCGAGTTTCAAGCTGCGCTCGCCGTGCCGGGAGCACCGGAGCAAGCAAAGCAAGCGGCGCAAAGGGGACTTGAAGCCGTAAACCTTGAGAAACCAGCCGAGCGGCCTTAGAGTTAGGAGCAGGAAACGATAGAGCTTGGGGAGAACGAGACGGTGAAAATCGAGCCCGCGGGCTCGATCGACGACTTGAAGAAGCAAACAGGAGGCGGGAAATGAAGGGGACGTGGCAGAAGTGGATGGAAGCAGGGGCTTTTGCAGGATTACTGTTACTGGGATGCATCGGGGCGGCTGCACAGAGTGGCAGCGGCCAAAGTGGACAGAGTGGCCAAAGTGGGCAGAGCGCGCCGCCTGCGCAGCAGCCAGCCGATAAAGACAAGGCGAACACGCTGACGCTGGACACACCAGCGCCCCCGGTGAATGCGGAAGAGGATGCCGCGTTCAAAGCGTTCAATGCCATACCTCTGACGGACGGCGCCAAGAAAATTCAGGCCGCCGAAGCGTTTCTACTGAAATACCCGCAGAGCCGCTACAACGCAGCGGTGTATTCGAACCTCGTGAAGCTCTATGTTGCGGGGAATGACATCCAAAAGATGCAGGATGCCGGCGAGAAAGCCATTGCTCTCGCTCCAACCGACGTGCAGACCCTGGCGATTCTTGGCCAGACGCTTCCGCGAGCCTGGAATGCGAACATGCCGAACGCGGCTGTGCAATTGGATAAGGCGGAAAAATACTCCAAGTCCGCAATTGAGCTCACTCCGACGATTCCGAAGCCCGACGGAATGACCGACGAGCAATTCACTTTTGCCAAGAATCAGACGCTGGCGATGGCCCATAGCGGATTGGGACTTGTGTATTTCCGCAGGGGCAAGTATGACGAGGCTATTCCCGAGTTTGAGGCATCCACGAAAGTGGATCCGAATCCTGAGGCCGATCCGGTGACCTTCTACGTCCTGGCGATTTCGGACGAGAAGACCTCGCATTTTGACGCAGCCGTGGCGGCGTTCGTCAAGTGCTCCACCATCCCCGGCAGTTTGCAGCCGACGTGCAAAAGTGGTGCCGAAGAGGCCAAGAAACTGGGCTCCACTCAGTTGAGCGCACCGAAATAAGCGCCGCTTGCAGTTGGCGCAGCTGCTCAAAGACATGACACAAAGTGACGCAAGGCAACTCGAGGAGCGTCTTGGTTATCGGTTTAAAAAGCCGGAACTCCTCGAGCGCGCTTTGACGCATAGCTCCGCGGTGCCGGAATTGCGGGCAGAGCGCACGGAAGAATTCGCGGAAGCGGTATCCGTCCGGGACAATGAAAGGCTAGAATTCCTGGGGGACGCTGTTCTGGAGTTGCTGGCTAGAGAATATCTGCTCGAGTCGTTTCCAGAATGGAGCGAGGGCCAGCTTTCCAAAAGCAGGGCGCGGCTAGTGAATGCCCACTCTCTGCACGATGCGGCGAGCCGGGTGAGGCTTGGCGAGCATTTACGGCTGGGACGTGGCGAAGAAAAGACCGGCGGGCGAGAAAAGCCGGCGCTTCTGGCGGATGCTTTCGAAGCAGTCGTCGCCGCGGTTTATATGGACGCGGGGCTCGGGCCCACGCGGGAGATGCTTAAGCGGTTGCTCTTCGAACAAGCGCTTGAAGCGCGCGGAGAGCGAATCTCGGACTCGGACCGCAAGTCCGCTCTCCAGGAATTTTTGCAAGGGCATGGAAAGCCCACTGCTGAATACCGGTTGTCGGGCGAAAGCGGCCCGGATCACCAGAAAATTTTCCAGGTGGAAGTCTGGATTGACGGTGAGCGCATGGCCCGCGGCGAAGGCAGCACAAAAAAAGAAGCCGAACAGCGAGCGGCGCAGAGCGCGATGGAATTGCTGGAACGAAAGTGACATGCGAGTGGAACGGAAAGGCTGAGATCAAATGGCGGAAGAGACTGCGCTAAAGGTCGAAGAGCCAGTGGATCTGGTTGCGCCGGCTGCGCCAAAAAAAGAGGAGCCGCATGAGGATCCCACGACGATCTCCGAGTATCTGGAATCGTTGCTGGTGACGGTACTTCTGGCGCTATTCGGGACCAGCTTTGTCGTTCAAGCGTTCAAAATTCCGTCGGCTTCCATGGAAGGGACTCTGCTGATTGGCGACCATCTGCTCGTCAACAAATTTATCTTCGGCGGCAGCGGTGCGTGGTATGAAAAAGTGCTTCCGTACCGGCCGCTGGAGCGCGGGGACATTATCGTTTTCAAGTACCCGTATGCGGACCACCAGCATTTTGTGAAACGAGTGATTGGTTTGCCGGGCGACCGTTTGAAGATGGTGGACCAGCAAATGTTCGTCAATGGAAAGCCGCTGAACGAGCCGTATGTCGTCCACGATCACGATCAGCTGGCGAATTACGATCCATTCAATACTTCGTTTCCTCCTCGGCGAGATCAGATGATTTCGCAACAAGTCGTCACGGAATCCGGCTGGCGGGAAACGCTGCGCAGCTACGTGCAAGGCGACGAAATCGTCGTACCGCCCGGAAAACTATTTGCCATGGGCGACAATCGGGACCACAGCTCGGACAGCCGTTACTGGGGATTCGTGGATCGCAGCGCGATCATGGGGCGGCCTTTTCTGATTTATTGGTCGGTGGACGCCACCAGCAACGATTACACGCAGACGACTTTTCTCCAGCGGCTGGTGGGAGTGTTCGACACGCTCGCGCACCTTCCCTCTCGCACGCGCTGGAGCCGCATGCTGCACACGGTGCACTGATCTTCTCAGTTTTTCTATGGCAGATTTTCTTTGAAGAGTTTTCTGGAAAGCCTGTTCTTGGAACAATGACAGGGCCGGGCGGAGTCCTTTTTACAGTAGCTTTTCATTTGCAGGCCAGTCTGCGAAACTTCCGGACAAGATGAAAATCCCGCGCAAGTGGTGGAAGCTGGCGCTTACGATTGTGGCGCTGCTTGTGGCCATGCAGATAAGCGTGTCCCTGCTTGTCCGCACGCACCGCATGCACGCGTACTTGACCGCGCAATTGGAGAGAGCGTTTGGACGGCCGGTCGAGGTCAGGCAGTTCGCGGTGCAATTGCTTCCCACGCCACGGCTGGATGCCGAACAAGTTTCTGTCGGCGAAGACACCGCGTTCGGCAACGAATATTTTTTGCGCGCCGAGAACTTGTCTGCAGGACTCCGGTGGACCGGATTACTGCGCGGCCATTTCGAATTCGGAACGCTTTCGCTAAGCCGGCCGAGCTTGATCCTCGTGCGCAACAACCAAGGAAGATGGAACCTGGAGCGGTGGCTGCCTCCGGCGAAAGCCGCGGCGGGAGCAAGTGCGCGCGTTTATGGCCCGCCATCGGCGATCGCACCCGTCAATCGCTTGCTGAAAATCGATTTCGATGAAGGCCGCGTCAATTTCAAGAATGTGGACGACAAACTACCCTTTGCGCTGACTGGTGTCTCGGGAAGCGTGGAGCAGGTGGCGGCGGGACGCTGGCAACTTCGCCTCGAAGCGCAGCCCTGGCGCAGCGGCGTGGCGCTGCAATCGGCGGGAACGGTGAGGGTGCAAGGAGACGTGGCGGGAACTTCAGCGCGGTTGCAGCCGGCGCAAATCTCGGTGCACTGGGAGGAAGTCTCGCTGGCGGATCTGTTCCGTCTGCTGCGTGGGCGAGATTACGGTATGCGCGGCGTATTTACGTTAGACGGAACGCTAAAGAGCGGCACCGTCGACGCTAGCTCGATCGCCGAAACGCCTGCGGGGGAATGGATTTTTTCCGCGGAGGCCCGTGCGTCACAAATCCATCGCTGGGATTTGATCCAACGAACCGACAATCCACGATTAAGACTTGGCGTCAAAGGTCATTGGAACGTTGCCGCGGGAAGCGTACGCGCGGAAGAAGTGACTATCGAGGGCCCTCGTTCGAATTTGCGAGGAGCGGCAAATTATGTGACCGGTCCCGCGCCCGCCTTCGAGGTGCAACTGGATTCTTCAGGGGTTCAGGCAACAGATTTGCTGGCATGGTACAGAGCGTTTCATCCAGGTGTAGACGATGGAGTTTCGGCTGAACAGTTCTTCACGGGCGCTATGACGCTGCGCGGTTGGCCGTTGGAGATCGGCGAGGCTGCTTTCTCCAGCAACGGCGGCGTTGTGAAGGTGCCCGGCCTGAAAGCTCCCTTGCGGATCGGTCCCATGCGGATTGGGCGCGAGCGAAATCTGCTGGTGTCAGAGCCAATACGCATTGCTCTCGGAGGCGCGGCTCGCGATGTTTTTGCGCCCAAGAAGCGGCGCATGGCGACGCTAATGGAAAACGCAGCGGATATTACACTCACTCAGGATCTGGGCGCGCACGCAGGCAGCATCAGTATGGAAGGGCACGTGCAAAAGGTTGAAGAAGTCCTGAAGGTCGCTGCGGCCGTGGGGCGGCCTGTAAATCACGGATGGGAACTGACAGGAGAGGCGCTCGCGGTGATGCGGTGGGAGTGGCAGACGCCCATCAGCAGTCGCTGGAATGGCAGAATTCTTTTTGATAAGGCGAAGCTCGCAGTCGCGGGTCTGAACCAACCTCTCGCCGTGCAAGAGAGCACTGTGAATTGGAAAGACGGAGTGCGCTCCGTGGACTTAGCTAAGGTAGAGGGATTCGGCGGCACTTGGTCCGGCTCCATCACCGAAAAAAGTATTACCGATGGCGAGGACCGCCCGAAATGGAATTTCAGTTTAGCCACAGATCGCATGAATGCCGCCGAGCTGGATCGCTGGGTCGGGCCGCGCGCGCGGCCAAACTGGTTGCAGAGGCTGTTGCCGTCGCTGCTCGGGGGATCGTCGCCAAGCCCGGCCGCGAGTGAATTGGTTCGGCAGATGAATGCCGATGGGGAAATAAATATTGGGGAATTGACGGTGGAAAGACTAAAACTTGCGAATGTGCACGCGGAGGGAGCGTTGCACGACCTCCAACTCGAAGTTCGCACAGCGGATGCGCAATGGGCTGGCGGCACGGTGCGCGCGCAAGTGAAGGCGAAGTTTGCGCCTCTTCCGAAATACGATGTCATCGCAAGACTCGAACGCGTGAATCTCGCGGAAATTCCCGCGCCTGGGCGATTCACGGAGCGGCTTGCGGGCTTGGCATCAGGCACGGTGCACGTCGAGACGGGGGGCATTGGGCGCGACGAACTCCTGCAGAAATTATCTGGCGAGGGCGAGATCCAGCTGCAGAAAGTGGAATTTCGCGGCTGGGATGTGAACGCCAGCGTGTCCGACGGCGCGCCGCACACAGGCACTTCGCGGTGGACAAGCGGCGAAGGGGCGTTTACGATGCGCAACCGCGCAGTTACCGTCGAACATTTGACGTTGGAATCTGGCGCGGAGAGAACTGCGCTGCAAGGCACGGTAACTTTCACTCGCGACGCGGACTTGACGATCGAAACATTGAATGCGGGAAAGCGACGCGGCAGGACGATCGGTACTAACGAAGCCGGGCACGTGCTGAAAATATCCGGGCCATTGGATGGGCCACGCGTTTCGGTCGAAAAAGTAGCCGCGCATCAGCCGGCGGATTGAGATTTGAGAAAAAGGAATTGCATTGGAAAGCAAATCCTGAGATGAGCGGAGGCTGTTGATGAGGCGTATTGTACCGATAATGATGCTGGCGGCGCTGTTGATTTGCCCGGCAGTGAACGCGCAAAAGGCGCCGACTCTCGAACAGTTTCTGAGCGCGCCGTTTCCGACGGAGTTGACGGCCGCGCCCGCCAAGGGCCGCGTCGCATGGGTCTTCAACGCGAATGGCGCGCGCAATCTATGGATCGCGGAGCCTGCCGCGGACGGAAGTTACAAGTCGCGCCAAATCACATCGTACAAGGATGACGACGGCCAGGACCTCGGCATGCTCAGCTGGGCGCCCGACGCGGAAACGATTGTCTACACGCATGGCGGCGACCTTGAATTCGCCAACGCCGGATACCCCAATCCACAGAATTCGCCGCAAGGCGTCGAGCAGAATATCTGGGCCGTTTCGTTAAATGGCGGCGCTCCGAAGAAACTCGGCGAAGGTCATTCGCCTGCCATTTCGCCTAAAGGGGTCAGCGTTGCCTTCATCTTCAAGACGCAGGTGTGGATTGCGAAACTAGACGGCAGCGAGAAAGCCGAGCAGTTGATTCATTCGAATGGTGGCGCGAGTGGTTTGCGTTGGTCGCCCGATGGCTCGAAATTGGCGTTTGCGAGCCGCCGCGGAGATCACGGCTTCATCGGTGTCTATGACATCGCCGCCAAATCGCTGATTTATCTCGATCCAAGTGTGGACACCGACGGCCAGGCGGCATGGTCGCCAGACAGCCGCAGAATCATTTTCGTTCGCATCGCCTCTGCGAAAAGCAAACTACCATTTAGCCCAGACCGCGAAGGGCAACCGTGGTCCATCCGAATCGCCGACGCAACAACGGGTAAAGGTCAGGAAATTTGGCACGCGGACGCAGGCAGCGGCAGCGTGTTTCACGCGGTTGTCGCCGAGAATCAGCTGATCTGGGCGACCGGCGACCGCATCGTTTTTCCGTGGGAGCGCGGCGGATGGGTTCACCTGTGGTCCGTTCCCGTAAGCGGTGGTACAGCAAAGCTGCTCACGCCGGGAAATTTCGAAGTGGAATATGTTTCGGCCAGTGCGAACGGCCAGGTGATCGTTTACTCCTCGAATCAAGATGACATTGATCGGCGCCACGTTTGGAAAGTTTCCCCCACCGGCGATCATCCGGAAGCCTTAACGTCTGGCACGGGAATCGAAACCGCGCCCGTTATCGCGAGCGACGACAAGACAATTGTGGTCCTGCGTTCCGACGCGCATACCACGATGCGTCCTGCCCTCATCGCAAGCAAAAGTGAACTCCGCGACCTCGCTCCAGAATCGCTGCCGGCGGATTATCCTGCGAGTGCCATGGTCACGCCGCAACAAATCATTTTTTCATCGGTCGACGGGATGCAGATTCACGCCCAGCTTTTTCTGCCACGCAACGCCGGCGATGGCGCGCGTCATCCCGCGCTCTGCTTTTTTCACGGTGGATCGCGCCGTCAGATGCTTCTCGGCTTTCACTACATGTTTTATTACAGCAACGCCTACGCGATGAATCAGTACCTTGCGAGCCGCGGTTACATCGTTCTCGCGGTGAACTATCGCAGCGGAATCGGCTACGGCCTCAATTTTCGCGAAGCGCTCAACTACGGCGCGGCTGGTGCGAGCGAGTTTAACGACGTCGAAGGCGCTGGCCTTTATCTGCGCTCGCGCCCGGACGTTGACCCGGCGCGCATCGGCCTGTGGGGTGGCAGTTATGGCGGCTACTTGACGGCTCTCGGTCTCGCCCGCGCTTCCGATCTCTTCGCCGCAGGCGTCGATATGCACGGCGTCCACGATTGGAACACGGAGATTCCCACTTTCGCGTCGACGTACAAGCCAACGGATCGCACCGATTTTGCGAGGCTAGCCTGGGAGTCTTCGCCGCTTTCTTCCATCAGCACGTGGCGCTCTCCCGTTTTATTAATTCAAGGAGACGACGACCGCAACGTTCCTTTCGCGGAGACCGTTGATCTTGCCGAGGCATTGCGAAAACAGGGCGTCGAGTTCGAACAACTGGTTTTTCCCGATGAGATTCATGATTTTCTTTTGCATCGAACCTGGCTTGCCGCGTATCACGCGACGATCGAGTTCTTTGACAAGCATTTCAAATCACCGGAGAAATGACGCCCGGCAGGGGCGCCTGCCATGAATAATTTTCTAAGATTGTTCGGCTGCTGCCTGTTCTTAGCGGCGGTTCCGTGCGCAGCGCGCGACAACACGGACCGCGTCGTGCTATTCCCGAAACTGAGCGTCGGCCAGACCTTTCGCTATCAGATCGGTTACAGCTCGAAAACCAACATGACGACCGAGAGCACGGTCGCCGTACCCATGGCTCCGACAGGAATCCAAAATGACGAGACTCTTCTTCTGCTTGTAGAGGTGGAAGACTTACGCGTCGATGCTGGCAGAGCAGTGGCGCGGTTGCGAACGCTAATTCTCGATCCGGATCCCGGTGCGACGAATGCAACGGCTTCTGACGCTGCAAAATCCGGTAAGCCCGAAAAAACGGTGGAATTTATTCTTCACGCGGATGGTCAAGCGACCGATATCGAAGGACTGGATCGACTTTCTGCTGACGAGCAAGCCGCCTGGAAGGAATGGGTCTCGCGTTTTGGCGGCGGCGCTGCCTACCCGGAGAGAGGCATAAAACCGGGCGAGAAGTGGAAAGCGGATGAGCCGATTCAGAATGCGCTGCTATCGGGACTTTCCTGGGATAAGGAATCAGAATACGTTAACAACGCGCCTTGCGGCGCGATGCGGCGCACGCCTCAGGGCGATCTTGCCGCCGGAGAGCAAGCTCAGGAAAACTGCGCGGTGATTTTGACAACTGCACTCCTTAAACAAAAATCTTCTCAGAAGGACGCCACGCCCGAAGATTACAAGCTGCACGATCTGCGCACCATGGGCCTCGCCACAGGCAAGAACGAGACCATCACTTACATCTCCCTAAAAACTGGCCTTGTTGTGCGCGCGACGGAAGACGCCAAACAATCGATGAACGTCATCGTCGCGAAAACCGATGGCACAAATCGGGTTCACTATATGATCGACGCGGAGAGCCACGCGCAAGTGATGCTGCTTGCGGAAACTCCCGTCAATCATCCCTGACGCATGATCGAATATTTCTTCCAATATTTCTTCCGAGGAAACCCCCGTGCCGGAAAGCACTCTAATCGAACTACTCTATGGAAAAGGCGCGCACGCAAATCCTGTCGCATGCGTCGAAGATCTTTCCGCGGAATTGGCGGGCCGCCATGCGGACAATGTTCCCCATTCCGTCTGGCAAATTGTCTGGCACGTGAATTTTTGGACGGATTACGAACTTCGCAGAATTCGCAGTGAAGAACCACACTACCCTGTCCACGCGGCGGAGAGTTGGCCCACTGGCGCTCCTCCTAGTGAAGTCGAATGGAAAAAAGAAGTCGCGCGATTCGCTGAACTGATTGGCAGTCTTGCCGCGATGGCGGAAGGCGATGCGGTGGAACTGAGCCGCGAAGTTCCCGCGATTCACCCGAAGCAAGAGACACGCACTTCCACCGTGCTCGCCATCCTCTGGCAAACTTTGGCCCACAATAGCTACCACGTCGGGCAAATTGCTCTTGTGCGGCGCGCGCTGGGTGCCTGGCCGCCGAGCAGCGGCGGAGACAGCTGGTAATCGCGGCT
>Ga0210398_10007221_pt1 | contig 10119 bp, 7 predicted proteins | sample IncBWC4OmetaG_FD_161047 | JGI IMG/M metagenome (GOLD analysis project Ga0210398, IMG submission 161047) | Forest soil microbial communities from Barre Woods Harvard Forest LTER site, Petersham, Massachusetts, United States - Inc-BW-C-4-O | ecosystem: Environmental > Terrestrial > Soil >...
TCCCATGGGCGCAAATGCTGGTACAGGCCGGTTATGCCGTCTTCTGTCCGAACATCCGCGGTTCCACCGGCTATGGCTGGGAATTCGTCGTGGCCAACCGGCGGGATTGGGGCGGCAATGACTATAAGGACATGATGGCGGGGATCGATTATCTGATCAAAAACGAGCGGATCGATCCAGACAGGCTGGGCATCTTCGGCTGGTCTTATGGCGGCTATATGGCCGAGTGGGCGATCACGCAAACGCATCGGTTCAAGGCCTCCGTAACCGGGGCGGGGATGTCCAATCTGGCCAGCGAATTTGGCACGGAAAACGGGGCGTGGTATGACCATTGGTTCTGGGGCGCTCCTTATGAGAACCTCGACCTCTTTATCAAACATTCGCCGGTCGCGTATCTGAAAAATGTGACGACGCCTACGTTGATCATTCAGGGGGAGGAAGATGATACGGATCCAAAGGGGCAGTCACAAGAGTTGTACCGTGGGTTGCACTATTATCATGTGCCCAGCGAGCTGGTCCTTTATCCCCGCGAGTTTCACGGGTTCAGGGAGTTGAATCATACGATCGATTTCAATCGCCGGATGCTGGCCTGGTTCAAAAAGTACTTGTGACCGCAATCATGGATTCGATCTCGTCGACGGTATTGTCTGTGTTCCCATCGAATCCAACGGCCATGAATCGGGTAACTCCGTTCTTGTCGATGACGAATTTTGTTGGAATGCCTGAAACCTTGTACGCCTCTACGACCTTGTTGTCATTGTCGAGGAGCACGTGGAAGGTGTAAGGAGACTTTTTAACAAAGTCGGCGACGATTTGCTTTTTGTCATCCGCGCTTTCCCAGGTGTCTACAAAAAGAAAGGCTACATTTTTGTCATCCTTGTGGCGTTCCACCAGCTTTTGCATGGCGGGGAAGGAGGCTTTGCATGGACCGCACCAGGTCGCCCAGAAGTCTACTACAACGGTTTTCCCTTTCAGGCTGTCGAGGGAAACCTTATTCCCGTTCAGGTCCAGCAGGGTGAATTTCGAGGCCGGGTCATTCATGACCGTTTTGACCATTTCGGCTTGTTTGAGGGCTTTGGCTTGTGCCTCTAAGTCGGCATAGGCGTCATCGGCGGGTTTGCTTCCTTTGTAGAGGCGTTTGAACTGGGCCTCCATCGTGGTGTCCGATTGGCCTTTGGCGATATACGTTGCGAGGGAGGCCAGTACTTTGGAAGGTCTTTCCACCTTTTCCATGAATTGATGATACCGGGCAATGATATCTACCTGAGGCTTGGCGCCGCTGCCGGCCAATGATTTTAACTCGTAGGCGAATGCTTCTTTGTAGGAGCCGGTCTTGTACAGCAGGTAGGCGTAGGTGTCGGCGAAAAGGGCATAATTGGCGATCAGGGATTTCCGGTATTGGGTCGTGGTTTCGTCCGCGGGCTTATCTCTTCCCGAGGCTTCGAGGGCTTGCAGCGTATCCAGGGAGGCCTTTGACAAGGCAAGCGCCCGGGGAATCTGGATGTCTCTTTCGCAGGCTCCCCAGGCCAGGTTGTTGTACTTACCTGCTATATCAAGGCCGCTGGCGTCTTTGGGGATCAGCGCCAGGGCGCCCGACAAGTCGCCTGAAGCCAGCAGCTTGTCTTGTACCATGGATGTAAATGAGCTAATGAACGACTCATCTGACGGTACATTGGGGTAAGCCTCTTTATATTCGCGGATGATTTTCAACTGTTCGGCAGGCTCTTTGGCCGCCAGCATGCGGTTGTAGTACTCGAATCGATTCCAATCGCCGTGGGGATATTTCTGGTGGTATACAATGTTCAGTAATTTGGCCAACGGTTTGTTGCCGAGTCGCGCTGCATAGTTGTCGGCCACCTCGTAATCAATTTCCACGGCCGTACTGTCGAGCGGAAGATTGGCCAGTAAATTGAGGATTTTGGTCGTATCCTTTTTTGTTATCAGGTACCAGTATATTTTGCTACTAAAGTTTGAAGGCGGCGCCGATAAGCCCTTCCAATATTGTTCGGTCAGGTCCTTGGTCTTGGCCTTATCCAGTGGGACGCCCATTGGCCTGTTTTGACCGGCATAAACATAGGCAAGCGCATTGTAGCTTTTTAGAAAAGGCTGGCCGTTACTGCTGTCCAGGCCGGCTGCGACAGTGACGGCGATGGGGTCGGCGTCAGGGCGGTCCATGTTAGCGACAACTGCATAAGAAGTGTCCGGGACGGTGGCTGTGGCCATCCAGTTGTTCCCGGATCTTCCATAGGTCAGGTCCTGAGCCACGACCCGGTTCTTACCGTCGAGGCTGTAAAAGCCGCCTGACAAGGTTTTTGCGTGGGTGTAAGCCGCTTTGTCGCTTTTGAAATAAATGGTAACCCGGGCGCCGCGTTGAGGGAGGGCCGGGACTAACCAGATGGAGTCCTGGGCTATTGTTGCAGTGGTCGTCACGATGGCGAAGAGGAGGAGGACGTATTTTTTCATCGGTATAATGTTTGGTCGGATAAAGGTAGTGATGAAAATATTTAACGGCGGGGAAATTGGTCGCTGTACGATTTTTGGAGTTCGCAAAATGCGAATTTTTGCGACAATTTTAGGAGAATTGACGTTAGATTGTAAGAAACACAATACATAAGACTATTATTATCAGTGTCAACCAAAATAATCGTTTGGAATTTTTGCCAACCTAGCTGCCTAAAGTTCGCATTTTGCGAACTCCGATCAACGATCGACCGCGATTCGGTCACGGAGGCGATCGTACTTATCGGATTGGGTCTTTACAAGAAGACGAAGTAGGAATCCTTGCGGGGTTGTATCTTTAGCCAAACCAACCGCTTATGAAGAAATTTCTTTATGTCTGTTTAGTCTTTGGTTTTTTGGATGCGCGCAGTCAGCCGGAGGCGGCGAAGAGAAGTTATGTTGATGTGAGCGGAATCGATCGCTCTGTGAAGCCCGGCGACAATTTCTTTCGTTATGTCAATGGGCGCTGGTACGATACCGTAAAGATTGCGGACGACCAGGTGGGGATAGGGTCGTATAGTTTTCTGAATATTCCGCAAAAGAAGCTATTGCAAAATATCCTGGATAGTGTTTCGGGCGTCCAAAACATCTCGGGCAGTATCGAGCAAAAGGTGGGGGATTTCTATGCGTCCGGGATGGACTTGGTTGCCATCAATCAGCGCGGCTACGAACCGATCCGGCCCGTACTTGCACGGATCGACGCCATCGGCGATGTCCCGTCGATTGTTCAGTTTGCGACTGTTGAGATGAAAACGGGAAACGGCTCTTTTATTGGTTTTGGGGTGGCGCCAGACAACAAAAATTCCGCGATCGATATTGCCCATGTATTCCAGGCGGGCATCGGGTTACCCGACCGGGATTATTATTTCAAAACGGATTCGTCTACCCTTGCGATCCAGGAAGCGTATAAAAAGTTCGTCAGCACGCTGTTTCAATTGACCGGCAGTAATCCGGCCGCCGCGAGGCAGCAGGCCGAAACCGCTTATAGCATCGAAAAACAAATTGCCGCAGCACACAAAACAAGGATCGAGCTTAGGGATGTCAATGCCAACTACAATAAGGTAGGGGTTGCGGTCATCAGCAAAACTCAACCCAATATTGGCTGGGACGCTGTCTTTGGCAATTTGAACGCTGTGACCGATTCCATCGATATGGCTCAACCCGGCTATTACGAGAAGTTAAACGGGCTGCTGCTATCCGTTCCCGTCAATGACTGGAAGGTTTATCTGAAAGCGGCAACCCTGAGAAACTATGCTCATGCACTTAGTAAGCCGTTTGTGGATGCTGCCTTTGAATTTACCAAAGTATTATCCGGACAAGCCGTGCAGAAACCCCGAGCGCAGATCATGACCGATGAGGTGGATGGTCTTCTGGGGCAGGCGCTTGGGCAGCTCTATGTTAAAAGATATTTTAATGAGGATGCGAAAAAACGGGTGCTGGCACTCGTGAACAACCTGCAAAAATCATTTGAGAACCGGATAAATCATCTTGACTGGATGAGCGATAGCACGAAACAAAAGGCGATCGAGAAATTGTATGCGATCACCAAAAAAATTGGCTATCCGGATAAATGGCGGGATTATGATCAGGTACAAATCGTGAGAACCAAATACTTTGAAAATCTGCTTTCAATTGCCCAAAACCAATATCAATATCAATTGGCAAAATTGAACAAACCGGTGGATCGGACGGAGTGGACTACAACCCCGTCTACGGTTACCGCCTACTACAATCCATTCTTCAATGAAATCGTCTTTCCGGCCGGCATTTTGCAGTATCCTTATTTCGATTTTGGGGCGGATGACGCCATCAATTACGGCGGGATCGGAATGGTGATCGGGCATGAGATGACGCACGCCTTTGATGATCAGGGGGCGCAGTTCGATAAGTTTGGGAACGTAAAAAACTGGTGGACAAAAGAGGATTATGAGAAGTTTCGCGTCAAGACTCAAAGAGTCGTTGACTTGTATAATTCGTTTACGGTTTTAGACAGCCTGCATGTAAAGGGCGCCTTGACGTTGGGCGAAAACACGGCTGATAACGGGGGCATTGCCATTGCTTATGACGCGTTCAAGATGACCCCGGAGGGACAGGGTTCCGTCAAAATCGATGGGTACACGCCGGATCAGCGATTCTATCTATCCATTGGGCGGATCTGGCGGGTGAAGACAAGGGATGCCTATATGCGGCTGTATGTTAATACCAATCCGCATTCCCCGGCCATGTGGCGGGTAAATGGCCCGTGTATGAGTGCGGCTCCGTTCTATGCAGCGTTTAACGTGCAGCCGGGGGATCGGAATTACCTGCCTGAAGACAAAAGAATAAAGATTTGGTAGGGTTGGGATGTCGGGTTCCTTATCTTCGCAGGATGAAAAAAATACAACGATTTGCCATAGCGGGGCTGATTCTGGTTGTCCTGCCGAGCCTGCGATTGCTGGCGCAGACGACATCCAACTATGATCCGCACGAGTTATTCGGACCTTACTTCTTCACGACCAACGGCAATGAATACAGAAGTGCCGGCGGACAACCGGGGCCGAAATACTGGCAGAACCGGGCTGACTACCTGATCCGCGCGACGTTGAATGAGGAGGACACGAGCATTAGGGGTGAGGTCACGATCGACTATACCAATAACAGCCCGGACAAGCTGGACTTCCTGTGGCTGCAGCTGGATCAGAATCTTTTCCGGCCGGACAGCAGGGGGGCGGCGACGACGCCGGTGACAGGGGATCGTTTTGATGTGAAAGGGTTTTCTAAGGGGGGCTATCATATCGAATCGGTAGAGGTGATCTATGGCGTGAAAACCTATTCTGTTACACCTGTTATCTCCGACGCGCGGATGCAGGTGCGATTGCAGGCACCTGTAAAGCCGGGTGGCGACAAGATCAAGGTCCGGGTGAAGTATAATTTCGCCATCCCCGTTTATGGCGCCGATCGGATGGGCCGGCTGTTTACCAAAAACGGCGTAGTGTACGAATTGGCACAATGGTATCCACGCATGTGCGTCTATGATGAGATCGATGGGTGGAATACGCTTCCGTATATGGGTTTGGGGGAGTTCTATTGCGAATACGGCAACTTTGACTACTTTTTAACGACGCCGGCTAACATGACAGTTGTCGCTTCGGGCGATCTGCAGAATCCCCAGGAAGTCCTGACGGCCCGCGAAGTCGGGCGGCTGGCAAAGGCGCGGATGAGTGATACGGCGGTGATGATCGTCGCTCCCGATGAAGTGGGCCAGCCTTCGAGCCGGCCCAAAATGACGGGTACCTTGACGTGGCGTTTCAAAATGGACAATACCCGGGATGTGTCGTGGGCGGCTTCCAAGGCATTTATCTGGGACGCGGCCAGGGTCAAGCTGCCTTCGGGCCGGCCGGCAATCGCTCAATCCGCCTACCCCGTCGAGGCGGCAGGCAAGGAACGTTATGGTCGCTCCACCGAATACCTCAAACGCAGCATCGAAATCTATTCCGATCTCTACTTTGAATATCCGTGGAATTCCGCGGTCAGTGTGGCGGGGGTTGCGCTCGGGATGGAATATCCCGGAATCATCTTTTGCCAATCCAACCTTATGAATGGCAATCTGTGGGGGGATATTACGCATGAGATCGGCCATAACTGGTTCCCCATGATCGTGGGCTCGAATGAGCGGCGTTTCATGTGGCAGGATGAAGGGCTGAACACCTTTATAAACGAGTACTCGACCCGGGAATTCAACCACGGCGAGTACTACCGGCCCGGTCGTCCGGAATTCGTGTTCCGTTCCTTTGTGCGGGACAAGGACCCGCTGATGACGGCGCCCGAGGCGATGAGTCTGCGGGGGTATGGCGCTTATTATTCTAAAACTGCTGCGGGTCTGGACCTGCTGCGTAACGTAGTGGCCGATAGTAACCGGTTTGACTATGCTTTCCGGGCGTATATCAGCCGCTGGGCATTCAAACATCCGCAACCGGATGATTTCTTCCGGACCATGAACAGCGCTATGGGAGAAGACCTCAACTGGTTCTGGAAAGAGTGGTTTTTTACCAATGACAAACTTGACCAGGCCGTCTCGGCCGTTAAATATGTGGATAATGATTCGACCAAGGGTGCACTGATCACCATCGATAACCTTGAGAAGATGGCGATGCCGGTTATTGTCAAGATCACCGATGCTTCAGGGAATTCACAGATTGTCAAGCTTCCGGTCGATATCTGGGAACGCGGGGGCAGCTGGACGTTTAAGTATGCGTCAACGATGGGTTTGGCTTCGGTAGAGCTTGATCCCGAACATGTGTTGCCGGATGCGAACCGGGAGAATAATGTTTGGAAGGCGGCGCCGACAACGGGTGCGAAAACGGATGGGAAACCTTTTTAGATGGGAAGGCGGATGTTTTTTTGGACAAGCGGCAATTACAGAAGCAGCGCGGCTGCAATGGCCGCCGCGGTATATTCAAAGAGTGAACTCAAACACTGCCCCAGGACAAACATCCGGGAGAAGTTTACATAAATCGCGCGACCAATTTCGGTGGTAACAGAAAAAGTAAGCCAGCAAAGAAGTCCAAACTTGATACTGTCAATAAGATAGATGCCTCCGGATCTGCTTTTCCAAAAATAAAAGACCACTGTAATCATAAATGCAAAAAATAAGGAAAGGAGCATACTGGCGGCATAAGAACGATTGCTTTCCTTTCGCCATGTGGAAGGGGTCAGCGACTGATACTTATGAAAAAGAAAGCCGGTAAATAGCCATTGGATAAACGTATCGGCGACGGCTATTACGATAACCGTGAGGAAGAATTTTCCGGAAAGCATAACGATATATTTAAATTGATCAATTGGTTACGAGAGAATGATCAAGGTACGTGATTGGTTACGCGAGAATGGTCAAGGTACGTGGTTTTCGTTTATGTATTGGATGGCTTCCTCGATGAATTGTTGCCATACGGGATTCGGTTGCCAAATTTGGGCAATAAATGAATATAATTCTTCCTGTTTGAGTTGAGATGTGGCGACAAGATACAGGCCGGTGAAGGCGGTTGCGCGATAATTGGCCGCGCAGTGAACAAACGTTGCTTTTGCGCTGTGCTGCTGCATTGTTTCCATGAACGACTTCCATTCTGCAAGCTGAGGGTTTTCAAACTGCACCGGGATATGATAATATTGGAGGCCCAGCGCAGCGATGGAGCCTGCTTCATCGTGCAGAGCGTATTTCCCGTCTGACAAGCCGAGATTGATAACGACCTCAAATCCATGGTCGGCTATTATTTCCAGCTGGGATTCGTCGGGCTGTCCTGCGCACGCCAACCGGTCGGAAATCTCAAGGAAATTTTTGATTTCACGCATGCGGCTAAGGTAAGAATTTTCCGCTGAGGGTCAGGAGGGTGATCAAAAATGATTTCAGCAATCGCAGTTAATTTTTTTTCCCGTGGGATTTGCATTCGTTCCTTCTGTCGCATATTCATAGGAAATCCACGAAGCTATACCCCCGATCAGTTCTCTGACCCGGAAACCGAGCCGGGTCATATGGTAAGCGCCCTTTGTCGATGCATTGCAACCGACCCCGTCACAATAAACGGCATATACGGAATTCTTGTCCAATAAGGCAGTCGTTCCTTCATTCATTTCCCGGTGCGGGATATTGATCGCACCTGGAATGTGTTCCGTTTCAAAACCTGCCCGCTTCCTTGCATCCACGGGAATGATCTTTTCTCCCCGCTCGATAGCCTCGAAAAGGTCTGAGGAATCGATCTCGAAACTTAATTTGCTTTCAAAATGGTTGAGTTGGTTGGTCATGATGAAAAAAGTTTAATGGCTAAAGATAGACTAGCATCAAAACAATTATCGCGAAAAGATTTCATGATCACCATGAGCAACATTCATTATTATTACAATCAAAAATCGGTTTCTTTGCCTCTGGTCACACAGCTGAACCGTCGTATAATACTCATGTAAATTCTAATTTATGAAGAGGTGTCAATTATTGATCGTTTGCGTCGTTCTTTGCATGGCATGCAACCAATCTTTTGCACAAGAAAAAGTAAAAGTCATCGTTCATCCCGGGACCGAGCTGATGAATGCCGTTTGGCTCCTGTCCGACCCCGATTACGCTGTCAAGTCGACCTACCGGGTGGATGCACTAAAATACTTCAGCAAATGGAAAGACGACTCGGCGGTTCTGAAAGCGAAAAAGCTGCCTTACATAAATTGTGACTTTCCGGTCCGGCTAAGCTGGGTGTTTTATGACTTTCCGAATTTAAAACTTTCCCTGCCGGATACGCTTTTCGGCTATGAAAGTGAGTTCAATAAAAAGCAGGTTCAGGATTATCTCTCAGCCTGCCTTCGTTTTTATAAGCGTTCAGATTTCAAAGCTTTTTTTTATAAAGAGCAGCCGGAATACAAAAGGTGGATTGCGTCATTTAACCGGATACTTCGCAAGCAAAACCTCTTGCCGGAGATTGACAGCTTTTACCGGTTCCCCCTTCCCAGAAAAGTAATCATCACCCTAGGTGCGTTGAATTGCGCAACCTATGCCGTTCCGGAAGTAGATCTGATAAACCCTCGTTTCCAAAACACAACCGTCATTCACGTTGGTTATGGAAATCTGATTGGAAGGTATGCGTCCGACTCGACCCAACCTAACTTTTATGATTCGCTTTGGGAGTCACAGCTGGTTTTTCATGAGGTAAGCCATGCCTATTTGGCCGATTTGTTCAAGCAATACAAGGCTCAGATTGATTCTCTGGAATATATCAGGGAGAAAGATACTAATATACAAAAGAGATGCGACGTTGCGCACTGGACAAAGTTTCTAAATGAAAATGTTACGCAGGGAATCACTTCCTTGTTGAGAATAAGAACAGGAAAAATAGATAGCGCTTCGGAAATACAAAGGTTAGCAGAAGATTCCTATTATATAATATCATACAGGATGATGGAGATCATTGGACGCGGCTATCCGGAATCAAATCGTTATGCTAATTTCAAAGAATATTTTCCGGATTTTTTGAAACAGCTCAGAAGGGAATACCCTAATTAATTTCAATATGCCACGTCTACCAAAAAGCCGGCTGGCTTTCTACTTTCTTTGTTTTCTGTGTGCGTCGACCAATCCATCTTGTGCGCAACATAAGGTAGACGTCGTCGTATATCCTGGATCCGAGCTGTTAAGTACGGTGCATTTGTTGTCGGATTCTGCACCAATTGAACGGTCCACTTATCGCATGGAAGTCTTGAAATATTTCGCTCCATACAAAAATGATCCGGCTGTTCAAAAGGCGAGGCGGCTTCCTTATATCAATTGCGATTTTCCAGTCAGGTTGAGCTGGGCGTTTTACGATTATCCCAACCTGAAACTTTCACAACCGGAGACCTTGGTCGGCTATGAGAATTTTCGCCAAAACAAAGCCCAAATCCAGGATTATTTCGCGGCCTGTCTCGGGTTTTATCAACGTAGCCATTTCCAAGAGTTTTATGAGGCCCACCGGCAGGAATATCAGGAATGGATCGCTTCCTTTAACCGGAACCTCAATGAATCTGGGTTGCTGAAGGATTTGGATGATTTTTATGGGTTTGTCCCGTCAAAAAAGATCATTATTACGCTGGGCGCGATGAATTGTGGCACCTATGCCGTCCCCG
>Ga0210398_10007222_pt1 | contig 10119 bp, 7 predicted proteins | sample IncBWC4OmetaG_FD_161047 | JGI IMG/M metagenome (GOLD analysis project Ga0210398, IMG submission 161047) | Forest soil microbial communities from Barre Woods Harvard Forest LTER site, Petersham, Massachusetts, United States - Inc-BW-C-4-O | ecosystem: Environmental > Terrestrial > Soil >...
CGGTGACCGCTCCGCGGTCACCGGTGGAACCAAGGTCCTCTCCGACTGGATCGTGGTGAAGATCACTTCGAATCCGGGGGAGACGTTTCTCGATCGCATGATTGCCCTGGTCGAAGGCGCTCAGCGGCAGAAGACCCCCAACGAAATCGCGCTCAGCATCCTGCTTTCCGGGTTGACCATCATCTTTCTGCTGGCGGTGGCCACACTGCAGCCGATCGCTGTTTATTCGCAGGCGCCGCAAACGATCTTTGTGCTGGTTTCGCTGCTGGTTTGCCTTATCCCTACGACCATTGGCGGTTTACTCTCCGCGATCGGGATTGCCGGCATGGATCGCCTGGTGCAATACAACGTGCTCGCCATGTCTGGCCGTGCTGTCGAGGCTGCCGGCGACGTGGATACTTTGTTGCTGGATAAGACTGGCACCATCACCCTGGGCAACCGGCAGGCTACGCAATTCATCCCCGCACCGAATATCAGCCCCGAGCGGTTGGCCGACGCGGCCCAGCTTTCTTCCTTCTCTGATGAAACGCCTGAGGGCCGATCGATTGTTGTCCTGGCGAAGGAAAATTTCGGCATGCGCGGCCGCGATCTTAGCACTCTGCATGCGGAGTTCGTTCCCTTCAGCGCGCAAACGCGCATGTCTGGAGTTAACTTCGCCGGTCACGTGATTCGCAAAGGTTCAGTGGACGCCATTACGCGCTTCCTGGTCGAACAGGGATCGAACCTGCCGCAGAAAGTCCGAGAGAGCGTCGATGAGATCGCCGGCTTGGGTGGGACGCCGTTGGTAGTGGCGGAAAACTCCACTGCGCTGGGTGTGATTTACCTCAAGGATATTGTCAAAGGCGGTTTGAAAGAAAGACTGGCCAAGCTGCGCGCAATGGGGATTCGCAGCATCATGATCACGGGAGACAATCCGCTGACCGCTGCCGTGATCGCCCGCGAAGCAGGGGTGGATGATTTTCTGGCAGAAGCAAAACCCAAAGACAAGATGGACCTGATCCGCCGTGAACAGGCCAAAGGGAAGTTGGTCGCGATGACCGGCGACGGCACCAACGATGCTCCCGCCTTGGCCCAGGCTGATGTAGGCGTGGCCATGAACTCAGGCACGCAGGCGGCAAAGGAAGCCGGCAATATGGTCGACCTGGACTCCAATCCCACCAAGCTGATTGAAATCGTTCAGATTGGCAAGCAGTTGCTCATGACCCGCGGTGCGCTAACTACGTTTTCGATTGCCAATGACGTGGCGAAGTATTTCGCCATTATTCCAGCTATGTTCGCGGGTGTTTTTCCGGTGCTGAATAAGCTGAATATTATGCGCTTGAGCACGCCGCACTCAGCGATTCTTTCTGCAGTGATTTTCAATGCGTTGATCATTGTGGCGTTGATCCCCCTGGCTCTGCGCGGCGTTGCCTATCAACCCCGTTCCGCGCAGGCGCTTCTGCGTAGGAATCTGCTGGTCTATGGCGTCGGAGGAGTCATCGTTCCCTTCATCGGAATTAAACTCATCGACATTTGTTTAACCGGACTCGGCTTGTCCTGATTGGGAGTACCAGATGCTGCGTAGTGAATTGAAGATCGCCATCCGCTTTACCCTGCTGACCACGCTGCTACTCGGTATCCTTTATCCGCTGGCAGTTACCGGCATTGGGCAGTTGGCGTTTCGCCGCCAAGCTGACGGTGAGCTGATTGTTTCCAACGGCCAGGTTACGGGTTCGGCGCTGATCGGGCAGAGTTTCACCGGTGATCAGTATTTTCATGGACGTCCCTCGGCAGCCGGCAACGGTTATGACGCGACCTCGTCAGGCGCTTCGAATTTTGCCGCCTCAAGCCAGAAGCTCATCACCCGCATTGACGGCGATATAGCCCAATATGCCAAAGAGAACAAGAATGAACCGGTACCGATTGATTTAGTGACGGCGTCTAGTTCGGGTCTCGATCCGGACATATCGCCTGCCGCGGCCGTGTTTCAAGTGGAGCGGGTAGCCAATGCGCGACACCTGCCGGTGGCTACGGTGCGCGATCTGGTTCAGCGTTCGGTGCAACGCCGGCAATTCGGCTTCCTGGGAGAAGAGCGCGTGAATGTGCTTTTGCTCAACACGGAGCTGGATCGGCTGGGCCACTAAGGACTTGGTTGGCTAGTTAGTTAATTGCTTTTGTTACCGGGTGTAATGAAATGCGGGCGCCCCATCCTCGCTCGAGGCAAGGATGAGGCGGATAGTTTCAGGGATGTCGGCTGGTTCGAGCCGCTAGACTGCTTCGCTGTACTGCTCGACGTATTCTGCTGCTTCTTCTGGTTCTGGCTGGGCCTGCTGCTTCTGGGCGGCGGGCTTCTTTTTCGGAGGCTGAGCTCCTTCGGAAAGGTCGACGTAGCCTTGTAGCGTGGCGTTGTCTTCAATAGACAGGCGAGTTGCTGAGATGTCTCCGACAAATACAGCGGAGTGCTTCAGTTCGGCGCGTCCACTCGCCTTGACACTTCCCTCAACCCGGCCGAAGACTACCAGATCTCCTGCCACTATGTCCGCATGGATCACGCCGTTGGCACCAACGGTCAACCGTTTGCCCGTCAGGGTGATGTTGCCTTCCAGTACTCCATCGAGGAAAAAGTCTTCCTCACCCGACACTTCTCCGCGAATGCAAATACCTTTGCCGATCACCGTCCCCGAACTGTTGGTCATGTGGTGCCCTCCGATTGCAACAACTCTATGGGCGGAAAGTAGGGCTCGCAATCACCGAAACGTAGCAGATGATTCTTTTTGTGGCTCACAATTGGTGCATGGTAACTTAATGCCCATTTAGGGAGGAGAGGGAGAGTTTTTGCCGGTCTGTTTGATCAAAGTTGGACGGCGCCAGCCATTGTTCGAAGCTTGCCCGGCGCCGCGGCCATTCCGAATCCAGCATGGAAAACCAGGCCGTATCGCGGTTTCTCCCCTTAATGATCATGTGCTGGCGAAACACTCCCTCGAAAACAAAGCCCAGGCGCAGCGCAGCGCGACGGGAAGGTTCGTTTAACGCATTGCACTTCCATTCGTAGCGGCGGTAGCCCAGATCTTCGAAAGCGTGCCGCGCCATCAGATACATGGCCTCGGTCGCGCCGCAGCTCCGCTGCAAGGCGGAAGTGAACATGATGTTGCCAACCTCGATGACGCGGTGGGTGGGCCCAATCCGCAGGTAGGACGCTTGGCCTACAGGCACACCGGTGGCATTATGCACAATGGCGAAAAAGAACGGGTCGGCCGACCTTTGCTTCTTATTGAATGCTGCGCTGAACTCGTCCTGGCTGGCGAAGGGCCCCTCACTCATGTAACGCCAGAGGTCTTCTCTTTCCGAACCGTACGTGCCCTGGTAGAGAGCCTCCGCCTGGGAAGGCAGATCGAAAGGCCGAAGGGTAACTACCCGCCCGCTGAGGACTACGGGCTGCGGTTGGAGCGCCGGCGCGGGGTCGACCGGAATGCCGAGTTCTGTCATGCCCTCAAGAATCCCACAAAGGCTGGTTCCGGGTGGAGTTGTGGAGCGTGGTGGAGGGGCCTGCGGTTTCTTTTCCGGGTTCTCACACCTCTATTGCCCAGAGTAGTAGCCTTCCCGGGTTTGTACCGTCAGGTCCTTCTTCTTGGCGGTCAGATGAATGGAGTGGTAGCCGCTGCTCTGGTCCTTGGGTGGCGTGTAGCCCAACATAAACTGGGTGCGTAGTTCTTCGGCAATCTGCGCGTAGTCGTCGTCGACTGAGTCCTTCTTTTTGACCTCGAAATAGCGTCCCCCGGTCTCCCTGGCGATTTGCTGCAGGATCTTCTTGCCGTCGGGACGGTTCTGCTGCGGAGGGCGGCTTCCCCCGGGATAGCCACCTCCGGGATAACCCCCACCCGGATAACGACCCGGGTAGCCACCTCCCATGCCACCGTGCCTTCCCATGCCAGGGTTGTATTGGTTGTCATGGTCCTCGTGGCCTCCAATATAGATGGTGTAAACGATGGTCTCGGCCTTCTGGGCTGACTCAATGGCGCTGTTAAGGGTTTCCTGGCTGCCGCGATCCTCTCCGTCGGTCAAGACGACGATGGCCTTGCGGCCGGTCTGCTTTTTAGCAATTTCATCGCAGGCAAGGAAAATCGCATCGTAGAGTTTCGTACCAGCCCCGCCCCTGGTCCGGTGCTGTCCCGAATCCTGATCGCTGGTTGGCGTGCTCTCGACGGACGGCTGGACGTCGATCTCCCCGACCGCCTTCTCCAGCTTGGCGTGATCCGAGGTCAGATCCTGCAACAGCTCAATCTCGCGATCGAAGTGGATCACGAAGGCCCGGTCCACAGGCCGAGTGATCATCTGGTCGAGGAAACTCCGGCTGGCCGTGCGCTCGCGGTCGATGTTGTCGCGCTCACTCATGCTGGTGTCGACCAGCAGGCCGACGGTTAAAGGAAGATTCGTCTCCTGGCTGAAGTAGCGGATCGGCTGCGGCTTGCCATCCTCCTCCAGCTCAAAATCGTCTTTGGTCAGGTCGCGGACGATCTTGCCCTTCTTGTCGCGGACGGTGACCGGCAAAGTGACCACCTTTACGTCCACGGAGAGGGTGGTCGTGGGTGTGCCCGGTGCGGGGCTCTGGGAAGCGGGTGGGGTGGCGGCGGGCGCGGCGGCGCCCGAGTTCTGGGACTCGAGCGCCGGCGCCAGAAGAAATAGACAAAGCAGCGGAGAAAAGCGAAGGGAGCCCATGCCAACCTTAGACGACCGAAAACGTCTTCCGGTTCAGCCGCCATCCGTTTTGAACGGAATGCGGGCGGTGATGACCGTGGCGTGATTATAGGTGTGGAAATGGGTGAGCGACCGCGTTCGGTCCTGCTTAGCGAGCGGGAAACCGAAATAACACCTCCACCAGGGGCCGGGGGCCACCATACCGGGAACCCTCTTTGCGACAGGTGCTTTGCGGCACACAACTCACCCCCGTTGCTATCTGGCCGATGCAACAGACAGCCTATCCCCGGATTTCTGTCGAGAGCCGTCGCGTTGATTAACTTCATGCGGTTTCCTGTAGCGGAAACCGCACCTGGGGTCCTGGCGAGTGCGGCGAAGTAGGAAATCCGGGTGACCGGCGGCAGAGGCGCCAGATGTGAGTGCGAGCAACCTCCAGTCTTGTCCGTCTCAAATCCGTCAGATCCATCAAGAACAACAGCATCTGTACCCCTACAGTCCATCGTTTCTGGCAACGTGGCTGCTAGATGCGACGCGGAGGAGTGGGAAAGGAATCATGGAGAACACGAGCATAGAAGATCAGGAAACGATTCGCGAGTTTCTGGTCGAGAGTCACGAAAACCTTACCCGCCTGGATCAGGACCTCGTCGAACTCGAAAAACACCCCAGTGATGCCAATTTGCTGGGAAGCATCTTTCGCACAATCCACACCATCAAGGGAGCCTGCGGGTTCCTGGCATTTTCGGTTCTGGAGGCGATCACGCACCAGGCCGAGACCCTCTTGAGCCAGTTGCGGGACGGGCAGCGGGAGCTCACTCCGGCACTGGTGTCCTTGATTCTGGAAACGGTGGACGCTACCAGAAAGGTGCTGGCGCGGATTGAAACCAGCGGCGCGGAAGGCCCCGAGCTCTTTGAAGACTTGTCCGAACGCTTGCGCGTCGCAGCGCAATTGACGGTCAGCACGGCGAACCATCCCCGAACGAACCAGCTTCGACCGGAGCACCCCCCTGCGGTTGCTGCGCCTGTTCCCACTGAGGAACCTGTCATCAACCAGAACTCCTCTGCCCTTCACGAGGAGAGTCAGCCCGAAGAAGAAGCAGGAGAAAAGAGAGAGTTAGCGAGCGACGCCAGAAGGAAAGCGGGCAGGAGAGAAGAAAATTTCGCGCGCTCTTCGGCTGCGGTCGATTCGAACATCCGCGTGGGCGTCGGCCTGCTGGACAAACTTATGGATCTGGTAGGCGAACTGGTACTGACCCGTAACCAGATCCTGCAATTCAATGTGGAGCGGGAGGATCCTGCGCTAAATGCAACTTCGCAGCGTTTGAATTTGATCACCACCGAATTGCAAGAAGGCGTCATGAAGACGCGAATGCAACCCATCAGCGTGGTGTGGAATAAGCTCCCGCGGGTGGTTCGCGATATGTCCATGACCCTGGGCAAACAGATCCACTTAGAGATGGACGGAGCAGAGACAGAACTCGATCGGACGATCATCGAAGCCATTAAAGATCCGCTGATGCACGTGATCCGGAATTCGTGCGATCACGGCATCGAAACGCCGGAAGTCAGAATCCGGGCGGCCAAACCGCCCCAGGGAGTGCTGACCCTTCGTGCCTATCACGAGGGGGGCCAAGTGAATATTGAAATCGCCGATGACGGGGCGGGGATTGACGCGGCGAGGCTGAAACGGAAGGCGCTTGACAAAGGCCTGCTGCGACCCGAACAGGCGGAAAAGCTGAGCGAACGCGAAGCGCTTGGCCTTATTTTTCTGCCGGGATTCTCGACCGCGAAAACAGTAAGCAACTTTTCCGGCCGTGGGGTCGGCATGGATGTGGTCAAATCCCACATCGAGAAGATCGGCGGGACGGTCGATGTTTTCAGCAGGTTAGGCGAAGGGGCTACGGTCAAAATCAGGATCCCGCTCACGCTGGCCATCATCCCCGGCCTGGTCATCACCAGCGGTGGGGAACGATTCGTGATTCCTCAGGTCAGCCTGCTCGAGTTGATCCGGCTGGAGGCGGATCAGTCGGGAAAACACATAGAGTACGTGCACGGAACGCCGGTGTATCGCCGGCGCGGCAGTCTGCTACCCATTGCCTATCTGAACCAGGTGCTGGGGCTCAAAGCCGCCGATCAGGCCGAGGCCGTGAGCATGGTGGTGCTGCAGGTGGAAGACCAGCAGTTTGGCCTGGTCGTGGACGGCATCAACGACACCCAGGAAATTGTCGTTAAGCCTCTTGGCAAGCAATTAAAAGGGCTCACCCTGTACGCCGGCGCAACCATCATGGGGGATGGCCGGGTGGCCCTCATCCTCGATGTGTTGGGCATCGGCCAGCGCTCCGGCGTGTTAGGCGAATTCCTGGAACAAAGCCGCGCATCCGGGCAACAAGCAACGCAGTCAGAAATAGCACAGCAGCGATTGCTTTTGTTCCGGGCAGGGTCCTTCGCTCGCCTGGCTGTCCCGCTTTCGTTGGTGGCGCGGCTGGAGGAGTTCCCGCAATCGGTCATCGAGCATGCCAGCGGGGGCGAGGTGGTGCAATATCGCAACCGGATCCTGCCCTTGGTTTCTCTCCGGAGGGTGCTCGAACCCCACGCTGCCGACCCCGATCAGCTTCCCGATCCGATCCAGGTGGTGGTTTTCACCGACGGCGACAGCAGTGTGGGTATGGTAGTCGACGAGATCCTCGATGTCACCGAAGAGGCAGTCACGGTGCGCCAGGGCTCGGAGCGAAACGGCCTTCTGGGGTCAGCAGTGGTGGGCAAGCAGGTGACCGATTTCCTTGATCTCCACGAGGTCATTCGGACGGCTGGCGGGAACTGGTTCGAGAGTACGGATAGAGAAGTCATTGGGCGGAGGATTCTGGTGGCCGATGCCTCGGCATTCGCGCGAGGCATGGTGCGAAGCGGTCTGGACATGGCGGGCTATGTCGTGCTGGAGGCATCAAATCTGGAGGAGGCGCTGGAAAGACTGTCGCAGCAACTGGTCGACGTTGTATTGGTTGCGCTAGACCTGCCGCCCGAGGGGGCCTCCGTTCTGCTGAAGGCCATACGCCGCCGCGTGGAGTGGGCAAAAATTCCGGTCATGGCCCTGGCGGACTCCGCTGACCAGGCTCAGACCGAAGCCGCACACGTCGGCAGCTTCCAGGATTGCCAGGCAAAGTTCAACCGTGTGCTGTTGCTTGAGTCCGTAGCCAGATTGGCCGCGTCACCGGCTTCATTCACGCCGACCGGCATGGGAGCGGCCGGGTAAACAATGGAAACGAAGAAGGTGACGAAATCGGAAGCAGTGCAGGTGAGCCAAAAGTTCTCAACATTCTTCGTAGCCGACTTGTTCTTCGGTGTGGATGTTCTCAACGTGCAGGAAGTATTAGGGTTCCAGCAGATAACGCCGGTGCCGCAAGCCCCAAAGGTAATTGCGGGTTTGATCAACCTGCGCGGCCAGATCGTGAGCGCCATCGATATGCGGCGGCGCCTTCGATTGCCCCCGCTCGCCGCTGACAAATCGCCCATCAACATCGTGGTCCGGACCTCAGGCGGCGCAGTCAGTCTACTAGTGGACGAAATTGGGGATGTGCTGGATACGGACGCTGCAACTTACGAACGTCCGCCGTATAACCTGCAGCCGGCGGCAAAAGAGCTGATTCGAGGCGTCTACAAGTTGAAAGGCCGGTTGCTACTGGTGCTGGATGCCGAGCGCACTACGGAACTGGCGTGAGCGCGGACCCCGGTGCGGTGGCAATTCGATCCGCCGGTAAGTGAGTGAACGAGCTGTCCTCGAGACATCCGTATGAGAGTCCAGGCTCTGAGTGAGCGCGGCGAAGATGCACTTTCTAGCCAAAGGATGGCCTGCATGGGTCACCCGAGGATGTACCTAGCTTTCGGCTAAAAAGAGAAAGACAAAATGAGTAAGGCATTGACAAAGCGAGCGCGCCACGGCAAACCGTCCGGAAACGCTGCCATTGAGGAACATCCACCAATCAAAAAGAACGACGACTGGCTTGAACAGGAGATACAACGATTGGTGGACGCATCTCGGGCGGGTCGCCTCAGCGAGCGAGGGAGGGCAGAGAATTTCGTTGGCTATAAGCGCACGGTGATCGAGGGTGTCAACGAGATGCTGGATGCCATCCTGCTGCCGATTGGCGAGGGCAACCGCGTGCTGGCTCAGATCAGCGCGGGCAGTATCGACGAATTGATCACGGACACGTACGAGGGCGACCACGAAAAGATGAAGCTGGCGGTGAACAACGTGGCCACCGTCTTACAGGCACTGCAAAAAGAGATGGTGCGGCTTACCGAGGCCTCGAAAGGTGGCCGGTTATCGGAACGCAGCAAGGTTGACCAGTTCCACGGCGCCTACTCAGACATCATGAAAGGCATGAACGAAATGCTGGACGCGATCCTGCTGCCGATTGGGGAAGGCATCCGGATCCTTACCCTGGTGCGCGGGGGTAACTTGCGTGAGCGCGTCGAGATTGTCTGCAAAGGCGATCACGACCAGATGAAAGATTCGGTCAACGGCGTGCAAAGTTGGCTTACTCACCTCGTGTCCTATGTAACCATGATTGCCAACGGCGACATGACGGCGTCCATGCCCAAAGCCTCCGAGCAGGACCAGGTTCATGGGTGGCTGATGCTGTTGAAGACCAGCATTGAGGCATTGGTGAACGATACCCGCGTGGTCGCCCACGCTGCAGCAGAGGGCAAGCTGGGGGTTCGCTCCGACGCATCAAGACATCAGGGAGCGTACCGCAATGTCATTGAGGGCATTAACCAGACCCTGGACACGATCATTGAACCACTCAAGGCCACGGCTGAAAACGCCAGCACCCTGGCGTCTTCGTCCGAAGAACTTACCGCCGTGAGCAAACAGATGGCGAGCAACGCGGATGAGACCGCGGTCCAGGCCAATATGCTATCGGCGGCTAGCGACGAGGTCTCGAAGAACGTCGCCTCGGTCGCTTCGGCTGCCGAAGAAATGCAGGTTTCGATCCGCGAGATTTCGAAGAACGCCAACGACTCGGCGCGGGTCGCGAAGAATGCGGTCAGCGTGGCGCATACCACCAACGACACCATGAAGAAGCTGGGTGAATCCAGCCGAGAGATCGGCAACGTGATCAAAGTAATTACTTCGATCGCGCAGCAGACCAATCTGTTGGCGCTGAACGCAACCATCGAAGCCGCACGTGCTGGAGAGGCCGGCAAAGGTTTCGCCGTGGTGGCCAATGAGGTGAAGGAACTGGGAAAGCAGACGGCCAAGGCAACGGAGGAGATTAGTCAGAAGATCGAGGCCATCCAGGGAGTCACCAGAGGAGCAGTAACCGCGATCGAGGAGATCAGCACCATCATCAACCAGATCAACGACATCTCCAACAGCATCGCCTCGGCGGTGGAAGAGCAGACGGTAACCACCAATGAGATCGGCCGTAGCGTGACCGAAGCTTCGAA
>Ga0210398_10007224_pt1 | contig 10117 bp, 9 predicted proteins | sample IncBWC4OmetaG_FD_161047 | JGI IMG/M metagenome (GOLD analysis project Ga0210398, IMG submission 161047) | Forest soil microbial communities from Barre Woods Harvard Forest LTER site, Petersham, Massachusetts, United States - Inc-BW-C-4-O | ecosystem: Environmental > Terrestrial > Soil >...
TCGTTCACTGCTGATCCGCCGATCTCTATAATGCAGAGAAGCCCCTCCCAATCGGAGGGGCTTTTTCTTGATTGCCATGAGTGCCGTCAAACTGAAGTTGCCGAAAATGCGACTTTGGAGGACTTTTGTTCTATTCAGCCTCGTCTGGGCTTGACTGTTCAAAGTCATTCGGTACAAGACGCTTCCCGCAGCCATGTTTTCTCTCATGAGCGTCAAGCTGGACAAAAATGCGCAGCCTCTTTGGGCCGTCCTCTGTCTCTTTGTAGAGTTCGAGGATTCTTTCCCGTTCCGCACAGGGAGCGGCCTGAAGGACCTTTCTTCCTCGCTGTGTCGTCTTTCGTCCTGAGAGATGTCGCTTACCCATGAGTTCCCTGAATCAACTGCGCCTCGACCTGTTCAGTTGGGAGATCACCTGAACAGTATCGTACAGTCGAGACGCCCTGAAAACGGCGTTTTGGGAAACTGCAATCGACCCCAGCCTCGTTCTTGCCAAAAATCTTGGACAATAAAATGTGGCCAAAACGGATTGTTTGCGGGTACACTTGGTCGGACCAATTTTCACTACCGCGAGCTCCGCCAAATGAAAATGCAGATCAAGCCTACTGTTTTAGCCGTTATTTGTGCACTGACGTTTCTCTGTGGTGTAACCACAGCCTATGGGCAAGCGACCGAGATAAAGCTCTTCCCGGCCAATAAATCTGCCAACGTGAACCCGGACACGCATCTGGTACTGACTTTTGCCAGTGCTCCGGTGATCGGCAAAACGGGGCAGGTGCGCATCTATGATGCCGCCGACCATCGCCTCGTGGACACGCTTGATCTAAGCATCCCTGCGGGTCCTGATCCGACCCACCGCATTAACACTCCGACTGCGAAGGATATCGATCCTGCTCCGGCAACCCCGACCACGACCACTCCCGCAGTTCGAGCCACGCCTGCCGACCTGCACAGCTATCAGCTCATCACCATCGGCGGCCTCGCGGACTTTCACTTCTTTCCAATCATCGTTCACGGCAACGTAGCCACTATCTATCCGCACAACAATGTTCTGCAATATCACCATACGTATTCGGTGGAGATCGATCCCGAGGTTTTGACCTCGGCTTCCGGATCGCTTGAGGGCTTTGCAAAACCTGCTGCCTGGACCTTTACCACCAAGGCAAAGGCTCCCTCGGCCACTGCGACCCGTCTTGTCGTCGATGCAGATGGACACGGAGACTTCAACACGGTCCAGGGCGCAGTCGACTTTGTTCCTTCCAACCCGGCGAAGCGCATCACCATCTTCATCAAGAATGGGAACTACGAAGAGATTGTCTTCTTCCAGAAGAAGTCGAATCTTACGTTCCGCGGTGAGGATCGCGAAAAGGTGCAGATTGGCTATGGCAACAACAGCGCCTTCAACCCGCCTATGCCAGGTCCGTCACGACGCTGCGCGTTTTCGGTCTACGATTCGACTGGGATCGAGCTGAACAATCTCACGCTCACGAACTACTTCTATGGCCAGGCCGAGGGGCTCCTCATCTTTGGCTCTCAAAATATCGTCAACCACGTGACGATCAAAGGGTCAGGCGACGCTCTCAATCTTCGGGGGTCGGCTTACTTTACCGAAAGCACAATCATCGGCGATGGGGATACGATCCTCGGAGTTGGTCCCGCTTTCTTCAATCACTGCGAGATCCAGTCCCGCGGGCCATTTATGTGGATTCGTAACACCGACGCCAATCATGGCAACGTCTTTGTGGACTCAACCTTTATCGCCCGCGAGCGTCCGGCGTCATCGACGGCTAAGGTTGCTACCGTTGCTAACGCAACCCCTCCGACTCCAACGGCGGTACTCGCGCGGCTGCCGAACAATCATGGCCTGAACTATCCTTACGCGGAAGCGGTTCTCATTCACTGCCGGCTGAAGGGAATACCTGAGGCAGGCTGGGGGCCCATCGAGGACGATACCTCGCATCTTCATCTTTGGGAGTACGCGAGCACGGATCTCGACGGCAAGCCAATCGACACCACGCAGCGGCATAGCGTGTCAAAACAGCTCACGATGCCGCAGGATGCCGAAACGATCGCCAACTATAGCACCCCTACTTATGTTCTCGGCGGATGGAACCCGATGGTTACCAAGTAATTCTGAGCGAGTCAACGCCACATGCTGGCCAGCGCATTATCGAAGACAGGAGGAGGAGACTTCAGGTGTCCGCTGCTTCGAATAGCTCGCGGATGAACGTGTCTTCGGGATGGGCGTTGCTGAGTTGGCGCAACTCTTCCAAATATACGTCTTCGTCAGCGAACGTCTTGCCTTCGGATGTCACCACCACCAGCGTCCTTGCGAGGCCCTTTGCCAGCCATTGCCGCACATCGATGTGGCCGGGGTAAAGACGATAGAGGCCGCGCAACTCCTCCAACAACGCATCGCGACGATCGAGAGTCCCCTCCTCCTTCGCATCAAGCAGGGTGTTGAATAGTCCTATCGCCAGATGTTCTATGACGACCGAATCTTTTGAGGGATCGCTCGCCAAGTGACGCAAAGCATCCAGAAGCCCATCGCGGCGAGTCAGTTCTCCGTTCTGTTTGGCATAGACCAATGAGTTGAACAGCGCTTTTGACATTTGGGTTCTTACGGTCGCGTCATCGGGGTGAGCTGTGGTGAGGCGCCATAGCTCGGCCAATAGCGGATCACGACGCTCCAGAACACTCTCCTCCTGGGCGTCGTCCAAAGTGTCAGCTACGCTCTTTGCGAGCCACTGCCGCACATTCCTATCTTCCGGATAAGTGACGTATAGTCTCCGGAGTTCTTCCAATAGCGCATCGCGACGGCTAAGGTCTTTCTCCTGCGTCGCATCGCTCCTTGTCTGGAATAGAGCGATTGCCAACAACTGCCGGATGCCTGCGTCGGTGGGATAGGTCCTCTGCAACTGCCGCAGCTCCTCCAACCTTGAATCCCGGCGGTCGGGGGCGTTCTCTGCCCTTACGTGGTTCAACTCGTTGAACACGGCGATCGACATGTTTTCCCGAACTGCTTCATCCTTGGGATGAGTGCGGGATAGTTGGCGCAGCTCCTCCAGCAGATCTGCGCGACTTTGGGGATTCCCCTCTTCTTTTGCAGCAATCCCGGCGTTGCGGAGGCCCCTTGCCAACCGCTCTCTTACGACCGCGTCGCCGGGATAAGCGGTGGAGAGATGGCGGAGCTCGTTCAAGAGCGCATCGCGTTTGTCGAGCGCGTTCTCCTCCTTCGCGACGTTCAATGAATTGAAGATTGCCATCGTTGCGGATTCCCGCACGGCTGCATCGTCAGGATGGGCGCGAGAGAGGAGTCGCAGCTCTTGCACAAGATCGTCGCGTCGATCAAGCGCGTTTTCTTCCTTTGCAGCGATGGATACATTGAAGAGGCTACGCGCCAGCTGCAGGCGAACGGACGCATCCTCGGGATAAGCAGAGCAAAGCTGCCGCAGCTCGTCGAGCAGCTCATCACGATGAACGGACGTATTTTCCTCTATTGCATCAATCAGTGCGTTATGGATGCCGTTGGCGAACTGCTCCCTTACGAGAGCAAGGTCAGGATAGGCATGGAAGATCTGCCTCATCTGCTTCAAGACGGCATCGCGTGCGCTGAGTGCATTTTGCTTTTTCGCGGCGTTCAGCGCGTTGAGCAGGCCAACGGCTAACAACGGAGCAACGAGACGGTGCGCGGGTTTCGACGTCGTTGATGCGGCGGCTCCGTCGATCAGCTTGTTAGAGGCTATATCCTGATTTGAAAAGAGAGCGCGTGCTGCCTGACAGACTCCCTGGGCCACCGGGGTAAGCTTCATCTCTAACGCCACAGGATCGAGAGTAAGCAAACTGGTTGCGAAGGGAACGTCGTGGGGGCCTATGTCCTGAATCTGGCCGCCGAGATTGAGGATGAGCAGCTCGCAGAGCTCACGAAGTTCTTCATATGAGTTGATGACGAACCATTGGAAGGCGGCCTCCGCGCGCTTGGCGTGTCCGTAGGTCGGAGGGGAGATGAGTTCGATGACACCGATCCTTTTGATACGATCGAGATCTTTTGCCTGACCGTCTTCCAATACAACAGTCCGCAGAGCAGCCCAGTCTTCGGCGTTGCTAGTTGCGGGCAACATGACGAGACGAATGCTGAGCCGCCGTTCACTGTCAGAGAGGGCCGGCAGCAAGGTCTCAAACTCAGCGAAGCGGTTGGCGTTGGCGTCGGCCGCTACTTCTTTGAAGTCATCTAAGGTGCGGAGTTTCGGTGCCCAGTAGTTGCTGGTCCACTGGGCCAACGTTCCGGGATAGCCCGATATTGTGTTGAGCAGATCTTCATCAGGGATCTTGGCGGCAGCTTCCACGTTGGCACGCAGGAACCGCAGCAGATCGGTTCTGGAAGCTGGGTCGTCGAGACGCATGGGGAGTAGATCGTAGTCTTCGACGACGCCGGGATAAAACTTTTGGAGATGCTTGATGGCTGCGCGTGGTTTTTCATCGGGGCGCATGCCGACAAAGATGTGACAGGAGGGCCATTCTTCGACGTGGCGGATGAAGGTGTCGAGGATGTCGGCCTGCTTGTCGATTTCGCGGGACTTCTCCCATTGATCGAAGATGAGAACGAGCTGGCTCTTTGTGATCGTGCTCACCAGCTCGAGCAGCTCGCGGGCCTGATCGATTTGAAGCTGCGGCAGTTGTGATTTGCCGTCGAGCAGATCGCGGTTGGCCTGGGCCAACCCTTCAAAGGTTCCTTTGACAAGCTTGCCTACACCTTCGAGAGGTGAGACGACCTTGGAGATGGCTTCGAAGATGGAGCCAACGGCCTCGCCTGTTCTGCCGATCAAGTCTTTCTTCTGGAGTTGGTAGGTCGCCTGGGCCTGCTGCAGGTAGGTGGAGTCGGAGAGCCATCGCGAGTAAAGATCGACGACGGCGCGGAGGAGAAAATCGTCGGCGACGGCATGCAGCTCGAACATGCCGACGAGGCATGTGGGGGGTGCGAACAGGTGGGGAACGTCGATGGGCGAGGGAGTCGGTTTGGCAGTGAGAGATAACCGGCTAGCAAGCTCCATTAGGAGCCAGCTTTTGCCCATCTGGGGGCGGCCGACCACGGCGGTGATGCCTCGCTGCCTACTTCGATCCAACAGGTGAGCGATATCGAGCTCGCGCCCGAAGATCTGTCCACTGCGGTCTGGGAATGGGCTGGTCATCTGTCGATGGAAGACAACGGTAGTGGAAGACAAGGATAGCGCATGGAGGCTACTCGACGGGCGCTTTCGTGCCCGGGCTGCCTTTGGCGGTACGATTGAGGTATGGGGACACAGTTTTCGAATGAGGCTTTAAAGTTTTTGCGGGGGCTGAAGAATAATAACGACCGCGAGTGGTTTGGGGAGCGAAAGGATGTATATGAGCGGGAGCTGAAGGCTCCGATGTTGGCGCTGATCGATGAGGTGAATCATGCGATGCTCGAGTTCGCTCCGGAGCATGTGAGGCCGGCGCAGAAGATCATGATGCGGCTCTATCGGGATATTCGCTTCAGCAAGGACAAGCGGCCCTACAAGAATCATGTCTCAGCGTGGTGGGTGAGGGATGGTTTGCAGAAGACTTCAGGTGGTGGGTTTTATCTGCAGGTGAGTTCGACCGAGGTGTTGATCGCTGCAGGGGTTTATATGCCAGAGCGGGAGCAGTTGCTGGCGATACGACGATATCTGGTGGATCATCATGCGGAGTTTCGGAGGATCATGGCGGGGAAGAAGTTGCGGTCGCTGATGCAGGAGACGGAGACGATGTCGTTGACACGGCCTCCGAAGGGCTTTGCTGCGGATCATCCAGCGATCGATCTGCTGATGTGCCGACAGTGGGGCGTGTCGGCTACGCTGCCGATAGAGCGGGCTACTTTGCCGGGCTTGCTGAAGGATGTTGTGGAACGATTCAAGGTGGCGGCGCCGATGATTGCGCTGCTAAATACTCCGCTGCTGGGGAAGCCGAAGCGGCCGATGTTCTAACCCTTCGAATCTGGAGAGGCCTTAGTTGCCTTTGTCTCCGCTCGGAGTTTCCAGTAGAGCGGTCTCCATTCCATGCGCCTGAAAGCCGCGCCTGAGGTACTTGAAGAAGGGAGATGCAGAGGGAAGAGGCGCTTGCGCTGACGATGCCGTGCCTGGGAGATCCGCGTTGATCAGCGATGCTACCTCGTCCCATACGCGGAAGTCATTCTCTATTTCGTGGTGAGGTTTGTTTATGGTGCGAGAGTACCAACTGTAGTTGTCGCAGTTGATTGGACGGTTTTCGTAGGTCATCAGAATGTTCCCCATGATCTTCGTCCGTTCGGGATCAGCAGCGACGATCTGCGGGAGCCCGTGAAGCGGACCTCCGGCTTGGTAGAAGTTGATCGCAGTTGCGACGTTCGGTGGAATTTCAGAGGTCTTGTGGCCGGGTTTACCGATGGTGTCTATCTGGATGGTGAGCGCTACCGGAATACCGACTTCGTCCAACTGATGGGCGAATTCGACCGTCTCCGTTGCGCCCCAGCTGTGTCCGTAGATGATGACTGTGGCTTGCTGTTTCTCAGCGGAGGAGAGGACGCCATCGTGGTTCGTGTCGAGGAGGTTTTTAACCTGATGAAGGGCCTTTCCCCCATGGTGATTCCCGTACACTTCGACGTGGGTGGAAGGATAACGGTCGCGCAGGTATGCTGCGAACTGCACCTCCGGATGCTTTGTGTCATGCGGGCTGACGAAGCCCCCGACAAACCCAACGATAATCACGTTTCGAACGGCAGGGCCAGGCGATGTAGACCGCACCTCGGAGAGGCCCAGGGCCTGGCTGTGCGCAATGCTCGATCCAAGAAGGATTATTCCGATCAGGACAAAGAGAGGAGCGGAAAATTTCCAATGACGACTGCCTGCCATGCCAATTCTCCAGGTCTCATCGATCAGCGTGCCACCCGAAGCGACGACGCGCAACTACACTTACGATGTAGCGGCGCGAAAAAATGATTCGCGTTTTGGTCGCGGCCAGGAAAAAAATGCGGGCCGGGTAGGGTGCTCCCTTTCAACCCATCTACCGGCGGCTTCGCCCCGCGGCGCAAAGACGAAGGGGGAATCTTCCTCTGGAACGTGGCGATGAAAACCGATGTCAGACCGTGTTTTTTACCTCACTCACCAAGGAACCTATTGGGTTTGCGATTGCCTGCCTCGCGATCGACCCGAGCGATTCGCCACGGCGATACATGAGGTAGGCTGCGATAACACCCGATGCAACGGTGGCAAAGAAGATTAGCTTTCTAAAAGAGCTTCGCGTTTCAAGCTGTCCCTCTGTTTCCATATGTCCCCCTTTTAAAGCACTCTCCACCAATAGGATGCGGGTTTGCTCGCGTGATGAGTTGGGGACGACAATCTTTTTCTTTCCTATGCAGACAAAACCATAGACGACTGGCTTTCAGACCATCTGGTGGAGGGTCTTGTAGCTGACGCGGATGGCCTCAAGGGAGGTCATTCCGACGATGGGTGGGTCCTGCTCGACGAAGATGTGCTGGACGCCAGACTTCTCCGCAGCTGCGAGGATCGGCTTGAAGGCGATGTGGCCACGGCCTATTTCAGTAGGCGCGTGCTTGGGATCGACGCCGAGGTTCGTCGTGACGGGAGTGTCGAGGGGGAAGTCCTTTGCGTGCATCAGTGGATAGCGTCCCGGGTACTTTGTGAAGTAGTCGATGGGGTTTCTGCCGGCAGTGACCATCCAGCCACAGTCCAGTTCGAACTTCACCAGGCTGGGATCGGTTTCGCTGAGGAGAATCTCGTAGCCGGTGTGGCCGTCGTAGTCGCGAAACTCGAAGTTGTGGTTGTGATAGGCGTACTGCAGGCCGGCTTTCTTGGCGGCGGCTCCGATCTCGTTGGCTTTGGCAGCGATCTTCTTGAAGTCGTCCAACTGAAAGGCTTTGACCATGTCCCTCATCTTCGGTATGTCGGCGGCCTGGAGGGTGGTGGGCAGAAGGACGGAGCTGACGGCGTAGTGAGCGCCGAGCGTGTTGGCCTCGTCGAGGAGTTGGCTGGTTTCGGAGATGCCGAAGAAGAGATGGGCGCTCGGGCATTTGAGACCGGCGTCGTCGAGCATCTTGCGGAGCTGGGCGGGAGTGACGTCCTGGAGGGGGAAGGATTCGACCTCGCGGTAACCAATTGCGGCGATGTCTTTCAGGGTGCCGGGCGCGTCTTTCTTGAGTTGATCCTGCACAGTGTAGAGCTGTACGCCGAGGGGGCGAGTGGTCTCGCCATATGCTGCCTTGAACGGGAGCATGGAAGCAAGGCCAACGGCAGCGGACTGTTGCAGGAACAAACGTCGTGACGAATTCATGGTGTATCTCCCGGGATTTTCCGATCTTGCTGTCGGCGATGATCCTAAGCGTAACCGAGCTAGAACTCAAGCGGGCTTGGATTCTCTCCGCGGACCGTGGATGCTTTAACCGCTTTGTCGTTGGAGCTACGGCAATTCGGCGAGTGTTCTCGGGAGAACAGAGCTCGGGAGCTACGCGTCGATCGTCGATAGACGATTTGTCGGAATTTGGGCCGCATGAGGACTGCTTGATAGTGCTGCGATGATCAGACACGCTGCAGTGAGACCGGAGAGTACGACTGGCCCTGCGGAGAAGTACCTGAGGGAGAGTACGAGGCTGCCGAGCTGAAGGATGGACATTCCCCATGCGATCGTGCGAACACCGGGTGTTCCGCGACGTGCCATCGAGCTGAGACACCATGCCAGCCACGCGGCGAAGAGCTGAAAGGCTGTGATGAAGAGGCCAAACCCCTTGTAGAAGCCTCCGTAGCTGAAGGTGGAGGAGCCGGCGGAGAAGTGCACCGCATTCATCGCCTTCCAGACGTTCTGACCTTCCACCGATGGAGGCTGGAAGGTCAGAAAGCCCATTGTGTGGCCTATTGCGAAGAGAAGCATAAGGCCAGCAGCGATGCGAAACCATACGACGGGTTTCATTTCGCCGCTTCCGCTTTTGCGCCGAATATGGCCAGCAGGGATCCCCAGCCGCCTTCGCTGTCGACCTGGTTGCGCATGTTGAGGCCACCGGCGCCATGGCGATGCAGCTCGCGATGTTCGAGTTCTACCAGCGTGGAGCCGTCGTCTACAGGAGTGAAGCGCAGCTCGACTTCGCTGCATTTTTTCAGGTCAGGCTCATATTGCCAGTCGGGACGGATGTGCCAGGCCATGACGAAGCGGTGAGGCGGCTCCCAGGCCAGAACCGACCCCCAGGGGCAGATGGTTCCGTCTTCCTGCTCGGAGTAGATGGCTCCGGATGAGCGCCCCTCGACAACGACGCGCTTCAGGGGCGAGTTGCCGATGTGGTGGGTTCTGGGCCACCAGCTGTCCATCTCTTCGGTGAAGACGCGGAAGGCGCGTTCTGCGCTTGCATGAACACGAATGCTTTTGCGCACCGGTTCGATCTCTGGAATTTCCATAGCTTCTGAGGCGGGATCTGCTGTCATCTGTTTAGAAGGCATCGTCTTTCTCCTCTACTTTGGCTTTGAATGATTCCAGAGCATCACCCCAGAATCTGTCTAAGAAGGTCCGCAGGGATGTGAATCCACGCGGGTCCAGGCGGTAGTAGCGTCTTGTCCCGACGGCTTCGTCGCGCACGAGCATAGCCTGTTTAAGCACACGAAGATGTTGCGAGACGGCGGGCCTGCTGACCGGCAGATCGTCTGCGAGTTCGCCTACGGACAATGGGCCCTTCCGCAGCCGCTCGAGGAGGGCACGCCGGGTGAGGTCGCCTAAGGCGTCGAGCTGTCGTTCAGTGTAAGTATTCACTTACGGTAAGCTAATACTTACCATTGAAATATGTCAAGCAGGAATTGTGATTTTGTTTGCGGGCGACATGTAGAACCGCTGCTTGCGGTTTAGAAGGAAGGACGAACCACCGGGCTAGAAGGTGCGACCGACGCCAAACCACCATTTGCGGTGGTCGTTGTCTCCGGCGGCTCCGCCGATGTAAATGGGCCCGAGCGCGGTGCGGGCGACGATGGCGAAGCTGCCGTCCCAGGCTTCGGATTCAAGGATGTCGACGGGGTTGAGGTTCTCGTAGACTTTACCGCCTTCCATGAAGGCGACGGCGTAGAGACCTTCGCCGAAGCGAGGGTTGAAG